>Ga0075424_100007120_pt1 | contig 10824 bp, 11 predicted proteins | sample SoiMethybrSBSTD3_FD_75301 | JGI IMG/M metagenome (GOLD analysis project Ga0075424, IMG submission 75301) | Bulk soil microbial communities from a Populus tree surrounding site in Tennessee, USA - Soil MetaG P. TD hybrid SBSTD3 | ecosystem: Environmental > Terrestrial > Soil > Tree plantation...
TCGTGCGAGGGCAGCTCGTTGTCGTAGGCCCACGGCTCGTCGGCGTCCGCGCCGAGCGCGAAGGCCCCGCCGGCGACGAGAGCCTCGCCGCTTGCCTGCACTTCGGGCAACGGCGATGCGTCCAGCGGCAGGCCGCCCAGCTGCATCGTCTGCGCCATGGTCTCGATGTGCTGCAACTCGTGTTGCACCACCAGCCCGAACACGAAGCCGTTCTCCAGCAGCGGGTCGCCGTTCGGCTCCAGGCGATCCAGCACCTCCAGTGCGCGCCCCCGCACGTCGTCGACGAACGCGCGCGCCGCAGCCGGCTCCAGGAATGGCAGCTCGCCCCGCTCGGCACGCGCATGGGCGAATGCGTCGTAGACGTCGTCGTGCTCGGCGTGCAGCGGCGGATTGCCGCCGACGTTCCGCACCAGCCAGAGTTCCTCGAAATGCCCGATGTGCGCGAAGTCCCAGACGAGCGGCGACTGCAGCGGCGACACCTGCCGCGACAGCTGCTCCTCGGACAGCCCTTCGAGCAGTGAGAGGGTACGCGCCCGCGCCTGCTCAAGGGTTTCTGCGATCCCGTTTCGCTCCAAGACCTCCACCCGACCTGAGCATACGGCTGACGCGCGGGCCAGAGCCGTTCTTACGGAACGCTCACGGCTCTCTCACGGTTGTCCTAAGGAGAACGGGCACTCTGGAGGCCGACCCTGATGCAAGGAGACCCAAGAGACATGAATCCCCGCCCTGCCAGCACGCGCCTGCGGCGCGCTCTCCCGGTGGTCGTCGCGCTCGCGATCGGCGCCGCAGCGGGCGCCGGCACCTATGCCCTCAGCAGCCACGGCTCCAAGACGCCGAGCGCTGCTCCCGTGGTCGTGCCGGCGCAGCCCGCATCGTCCACGTCCTCCGTCGACTCGCTCACGCAGCTCTACAACGAGGACGCGCCGGGCGTCGTCGACATCACCGTCGAGTCGACGACGAGCGGCGGCTCGTCCGGCGGCTTCCCATTCGGCAACCCCAATGGATCACAGAAGCAACGCGCCGAGGGAACCGGCTTCGAGATCGACTCGAAGGGCAACATCCTCACCGCCGAGCACGTCGTCGACAAGGCCAGCTCGATCAAGGTCACGTTCCAGGACGGCTCGACCGTCAAGGCTACGCTCGTCGGCAAGCCCGACAAGTCGACCGACACCGCCGTCATCCATGTAGATGTGCCCTCGTCCCAGCTGCACCCGCTGGCGCTCGGCAACTCGTCGTCAGTCCAGCCGGGCCAGACCGTTGTGGCGATCGGGAGCCCGTTCGGCCTGGCCGAGAGCATGACCGCGGGGATCGTCAGCGCCACCAACCGCACGATCACCGCGCCGAACGGCTTTTCCATCACCGGCGCGATCCAGACCGATGCCGCGATCAACCACGGCAACTCCGGCGGTCCGCTGATCGACGTCGCGACGAACACGGTGATCGGGATCAACGACCAGATCGAGAGCGACTCGAACGTCAACGCCGGCGTCGGCTTCTCCGTTCCGATCGACAGGTCGAAGAGCGTCGCGCAGACGCTCATCGCGGGCGGCACGGTGAAGCACGCCTACCTCGGCGTCCGGATCGCGAGCGTGTCGAGCGGCGCCCGGATCACGCAGGTCGTTGCCGGCTCTCCGGCTGCGAAGGCCGGCCTGAAGGTCGGTGACGTCATCACCGCCTTCGACGGCAAGACGACCGCGTCCGCCGACGACCTCACCGCAGCGGTGACCCAGGCGAAGTCCGGCGACACGGTGACCGTCACGGTCACTCGCAGCGGGGCGACGAAGCACGTCTCCGTGCAGCTCGGCGTCCAGCCCACCTCGGCTTCCTCCTAAGAGCCCTCCGAAGCGGCGGGCGGCCCGACTTGGGCCGCCCGCCGCGACTGTGCGACCGTAGGATCGCCGTATGGAGAGCGCGGTACGCGTCGCGCCGCCCGCGCTGGACGCAGGAGTGGCGCGCTGGACGCTGGTGGCCAGCATCCTCGGCTCGTCGATGGCCTTCATCGACGGCTCGGTCGTCAACGTCGCGTTGCCGGCGATCCAGCAAGACCTCGGCGGTGGGCTCGCGACCCAGCAATGGGTCGTCAACGCCTACCTGCTCACGCTCGGGTCGCTGATCCTGGTGGGCGGATCGCTCGGCGACATCTTCGGGGAGTCGCGGGTCTTCGCGATCGGGGTGGCGAGCTTCGCCGGCGCCTCGGTGCTCTGCGCGGTGGCCCCGAACGCGCTCGCGCTCATCGTCTCCCGCGGTATCCAGGGCATGGCGGGCGCGCTGCTCGTGCCGGCCTCCCTCGCCATGCTCACCGCCACCTTCACCGGCACGGCACGAGGCAACGCCATCGGTCAGTGGACGTCGTGGTCTGGCATCTCGTTCATCATCGGACCGACCCTCGGCGGCTGGCTGGTCGACGTCTCGACGTGGCGGGTCATCTTCCTCATCAACCTGCCGATCGCGGCCGTCACCCTCTTCCTCCTGATGCGGCTCGGTGGGATGCACCAGAAGCGGCGGGAGGACCTGCGCGTCGACGTGACGGGCGCGATCCTGGGTACGGCCGGACTGGGCCTCCTCGTAGCCGGCTTCATCGAGCAGCCGCGGCTCGGCTGGAGCGACCCGCTGATCATCGGAGCCTTCGCGGGCGGTCTCGCGTGTCTTGGCGCCTTCGTCGCCTACGAGCTGCGGACGCCGATGCCCATGCTCCCGCTCCGGCTTTTCCGGCTGCGGAACTTCTCGGTCACGAACATCGAGACGCTCTCGGTCTACGGCGGGCTCTCCGGGCTGAGCACGTTCCTGACGCTCTACCTGATCGAGTTCGCCGGCTATTCGGCGCTGCAAGCCGGCCTCTCGCTCCTCCCGATCACGCTCGTGATGTTCTTCCTCTCGCCGCGCATGGGGCGGCTGTCGATGCGGTACGGGCCGCGGCTGTTCATGTCGCTGGGGCCGATTCTGGCCGGCGTTGCCGTGCTCGCCTACACGCGCCTGCCGCAGCACGTGGACTACTGGGTGGACATCGTCCCCGCACTGCTCGTCTTCTCGCTCGGCCTGTCCTTGACCGTCGCGCCGCTGACGACGACGGTGCTCGCGGACGCCGGTCCCGGCGACGCTGGGGTCGCCTCGGGCGTCAACAACGCAGTCGCTCGCATTGCGGGTCTCCTCGCGATCGCGATCCTGGGGATCCTGGCCGCCGGCGGCGGCGACCACCTCACCGTGAACGGCTTCCACCGCACGATGGGCGCGGTCGCCGCGCTGCTCATCTGCGGCGGCCTGATCGGCGCGATCGGGATCCGGAATCCGCATACCTAGGCATTGCATATGTAAGATCGCACCCGTGGCCAAGCGGACGTATACGGCAACCGAGGCCGCGCGTGAGCTCGGGATCAGCGTCGACACGCTTCGCCGCTGGGATCGCGAGGGACGGATCCGTACCAAGCGCGACAGTGCGAACCGCCGGCTCATCTCATTCGAGGAGATCGAGCGGCTGCGCGGCACGGGCTCCCAGCACATGAGCGCGCGGAACCGGCTGCGCGGCACCGTGAGCGAGGTGCGCGTCGAGGGCCTGCTCGCGCAGGTCGAGCTGACGGTCACCGAGCCGGCGCGGGTCGTCGCCGTCGTGACGCGCGACGCAGTCGAAGCGCTCGGGCTGAAGCCGGGGATGCCGGCGACCGCCGTCGTCAAGTCGACCTCCGTGATGGTGGAGGCATGAGACTCCGCGTGCTCGGGGCCGCGCTGGCCGCGACGCTCGTCATCGCCTCCTCCCTCCTCGCCGCTGCCGCCTTCGCCGGCGCCTCGCACAAGCAGCGGCCGCGCCTAACCGTCTTCGCGGCCGCTTCCCTCACGAACGTCTTCCCGCAGATCGACTCTCGCGCTCGCTACTCCTTCGGCGGCTCGAACATGCTGGCTGCGCAGATCGAGCAGGGCCTTCCCGCCGACGTGTTCGCGTCCGCCAACACCGGGCTGCCGTGGCAGCTGCGCAGGAAGGGACTCGTAACCCGTCCCGTCGTCTTCACCTCGAACAAGCTCGTGATCGTGATCGCGCACGGGAACCCGCTGCACCTCCACAACGTCCACGACCTCGAGCGTCAGGGCATCAAGATCGTCATGGCGGCAGCGGGAGTACCGGTCGGCGACTACACGCGCAAGGTGCTCAAGCGGCTCGGCCTCTCCGACCTCGTCGACAAGGCGGTGAGCCAGGAGACTGACGTGCGTGAGGTTCTCTCGAAGGTCGTGCTCGGCGAAGCGGACGCCGGCTTCGTCTACGCGACCGACGCGAAGACCGTCAAAGGAACGGTCGGGGTGATGGGGCTCCCCAAGTCGGCGCAGCCGCGGGTCCTCTATGCGGCTGCAGCGGTGAAATCGAGCAAACATCTCCGGGCGGCGAAGGCATGGGTCCAGCGGCTCCTCACCAAACGGGCGCAGACGAAGCTGCGCGCGGCAGGCTTCCTGCCGATTCCGCGCTGATCCGGCGCGGGCTCGGAGCTGCCGGCGTGTTCGCGGCCACGGCCGTCGCGCTCGCCTTCTTGCTCCTGCCGATCGTGGCGATCTTCGCCCGCGTCTCGCCGGGAGAGCTAGTCGCGCAGCTGTCTCGTTCGGTGGTGACCGACGCGCTCGTCGTCAGCCTGAAGACGAGCGCGATCGCGCAGGCGCTCGTGCTCCTCCTCGGTACACCGACCGCGTACCTCCTGGCGACGCGCCGCTTTCGGGGACGCTCGTTCATGGTAGTGCTCGTCGAGCTGCCGCTCGTCCTGCCGCCGGCGGTCGCGGGGATCGGGCTGATCGCGGCCTTCGGCCGCTTCGGGCTACTCGGGGAGCAACTGAACGCGTTCGGAATCCAGCTTGGGCTGACCCAGGCCGCCGTCGTCATCGCCGTCGCGTATGTCTCGAGCCCGCTCTACATCCGCCAAGCGATCGCCACGTTCGAGGGGATCGACCCGAATCTCGTCGCCGCCTCGCGCACGCTCGGCGCAGGCCCGGCCAGAACGTTCTTCCGGGTCGTCCTTCCGCTCTCCCGGCGCGGCCTCGCCGCCGGGGAGGCGCTCGCGTTCGCGCGCGGGCTCGGCGAGTTCGGGGCCACGATCATGTTCGCGGGGAGCCTGCAGGGGGTCACGCAGACGCTGCCGCTCGCGATCTACCAGGAGTTCAACGCTGACTTCACGACCGCGCTCGCGATGAGCGCGCTGCTCGTCGTCGTCAGCGGCGCGTTGCTCGTGGCGCTCAGGCTCACTCTCCAATGGCAACCCTCGAAGCCGACTTCACGCTTCCTCTTCGCGCCTTCGCGCTAGACCTCGCGCTCGAGGTCTCGCGCACGGTCGCGCTCGTCGGGCCCTCCGGCGCCGGCAAGACGTCCGCGCTGCGCGTCGTCGCCGGACTCGCCCAGCCGCGACGCGGCCGCGTCGCGCTCGACGGCGAGGCCTGGCTCGACACCGAGTTCCGGCTCTCGCTTCCGCCCGACCGACGCCGAGTCGGGCTCGTTTTCCAGGACTACGCCCTCTTCCCGCACCTGAGCGTGCGGGCGAACGTCGCCTTCGGTGCCCGCGGCCGCCCGGTCGAGGCGCTGCTCGAACGGTTCCGGATCGGGCATCTCGCCTCTGCGCGCCCGCCCGAGCTCTCGGGCGGCGAGCGCCAGCGGGTCGCGCTGGCGCGGGCGCTGGCACACGAGCCGGCGGTCCTCCTCCTCGACGAGCCGCTGGCGGCGCTCGACGCGCACACGAAGACCGAGGTGCGGCATGAGCTTGCCGAGCTGCTGCGCGAGCTGGAACTGCCGACGCTGCTCGTGACGCACGACTACGAGGACGCCGCCGCGCTCGCCGACCACGTGGGCGTTCTCGTCGAGGGCCGGCTGCGGCAGCTCGGTACTCCGGCGGAGCTCGTGGCCCAGCCGCGAGACGCGTTCGTGGCGTCGTTCACCGGCGCGAACCTTCTTCGGGGACGTGCCCGCCGCGGCGAGGGAGCACTCACCGCGATCCGGCTCGAGAGCGGCGATGACCTGTATTCCACGGATGAGGCCGAGGGTGAGGTCGGTGTCGTCGTCTATCCCTGGGAGGTGTCGGTGGCGCGAACGCACATGCCCGACGCCGACTCCGCACTGAACGTCGTCCGCGGCCAGGTCGGCTCGCTCGTCGAGGTCGCGAATCGCGTGCGTGTGCGCGTCGGTCCCCTGACGGCGGAGGTGACCGCCGCCTCGGCGATCCGGCTCGGGCTCGCGGAAGGCGGCGTCGCCTACGCGACGTTCAAGGCCACCGGAACGCGGCTCGTTCCCCTCTGACCTTGTAACAGTCTGTTACTTGCTCTGACGGTGGCCGGGGCAGCCGTGTACCGCGCGCTGGCTGCAGGGCTCCCAGATCACCTAGTAACAGTCTGTTACTAGGAAAGCCGTGTCCCGTAGGGCATGGATCCTGCCCGCGGCGCGCGATATGCGCTGACCACGAACGGGAGCCGGAGCCGGCCGTCGCCGCTCACGGACTCGTCGGAGTCGAGGAGCCCCGCGACTTCAGAAAGGACCCGCCGCCGCTCGTCCTCGGGCAGCGCCGCGACGCCGGAGTACGACAGCAGATGGTCGCGGAGAGCTTCGCGCGGCAGCTCGTGCACGTGCTCGAACAACGCCTGCTCGACGTCCCGGAAGAGGCCGGTCGCTGTGAGCTCGGCCGGCCAGTCGCGGCTCCGCCAGCGCGGCCCGCGCGTGCGCGCCTGCGCCGCGTAGACCGCCTCGCCCATGCGGGCGATCGCCGGGTGCCGGTCGTCGCGGTGGTTCCAGCCGAACCCAAAGCGTCCGCCCGGCCGCAACACCCGGTGAATCTCCGGCAGCGCGAGCTCGAGCTCGAACCAGTGGAGGCTGGAGCCCGCTACGACCGCATCCGCCACCCCGTCGCCGAGCGGGATCGCCTCGGCTGAGCCCTCCACCCCCTCGAGCCCGAGCCCGCGTAGGACGTCGAGCATCCGCGGATCGGGCTCGACCGCCACGACCCGCACGCCGAGCGCGGCCACGGCCCGCGTCAGCTTCCCCGTGCCGGCGCCGAGCTCGATCACGAGCTCCGCGCCGGCGGGCACAAGCCAGCGCACTGCGTCCTCCGGCCACTCCGGCCGCGCGCGCTCGTACGCGTCCGCATGCGCTCCGAATGTCAGCCGTCGGGGAACCGCCGCCACGGTGAGAAACCTAGTTAGCGGATCTGGACGAGCTTCGCGGACGCGTGCTCGACCTGAAGCGTCGTGTGCTCGAGGCCGAAGCGGTCGCGCAGCAGCGACTCGAGCTCGCGCCGGATGCCGTGGCAGTCCGCTCCCGGCTCGACGAGCACGTGCGCCGAGAGGGTCGGGAACTCGGTCGTCACCTCCCAGACGTGGAGGTCGTGCACCTCCACCACACCCGGATGCGCCGCCATCGCAGTCCCGATCTCGTGTACCGGCAGCCCGGCCGGCGCGATGTCGAGCAGCACGCGGCCCGAGTCGCGCAACAGGCGCCAGGAGGCAAGCAGCATCAGCACCGCCACGAACAGCGCTGCGACCGCGTCGGCGCGCACCCAGCCCGTCGCGAGGATCACGCCGCCGGCGATCGCGGTGGCGCTGAAGGCGTAGAGATCGTTGAGGACGTGCTGGAAGCTCCCCTCGATGTTCAGCGACTCCCGGTTCGCGCCCGCGATCTGCCACGTCGCAAGGAGGTTGACGCCGATCCCCACGAGGGCGACCACCAGGATGACGCCTCCTTCCGCAGGCGGCGGCGATATGAGCCGACGGATCGCGCCGTAGACGATGAAGCCGGCGAGGACGAGCAGCGCTGCGCCGTTCGCCTGCGCGGAGAGGATCTCCGAGCGGCGGAGCCCGAACGTCCGGTTCCCGCCCGCCGGTTGGGTCGCAAGCCGCAGCACGACGAGCGACAGCGCGAGCGCACCGGCGTCGGTGAGCATGTGCGCCGCGTCGGACAGGAGCGCGAGCGAGTGCGCGAGGATGCCGGCGACGACCTCGCCGATCATGAAGGCGACGATCAGCGCAAGCGCAAGCCCCAGGCGGCGAACGTCCTCGCCGCCTCCGTGCGAGTGACCATGCGCGTGGTCGTGCACAGGCTCAATAATGCACGCCTTGCAAGGTAGCGTCTGCCTAATCTACAATTTAGGCATGGCTCAACTTCCCGCCCTCGAAGCTCGCGGTCTCACGGCTGCGGTGCAGGACTACGCGAAGGCGATCTACACGCTCGAGTCCCGCGACGGAGGGGCATCGACCACCGCCCTCGCAACGTTGCTCGAGGTCCGCCCCGCCTCCGTCTCGGGAATGTTGCGCAAGCTCTCGGCGCTCGGCCTCGTCGAGCACGAGCGCTACCGAGGCGTCCGCTTGACCGCGCGCGGCCGGCGCGTAGCGCTAGAGGTGATCCGACATCACCGGCTCGTCGAGCTGTTCCTGGTCGAGAGCCTCGGCATGACCTGGGACGAGGTGCACGCCGAGGCCGAGGTGCTCGAGCACGCGCTCTCGGAGGAACTCGAGGAGTTGATCGCGGCGAAGCTCGGGAACCCGACGGTCGACCCCCACGGCGACCCGATCCCGAGCCGCGAGCTGAAGCTCGCCGAGAAGACGGCGCCGGCGCTCGCCGAGCTCGAGCCCGGCGAGGCGGCGACCTTCGTCCGGATCTCCGACACCGATCCCGAGATGCTCCGCTTCCTCGGCGAGCGCGGGATCGTGCCCGGCACGAAGCTCGAGGTGGTCGATAGGCAGCCGTTCGACGGCCCGCTCTTCGTCCGTGTCGGTGGCAAGGTGCACGCTCTCGGAGGCGTGCTCGCCCGGGCCATGCGCGTGGAGGCTGCGTGACCCCGGTCGAGGTCCTGGCGGTCGAAGCGAAAAAGGAAGGGATCACGCCGCTCGAGGCGCTGCTTCGGCGCGGCCGGCTGCGCGCGACGCTGACGATGCTCGGGCCCGCGTTCGTCGCGGCGATCGCCTACGTGGATCCAGGCAACTTCGCAACCAACATCGCGGGGGGCGCCCGCTTCGGCTACCTCCTGCTCTGGGTCGTGCTCGCGGCGAACCTGATGGCGATGCTGATCCAGTACCTGTCGGCCAAGCTCGGGATCGTCACCGAGCACAACCTGCCCGAGAGCTTCCGCGCGCACTACCCGCGTTGGACGTCCTGGGGAATGTGGGTGCAGGCTGAGATCATCTCGATGTCGACCGACATCGCCGAGTTTCTCGGCGCCGCGCTCGGGCTCAACCTGCTCTTCCACGTGCCACTCTTCATCGCCGGCGTGATGACCGGCTTCATCGCCTTCGGCCTCCTTGAGCTGCGCCGCCGCGGCTTCCGCCCGTTCGAGCTGGCGATCACGGCGCTGCTCGGAATCATCTTCCTCGGCTTCCTCTACGAGACCCTCAAGGTGGGCCCCTCGGCGCACGACAGCCTCCAGAGCTTCCTGCCGCCTCGGCTCGGCTCGACCGAGGCCCTGTACCTCGCGGTGGGGATCATCGGCGCGACCGTCATGCCGCACGCCATCTATCTCCACTCCGCGCTCACCAAGGGCCGCATGCCCGTCCACAACGACGCTGAGCGCTCCCGCGTGCTCCGTTTCGAGCGCACCGACGTGATCATCGCCCTCGGCCTCGCCGGGCTGATCAACCTGAGCATGCTGGCGGTGGCCGCCAAGCTCTTCCATGGCACGGGGCACACCGGTGTCGACACGATCGGGGGTGCTCACACCGAGTTCGGCAACCTCGTCGGCGGAGGCGCCTCACTCGCCTTCGCAGTCGCCCTGTTTGCGTCCGGCGCCTCCTCGTCGAGCGTCGGCACCTACGCCGGGCAGGTGGTCATGGCCGGATTCGTCAATATCAACATCTCCCTCTATATCCGGCGGATCGTCACGATGATCCCGGCACTCGTGGTCCTGGCCGTCGGCGTGAGCCCAACCAGCGCGCTGGTGCTCAGCCAGGTGGTGCTCTCGTTCGGGATCCCGTTCGCGCTCATCCCGCTCGTCATGCTCACGAGCCGCAGGGACGTGATGGGCGTCCACGTCAATCGCCGGCTCACGACCTACACCGCGTGGACCCTTGCCGCGTTGATCAGCGGGCTGAACGTCTTCCTGCTCTCGCAGGCTGCGGGACTGACCTAGCGCGACCCGGCGATCACGCCGGTGTCGAAGCCCATCCAGTGCATACGGCCGAGCAGTCGCGCATGCTCGATCTTGAGGCAGCGGTCCATCACGACCGCGAGGCCGCCCTCCTGCGCGATCCGCGCTCCTTCGGGGCTGATCACCCCGAACTGCAGCCACAGCGCGTCGGCGCCGACCTCGACCGCCTCGCGCGCGATCCCAGGGACGACGGCGGGATCGCGGAAGACGTCGACGACGTCGATGTGCTCGGGCACGTCGCGCAGGCTCGGGTAGACCTGCTCCCCGAGCACCTGCTCCTCGTTCGGGTTCACCGGGATGACGCGGTAGCCGTGGCGCTGCAGGTAGTAGCCGACGAAGTTGCTCGCGCGCAGCTCGCTCGCCGAAAGGCCGACGATCGCGACCGTGTGCGCGTTGAGCACGATCTCCTGCATCTCGCGCCGGTCCTGGAACTCGTTCACGCCGTGACGGCCGAGCCGCGCGCCGCCTGCAACGCGTGCTCGAGATCCCAGACGAGGTCGTCGACGTCCTCGAGCCCGACCGACAGCCGCACCGTCCCCGGCGCGACTCCGGACGCGGCGAGCTCGTCGTCCGAGAGCTGGCGATGCGTGGTGGAGGCGGGATGGATGACGAGGCTCTTCGTGTCGCCGACGTTGGCAAGGTGGCTCCAGAGCGAGAGCGCCTCGATGAAGCGGCGTCCGCCCTCGCGGCCGCTCTCGAGGTCGAAGGAGAAGACGGAGCCCGCGCCGGCCGGCAGATA
>Ga0075424_100007121_pt1 | contig 10824 bp, 6 predicted proteins | sample SoiMethybrSBSTD3_FD_75301 | JGI IMG/M metagenome (GOLD analysis project Ga0075424, IMG submission 75301) | Bulk soil microbial communities from a Populus tree surrounding site in Tennessee, USA - Soil MetaG P. TD hybrid SBSTD3 | ecosystem: Environmental > Terrestrial > Soil > Tree plantation...
CTGCTCAGCCCCTACGACTACTGGCAATACTGGCGCAACACCGAGGACGGCGACGTCGTGCGCTTCCTCAAGCTGTTCACGGTGCTGCCGCTCGACGAGATCGAACGGCTTGCTGCGCTCAAAGGCCAGGAGGTCAACGAGGCCAAGAAAGTGCTCGCCACCGAGGCGACCGCGCTGGTGCATGGGCGCGCCGCAGCCGACAACGCCGCCGAGACCGCACGCCGCACCTTCGAGGAGGGCTCTCTCGCCGAGAGCCTACCGACCGTGGAGCTCGCTCGGCCCGAGCTCGAAGCCGGGCTTGGTGTTCTGACAGCGTTCGTCAAGGCGGGTCTGGTCGCTTCAAACGGCGAGGCGCGCCGCCAGATCAAGAACGGCGGGTTGCGCGTGAACGATGACACCGTCACCGACGAGAAGATGACACTCGCGCCGGCGCATCTCACGACGCAAGGCGTGATCAAACTATCGCTCGGCAGGAAGCGGCATGTGCTGCTCAAGCCGGTCTAGACGCATGCGCATCATTTGGCCGCTCGCCGCACTCCTGCTGACATCCTGCGCCATCGCCCAGGCGCAGCCGGTCGAGAGCTTCTACCGCGGCAAGACCATCAACCTGATCATCGGCTATCCGCCGGCAGGTGCGAACGACGTCTATGCGCGGCTGGTGGCGCGCCATCTCGGCCGGCACATTCCGGGCAACCCTGCGATCGTGCCGCGCAACCTGCCCGGCGCCGGCAGCCTCCTTGCAGCGAGCCGCATCTTCAACGCCGAGCCGAAGGATGGCACGACGCTCGGCCTGCTGGTGCCAACCATTCCGCTCGACGAGAAACTTGAAAATCCGGCCGCCAAATATCGCGCCGCGGACTTCAACTGGATCGGCCGGATGGCGCCCGCACCCAACGTCACCTTCATCATGGCAACGTCGGCGGTGAAGACCATCGGTGACGCCTTCGACAAGGTTGCGGTTCTGGGCGCAACCGGCCGCAGCGCCACCAATTCGATCTATCCGACAGTCCTCAACAATGTGCTCGGCACCAAGTTCAAGATCGTCAACGGCTACGAAGGCTCCGCCTCGGCGATGATCGCGATGGAGCGCGGCGAGGTCGAAGGGCATTCGTCGACCTATGACTCGGTCAAGGCCGTCCATCCTGACTGGATCACCGACAAGCGCGTCAACATCGTGGTGCAATATTCGCTGCGCCGGCATCCGGAGCTTGCCGATGTACCGACCACGGTCGAGCTGGCGCGCAACGAGGAGCAGCGCGGCATTCTCAGTGCGGTCGCGAGCGCCGCCGAGATCGGCAAGTTCATTCTCTCGACGCCCGGCGTGCCGACCGACCGGGTCACGGCGCTGCGCCGCGCCTTCGACGCGATGGTGAAAGATCCCGAGTTCACAGCCGAGGCGCAGAAGCTGCGCATCGAGCTGTTTCCGCTGGCGGGCGAAGAGCTGCAGCAGATCGTGCGCAGCGTGCAGGATCTGAGCCCTGATCTAACTCAGAAGATCAAGGCGATGTATCCAAACTAACGCATTTCCGTTCGCGTTGATTTGCCCCGTTCGTTCCCGCGCAAGCGGGAACCCAGCGCCACTCGTTCCAATTCTTCAGACTGTTGCACTGGGTCCCCGCTTTCGCGGGGACGAACGGTCGAGAGACCAGCTTTTCGGAAAATGCTTCTAATCTTGGAGTCGCAGCCTTCCTACTTCACCGTGACGGTGATCACTGGCGACATCACTGGCGGATTGTGCGGGATGTGCGACCAGTCGCCGAGCACGAGCTGCAACGTGTGGGAGCCCGGCGGCAGCGTCACCGTGGTCTCCGTCTGGCCGCCGCCGAAATGCACATGCTTGGCGTCGGCGGCGATTGGCCGCTTGAGCTCCTCGTCAGAGAGCTTGGTATCGATGAGCAAATGATGATGGCCGGTGCGCTCGTTCTGCACGCCGACCGGCGCGATGCCCATGCCGGTGAGGCCGAACTGGACCTTGAACGGGCTCGTGACCGTGTCACCGTCCTTGAGATTGATGAAATAGACCGAGGCACCTTGCGGCGATGGCGTTTGCGTCTGCGCGAACGCCGCGGTCGCGACGAAGAGGACACTGCTGCACACGATTGCGCCGAAACGAATGGACATGACTACTCTCTTTCATGACGCGGATTGCGGAACGCGGACTTTGATCGCGACGCGCACTGCTGCACGCGCGGCGTGATGGGGCCGGATCATGCCCTAGCGCCGCGGCCGTGCCTATGGGGCTGCGACGATTGCGTCCCAGGAGAATCGACAGTCGTTAACGCCCTACCGCGGGCTGCTCAACCCGCGTTGTCCTCCAATGATCGAAGGACAATGTAAGGACAGACAATGTCAGCGAAGGCTGTGCTCTGCTCTAAGATGGCAGGTCTGAAGCTGCGCTACCGGCTCGGATCGGCGTAGCTCTGCGAGCGCGTAGCGGCACCGGTCGGGAATTCGAAGAACTTCCGGAACAGGCCAGGCGCCACCACCGAGATCGGATTGACGCGCAGCTGGGGCGCGCTCGGCGAACCCGCGACCTCATAGGTGAGCCCGACCAGCCCCTCGTTGCTGCCGCCGCCCAGGATCGTCCCGAAGAGCGGGATCTGTCCGAACATGTTGTTGAGGCCGTAGAACGGCACGATGGTGCCGCGCATGTGCACTTCGTTGTTGAGATAATCGATGTAGCCGTCGGTAAGGGTGGCGCCGATCACCGGGCCCTTGACGAGTCCCTCGCGGATGGAGAAGCGACCTTGCGTGCGGGTGAACTCGACCCGCATGCGAGAAAACTCCACGCCGGGCTTGTTCGAGCCGCCCTGCCCGTTCGGCGTATTCGACCCAGCCGCAACCTGCTCGAGCTTGGCCTCGCCGCGCACTGAGAAATCGCGAATGTTGACGATGCCGTCCTGCGGCGCCTGCGGATCAGCACCGGGAGGATCCATCGCCACCCACATCTCACCGCCATAGATCTTCGGATAGGTGTCGATCAGGCGGAAGAATGCTCCGGCGTCGGCGCTCTCGACATAGATGACATTGCGGCCGCCCTTGCTGCCACGCAGGTCACCACTGATCGCGGCGTCACGACCGACCTTCCCAGCCAGCGTGAAGCTCTTGATCGTGCCGCCGCGCCGCGACATCCGCACATCGAGGCCACGCACCGTCTCGCCGTGGAAACCGGCAACGGCACCGAGCCTGACATCAAGGTCAAGATCAGGCACCTTCTGCTTGCTGGTGTCGCTCTTGTTGGCCGGCTTGCCGCCCTGCTCGTTCGAGGGACCACTGATCGTCTGCTTGATGAAGCCGCGGCCGTCGAGCACATCGCCGCGCATCATGACGCGCAACGCGTTATCGGGCCCGCGCTCCGCCTTGAGCGTCGCTTTGTCACCATCAGCGAGCTGGAACACCGGCAACTGCGCGGACACGAGATCGCCCGCCTCGTTGATCTCGACGGTGCCTTTGATCTGAGTGCCCGAAGCCTCGATGCTGAAATCGTCAAGTCGCGTCAGATTGGGCTTGTTGACAGCCGTGAACGTAGCGCGCGCCTGCTTGCCGGCCGGTTTCTGCCAGCCCGGCACCAGCTTATCGATGCGCGCCTGGGTGAGATCGGCATCGACCGCGAAACGGCTCTCGCCCTCGACTGCCGGCACGCGGCCATCGATCTTGACCGGCACCGGGCCGTTCAGACCGCTGAGGTCGAAACCGAGGCGGGTGCGGGCGGCTTCGTCGAGGGTCGCGCGCACGCGCACCTCGGCATCGGCGTCGCCGCGTGGCTTGCGATAGTCGAGCGCAGCCGGAACACCATTGATCTTCACATCGCCGCGGATCTGGTAGCCGTCATTGTTGGCCGTCACGCGCAGGTTCGCAGCCTCGACCTTTTGGCCCAGCACCATTCGGTCGGCGGCGAAATTGGCCACATCCATGTTGATCGAATATTGCGCGCTTCCCGCGGGCAGATCGGGCTGTAGCGGCATGCCGAGCGCGATCGTGGCGCTCAGGGTTCCGCGGCTGGTGCTGGCCTCGATCGGCGCGCCGGAGAACTCACGCAGGCGCTCGGTGTTGAGCAGTTCCGCGGCCGCCGGCACCGGCCCATCGAGCCGGAAGCGCACCTTGGCGGGCGGCGCCTGGCCGTGGGTGTCAGGCACCTCGAAGACGCCGTTGGTGATCGCGAGCTTGCGGTTGGGGGCAAGCTCGATATTGCCGCGTCCGACATTCACGGTTGCTGTGCGCCCGGAGATGCGCACGCTGATGTCGGCGTCGCGAATCGACGGCAATCCTTCGACCGGCTTGATCTCTGCGTTAGTGCCATTGATCTCGATCCCCAGGCCGTTGTCAGGGATCGGCGGCCCACTCGACCGCAGCGTCGAGAACTGCGCATTGGTGGCGATCGAAATGCGCTCGACCATGCCGCTGACGAGGTGCTCCTCAACCCAGTTGCGCACCTTGGGGGCCATGAACGCCGGCCACAGTCGCTTCATCGCCGTGACCGACATGCGGCTGCCGGCGATGCCGATGTCGAGACGCGGCTCGCCGTTGGCAAGGTCGACCTGGCCCGACGCCAACAGGCCGATGTCCATGTTGCCGAACTCGCCCTGCTCGATCTCGATGCGCTGCTTCTCCGGATCAAGCCGCATGCGCAGCAGGAAGCGATTGAGCACGATCGGGTTCGGATCATTGGTGGCGGCTGCCAGCACCACGGTGCCGCCGGTGACCTTCATGCTCCACGGTCCGCCGGACTCGCGCGGCGCGTCGAGCTGCGCAAACAAGGTCATGCGATTGCCGCCGGCCACGATCTGGAACGGCACCAGCAAGGCACGCCGCGTCGAGTCCCAATCGAGCGAGAACTCGGCGCGGTCGATCGTCATCTTGCTCAGGGGCTCGTCGAGATCGACGATGTGGCCGCGCTCCATCAGAATACGACCGTCGACCATGCGTGGCATGCCGTCGGGCCCGATATCGGCGCGGATCTTTGCGGATAATGGCAGGTCGGGCTCGAACTGACCGTCTCCCAGCCGCAGCGCCAGCATCAGGTCCTTCGCCGGCAACCGCTCGGTCTCGATGTTGACGATGCGATGGCCCTGCTCGCCCGGCGTCAGTACCGCGCGCAGCGACCACGGACGCTCGCGATTGTCAGAGCTGATCGTCAAGGCGGCGCTGCCCGCCTTCGGCCGTGTGAGGCTCAGATTGATGTTCTCGAACGTCCACTGCCTGCCGTTGCGCTGATCGTCGACGGTGAGATTGCCGTTCTTGAGACCGATCTCGCCGAGATCCTTGCCATCGAGCCCGCTGGCGCCAAGGCTGTCGATCCAGGCGATAAACGCAGCAAAGTCCGGCACCGCGTTGCGTGTCGGTCCCGTTCCAGGCGTGGCCGGCACCGGCGTGTCCGTGCGCTCCGCGCTCAGCAGCGGATGCGTCGCACTGGCGCGCGGCGTGCCCGGCGTAACGGGCGTGCTCGAGGCCGAAGCCGTCACAAACGTTTGCTTGTTGGCACCGGCGAAGACTGTGACCTTGCTATCCGCCTCGATCCGCACCTGCATTTCGGCGCCGACCAGACTGAGCCGCTGCGCGCGCACGCGACCTGTCATCAGGCTCGAGCTCGACACACCGACTTCGGCCTTCGGTGCGCTCGCGACGATCTCGCCATCCTGATCGCGCACCACGATGTCACGGATGCGCAGCGCCGTGCGCCCATTGGCGTCGCGCTCGATCTGAGTGCCGCCAACTTCGACATGATGGTTCGCGCCGAAATTCTCCTCGATCGCGGCCGTGAGCCAAGGCGTCGCCACATCCAATTCGATTGGGCCGCTGCCCAGCCGCCACCACAACGCCAGCATCGCCACCAGGACGAGCCCGGCAAGCCCACCGGCGACATAGACAACTTTGCGCAATCGCCACCACAAGTTCAGAACGCTCGCGCTCCAATAATAGCTGCCGCCGCGCAGCTCGCGCGAAGGAGGTCGCTGGCTGTGCGCGGGAGCATTGCGAATCGCCGGCGCTGCACCCGTTGCCGCTGGTGCACCGCGACGAGCCGCGGCGACATTGCCAGCAATCGCGTTGCCAGCGGCCCCATTGGCAGGAGAACGAGCGACGCGGGGTATCGGCGCGTCGTCAATGTGTGGAGCACCACGGGCCTGAGGCGCGCGCATCACCGCCTCCCGCTGCCGCAGGTCCTGTTCCAGGCTCGCCTCCAATTTGCGGAGTGCGGCCATATTCGGGCGCGTATGCTGATCCGCCATGCCCCGACTGGTGGTCCCCCTTGACCGCCGTACACTGCTCAGACCCTGAACAGCAACCCTGCTGCCTATCTTGCGCAGCAATCCTAACGCCTTAGTCGACGATTCGTCCGCAATCGTTCGACTGTCCCGCACAGACGCTTATTGTATCATCCATTGCCCTGGAAAAGGACGAAAGGAAGGCATATGGGAGCACCGCTTGATGTAGGAGACAAAGCCCCCAACTTTAAGTTGCCAGGAGACGACGGGAGTACCGTTTCGCTGGGCGATTTCAAGGGCCGCAAGCTTGTCATCTACTTCTACCCGCGTGCTGACACGCCCGGATGTACTAGAGAATCCATTGATTTTTCAAAGCTTCGGGCAGGCTTCACCAAAGCCGGCACGGAGGTGATCGGGGTCTCGGCCGATCCGGTGAAGGCGCAGGAGGCCTTCAAGAAAAAACACAAGCTCAGCGTCGGACTTCTCTCCGACGAGACCCATGCGATGCTCGATGCTTATGGGGCCTGGGGCAAAAAGTCCATGTATGGCAAGACCTTCATGGGAATCATCCGGATGACCTACTTGATCGGGCCGGATGGGCGAGTCGCGCAGGTCTGGCCCAAGGTGAAGGTTGATGGCCATGCCGCCGAAGTGCTGGCCGCAGCCAAGGCACTTTGAGCTAAGACTCTGATGCTTATAGACTTTCCAGAGATTGGTGGAATTTTAACTATATCGGTTGAAATTCGACGCGATGTGGCGCCGGGGGTCGTGGAACTGAGCCGGCTGGGAAGCGTCGATGCGTCAACCGCCGGAATCGCCTTATTCGTCCAGCAGCCCGCGTGGACGCACCACCCCGCCTCAACGCGTTGCGGCAGCCAAAGCCCCAGTTATCGCGCCAGCCACCAGCGCGGCTGATTACACGATTGCCCACGCGGGTCGCCAACTGCGGCTTGGCCCGATCGCCTTCTGGGTCACCGTCGGCTCGCTGGTGATCATGGCGGCGTGGACCGTTGTCACCGCCACCTATTTCGCCTTTCGCGACGATGTGCTCACGAGCCTGATCGCCCGGCAGGCGGAGATGCAATTTGCCTACGAGGATCGCATCGCCGAATTGCGCGCGCAGGTCGATCGGATGTCCAGCCGGGAATTGCTCGACCAGGAGCAGGTCGAGCACAAGCTCGACCAGATCCTGCGCCGGCAGACCACCCTGGAGCAGCGCGCCAACACGCTGAGCACCCTGCCCGATCTCAGCATCACCGGCGCGATCAGGTCGCCTGGCCGCGGCGACCGCTCGGTGACCAAGCCAGCGCCGATCAACGACAAGTCACCGCCCGCCGCTTCCGGTCGCAAGGCCGCGATCGGCAATATCGATGGCATGGTCACGCGCCTTGCCTCATCGCTCGACCGCGTCGAAGCCGAGCAGGCCGCCGCGCTCGCCTCGATCGAAGGCGGCTATGATCTCAAGGCGCGCCGCATTCGCGGCGTGCTCTCGGAGCTTGGCATCGATGCCGGCAAGAATGCATCGAACGCCGACGCCACCGGCGGACCATTCGTCGCCGCACGGCCGCGATCCGACAGCAGCGCCTTCGAGCGCCAGCTCCATCGCATCGGGCTTGCCCGCGCGCATGTTGATCAGCTCAATCGCACCCTCGCCAATGTGCCGGTGCGTAAGCCGGTGACCGGCGAGATCGATGCATCGTCAGGCTTCGGCATGCGGATTGATCCATTCCTGAAATCGCCTGCGATGCACACGGGCCTCGACATGCGCGGCGAGCCCGGCGACCCAGTGCGCGCGACCGCGAACGGCACGGTGACATTCGCCGGCTGGCAAGGCGGCTATGGCAAGATGGTCGAGATCGACCACGGCAACGGCGTGGCGACGCGCTACGGCCACCTCTCCAGCATCGACACCGAGGTCGGCCACACGATCAAGACCGGCCAGATCATCGGCAAGGTCGGCACGACCGGCCGCTCCACTGGACCGCATCTGCACTACGAGACTCGCATCGACGGCGAAGCGGTCGATCCGCAGCGCTTCCTGCGCGCGGGCGCGAAACTCGGCAGCGTGCATTGAGCGGCCGGATCGTTTGTAGGATGGGTTGAGCCAACGGGCGGCGCTTCGCGCCGACCCGTTGGCTCAACCCATCCTACAGTCTGCGCCTCCATCGAACGGTCGATGTCGCCGCCGATCATGCGTGGTAGGGCTGGGGCCTACTTCCGAAGCTCGCTCTTTTTCGCGGCATCAACCGAAGTGGATTTCCCATGTCAACCAGCGCCCTTGCACGCCAATTGCTTTGTTGTCTGTTCGTGTCGTTGATCGCGGTGGTTCCGGCCGCGGCGCAGGCTCCCCATGCGAACGCCGACAAGATCCGGATTGAGCGCCTCGCGGCGCTCGGCAAGCTGTGGGGTGTGATCAACTACTTTCACCCCTATCTGGCCTACAAGGAGCTCGATTGGGATGCCGCGCTGATCGCCGCGATCCCCAAGGTCAGTGCCGCGAAATCCACGGAGGACTATCGGGCGGCGATCGATGGCCTGCTGGCAACGCTCGGCGATCCGGGTACCCATACCGCGCTCGACACGGCGCCGGTCATGGCCACGCCCATCGCGCCCGATCAGCCTTGGCGTGTCGTCAACGACATGCTGGTGCTGACCTGCCACAGCCTGGGCAACGTCATCTGGAACAACGGCACGGCCATCACACCCATCACCGACTATTTGGCCGGCAATCCGAAAGGTGTCGTCTTCGATTGTCGAACGCGTCGCACCGGGCCGGATGCGATGGCGCTTTTCAGTTATGAATTTGCGCTCAAGCTGGTGGATCGGATGGTGAGCGGGACCGTCCCGCATGCCACTTATCGAGAGCGTCAGCACTCCGGATTCACGCCGCAATCCGGCATGACATCGGGTGGCTACTGGTCGGGCTTCATGACGCACGTGCCTGGCACGATTGAGGGCGGGCGCAAAGAGCCGGTGCCGCTCGCTTTCATCATTGATGCGGGGACACCCGGCCTTGAAAAGATCGTTGGCTTGCAGTCTGCAAGACTTGCGCAGGTCGTGGAGGAGGTCGACGGCAGTTCGCCCAGAGCCGACGGCGGCAGCTATGCGACGCAACTGCCGGGTGGCTTTTACGCTCTCGTGCGCACCACCGAGCTGCTGTCGCCGACCGGAGAAGCCGGGTTTCACCCGGATGTGACAGTCTCCGCAATCGCTGGCGAAGACGCAGCCTTGAACGCCGCCATCAAGAGTCTCGCCGCACAGCCGCCGAACAGACCTGCGCTTGCGGCGCCGGCCACTCAACCGCGCAGTGGCCGCGACAAACCCTATGCGCAAATGACTTTCCCCAGTGTCGAATATCGTCTGCTGGCGCTGTTCCGATTCTGGAACGTCATCCACTATTTCTTTCCCTACCAGCACCTGATGGACCAGGACTGGGATGCCACCCTGGCCGAATTCATCCCGCGCTTCGAGGCAAACCAGAACGCGTTCGACTACCAGATGACGGTCACCGCGCTCGCCAAGCGGCTGCAGGACTCGCACGTCGGTGTCGGCAATGCGACAGCCATCAACGATCATCTTGGCATGTTCGCACCGCCGGTCACCGTGAGCTCCATCGAGGGCGAGACAGTGATCGTGGCGTTGCGCGATCAGTCGGCCGAAGCCGCCGGGCTCAAGGTCGGCGATATAGTTGTCGCTGTCGACGACGAACCGATCGGGCAGCGACGCGCGCGCCTCGAGCAATTCTATGTCGCGTCGACTCCGCAAGCGATGCGCGACAGGGTGGCGCAGAACGTCTTGCGCGGCGCCAAGGACAAGCCGGCCAAGCTGCGCATCAAGCGTGATGACGCCATCCGTGACGTCGAGGTTCCACGCAGCGTGCAGTATTTCTCCGTTGCCTCTCCGCCCGATCGCACCGCACCCGCGACCTACGAAATGCTGCCCTCCGGCTACGGCTACATCGATCTCGCACGGCTGAAACCTGCCGAGGTTGACGCCGCGCTCGATGCTGCTTTCGCCGCGCCGGCGATCATCTTCGACATGCGCGGCTATCCGAACGGCACGGGATTCATGATCGGGCCGCGGTTGATCAAGGGAGACAAGCCCGTTGCCGGCGCACAGTTTCGCCGCCCCTTTCACAAGGGTTCGAGCGTTTCGAGCGACGAGAATGGCAACCGGATCGATCACGCGTTCGTCCAGACCTTTTCGCCGTCAAGCAAGCCGCGCTACCGCGGCAAGGTCGTCATGCTGATCGACGAGCAGGCCATCAGCCAGGCCGAGCACACGTGTCTGATCTTCTCCGCGGCAACCGACGTCACTTTCATCGGCACGCCCACCAATGGAGCGAATGGCGACATCACCGACTTCGTCCTGCCGGGCGCTCTCCGAGTTGTGTTTACGGGGCACGATGTCCGGCACGGTGACGGCCGGCAACTCCAGCGCGTCGGCGTTCAGCCGCAGATTACGGTCGCGCCCACCATTAAGGCCGTTCGCGAGGGACGCGACGAAGTGCTCGAGGCCGCGGTGAAATATCTGCGGACGCAGCGGTGAGTTCACCGCGGTCCTGCTGTGGCTTGTAGGATGGGTTGAGCGCAGCGAAACCCATCTCTTCCTTGCACGGGTT
>Ga0075424_100007126_pt1 | contig 10816 bp, 8 predicted proteins | sample SoiMethybrSBSTD3_FD_75301 | JGI IMG/M metagenome (GOLD analysis project Ga0075424, IMG submission 75301) | Bulk soil microbial communities from a Populus tree surrounding site in Tennessee, USA - Soil MetaG P. TD hybrid SBSTD3 | ecosystem: Environmental > Terrestrial > Soil > Tree plantation...
GCGGATGTCGTGGATGAAGCCCATGTCGAGCATCCGGTCGGCCTCGTCGAGGACCAGGATCTCCACCTGGCGCAGGTCGACCGTCTTCTGCTGCACGTGGTCGAGCAGCCGGCCCGGCGTGGCGACGAGGATGTCGACGCCGCGGCGCAGCGCGTCGACCTGCGCCTGCATGCCGACGCCGCCGTACACCAGGCAGGACTTCAGTTGGACATGTTTCCCGTAGGTACGGACACTTTCCTCGACCTGGGCGGCGAGCTCGCGCGTCGGCGTGATGATCAGCGCTCGCACCGGATGGCGGGCCGGCGAATGGCTGCCGTTCGCCCTGGTGCCCAATAGCTGGAGCAGAGGAAGCGTGAAGCCGGCGGTTTTGCCGGTGCCGGTCTGCGCCGCGCCGAGCAGGTCCTTGCCTGCGAGCACGACGGGGATGGCTTGCGCCTGGATGGGGGTGGGCTGGGTGTAGCCCTGTTCGGTTACGGCACGAAGCAGCTCGGGCTTGAGCCCGAGTGAATCAAACGACGTAGTAATGACTTTCTCCTGCACTTGGCCTGGGGAGGGCTGAGCCCTACGACCGGTTCAGGCTGGTGCGATTCTTAGCTTGTTATTCGGGCCAGGATGGCCGGAGACAACGGACTGGAACGCTAACCGGAAATGCGCGTAACAGAAGCTTGGAGGGGCATTATACAGCAAATGGCCCGGGCCATCCTTCTCCTTATGGTCCTATCGGCATCGTGTGTCCATGCGCAGAGCGTTCGCGGCACGGTGTTCGAAGTAAAGGATGGTGTGCGCGCTCCTTCTGCGGGCGCGTTCGTCATCGTCCACTGGACCGGCCGCAGGCCCGGATTCGGACACTACGAGTCGGTGTGCATCCAGGCGGCGATCGCGCGGACCGACGCGCAGGGGCGCTTCGCGATCAGCGAGCCGCCGCCACTGCGCTCGACCTTCCTCGTGTTCCGCAACGATCCCGCGGTCGCGGTCTGGAAACCGGGCTTCGACACGTCAGCCGAGCAGCCCCGGCCCGGCGAATGGAACCTGCTGCCGGGCAAGGCGACGGCGGAAATGCGCGCCGCCATGGCGGAAGGGCTGCGGCACTACGGATGCAGCGATGACAAGGGGATGCTGCTGCCGCTGACCGACCCGCAGGGCGTGCTCGCTGATTTCCATCGCGCGCTCGCGGCGGAGATGCCGGCGCAGCAGGAGAAGCGGGAAGTGCGGATCCTGCCGCGGCAGAGGCCGAATCCCGCGAGCCGCTAGCTCACGCGGCGCGGCGCAGTCCGCCGAGCTCGTTCAGCGCGAGGGCGGCGAGGACGACGGCGCCGCCGGCGAGCGTAGCGGCGGCGGGCGCTTCGCCGGCGCCGAGCCAGGCCCAGAGCGGGCCGAGCACGACCTCCAGCAAGCCAAGCAGGGCGATCTCCGGCGCGGGCAGGGTGCGGCTCGCGATGACGAGCAGCATGCAGGGCAGGCCGAGCTGGAAGAAGCCGAGGAAGGCGAGCAGCGCGAGGTCGCGAGGGGTCGCGGAGAAGCCTGCAAAGGGCACGACCAGGACGCAGGAAATCGCGCCGCCGAGCATGACCGCGGGAACGAGATCGAACTTCGCCGCGCTCGCGCGCAACACGACGACGTTGATCGCCGCGGCGACCGGAATGACGAACGCGACGGCCATCCCGGCGAAATGCTTCTCCAGTGAAGAGGCAAACATCCAGGCGATCCCGACGGCTGCCGCGCCGGCGGCGATCCAGGTGCGCGCCGGGACGGGATCGCTGAGGAGCAACCGCGCGAGAACGACGGTGAGAAACGGGCTGATGCTCATCACGACCAGGGTGTTGGCCGTCGTCGTCATCGACAGCGCGACCACGAAGGCGGTGAACATCACCGCCCACATCAGGCCGGAAACGAGACCCGGCCAGCCGGCGCCGCGGACCGCCTTCAATGGATTTGTTTTGAGAATCAAGACAAGAAAAACAAACAGGAACGCAAACAGGCTGCGCCAGAACACCTGCTCGAGGGCGCCCGCGCGCTCGATGTGGCGCGTGACGACGCCCGCGGTGCTCCACAGCACCGGGGCGGCGACCATGAGCGCTATTGCCGAGCTCCTGCTCATTCCCGGTCAGAAGGTCGCGCCGAGGCCCAGACCGATCAGCAAAACGAGCCTGCCGAAGTCGCTGGTACGCGTACCCGTGTCGTCTTTTCCCCTGCTGCCAGTCCACTGCCCGGCCGAGACCGTGAGGTCCGCGTAGAAGGGCGGTACGTGTCTCGAGGCAGGAAAGATCATGCTGCGGTGCCCAAGGACCGCGGAATAGCTCCAGAGATAGGTCGTGCCTTCACCGCTGCTGGGAACGCTGCCGGGCTTGCTCCATGACCAGCGCGATCGATAGCGGCCGACACTCGCACCGACGTAGGGGCCGCGAAATTGTCTTCCCTCGAAGTAATAGCGCCCGAGCAGCTCGGCGCCTTTGGCGTCGCCCCTTTCTTCGTAGCCGCGCCCTTCGTTATAGCCCGTCGACCAGACGTTATCGGCTGGCTGGTAGGAGAGGTAGGCGAGGCGGGCGCCGGCCGAGACGCTGGTGGTGAGGAGCCGCTCGTAGTCCAGGGTTCCGCCGCCAACGACGGAGTTCCAGAAACCGCCCAACCTGACGAGATTCGGATTCCGGTCCTGCGCGAAAGCCGGCAATGCCAGCGCGAGGCTGGCGAACCCGATGAGCAGCCGCTCAAGCCGCAGCTGCACGCTCTGCGAGAAACGTGGTCAGAGCCGCCGCGGTATGGCCGTTCTGCATCCCTTCCGGCGCGCCCTGGTAGACGACGCGCCCGCCGCCCGAGCCGCCTTCCGGCCCGAGGTCGACGATCCAGTCCGCCTCGGCGATGACGTCGAGGTTGTGCTCGATCACGACCACCGTGTGCCCGGCGTCGACCAAGCGATGCAGCACCCGGATCAGCTTCTCCACGTCGGCCATGTGCAGGCCGACGGTGGGCTCGTCCAGCACGTACAGCGTCTTCACCAATGAAGACTTGGAAAGCTCGTAAACCAGCTTGATCCGCTGCGCTTCCCCGCCCGAGAGCGTCGGGCTCTGCTGGCCGAGGGTGAGGTAGCCGAGGCCGACGTCCTGCAGCAGGCGCAGGCAGCGCTCGATCGACGGATGCGCGGCGAAGAACCCGACGGCTTCGTCGACGTTCATCGCCAGGACTTCGCCGGCGTGCTTGCCGCGCAGCCGGACCGCGAGCGTCTCGGGGTTGAAGCGCGCGCCGTTGCAGACCTCGCAGGTGACGCGCACGTCGGGCAGGAAGGACATTTCGATCTTCTTGATTCCCTGGCCCTCGCAGCCTTCGCAGCGCCCGCCCTTGGTGTTGAAGGAGAAGCGGCTCGCCGTCCAGCCGCGCACGCGCGCCTCGGTGGTGTCGGCGAAAAGGCGGCGGATGTTGTCCCAGAAACCGACGTAGGTCGCGGGGCAGGAGCGCGGTGTCTTGCCGATCGGCGTCTGGTCGACCTCGAGCACTCTCTCGATGGTTTGGGCGCCCTTGATCGCCTTGCATCCGATCGGCGCTTTGTCGATCAAAGATGCAAACAGGACGTCGCGGGCGAGCGTCGACTTGCCGGATCCCGACACGCCGGTCACCGCGATCAGGCGGCCGAGCGGAATCTTGACGTCGACATTGCGGAGGTTATGCAGGCCGGCTCTTTCGATTTCCACGAAAGAATTTCTCCTGTTGACCGACCTGCGAGGCTGCACCGGATGGCGAAGCGGCTCACGCAGGAACCGGCCGGTGAGCGACTTCGGATCGGCCATCAGGTCGTCCGCGTCGCCTTGTGCGACGACCTCGCCGCCGAGCTTGCCGGCGCCGGGGCCGAGGTCGATGACGTGGTGCGCGCGCCGGATGGTGTCCTCGTCGTGCTCGACCACGACCAGCGAGTTGCCTTTCGCCTCGAGCTTCTCCAGCACGTCGAGCAGGATCTGATTGTCGCGGTGGTGCAGGCCGATGGTCGGCTCGTCGAGGATGTAGCACACGCCGCGCAAATTGCTTCCCAATTGGGCAGCCAGTCTTATCCGCTGCGCTTCTCCGCCGGACAGGGTGGGCGCGGAGCGGTCGAGCGTCAGGTAGCCGAGGCCGACGTCGCCGAGAAAGCCGAGGCGCGATTTCAGCTCGGAAATGATGTCGCGCGAGATTTCGGCTTCACGCCCCTTCAGCTCCAGCTTGCCGAAGATCCCCTTGAGGAAATCGATCGGTTGCGCCGCGTAGTCGGCGATGTTCTTGCCTTGCCAGCGCACCGCCAGCGCCTCCGGGTTGAGGCGGCGGCCCTTGCACTCGGGGCAGGCGTCCTCGATCTCGAGCCACTCGATCCAGGAATCGAGCACGTTGTCCTCGGCGCCGGTGCGCGCGCGCTCGTCGCTCCATTCGACGTCGTCGATCGCGAGGCCGGTGCCGTAGCACGCCGCGCACCAGCCGTGCTTGGAGTTATAGGAGAACAGGCGCGGGTCGAGCTCCGGGAAGCTGCGGCCGCAGGAGCGGCAGGCGCGCTTGGTCGAGTAGATCTGCAGCTCCTTGCCGCACAGCACGTGCACCACGCCCTTGCCGATCTCAAGGGTTTTTGAAAGCAGTTCTCTCAACTCCCTTTCACGGGAGGCTTTTATTTGTAGATCCCCAACAGGGAGCTCGATGGTGTGTTCCTTGAAGCGGTCGATGCGGGGGAAGGGCCGCGTCGGCAGCATCTTGCCGTCGACACGCAGGTGCCAGTAGCCCTTGCCGAGTGCCCATTTGGCGAGGTCGGTGTAGACGCCCTTGCGGTTGACGACCAGCGGCGCCAGCAATGTGATTTTCTGGTTCCTGAATTGCTTGAACAGCCGCGAAGCAATGATGTCTTCGCTCTGTGGCTCGATCGGCACGTCGCAGTCCGGGCAATACTGCGTGCCGAGCTTGACGAACAGCAGGCGCAGGAAGTGATGCGCTTCGGTGAGCGTGCCGACGGTCGACTTGCGTCCGCCGCGGCTGGTGCGCTGCTCGATCGCCACCGTCGGCGGGATGCCGAAGATCGCGTCGACGTCCGGGCGGGAGGCCGCCTGCACGAACTGCCGCGCGTAGGCATTGAGCGACTCGAGGTAGCGCCGCTGGCCCTCGGCGAACAGGATATCGAAGGCGAGGGTGGATTTGCCCGAGCCCGAAACGCCCGTGACGACGGTGAAGCGCCCCCGCGGAATCTCGACGTCGATGCTCTTCAGGTTGTGCTCGCGAGCGTTGTGGATGCGGATCGCGTTGCCGAGGTAGCGGCCGGCCGGCTCCCTCGCGAGGAGCGGCTTCTTGAACGCATCGGCGTATTCGCGGAGCGCTTTTCCCGTAAAGGATTGCTCGTTTCGGGAAACCTGTTCCGGTGTTCCCTCGGCAACGATGTAACCGCCGGCCTCTCCGCCCTCGGGCCCGAGGTCGATGATCCAGTCGCAGGCGCGGATCACGTCGAGGTTGTGCTCGATGACGACCAGCGAGTGCCCGGCATCGAGGAGCTGGCGGAACGCGCGCAGCAGCTTCGCCACGTCGTCGAAGTGCAGCCCGGTGGTCGGTTCATCGAACAGGAACAGTTTTTCGGAGGAAGAATCGGAATCGGCCAGATGCCCGGCAAGCTTGAGGCGCTGCGCCTCGCCGCCCGAGAGCGTCGGCACCGGCTGGCCGAGGCGCAGGTACTCGAGGCCGACGTCGACCAGCGGCTGCAGCCTGGCCTGCACATCCTCGCTCTTGCGGAAGAAGCGCGCCGCCTCGGCGACGGTCATCTCCAGCACGTCGGCGATCGACTTGCCCTCGATCGTCACCTCGAGGGTCTCGCTGCGGTAGCGCCTGCCGTCGCAGTCGGGGCAGCGCAGGTACACGTCGGAGAGGAACTGCATCTCGACGTGCTCGAAGCCGCAGCCGGAGCAGGTCGGGCAGCGGCCGTTGCCGGAATTGAAGCTGAAGGTGCCGGGCGTATAGCCGCGTTCCCGGGATGCTTTTTCTTTCGAGAACAAAATCCTGATGGCGTCGAACGCGCCCACATAGCTCGCCGGATTCGATCGCGTGGTCTTGCCGATCGGCGACTGGTCGACGAGCACCACGTCGCTCACCTTGGCGCCGCCTTTCAGCGCGCGGTGCGCGCCGGGTGTCTCGGTCGGGCGGCCCTTCGCCTTGAGGAGGGCCGCATACAGCACGTCCTGCACCAGCGTGGACTTGCCGGAGCCGGAGACGCCGGTGACGCACACCAGGCGCTCGAGCGGGAAGCGCACATCGATGCTCTTCAGGTTGTGCCCGGCGGCGCCGAGCACTTCGATGAACTCGCGCGGCGGGGCGGGCTTGCGCGGCTCGCCGGCGACCTTGCGGCCGGACAGGTACTCCGCCGTGAGCGTGGACTGCTTCTTCAATTGCTCCGGAGGGCCGAAGAAGGTTATTTCGCCGCCTCTTTCTCCCGGGCCCGGTCCCATGTCGAGGATCCGGTCGGCGGCGAACATGATCTGCGGGTCGTGCTCGACGACGACCAGGCTGTTGCCGGCGTCGCGCAGGCGCTTCATCACGTCGATGACGCGGCCCATGTCGCGCGGGTGCAGGCCGATCGACGGCTCGTCGAGGACGAACAGCGTGTTGACGAGCGAAGTGCCGAGCGCGGTGGTGAGGTTGATGCGCTGCACCTCGCCGCCGGAGAGCGTGCGCGACTGCCGGTCGAGCGTCAGGTAGCCGAGGCCGACTTCGCAGAGGTAGCGCAGCCTCGTGCGGATCTCGGTCAGCAGCAGGTCGGTGGCTTGATCCTCGTTCTTTCGCCCTTCAAAAAAGTCCCTCACCGTGGAAATCGGCAGGAGCGTCAGGTCGTGGATCGACCTGCCGTCGATCTTCCACAGCATCGCGTCGGGCTTGAGGCGGGTGCCGAGGCAGGAGACGCATTCGGTGTAGGCGCGGTACTTCGAGAGCAAGACGCGGATGTGCATCTTGTAGGCCTTGCTCTCCAGCCACTTGAAGAAGCGGCGCACGCCGTACCAGACGCCGGGCCACGACTTGCGCCAGCTCACCCATTCCTTCTCTCCCTCGAGGACCCATTCCTTGTGTGAAGAAGAAAGATCCTTGAACGGCACGTCCATCGGGATCTTTCGCTTCTTGGCGTACTTCTCGAGGTCGTCCTGGCACTCCTTGAAGCTGGCGGTCTGCCAGGGGCGCACCGCGCCCTCTTTCAGGGAAAGGTTTTCGTTGGGTACGACCAGGCCGAAGTCGACGCCGATGACTCTGCCGAACCCGCGGCAGGTCTCGCACGCGCCGAGCGGCGAGTTGAACGAGAACATCGCCGGCGTCGGCTCGGCGTAGTGGATGTCGCAGTCGGCGCAGTGCAGGTCGGACGAGTACCTGAAGACCTTGCCGTCCTCCAGGTAGACGTTGACCTTGTTCTGGCCGAACTTGAGCGCGGTCTCGAGCGCCTCGGTGACGCGCGCGCGATTCGCCTCGTCGACCGCGACGCGATCCTGGATCACCTCGATCAGCGTCTTCGAGCGCGAGTGCAGCTTGGTATAGCCCTGCGCTTGCAGATGCCCCTCGATCTCCTTCTCCGTGAAGTTCTTCGGGATCGGGATGGGGAAGGTGACAATGACGCGATCTTTTGTTTTCTCGAGTAACGAAGTGAATATGGTTCCCGGGGTGTCCCGGGTCACTGGCTTTCCGCACCCGCGGCAGAAGAGCTTCGCGCCCCGCGCGAAGAGCAGCTTCAGGTGGTCGTTCAGCTCGGTCATCGTCCCGACCGTCGAGCGCGAGGTGCGCACCGGGTTGGTCTGGTCGATGGCGATCGCGGGCGGGATGCCTTCCACGGCCTCGACCTGCGGCTTGTCCATCCGGTCGAGGAACTGCCGCGCGTACGGGCTGAAGGTCTCCACGTAGCGGCGCTGGCCTTCGGCGTACAGCGTGTCGAAGACGAGCGACGACTTGCCCGATCCCGAGACGCCCGTGACGACCACGAGCTCGCCGGTCGGGATGGCGAGGGTCAGATTCTTGAGGTTGTTCTGGCGGGCGCCCCGGATGACGATGGCGTCGCCGGAGACGTGCTCCTGCTTCACCTGCCAATTTTACTTTGGAACCGGTGCGGTTCCCGCGACCGCGTGCCGCTAGGAAGCGACGGGCTCGCGGGGCGCGACGTTGATGTTGCGGATCAGCGCGCCGCAGCGGGCGCAGTTGATGGTGCCGCCGGCGTAGAGGCGGAACTCGTCGGCCTCGCAGCGCAGGCAGAAGTACTGCGCACCCGATTCGGGGCTCGCGGCGGCGCGCTGCGCCAGGCGCTTGCGGCGCCGGAACTCGGCGAGGCGGACGACGTTGGCCATAGCATCCATATTGCTATCTGTTTGATTCCGCTCGCAGCATCCCGTTCCGGTCCGAGTGGCGCAGGGAAATGTGGATTACGTGTCGAGCGCGAGCTATAGTTGCCGCCAAAGCTGTACAAGAAAGTGCGGGGCAGAAGGGAGGGCGATCCTATTTCCTTATGGAGGAGTAGAGATGACCCAACCTCAAGCAGAGATGCTGGACCTGTACCGGGCCGGCCTGAAGACCGCGGCCGACCTCCTCAAGACTTCCCTGGAAAACGCGGAACGGCTGCAGAACCAGCAGCTGGTCGCGATCCGTACCCTGATCGTCGAGCAGGCCAAGTCCGCGAGCGAGCTGGGCTCGGCGCGCACGCTCGACGAGCTGCTTTCGGCGCAGAGCCGCCTTGCCAACGCGCAGATCGAGCGCGCGCTCGGCTACTGGAGCGAGCTCTGCCAGGTCGCGGGCCAGAACCAGATGGCGGCGATCGGCCAGGTGCAGCAGCACATGTCGCGCATGAGCGAGACCCTCGCCCAGGCGGTGACGGCCGGCGCGGGCGTCAAGCCGGCCGAGCCGAAGAAGCAGGAAGGACGAAGAGCCGCCTAGTTAAGGGCGGATGTAGGCCCAGCCTTCCCGCTGGCGCTTCATGATGTGGGTGACCCCGGCCTTGACGTAGTCGATGCCGGGGTACATCGCCGACTTCGGCACCTTCTGGGTGGTCATCGTGTTCTCGCACGCGATGAGGCCCACGCTCGCGTCCATGGCGCCGGCCAGCCGCTCGGCAACCTTCGACTCCGCCTTGAGCATCTCGAGCCCCGGGCCGTAGGCGACGATCTCGATCTGCACTTTGTCCTTGCCAAGGTCCTGCTGCACGTTTTGCGCGTTGTTCAGCGCGAGCGCCCACTTGGCCGGATCGTTGTCGCTCACCTGGATGATGAGCCGCTGTTTTTGTTGTGCAATTCCAAGAGAAGTAAACAACGTCATCGCGAGAAAGAAAAAAACCTTCACCAGCTTCATGGTTACTCCAGTTCGTCGATGTTGCGCGGCCAGCTCTTCTTGAGCAGGCGCGAAAGCGCGCGGTCTGCGAGGATCTTACCGCCCGTCTGGCAGCGCGCGCAGTAGTTGGTTTCGTTCTCCGCGTAGACGATCCGCTGCACCGGCGAGCCGCACACCGGGCAGGGTTGCCGGTAGCGGCCATGCACCGCCATGCCCTCGCGGAACGCGGTGACCTTTTCCGGGAACCCCTCGGTCTTTAACCGCGCGCTCCATTCCTTCAGCACCCCGAGCGTCGCTTCGTGCAGCCTGGCGATTTGCTCCTCGTTTAGATCTTTTGAAAGGAGAATCGGAGAAAGTCGCGCCCGATGCAGGATCTCGTCCGAATACGCATTGCCGATGCCGGCGAAGAGGCGAGGGTCGGTCAGCGCGCGTTTGAGGGTGTGGTTTTCGCTTTTCAGCCGAACTTCAAAATCGTGGACGGTTGCGTTCAGGACCTCCATTCCTCCCGGATCCATGGCCTTGAGCGCCGCCTCGCCCTGAACCAGGTGGAGCGATGCGCGCCGCTTGGTGCCGGCCTCGGTGAGCGACAGCGTCCCGTTCTCGAATTCGAAGATCGCGAGCGTGTTGCGCCCCTTCTTGGCCGGCCACTGCAGCCGCCCGGCGATCATGAGATGCAGGACCAGGAATAGCTCGCCCTCGAAGGCGAAGACGATTCTTTTGCCCACTCTTCTCAAGCCAATGACCTTGCGACCTTCAACCGTGGCAATGGGCGGCACCGCGGTGCGCAGCAGGAATGGACTCGCGATCTTCAGGGCGAGCAGCTTCCGGCCGACGACGCGCCGCTCCAGGCTGTCGATATAGGCGGTCAGGTCGGGGAGCTCGGGCATGCGTCAGCGAAATGAGGGGCGGGGTGGGACAAATCCCGATGCTAATATCAGCCGCCCATGTCCATCGAGCGGCGCGCAGCCAGCGAGCTGCAATCCAGGCTGCGCGCTGGCGAGTTCGTCGTCACCGCCGAGATTACCCCGCCCGTCTCCACGGATCCGGCCGAATTCCTGAAGCGCGCGCTGCCGTTGAAGGGCCTCGCCACCGCGGTAAACGTCACCGACGGCGCCGGCGCGAAAGTGCACCTCTCGAGCCTTGCCGCGGCGCACTTCCTCGTGCAGAGCGGCATCGAGCCGATCTTCCAGATGACCTGCCGCGACCGCAACCGCCTCGCGCTGCAGGGCGACATCCTCGGCGCCGCCGCGCTCGGCATCCACAACATCCTCATCCTCGGCGGCGACGATCCCAAGGTGGGCGACCAGCCGGAAGCGAAGGCGGTGCACGACCTGGACAGCAGGGGGCTCCTGGCGATGGCCCACCGGATGCGATCCGAAAGGAAGCTTCCCTCGGGAACGGAAATACAGGGAAAGATCGACCTGTTTCTCGGTGTCGCGGACATCCCCGCGGATCCCGCGCCCGACTGGCAGCCGAAGGGACTGCAGGCGAAGGCCGCGTCCGGCGCCGACTTCGTGCAGACGCAGTTCTGCATGGATATCGA
>Ga0075424_100007127_pt1 | contig 10816 bp, 12 predicted proteins | sample SoiMethybrSBSTD3_FD_75301 | JGI IMG/M metagenome (GOLD analysis project Ga0075424, IMG submission 75301) | Bulk soil microbial communities from a Populus tree surrounding site in Tennessee, USA - Soil MetaG P. TD hybrid SBSTD3 | ecosystem: Environmental > Terrestrial > Soil > Tree plantation...
CCCGACGTCCTCAACGCCACCAACGATCGCCTGCACTGGGAGCTCACCCAGATCTGGCGCACCCTGGAGACCGACGACGGCGCGCGCGTGGCCGTGGTGACGGGCCGCGGCCGCGCATTCTCGGCGGGCGGCGACCTCGACATGGTGGAGGCCAACGCGCGCGATCCCAAGCGCCTCGCCGGCGTCCTGCGCGAGGCCACCGACATCGTCTACAACATGATCAACTGCGACAAGCCGATCATCTCGGCGATCAACGGCGTGGCGGTGGGCGCGGGGCTGGCCGTCGCCATCATGGCCGACATTTCGATCATGGCGGAGACCGCGCGCCTCACCGACGGCCACACCAAGCTGGGCGTGGTCGCCGGTGATCACGCGGCGATCATCTGGCCGCTGCTGTGCGGGATGGCCAAGGCCAAGTACTACCTGCTCACGAGCGACTTCATCGACGGCAGGGAGGCCGAGCGCATCGGGCTCGTCAGCCTCGCCGTGCCCGCCGAGCAGCTCATGCCGAAGGCGCTCGAGGTCGCGGACAAGCTCGCGCAGGGCAGCCAGCTCGCCATCCGCTGGACCAAGCGCAGCCTCAACAACTGGCTGCGCATGGCGGGCCCCATCTTCGACAACTCCATGGCGCTGGAGCTGCTGACCTTCATGGGCGAGGACGTGCGCGAAGGCCTGCAAGCGATTCGCGAGAAGCGCCCGCCGAAGTTTCCCTCGGCGCAGGAGGGGCGCGCCTAGACGCTGACCGTCTGCCCGCGCTGGCGCGCGCGGCGCCAGAGGCGGAAGCCCAGGACGACGACGATACCGGCCCCCACCATGGCGAAGCCGATCCAGCCGGCGTCGCCGACGGCATCGATCGCGGTCTCGCCGAGGAACCAGCCGAGCCCGACCCAGACGGCCGACCAGAGGAGCGAGGCCCCGGCGTCGTAGAGCGCAAAGGTCGGATAGCGCACGCCGTGCGCGCGCGCCAGCGGCCACGCCAGCAGCCGCACGCCCGCCATGAAGCGCCCCAGCACGATCGTGAGCGAGCCGTAGCGATCGAACCAGTCGGCGGTGCGGCGCGGGCACAGCTCGGAGTTCAGCGTGAAGCGGCAGAACACGCGCAGCAGGCGGTCGGCGCCGACGGCGCCGGCGAAGTACCAGAGATGATCGGTGAGCGCCACGCCGGCGGCGCCGAGCAGCACGACCACGATCCCGTCGACGTCGCCGCGCGCGGCGAAGGCGCCCGCCGCGATCAGGATCAGCCGTCCGGGAAACGGAATACCGGTGGCGTCGATGAGCGCGCCCACGAAGACCACCAAGTACGTGTGCTGGAACAGCCAGGCGCCGACCGGCTGGAGGGCCTCGGGCATGTCACCAGCATACGTCTGCAAGGCCAGTACCAACCGGGTACGCTGGTCCTGCATGTCCCTCGCGACGGCCTTCGACGTCTGGGGTGGGATGGCCATCGTCGCGGCGGTCATCGCCTGCTTCGTGGCCGAGCGGCGACGTCCGCTGCGTCCGCTCACACGGCCGCCGGGCGAACGGCTGCGCACCAACGCCGCGATGGTCGCCCTGGCCGCTCTCACGCTGCGACTGGCCATGGTCCCCATCGCGCTTGCCGTGGCCATGGCGGGCGAGCGCACGGGTGTCGGCCTGCTGCGCCGGGTGCCGCTGCCGCCGGCCGTCGCCGCCGCGCTGGCCTTCCTGCTGCTGGACTGGACGGTGTACGTGTGGCATCGCCTCAACCATCGCGCGCCGCTGCTCTGGCGCTTCCACCTCGTCCACCACACGGACCTCGACCTCGACGTCAGCACGGCCTTCCGCTTCCACGCCGGTGAGCTGCTGCTGTCGATCGCCTGGCGCAGCGCCCAGATCCTGCTGCTCGGCGTGGGGCCGGGCCTGGTGCTCGTCTACGAGGCGGCGATGGAAGTCGCCACGGCGTTCCACCACAGCAACTGGCGGCTGCCGCCGGCCTTCGAGCGCGGGTTGAACGTGGTGCTCGTCACGCCGCGCATGCACGGCCTCCACCACTCCGTGCTGGAGGCGGAGACCAACTCGAACTGGTCGGTGATCTTCTCGTGGTGGGACCGGCTGCATCGCACGCGCCGCGACGGCGTGCCCAACGAAACGCCGGCGATCGGCCTGCCCGCCTATCGCGACCCGCGCGGCCTCGGCGTGTGGCGACTGCTGGCGCTGCCGTTCGAGCGCCAGCGGAACGCCTGGGTCAGCGGCTGAGGGCCTTCTTCCGCCACAGCTCCCACGGGCGGGTGATCGTGCCGCCCACCGACGCCTCGGCGCGCCGCGCCTCCTCGTCGTCGAGATAGGTGACGGGCCCACCGAGCGCCATCGCCTGCGCCTGCAGCCGCGCATTGACCTCCGTGTAGACGCTGCGGAAGACTGCCTGCGCCGGCGTGGTGCCGACGACGACGGCGCCATGACCGCGCATGAGCGCGACGGGGCGCATCCCCAGCGCCTGGGCGAGTGCGCGGCCGAGCGCGGCGGTGCGCACGAGCATGTCGCTGGGACCGTTCGCCGCGGCCTTGATGTCGAAGACCGGCACGCCGCCGCCGAGGAACGCGCTCATGTGATAGAGCGGCCGCAGCGGCGCCGTGCTGACCCCGAACGGGATGACCGACGGCGAGTGGTTGTGCACGATCGACTTCACGTCGGGGCGCGAGCGGTAGATCTCGCCGTGAATGAAGCGCTCGAGGTAGCTGGTGCGCCCGCGCGCGTCGACGGCGTTGGAGTCGAGGTCGTACTCCATGACGTCGGCCGCCGTGACCAGCTCGGGCGCGATCGAGCGCGACATGAGATAGCGCTGCGGATCGCCGGGATGCCGCACGCTCACGTGGCCGTAGCCGTCCACCACGCCCTGGTCGGCCAGGATCCGGTTGGCGGCCACCAGATCGTCGATCAGCCCGGGATCGACGGGTCCGGCCGAGGGTGGTGCCGTCTGCGCGGTCGTCACGCGGGCGATGATCGCATGGGCGAGGGTGGCGGCGCCGGCGACGAGGACGTGGCGGCGCGTGGTGGTCAGCATGGGTTCCCTCCTGACGCGCGGCGCGGCCGGCGCGTTTCCAGTGAGCGGCGGAGATCTTCGAGCGCGGCCACGAAGGCGTCGAGCGCCGGCGTCCGCGGTTTGTCGCGACGGCGCACCAGGCCGATCTGCCGCTCGAGCGGCGGCGTGAGCCGTAGAGCCGCCAGCGTGCGGTCGCGGACCTCGGCCTTCACCGAGAACCAGGACGTGATCGACAGTCCCAGGCCCGCTTCGACCAGCTTCTTGATGGCCTCCGTGTTGCCGAGCTCCATCGGCGAGCGCGGCGCCACGCCGGCCCGATGGAACCAGCCGTCGATGACCCGGCGCAGCGTGGCGCCCGCCTCGAACAGGATCAACGGATGCCCCGCCAGCGTCGCCGCGTCCACGCTCTTCGGCGGCCGAGTAGCGCCGCGCCGAACCGCGCCGCGCCGAGGAACGCCCCGGTTACCGAGGCGTGCCCCGGCTCCGCCGGGGCGCGCCGAACGTCCGGGGGGCATGGGGCCCCGGTTACCGAGGCGCGCCCCGGCTCCGCCGGGGCGCGCCGAACGTTCGGGGGGCATGGGGGGCCCTTTCGAGGCCCCCCATTCAACCGGACTCGCGATCGCGACCAGCTCGTCGCGAAAGAAAGGCGTCACGGCCAGCTCGCGGTCGCGGACCGGCAGGCTGACGATGCCCACGTCGAGCTCGTTGGCGACGATGGCGCGCGTGATCTCCGCGGCATTGCCGGTGACGATGACGACCTCCGTCTCCGGGTAGCGTGCGCGGAAGCGCCGCAGCGCGGGCGGCAGCAGGTAGATGCTGATCGACGCGCTGGTGCCGAGCCGCACGCGGCCGGCCACCACGCCGCGCAGCTCCTGCACGCGCTCGACGCCGGCCTCCAGCTCGCGCAGTGCGCGATCGGCGTGGGCCAGCAGCAGCTCGCCGGCCCGCGTGGGGAACGCGCGCTTGCCCACGCGCTCGAGCAACGAGAGGCCGAGCGCCTGCTCGAGATGGCGCACCTGCATGCTGACGGCGGGCTGGGTGAGGTTGAGCGCCTGCGCCGCGCGCGAGAAGGAGCCGTGGCGCGCGATGGCCTGCAGCGTGCGCAGGTGCGTGACCTGGAGGTCCATTCGCAAAAAATACGTGATCGTCAGCATCAAAACAATTGATTTCCCTGATGCATGGCCGGGCCGGATGATCGCGCCATGGACAACAACTTCTACGCGCTGGAGATGCTGACGGCCGGCCGGCTCACCGACGCCCGGCGCGCGGCCCAGCACCGCGATCTGCTGGCGCAGGCCCGCGCGCGCCGCCGCCCGCTCCGCGCCCGCCTCGGCGTGGCGCTCATCGCGCTGGGAGAGTGGCTTCGTCGCGACGGGCGGCCCGTCCCCCAGCCCGCGTGATCCGGCCGGCCACGCCGTTCGATAACGCGGCGATCGCCGCCATCTGGAACCGCGAGGTGCTGGAGACGGCGGCGACCACCGACACCGAGCCGCGCAGCCTCGAGGCGCAGCAGGTGTGGCTGGCCGCGCACGGCCCCTCGCACCCGGTGATCGTCGCCGTCGAGGACGGCGAGGTCGTCGCCTTCGGCGCGCTCTCGCCGTACCGGCCCAAGCCGTCCTACGCGCGCACGGTGGAGGACTCCGTCTACGTGAAGGACGGCTGGCGCGGCAAGGGGCTGGGCGGCCTCGTGCTCGACCACCTGCTGCGCGCCGCACGCGCGCACGGCCACCGCTCGGTGATCGCGCGCATCACGGCCGTGAACCAGCCGTCGCTGACGCTGCACGAGCGCCACGGCTTCGCGCGCGTCGGGCACGAGCACCAGGTCGCGTGGAAGCACGGAATCTGGCTGGACGTGGTGACCCTGCAGGCCATACTGATGAGGTAGTGTCCCCGTCCGTTTCCGGATCGCCCCGGCGCGCGCTGCTCGCCTGTGTCGCGCTGACCTTCGTCCTCCACGCGACCTCCTACGTGCTGAACACGCAGCTTCCGCTCCACCTGCTCACGCTGGGCGGCAGCCACGCGCACATCGGCTGGCTGTTCGGCGTCACCACGACGGTGGGGCTGCTGCTGCGGCCGCAGGTGGGCGGGTGGACCGATCGCTTCGGCGCGCGGACCGTGATGCTGCCGGGTGGCGTCGCGCTCGTTCTCACCACGCTCGTGCTGCCGCTGGCCGACCGCCCGCTCACCGTCATCGCGCTCATGGTCGGGCTCGGCGTCGCCAACGCGCTGATCTCGACCACGGCCAGCATCGTCGTGGCCAACGAGAGCCCGGCGGACCGGCGCGGCGAGTGGCTCAGCTTCTTCTACGTCTTCTCCTCGGCCGGCGTGGCGCTGGGGCCTCCGCTCGGTTTTGCGCTGGCCGAGCGCGGCGGCATCCGCCTGGCCTTCGCCGTCACGATCGCGCTGAGCCTGGTCACCACGGCGCTCGTGTTCACCCTGCGCACGGCGGCCGGCAATCCCGCCGCCGCGCGCGCCGGCGGGTTGCCGTGGAGCCGCCACGCCCTGGCCGCCTCGCTGGTGCTGATCGTCATCACCATGGGCCACGCGACCGTGTACGCGTTCCTGCCGTTGCACACCGCCGCCGCCGGCCTCGGCACCGCCGGCTGGTTCTTCCCGCTGATGTCCGGCTTCACGATCGCCTGCCGCCTGGTGCTGCGCCGGGCGTCCGACCGCGCCGGGCGCGTGCCGGTCCTGCTCCCCGCCATCGTGCTCCTCGCGCTCGGCAACGCCATGCTGGCCACGCCGCCCACGCGGCTCTCGCTGGTGATCGCCGCCGCGCTCCTCGGCAGCGGCAACTCGATGCTCTATCCCACGCTCGTCGCGCTCGTGGTCGATCGCACGCCGCTGGCCGAGCGCGGCCGCGCGATCGGCACGCTGTCCGGCGCCTGGGACGTCGGCGTCGCCATCGGCGCGCCGCTGATCGCCGCGCTCGTCCAGGCCCGGGGCTTCGCCTCCGGCTTCCTCGCCTCCGCCGTCGTGACCGCGCTCGGCCTGGGGATGCTGCTCCTGACCGAGCGTCGTCGCCGGCAGCCGACGTAGACTGTCCGGGTGGGCGATCCGCCGCCGTCACGCCTGCCCGGGGCCCTGCGCGCGTTCGCCCATCGCGACTTCCGGCTCTTCTTCTGCGGCCAGGGCGTGTCGCTGATCGGCACCTGGATGCAATCGGTCGCGCAGTCGTGGCTCGTGCTGGAGCTGACCAACTCGCCGTTCCTCCTGGGGCTGGTGGGCACGCTGCAGTTCGCGCCCGTCCTCTTCCTGTCCTTCTTCGCCGGCGCGCTCGCCGATCGGCTGCCGAGGCGGCGCCTGCTGATCGCGACGCAGTCGCTGATGTGTGCGCAGGCCTTCGTGCTGGCCGCGCTCGTCACCCGCGGCCACGTCCAGTACTGGCACGTCGCGCTCATGGCGGCCGTCTACGGCCTCGCCAACACGGTGGACATGCCGACGCGCCAGGCCTTCATCGTGGAGATGGTCGGGCGCGAGTCGCTGCGCAGCGCGATCGCGCTCAACTCCACCATGTTCAACGGCGCGCGCGTCGTGGGCCCGGCGCTGGCCGGCCTCGTCATCGCACGCTGGGGCACGGGCGTCGCGTTCTTCTGCAACGGCGTGTCGTTCCTGGCCGTGATCGGGGCGCTGGCGGCGCTGCACGCCTCCGGCCGCCCGCGCCCGAGCAGCGGGCGCTCGCTGCGCGACGAGATCGCCGAGGGCGTGACGTACGCGCTGCGCACGCCGCGCATCGCCTTCGTGCTGAGCCTGGTGCTCTGCGTGAGCATGTTCTTCTTCAACTACAACACGCTGGTGCCGCTGCTGGCTCGCGACATCCTCCACCAGGACGCGCACGGCTTCGGGCTGCTCATGACGGCCGTGGGCGGCGGCGCCGTGGCCGGCGCCATCGCGCTGGCCTCGCTCGGCGCCGAGCGGCCCCCCGCCACGCTGCTCGTCGGCTCCGCGACGGCGCTGGGCGTGGCGTCGATGTCGGTGGCCGGCGTGTCACGCTTCGGCGTCGCCATGGCGCTGCTGGTGGTGATGGGCTTCTGCGGCATGCTGTTCATGACCGGCGCCAACACGACGGTGCAGCTCACCGTCCCCGATGAGCTCCGTGGGCGCGTGATGGCCCTGCACACGCTGATGTTCGCCGGCATGACGCCCTTCGGCGCGTTCCTCGTCGGCGCCGTCACCGAGGCGCTGGGGGCCCGCGCCGGCTTCCTCGTCACCGGCGCCGGCGGCCTGGTCTCCGTCATCGCCGTCTCGCTGTGGTGGCGCTGGTACCGCCGTCGGAGGTAAAACTACGAGCCATGCCCGAGCCGACCCGGATCGTCGTCCGCGACACGCCCGTCGACCTGCTGCGCGACGGCAGCGGTGCGCCGCTGCTCTTTCTGCACGGCGCCGGCGGCGGCGGGCGCTGGCTGACGTTCCAGCAGCGGCTGGCCGAGCGGTTCGACGTGCTGGCGCCGAGCCATCCGGGGCACGCCGGCTCGCCCGCCGCCGAGTGGATCGAGCACATCTCGGACCTCGCGTTCCACTACCTCGACCTCCTGGACACGCTGCGCCTCGAGCGCGTGCACCTGGCCGGCGCCTCGTTCGGCGGCTGGATCGCCGCCGAGATGGCCACGATGGCGTCGGCGCGCCTGGAATCCCTCGTGCTCATCGATCCGGTGGGGATCAAGGTCGAGGGCTGGATCTACCCGTTCCTCTTCGGGATGGAGCTGCCGCAGATCGTCGCCACCGTCTTCCACAACCCGATGGCCGCGCTGGCGCTGGCGCCGCCCGACATGTCGATCGACACGCTGGCGCTGCTCTACCGGCAGAACACGGCGCTCGCGCGCGTGGGCTGGAACCCGTATCTCTACAATCCGCTGCTGCGCCGGCGGCTGGCCCGCATCGCCACGCCCACGCTGCTGGTGTGGGGCGCCCACGATCGCCTGGCGCCGCTCGTGTGCGCGGAGGCGTGGCGCAAGGCGATCGCCGGCGCCACCCTGCGCGTGTTCGACGAGTCCGGCCACGTGCCGCACCTGGAGGAGCCCGACGCGGTGGCGGCCGCGGTGACCGAGTTCTGTGGCGCGCGAAAGGGGGCGCGGTGAAGTTCTACTATTTCCACCTGATGCCGTACGTGATGGATCACGACGAGCCGTCGTCATGGGTGACGCTGTCCAACCGCCACTACGACCCGGCCGTCGGCCACACGCTCTATCACCAGTACCTCGACCAGCTCGAGTTCGCGGAGGCCCTCGGCTGGGACGGCATCTGCGTCAACGAGCATCACCAGAACTGCTACGGCACCATGCCCAGCCCCAACGTCATGGCCGCCATGCTGGTGCGGCGCACCTCGCGCGCCAAGATCGCGATCCTCGGTAACGGCCTGCCGCTGCGCGAGAACCCGCTGCGCATCGCCGAGGAGATCGCCATGCTCGACGTGGTCTCCGGCGGCCGCATCGTGTCGGGCTTCGTGCGCGGCATCGGCGCCGAGTACTACTCGACGGCCGTCAACCCCACGCACTCGCGCGAGCGCTTCTACGAGGCGGCCGACCTCATCCTGCGCGCGTGGACGGAACCCGGCCCGTTCGCCTTCGACGGCACGTTCTACCGTTACCCGTTCGTGAACCCGTGGCCGCGCCCGCTGCAGCAGCCGCACCCGCCCGTGTGGTGTCCCTCGCAGGGCTCGAGCGAGACCGTGGAATGGGCGGCCAAGCGCCGCTTCCCGTACCTGATGGTCTTCACGCCGCTCAAGCGCATCGCCCAGATCTATGGCGAGTACCGCGAGGCGTGCGAGCGCAACGGCTACACCGCCAGCCCCTATCAGCTCACCGTCAACCTGCCCATCTGCGTCGCCGAGAACGACCGCAAGGCGGAGGCCATCGCGCGCGAGCACGCGCTGTGGGTCTACCACGTGGGCCTGCGGATGCTGCCGCCCTACTGGCAGCCGCCGGGCTACACCACCGAGGCGTCGCTCAAGCGCTTGCTGGCCACCCGCGGCAAGATGCCCACCGAGCTCACGTACGAGGACCTCGAGGAGGGCGGCTACATCATCTGCGGCAGCCCCGCCACCGTGCGCGACAAGCTGCGCGTGTTCTCCGACGAGCTGAAAGCCGGCATCGTCTGCTCAGGCATGAACGGCGGCAGCCACGAAGCCACGCTGGACATGATGCGGATGTTCTCCGAGGAGGTCATGCCGCACTTCCGCGAGGACGCCGCCGTCGACGAGACGGCGGGCGTGGGGCGCTGATGGGGCGTTTCGGGCTGCTCACGATCTAGTCGGCGGTCCCATGGGAGACGTTGGCCGCTTCTACGACGATCTTGCGCCGCTCTATCATCTGGTCTACGAGAACTGGGAGGCCAGCGTCGCGCGCCAGGGCGCCCAGCTGGCCGCCCTCATCGCGGAGCGATGGGGCGAGGGCGCTCGCGTCGTCCTCGATGGCGCGGCGGGCATCGGCACCCAGGCGCTCGGACTGCTCGGTCGAGGCTTCCAGGTGATCGCTTCGGATCTCTCACCGGGTGCCGTGCAGCGTGCCCGGCGCGAGGCGACGGCGCGCGGGTTCCGGCTGCCGGCCGTCGTCGCCGACCTCCGAGCCCTCGCCGCGCGGGCGGAGTGCGCCGACGTCGTGCTCATCGCCGACAACTCGCTGCCGCACCTGGAGACGGAGGCCGACATCCGGATGGCGCTCGCTGAATGCCTCCGCTGCACTCGCCCGGGCGGCGGCTGCCTGATCACGATGCGGGACTACGGCCCGCCGCCGCCGGCGGGAACCGTCGAGGCACGGCCGTACGGCGAGCGGTCGTGGAAGGGCCGGCGGTACGATCTTCGCCAGGTGTGGACGTGGCGTGGACCGCGTTATGACGTTTCGCTGGAGATCGCGCCGCTGGACGACGCCACCGAGCGAGCGACGGTCGTGACGACCAGTTATCTGGCGATCTCGGTGGCGCACGTCGTCACCTTCATGCGCCAGGCCGGCTTCGATGACGTCGAGCGCATCGACGGCCGATTTTTTCAGCCGATCGTCGCCGGCACTCGCCCGCGCCGGCGCTGAGCGATGTCACCGCCGAGTCCGAAGATCCGCATCGGCACCTCCGGCTGGAACTATGCCGAGTGGAAGGGCTCGTTCTATCCGGCCGACATGAAGCCGGCCGGCATGCTCGCCTACTATGCGGCGCGCTTCTCGACGGTCGAGGTCAACAACACGTTCTACCGCATGCCGACCCAGAAGGTGGTGGACGGCTGGGCGGCCGCCGTGCCGCCGCCCTTCGTGTTCGTGCTGAAGGCGCCGCAGCGGATCACTCACTTCGCCCGGCTGCGCGACGTGGACGAGCCCGTGCGCGTCTTCTGCGACGTCGCCCGCACGCTCGGCGCCCGGCTGGGGCCGCTGCTCTTCCAGCTCCCGCCGAACTTCAAGGTGGACACCGGCCGGCTCGCCGATCTGCTCGCCTTGCTGCCGCCCGACGTGCGCGCCGCCTTCGAGTTCCGCAACGCGAGCTGGTTCACCGACGAGGTCTACACGCGCCTGGCCGGCCGGAACGCCGCGCTCTGCATCGCGGACAACGACGACGGTGCCACGCCGGCCGTGGCCACGGCCGACTGGGGCTACCTGCGCCTGCGCGCGACGGGCTACTCGGACGACGACCTGCGCGGCTGGCTCGGCACCATGCGGCGCATCGGCGCGCACTGGCGCGATGCGTTCGTCTTCTTCAAGCACGAGGACAAGGGCACGGGGCCTGCGCTGGGCGCACGATTGATGGCGCTCCTGTAGGATGGCGGCATGACGCCCGAGGCGCTGCTCGAGCGGCTCGTGGGGCTGTTCCCCGAGTTCGCCGCCCACTGGGACGAGC
>Ga0075424_100007128_pt1 | contig 10813 bp, 10 predicted proteins | sample SoiMethybrSBSTD3_FD_75301 | JGI IMG/M metagenome (GOLD analysis project Ga0075424, IMG submission 75301) | Bulk soil microbial communities from a Populus tree surrounding site in Tennessee, USA - Soil MetaG P. TD hybrid SBSTD3 | ecosystem: Environmental > Terrestrial > Soil > Tree plantation...
AGGGCAAGGGCCCCTATTGTCGAGCCTAGGGCAAACGCCCGTAGCATTGGCGTGAGGGCTTTCGCCAGCGCGCGGAACTCCCCCCATGTGACGCCGTCGAGCGCCGACCTCAACTCCCGCATAAGTCCGGGCGGGATGTCCACACGCAGCAAGCCCGCGCCAAGCATGGTCGCCAATGTGTAGTACGCGGGGAGGATCCACGGCAGGTTGGAATAGATTCCAAGAAGGACTGCCACCCGGTTCAGATTGAAGATGAAGGCGACGATCAAACCGAGGACGGTGTGGAGTCCCAGAAACGGTGAAAAGCCGAAGAAGACGCCAACCGCGTAAGCGAGCGCCGTCCGCTCCGGCGTGTCATGCGTATGCAGGAGGTGATCGAGCCAGCGGCGGGTCCTTGCGGAATCGAGCATACGAAGCGCGACAGCCGATCAGAAATGAACGAACCCGGCCGGCAGGGGCTCGAGGCGGCCATTGCGGGCCAGCGTAATCGCCGGATCGGCCGTCAGCTCGCCGATCCGCGTTAGGGGCACGCCGCGCGCCTCGCGAGCGACCCCCGACAGGCGGCTCGCGGTCCGCCGAGGAACGGCGAACAGCAGCTCGTAATCATCGCCTCCGGCGACGGACGCGATGACGGGATCTTCACCTCGAGAGGCGAGCCAGTTCGAGGCGCCGCGGTTGAGCGGCAGGGAGGAGGCGTCGATCCGCGCACCAGTCCCGCTGCTCGTCGCGACTTGCGTGACGGCGTCCGCGAGGCCGTCGCTCAAATCCATGCAGGCGCTTGCGGCGCGGTTTCGGCCGAGCAGCGCGCCGACCCGAGCCCGCGGCACGGGACGGCAATAGCGCTCGACGCACTCCGAGAGCTCAGGATCATCTGGTCGATTGCCTCGCAATCCGCTGATGGGGGCCGCGGACGGGTGCTCGCGAAGCCACGCAAGCCCGGCAGCAGCGGCGCCAATCTGGCCGGTCACATAAAGTGCGTCCCCAGGCCGTCCGCCCGCGCGAGTCAGGATTTTCCTGGGCCGGACGCTGCCGATGAGCGTGACGTCGAGCACCAGAGGCCCGGGCGAGCGTGTGATGTTGCCGCCGGCGAGATGGATCCTCGCGTCCGCCGCGAGGGTCAGCAGCCCGTCGAGGATTCCGTCGATCTCATCCGTCGACGTCCGGTCGGGAAGCATCAGCGACAGGAGCGCAAAACGCGCGGCGCCCCCCATCGATGCGACGTCACTGATGTTCACGGCGAGTGCTTTGTGGCCGATTTCAACCGGGGACGAGAATCGCCGATCGTAGTGCACGCCTTCGACCAGCGCATCCGTCGTCAGGATCTGGAGTGTTCCCCGATCGGGCGAGACGACCGCCGCGTCGTCGCCGATGCCGACAATAAGCGAGGCGGGTGCGGGGGGAACTCGCCGACGGATTCGATCGACGAGCCCGCGCTCCCCGGCGGCTTCCGCAGCCGCGGGGCTGCTACCGCGCGAACTCGACGGCACGCGTCTCCCTGATGACGGTGACCTTGATCTGCCCCGGGTACTCCAGCTCGTTCTCGATCCGCCGGGCGATGTCCTTCGACAGCCAGACCGTCTCCTCGTCGGAGATCCGCTCGCTCTCGACGACGATGCGGATTTCTCGGCCGGCCTGGAGGGCGAAGGACTTGGAGACGCCCTCGAAGGAGTCGGCGATGCCTTCGAGCTTTTCGAGCCGCTTCACGTAGGACTCGAGGATATCCCGGCGGGCGCCCGGACGCGCGGCGGAAATGGCATCGGCGGCCTGCACGATCATCGCTTCGAGCGACGGCCAGTCGATGTCCATGTGATGGGCGGCGACCGCGTTGAGCACAGGCTCGCTCTCGCCGTGCTTCCGAAGGAAGTCGAGGCCGAGCTCGAGATGCGTTCCCTGCAGATCCCGGTCGATGGCCTTGCCGATGTCGTGAAGGAACGCGGCGCGCGTCGCGACGTGGCCGTTCAGGCCGATCTCCTTCGCCATGATGCCGGCGAGGAACGCTACTTCCTTCGAGTGGTTCAGGACGTTCTGGCCGTAACTGGTCCGGAACTTCAACCGCCCCATCAGGCGCAGCACGTCGGGATGCAGCTCGTAGAGGCCGAGCTCGAATGCGGCCGCCTCGCCTTCCTTGAGGACGGTCTCCTGCATCTCCGTCTTGACCTTCTCGACGATCTCTTCGATGCGCGCGGGATGGATCCGTCCGTCGACGATTAGCCGCTCGATTGCCTGCCGCGCCACCTCGCGGCGGAAGGGATCGAAGCTCGAAAGGATGATGGCGCCGGGCGTGTCGTCGACGATGAGCTCGACGCCGGTCGCGGTTTCGAGGGCGCGGATGTTGCGCCCCTCGCGGCCGATGATGCGCCCCTTCATGTCGTCGCTCGGCAGGTCGACGACCGAGACGGTCGTCTCGATCGCGTGCTCGGCGGCGCTCCGCTGAATGGCGTCGGTGATGATCTGCTGCGCCTTCGAGGCGGCGGTCTCCCGGGCCTCGGTCTCGAGGCGCTTCACGAGATTCGCGGCGTCGCGCCGGGCCTCCGCCTCCATCTGTTTCAGGAGGAGGTCGCGCGCCTCGTCGGCCGTGAGTCCGGCGACGCGCTGGAGCTCGCGCTGCCGTTCGAGAACGAGCTGCTCGGCGCGGACCGCCGCGTTTGCCGAGCGCTCCTCGTGGGCCGCAAGCGCCTTCTCGCGGCCCTTCAAATCCTGCTCGAGGCGATCGGTCGCCGCCAGACGATCGGCGAGCGCCCGCGTCTTGTCGGCAAGGCTTTGTTCGAGGCTCACGATCTCCTGACGGCGGTCGCGCGCGTGGCGCTCCGCCTCTGAGGCGATCTCGTGGGCCTTCTCGCGCGCCTCGAGCGCGGCTTCCTTGCGCAGGCTTTCGGCGTCGCGCTCGGCCTGGCGCAGGACCCGTTCTGATTCCGTGGTGGCGTTCCTGAGCGCGTCGTGGGCGGCGCGGCGCCGCGAGGCGGCTCCCCAGATGAGCGCGCCGCTCGCGATCAGGCTCACGACCAGGGCAGCGACTGCAGCCAGACCCATAGGTGCCATTGCAAAGGTCCCCGTAACCCGGCGCGCCGGGAGGTCAGCTCGTTAGTCCAGGGTCAGGTGGAGAAGAGAAGGAAAGGCCCCGCTTTGCCGTGTGGGGAGGTCGGATGAACCTGCGTAAGCAGGTGGAACCGCTGCACAAGCCGCGTTTCAGGCTTCCTCTTACAGAGGCATGCACACCACGCAGCGTCGCGATTCTCTTAGGGTAAAACGTTGGCTCAAACGAGCCCCCGAACCATCACGCGCAAAGCAGGGAACTCAAACTCCGCAGGAGATCTTACCCCAAGTCACCGGGCGGCCGCCTGCTTTTCAGGGCGGTCCAGTCCCAGCGCCAGATCGAGCATGCTTTCGAGTTCCCGGGCGCGGCGGGCGACCTGCTGATTGTGCTCGCGCTCCTGATCGGCGATGCGGAAGTACTCGTCGGCGATGTTGAGCGCGGCCAGCACGGCGAGCTTCAGGGTGTCGCCGGCCGATGTCTCGAGGGAGGCCAGCCGCATCTTCTCGTTCACGTACGCGGCGAGGTCCGCGACGTACTTGGGATCGAGGCCGCTCCGGATTGGATACGGCTGTCCGTGGATCTCGACCGTCACGACGCGGGACGGGGGCTGGTCCATGGCGATTCTACAGGTTCAGGCTCTCAATCTGCGCGAGCATCTCGCCGACGCGCGACCGGATGAGATCGCGCTCTTCGCGCAGCGCGGTCACCTCGCCGGATGCATTCTCGGCGTCGGCCAGCCGCCCTTTGAGGCTATCGATTTCGCGCGTCAGCCGCGCGTGCTCGTCCGCCGCGCGCGCCTGCTCGCCGCGCAGCCGATCGATGACGCCGACGAGCAGCTTGACCTTTTCTTCGAGGCGATCGATCGGCTCGAGATCGACGCCGCGTACTGCAACCTTCGCCAAGTTGTATCGCTCCTCGGCCAGCCTGACGGCTGGCCCCACGGCCACTTCTTGGCCGGATGTTGTGGGGCCACCCTTTAGGGTGGCCTCACGTCGCCAAAATCTACCGACGCTCTGCCCCGTGCGCGCGGTTGAGCGCCGTCACGATGCGTTCCGTCGCCTCCTGGGCTTCGTCGTCGGTCAGCGTCCGTTCCGGATCGCGGAACGTGAGACGAAGCGAGAGGCTGACGCGGCCTTCCGGCACGCCTTTGCCGTGATAGCGATCGAATTCGGCGATCGACGCAAGCGTCGGAGGCGCCGCCGCACGGATAGTGCCACGAACGGCGGCGGCAGGCAAGGCGTCGTCGATCAGAATCGAGACGTCCCGCACGATTGACGGGAAGCGCGGCAGCGATTCGGCGCGCACATCGTCGCCGCCCGCGACGCGCGCGAGTGCCTCCGCGTCGATCTCGGCGACGTAGATCTCTTCGTCCACCGGAAACCCGCGCGCCGACGCGATCGCGGGGGAGAGGAGCCCGAGCACGCCGAGCGCCGTCGCTCCGGAGCGCACGTCCGCTGTACGGCCGCGCACCAGATAATCGGCGCCGGCCGGCGCGAAGTCGAGCGCGGCCACGCGAAACGCGGCGCAGAGGATCTCCACGGCGCCTTTGATGTCGAAGAAGTCGACCTGGCGCGCGGCGCCGGACCAGTGGGCGCCGGACGCCGATCCGGTCCACGCAAGCCCGATCGATCGGCCTTCTCCCTCAGAGGTGTACCGGCTTCCGAGCTCGAAGAGCTGCACGTCCTTACGGCCGCGCCGCCGGTTGTGCGCGCACGAATCGATCAGGCCCGGCAGCAGCGACGGCCGCAGCACGGCGAATTTCTCAGACAGCGGGTTGGAGATGGCGGTGGGCTCGATGCCCGGTTGGCAGAACGGCAGCGCCGCGCTCCGCTCGATGAACGCAAACGTCATCGACTCCGAGAAGCCGGCCGACGTCAACGCGTGCCTCGCCATCCGATCGCGAATGATCCGGGGATCCGGCGCCGGCTGCGCATCCGTGAGGACGGGAAAGCGTGTGGGCAGCCGGTCGAAGCCGTAATGCCGTCCGACTTCCTCGATCAGATCAGCTTCGCGGAGGACGTCGACCCGGAAGCTCGGGACCGTGATCGTCCAACCGGGCTCGGTCCCCTTGCACACTTCGACCGTGAACCCGAGCGGTTCGAGGAATCGCGGCACATCGGCGGATGGAATCTCCTGCCCCAGAAGCCGCGCAACGCGGGAGGCCCGCAAGGCGATCCGCAGCGGCTGCGGCGGCGCCGGATACCGATCGATCAGCGGTCCCACGGGCGTGCCGGCGTCAATCTGTTTGAAGAGCGCCGCCGCCCGTGCGATGCCGACGGGCGGCGCATTGATGTCTCCGCCGCGCTCGAAGCGCGCGGACGCCTCCGTCTTCAGCCCGAGCCGCTTGCTCGTGCGCCGAACGGACGCAGGCTGGAAGTACGCGCTTTCGAGCGCAATCCTCGTCGTCTTCGCGGAGATCTCGGACTCGCCGCCGCCCATCACCCCGCCGATCGCCGACGGCTTGTCCGCATCCGCGATGACGAGGACGCCGGGGTCGAGCCGCCGATCCACGCCGTCGAGCGTCCGCAGCCGCTCGCCATTAGTGGCGCGCCGGATGACCAGGCGTCTCTGTGCGACGCGCTCGAGGTCGAAGGCGTGCATCGGCTGCCCCATCTCGAGCATCACGTAGTTGGTGACGTCGACAACGTTGCTGATTGGGCGGACGCCGGCTGCCTCGAGCCGTGTCTGCAGCCATGCGGGCGACGGGCCGATCTTCACGTCGAATACCTGGGCGCAATATCGCGGACACAGATCGGGCGCGTCCACGACGACGTCCAACCTGTCGCTGTCGCCGGCCGGACGGTTAGCGGTTGCGTCGACCGGCGGCAATCGCAGCGGCAGGCCCCAGATCGCGGACGCTTCGCGCGCGAGGCCGATGTGATTCAGGCAGTCAGGACGGTTCGCCGTGATCTCGAAATCGATGACGGGCTGCGGGCGCTGCTCGACGGCCGCCACCTCGAACCCGCGCAGACCGAGCTCCGTTGCCACCGTCTCGACGTCGGCGGTGAGGGGGACGAGCTCCCGCAGCCACTCGTACACGAGCCTCACAGCGGGAACTGCTCCAGGAAGCGCAGATCGTTCTCGTAGAACAGACGGATGTCTTCGACGCCCCACTTCAGAAGCGCGACGCGCTCGATCCCCAGACCAAACGCGAAACCCGTATACCGTTCCGGGTCGTACCCCACGGCTTCGAATACGGCGGGGTGGACCATGCCGCTGCCGAGAATCTCGAGCCAGCCGGTGCGCTTGCACATAGCGCATCCGCCTCCGCCGGGCCGTGACGATGAGCCCGGCTTCGGCGAGACAAGTCCAGTCCCTCCGCACACCCCGCAGCTGATGTCGACTTCTGCGCTTGGCTCCGTGTAAGGGAAGAAGCTCGGACGGAACCGTAGCTGCCGCTCCGGCCCGAACACCTCGCGCAGGAGTGTGAACAGCGTGCCTTTCAGATCCGCCAGCGACACCCCTTCGCCGACGACCAGCGCCTCGACCTGGGTGAACATCGGGGAGTGGGTGAGGTCGAGGTCGTCGCGGCGATACACGCGCCCCGGCGCGATCAGACGCACCGGCGGCTTGTGCGTCTCCATGTAGCGGATCTGCATGCCGGACGTGTGAGTGCGGAGGAGCGTTGCCGGGCTGCCGGCCGCCGAGCGTACCGGCGCCGCGAGATACAGCGTGTCCTGCATGTCGCGCGCGGGATGCTCGGGCGGCATGTTCAGCGCTTCGAAGTTGTGGTACTCGTCCTCGAGCTCGGGCCCTTCGAGCACGAGGAACCCCATGCGCATGAAGATCGACTCGATGCGATCGCGCAGGATCGTCAGCGGATGACGATGGCCTATCGGCGGCACCCGCCCGGGGAGCGTCACGTCGACCGCGCCGACCGGCGGCCGCGAGGCGTCCGCCGCGCTGATGCGTGCGTCGAGCTGTGATTCGATCTGCTGTTTGAGATCGTTGGCCAGCTTGCCGAGCCGGGGCCGCTCGGCGGGAGCGGCCGACCCGAGCGCTTTCAACAGCCCGGATACGAGCCCGCCCTTGCGCGCGAGGTAGCGATCGCGGACGGCCTTGAGTGCCGCCGCGCTGGTCGCGCCAGCCAGATCGCGCTCGAATTCCGCGCGCAGTGCGTCGATCTGGGAGTCAGACACTAAGCCGTGGCGCGTGCTTTCGGCTTCGCGTCCGCCGCCACCTTCGCGAGACGCGCGAACGCCGCCGGCTCGCTCACCGCGAGCTCCGCGAGCGTCTTTCGATCGACCGGATTGCCCGCCGCCTTCAGGCCGGCGATCAGCTGCCCGTAGGTCAGTCCGTTCTCCCGCGCCGCGGCATTGATCCGGACGACCCACAGCCGGCGGAAGTCCCGCTTCTTGTTGCGGCGTCCGACGAAGGCGTACTTCAGCGCGGTGTCGACCGACTCCTTCGCGGAGCGATAGAGCTTGCTCTTGGTCTGATAAAACCCCTTGGCGCGTGAAAGCAGCTTCTTCCGCTTCGCGCGCCGGACGTTCCCTCGTTTTACTCTCGGCATTGTTGCTTCTCATTCGCGGGGTCTAAAGCCCCCGCGCTACGTCTTTTGGTTCTCTTGTAGGGCGGGGTCTTCAGACCCCGCCAAACTACGGCAGCATCTTGCGCAGCCCGGCCTGGTCGGCGGCCGACACCACGAACGTCCCCCTCAGGCCGCGCTTGCGGCTGCGGGTCTTGCTCGTCAGGATGTGGCGCTTGAACGCCTTGCTGCGCATGAACTTTCCGGTCGCGGTCTTCTTGAACCGCTTGGCGGCCCCGCGATGCGTCTTCAGTTTCGGCATGATCTACCCTTCTACTTCCTTTGGCTCCGCCTCGCGCTTGGCCGTCGGCTTCTTGACCACCTTGCCAGACAGGATCGTGTGCATCTGGTTGCCTTCCTGCCGCGGCGACGTTTCCGCCACCGCCACGTCCTGCAGGTCCTCGATCAGCCGCTCGAGAATGCGCCGTCCGATCTCCGGGTGCGCCATCTCGCGGCCGCGGAAGAAAATCGTCGCCTTGACCTTGTCCCCATCGGCCAGGAAGCGCTCGATGTGCTTCTTCTTGAACTGATAGTCGTGCTCGTCCACCTTGGGACGGAACTTGATCTCCTTGACCTCGATGATCTTCTGGTGCTTCTTGGCTTGACGGGCGCGCTTCTGCTCCTGGTACTGATAGCGGCCGAAGTCCATGATCCGGCAGACCGGCGGAGTCGCGGTGGCCGCAATCTCCACGAGGTCGAGCCCTTTTTGCTTCGCGATGATGAGCGCCTGCTGCGGAGGCATGATCCCCAGCTGCTGGCCTGTGTCGTCGATGACGCGCACCTCGCGCACCCTGATCCGTTCGTTGACCCGTGTGCGGTCGTCCCGCCGTGGGCTTCGGTCGAAAGCGATAAGTCCTCCTAGGCGATTGCTGTTTGCCGAGGCTCGGTGGCCGATTTCGTCTGCGCTTCGGCGACGACGTCCCGTACGAAGTCGTTCAGCGGACGCGATCCCTGATCGCCTCCGGTTCGCGCACGAACGGCAACCGAGCCTTCCGCGACTTCCTTGTCCCCGACTACCAGCATATAGGGAATCTTCTGGAGCTGGGCCTCGCGGATTTTATAACCAATCTTTTCCTGCCGTTCGTCGAGCTCGACGCGGAGCCCGGCCGCCGACAGCCGCTCGCGCACCGACCGCGCGTAATCCAGGTGCCGATCCGCAATCGGCAGCACAATCGCCTGTACGGGAGCAATCCAGAGCGGGAGCGCGCCCGCGTAGTGCTCGAGCAGCAGCGCGATGAACCGCTCGAAGCTGCCGAAGATCGCCCGATGGATGACGACCGGCGGATGCTCTTTGTTGTCGGCGCCGATGTACTTCAGCTCGAACTGCTGCGGCAGCTGGTAATCGAGCTGAATCGTCGCGCACTGCCACTTCCGGCCGAGCGCATCGGTGACGGCGAAGTCGATCTTCGGCCCGTAAAACGCCCCGTCCCCCTCGTTGATCGCGAACGGGACCTTGACGGCCTCGAGCGCCTTCTTCAACTCGGCCTCGGCGTGGTTCCACGTCGCGATCTCGCCGAGGAACTCAGCCGGCCGGGTCGACAGCTTCATCTCCGGCGTCAGGCCGAAGTCGTCGTACACGCGGCCGACCAGGCGCAGCAGCCGTTCGACTTCCTCGCCGATCTGGTCCTCCCGCAGGAAGATGTGCGCGTCGTCCATGATGAACTCGCGCACGCGGGTCAGGCCGCTCAGAACGCCGGACGCCTCCATCCGGTGCAACACGCTCTGTTCGTGGATGCGCAGCGGCAGGTCCCGATAGCTGCGCATCTCGCTCCCGAAGAGCAGCATGTGGCCCGGACAGTTCATCGGCTTCAGGCCCGATTTCTCTTCCTCGCCGGGCGACTCGATCAGGAACATGTTCTCGCGGTAGTGCTGCCAGTGCCCGGAGGTTTCCCACAAGGCTTTATTGAATACGAGCGGCGCACGCACCTCGACGTATCCCGCTGGATAGAGAATGCTCCGCATGTAGTTGCCGAGCAGGTGCACCAGCGTGGTGCCCTTCGGCAGCCAGAACGGTTCGCCTGGCGCCCACGGATGGAACCAGAAAAGCCCGAGCTCGCGGCCAAGCTTGCGATGGTCGCGCTTCTTCGCTTCCTCGATCCGCTGCAGGTGCCCCTTCAGGTCTGCGTCGCTCAGGAACGCCGTCCCGTAGATGCGCTGCATCGGCTGGTTCTTCGCATCGCCCTTCCAGTACGCGTTCGAAGTGTTCAGCAGTTTGAACGCCTTCAACCTGCCGGTGGACGGCACATGCGGACCGACGCAGAAGTCGACGAAGAGGTCGCGATCCTTGATGGTGTAGCAGGAGACCTCGGCCTCTCCCTTGGTCTTCTCTTCGATCAACTGGACCTTGAGCGGCTCGCCGCGTTCCGAGAAGAAGCGGATCGCGTCCGCGCGCGGCCACATCTGCCGTTGGTAGGGCAGATCCTGCGCCGCAAGCTCCTTCATCTTCTTTTCAATCGCGTCGAGATCCTCGGGCACGAACGGGCGATCGACCACGAAATCGTAGAAGAACCCTTCGTCGATCGCGGGTCCGATCCCGCACTGGGCTCCCGGAAAGAGATTCGTGACCGCCGCCGCCATCAGGTGCGCGGTGCTGTGGCGCACGAGCGCCAGCGCATCAGGATTGTCTGACGTGACGATCTGGACCGACGCGTCCTTCTGAATCGGGAACGTGAGATCGACGAGTTTACCGTCGACGACCGCGGCGAGCGCCGCCTTTGCCAGCCGCGGCGAGATCTGTCCCGCAACGTCGGCGGGAGTAGACCCGGCCGGCATACGACGGCTCGAACCGTCGGGCAGCGTGACGGAAATCTCGGACATCCTGGATTACTTACGGGAAGGCTAACGCCCTTCGACTCGCGTGCCGCTTCGCTCGCTCAGGGCACTCGACGTGACCTCAGGCGGCCTGCCACGAGCGAGCCGCGCAGCGGCGAGTCGAGTGGTAGGCACGAGCGGACTCGAACCGCTGACCTCCTGCGTGTCAAGCAGGCGCTCTAACCAACTGAGCTACGCGCCTATGTCTTGAAAATGCTGGCCTTACCGAACGAATAGTGTAACACGTCAGTCGGCCTTCTTGCTCGCGCGCTGGAGCGCGGCGTCAAGGATGGGATCCTTGTCTGGCGCCGGGGACCCGAAATCGGTCACGTCGACATCTTCGACCTCGACACCGGGTTTCAGGCCCTTGCCGAAAATCGGATCGCCTGACGGGGTGAGGTACCGCGCGTAGGTGATCCACAGGCCCCGGTTTTCCGGGA
>Ga0075424_100007129_pt1 | contig 10813 bp, 6 predicted proteins | sample SoiMethybrSBSTD3_FD_75301 | JGI IMG/M metagenome (GOLD analysis project Ga0075424, IMG submission 75301) | Bulk soil microbial communities from a Populus tree surrounding site in Tennessee, USA - Soil MetaG P. TD hybrid SBSTD3 | ecosystem: Environmental > Terrestrial > Soil > Tree plantation...
CATCTGCAGGATCGTCAAATGCAGATCCTCCATGATGAACGGCGCCGCGGCGGAGATGCAGATGCGATCGAGGTAGGTGACGACGGCGAGGAGAAACGCGAACCCCAGGACGCGGACACGGACGTGGGTTCCGGCGGGTGGCATCGGCGGCATCGTACCCGAAGCGACCAGCCGTCGAGCAGTTCGTGTGGGTGAGGTAGGTCGAGTACGTCAGGTGGGTCTGGCGGATATCCGCTTTACTTGCGCGGCGGTGCGAAGAAGAACGACACGCCGCCGACCAGGCTGGTGCCGGCGCCGTTTTCGTCGAGCGTCGCGATGGTTCGTCCGAGCGCCCCGTAGACGCTGACCTGCGGCGTGACGGTGTACGACGCGCTGCCGGTGATCTCCTTGCGATCGCGATCCGAGAGAGGAACGTCCGGGACATCGCTGCCGCGCCACGAGCGGCTGAATCCACCTGACACAAACAGCTTGTCGTTCACCCGCGAACCGACGCCGGCGCCGGTGAACCAGACACCGCGGGTGAAATACCCGCCGCCCGCATACACGCGGGCACGACCTCGATCCAGTTCAACACTCACCGGCAGACCAAAATGAGCGCGCCGTTCGCCCGCGGTCGTCGACTGGAGGACGCCGCTGCCCAGTACCTCCAGCGTCGGCGCCACTGAAAGCTTCACGCCCCGCTTCGCGTCATTGAGTGCCGCAATCTTCGCGCTGAAGTAGCTGGTGCCCATGCCGCCCGCCGCTCCCAACGGATCCTCACTTCCGACCACCCGCGGCACCGACATCGTCAAGTGGACGCGAGGTGCCAACCCGATTGCCGCATCGATGACCGGCACGTCCACCTCGCTGATGCCGCCACCCTGCCAGCGAGCGACCGACAGGGCGATCGACACGCTACCCGCTTCGAGCAGGCTGGCATCGTCGACCCAAGCGAACGGCGTTGGACCGGCTACCGCCGTTGCCGGCATCGAGACGCCGGACGGTGCGGCCAGATCGCTGCGGCTCGGTGGGGCAGGGTTCTTCTTGTGCTGCTGGCTCTTGCCCTGAGCCAGCGCGGGAGTGGAAACGGCGAGCGCCAGCATGGCGCTCGCCAGAGCAGTCTGCGTTCGCATCTAGTCCGACTTCTTCTTGGACGTCTTCGTCGCGGTCGTTCTCGACGTCGTGGTCGTGCCCGTCGTTGTTGTGGAGAGATCAGTCCTGGCCTGCGTCTCGGCATGCGCCGCCTCGGTCGTCGCATTCGCCGACGGCTTCAGTTTTTGAATGGCCTGCCCCAGGCTCATCGGAGTCGATGTGGTTGTCGTCGTGGCTGTCGTGCTGCTCGACGTTCCCCCAGTGGTCGTTGCCCCGGTGGTCTTTCCCGGCAGGGGCAAACCGAGCATCGTCGCTCTCAGGTCGGCGAACGGAATACCAAGGTTCTGCGAGACATGCACCGCGGAGATGAACTGACCCTGGTTGCGGAAGCCGGCCGAGGCGGTGTTGAGCGTCATGTTGGCCGGCAGCATCTTCTCGATCCGCGCCCCAAGCGGCTTGCCCTGGAGCTTCAGAGCAATCGGATTCACCTGCGTCGCGGTCGTTGTGGCAGTCGTTCCAGTGCTCGTGGAAGTTCCGGTCGTTGTGGCCGTCGTTCCCGTGCTCGTGGGAGTTCCGGTCGTCGCGGACGTCGTCGTAGTTGGCGTCGTCGTTCCGCCAGTCGGAGTGCCCGACGCCGTGACGGTCGTGTGCGGGTTGCCATGCGTCTTGGTCGCGGTCGTCGATTTGGGACCGCCGTGCGACGTCGGACCATGCGTTGTCGTCTTCGGACCTTGAGTCGTCGCCGACGGACCGTGTGCGGTCGGCGTCGGAGCTTTGGCTGCTGTCGTCGTGTGAGGGTTGCCATGAGGTGCGGCCGCACCGCCACCCTTTCCCTTCTGAGCGTACGCAGGGGCGAGCGCGAGGCAGAACAGCGCAACCGCACACGCTGAAACTCGGGCGATTCGCATAACTCCTCCGTTCCGGGCCCCAAATCGCAAGCGGTGTGCCAGTAACTTGGATTTGCAGAATGTGCGACTTACGGAGGGGCAACGCCCCGCGCGCCGACAGTTTGGTCGTTCTTACACGATTCCTGTCGCGCCGCTCCTGCTGGGTCGGCGTGAAGGCTCTGCGATCACGTATCGTCGTAAATCGTTACTCGGTCCTGAGCGCGACGGTCGGATCGACCCGTATCGCCCGGATGACCGGCACGCTTTGCGCCGCCAGCGCCACCAGCATCAATACGACCGCGACCGCGCCGAAGGTGGACGGATCGGTCGCGCTGACGTTGAAGAGCGATCCCTCGAGGTACCGCGTGACGGCGACCGCAACCGCGACACCCGCAGCCAGGCCGCCGCCGACGATGGCCATGCCGCCGCCGACAACGAGGCGCACGATGTCTCGCGACGACGCGCCGAGCGCTGCGCGAATCCCGATCTCGCGCGTTCGCTCCGCCACGGAATAGGCGATCACACCGTAGACGCCGATCGCCGTCATCAACAACGCCACTGCGCCGAACAGCTCGAGCAGCACCATCATGAATCGCCGCGGCCCGACCGATTTCGCCACCAGATCCGAGAGCGGGCCGACTTCAAACACGGGCACGTCGCTCGCGACGGACCAAATCGCCTGGCGCGCCTCGGCCGCGAGCGACGACGGATTGCCGCTCGATCGAATCACAAAGGTCAGAAATGAGTCGGTCAGCTGCGCCTGCGAGGTGTACATCTGCATCGTCGTCGGCGCGGCCAGTTCCCTGTGACGCACGTCGCCCACGATGCCGATGATCGTGTACCAAGCATCTTCGAACCCGCCAATCTTCACGCGCTGTCCGACCGGATCGGCACCCGGCCAGACCCGCTCGGCTGTCCGCTCCCCGATGACCATGACGCGATCCACGCCCGCCCGATCCGCGTCGGTGATCAGCCGCCCCCGGCGCAGCGGAATCCGCATCACCTTGAAGTAGTCGGGCGTCACCGAATAGCGCTCAACCGAAGGATCCTCCGGTCCCCACGTGCGATGCTCGACGTGGAATCCCCACGTGTCGCCGTTGCCGCCGAGTGGAATCTGGCCGGCGGCTGCGACGGCCTCGACGCCTGGCAGAGAGCGAAGCTTCGCCACCATCGCGTCCGTCTTGGCGACCACCGCTTCGTCTTTTCGATAGGGTTGGCCGACCATCGAGATTTGCATCGTCAACACACGATCCGGATCGAATCCCGGATGCACGTCGAGCAAACGGCCCACGCTCTTGATCATCAGACCGGCGCCGATCAGCAGCACGACGGCGAGCGCGACGTCGGCGGCCACCAGTACGCGGCGGGCGATCGATGTCGGGGCATGCGCGGTTTTGCGCGTATCGCCGTGTATGGAGGCGTGCAGGTTGATCCGCGATGCGCGGATGGCGGGCACCAGGCCAAAAACGAAGGCGGTAGCGACCGACAGCACGACTGAAAAGCCGAGGACGCGCAGATCCAGGTTCGCTCCTGTCATGCGCGACATCGTCGCCGGCGCCAGACGAACCAGCGCGGGGACGGCGACAGCGCTGACGGCGACGCCGAGCGCGGCGCTGCCGGCGGCAACGAGGGCGTTTTCGACAAGCAGCTGTCGCACGAGGCGGCCGCGGCTGGCGCCGAGCGCCGCGCGAAGGGCGAGGTCGTGTTCGCGGCGGGCCAGCCTCGCGAGCATCAGGTTGGCGACGTTCGCGCAGGCGATGAGCAGGACGAAGGCGACCGCTCCCATCAGTACCGCAAGCGCCGGCCTCACATCGCCGGTCAGTACTCGGTCGAGTGGAACGGCGGTCATCGGATCGGGTGAGTACTCAGCTGGAAACTCACGAAGCAGCTGCCGCTGCACCGCTTCGATGTCCTGAATGGCGGCCTCCAGCGGCACGCCGGCCTTGGTGCGGGCGATCGCTTTCAGATGCTGGCAGCTGCGGCATGCGAACGGCTGCGAGCGGTCGTACCCGACCAGCGCCCACATGTCCGCGCGTCGATAGAACCGCTCGGATATCAGCGGCTCGAACGTCGGCGGCATCACGCCAATGATGGTGAACTGCAGGTCGTTCATCGAGATGACCCGCCCGATTGCGGACGGGTCGGCGTTGAAGCGGCGGCGCCACAGCCCGTCGCTCAGGATGACGACGCGCCAGCCGTTCGGCGTGTCTTCGTCGGCGCGGAAGTCGCGGCCGATCGCCGGCCGCACGCCGAGGGTGTGGAAAAAATTCGCCGAGACGCGCATGCCGCCGATCCGCTCCGGGCTGCCGTCCGCAATCAGCGTCGGACTCCAGGAGCGGATGAGCGCCATCTCCTCGAACGCGTGGCTGCGGTCGCGCCAGTCGAGGAACGTCGCGTAGCCGACGTTGCCCGCCGCTCCATCGGGGCCACGATCGCCAATCATCACCAGGCGTTCTGGCGATGCGTACGGCAGCGGCCGCAGCAGGACGGCGTTAACGACGCTGAAGATTGCGGTGTTTGCGCCGATGCCGAGCGCAAGCGTCACGAGCGCGACAGCGGTAAAGGCCGGAGTGCGCCGCAACAGACGAGCCGCATAGAGCGCGTCGTGCCCGATATCGACGAAAACGTTCGATCGTCCGGCGGGCGGAAGCGGCGCTGCCGCCCGCGGGCGATCCGCGCGTGCAATCTCGGCCGCGACATGCGAGGGATCGTCGAGGGGCGCCAGCGCCCTGCCGATCGCCTCGACTTCGGGCACACCCGAAGCGACGAGCTCCGTGTAATGCTCCGCCACGTGTTGTGCCAGCTCGTCGACGATGTCTGCTTCGCGCGCGGGATCGACTGCCAGCGGCGCGAGCCGGGCGCGAACCAGCGCCTTCCAGTTCTGCATGGGACTTCCTATTCGCCTCGGATCACGGTCAGTGGATCAACCGATGATGCGCGCCGCGCCGGCACGTACGCCGCGGCAGCGCTTGCAGCAAGCACGACGACCGATGCCGTCGCGATGGTTCCCGCGTCAGATGGCCGCACTGCGAAGAGAAGACTCGAAAGCAGCCGGCTGGTGACGAGTGACAGACCGATTCCAAGGACCACGCCGGCGGCGGTGAGAGTGGTTGCACGGGCGACCACCATCGCGCGGATTCCGCGGCCGGTCGCGCCAAGCGCCATGCGGACGCCGATTTCGCGCGACCGTTCGGCGACCCAGTAGCCGATGGTGCCGTATACGCCGACCGCACACAGCGCGAGGGCAAGGAGCGCGAAGAGATCGATCATGCCGGTGTGGAACCGCCGAGCGGCCACTGACTGCGCCAGCACATCGTCGAGCGGCGCCACCTGATAGATCGGTTGAAGCGGATCGATCTTCGTCAGTTCCTGGCGGATCAGCCGGGCCATCGATTCCGGCTCGCCGCGTGTCCGCACCACGAAACTGCTCCAGCGCATCCACGGAAACGCGCGCTGTGTGTACGGGGCGTACACCGCCGGCCTTTCGGGTTTGTCGAGGCCGTCGCTCTTGATGTCAGCGACGACGCCAACGATGGTGTGTGGCGGTGAGTCGAACTGCGGATAGCCGGTCGCCCAATGAATGCGCCGGCCGATCGGATCCTCGTGAGGCCAGAACCGGCGAGCCATCGCCTCGTTGACGACAACGACCATCGCACCGTTCTCGCGATCGTCTTCGGAGATTCCTCGTCCCTGGCGAACCGGAATCCGAAGCGTATCGAAGTAGTTGGGGCTGATGGCGCGGTAGTCGGCAGCCGGACGCTCGCCGGGTGCGAACGTGCGGCCCTCGATCGTGAACGGCTGGCCCGACGACGGGTCACCGAGCGGCAACTGAGAGATGGCAGCTGCGGCCTCGACGCCTGGAACCGAGGCCATGCGGACGATGGCGCTCCCGATGTACTGCTTTGCCGACGCGACCGTACGGTAGCCCGGAGGAGTGAGGAATACCTTGAGAGTGAGAATCCGTTCCGAGTTGAAGCCGGGCGGCACGGCGGTGAGCCGCGCGAAACTCTTGAGCACGAGTGCTCCAGCGACGGCGAGCGTCATGGCCAGTGCGACCTCGCACACGATCAGGATGGCGCCGACGCGGCTGCGGCCGGTCGTCGAGTAGTCGCCGAAGCCGTCCTTCAGCGATGATGCCCGCGAGGCGCGCATGGCCGGTGCCAGCGAAGGCAGTGTGCCGGCGAGAATCGCGACGAGCAGCGCGAACCCGAGCACGGGCGCGTCGACTGCTGTCTCACTCAGGCGTGGAATGTCGGCCGGCCCGAACGCCACGACGACTTGAACCGCGCCATAGGCCGCGGCGATGCCGCAAACACCGCCAATGGTCGAGAGGACGATGCCTTCGGTGAGGCACTGTGCCACCAGCCGCCCCCGGCTCGCGCCGACCGCGAGCCGGATCGTCGATTCGCGCCGGCGGGAGGACGCGCGGGCGAGCAACAGGTTCGAGACGTTGGCGCAGGCAATCAACAGCACCAAGCCGACGGCACCCGCCAGTGCCATCAGCGCCGGTTTCGTGTTTCCCACGACCGCCTCGTGGGCGCCCACCAGCCGCACTCGCCATCCTTTGTTCGTCTCTGGATACGCCGCTTCGAGCTGTGCGGTGGTGGCGTCCAGTTCAGCCTGGGCCGACTCGAGCGTCACGCCCGCCTTCAATCGGCCGACCACGTTCATGAACCGGCTGTTGCGGGGCATGCCGGTCATGTTGTCCTTGATCGCCGCCCACAATTCCACCTCCCCGGTCGGAAAGCGGAATCGCGGCGGCATCACGCCGATCACGATGTGCGGACGGCCTTCCATCATCACAGGACGACCGACGATGCCAGGGTCCCCGGCGAACAGGCGCCGCCACACGGCGTAGCCAAGTACGACGACTTCGTCGCCACCCGGCCGATCGTCGGCCGGCTCGATGCCGCGTCCGAGCAGGGGCGCCGTGCCGAGCGTTGGAAACAACGATCCCGTGACGCGGGCGCCGAACACGCGTTCCGGCAGCTCGAGACTGGTGATGTTGAACGTCCAGCCAGAGAGCAGTCCCATCGATTCGAACGACGTCAGCTGACGTTTCCAGTCCTCGTAGTCGGGGAGGGAGCTGCCCGGCTGCGTGGCCGCACTCGACTGACTATTGAGAAACGACAGGACGCGCGTCGGATCGCGGTACGGAGGCGGCTTCAGCACCACCGCGCGCACGACACTGAAGATCGCGACGTTGGCGCCAATGCCGAGCGCCAGGGTGACGATGGCAGCAGCGGCGAATCCCGGCGCGCGGCGCAGCAGCCGCAGCGCGTAGCGGATGTCGCGTCCGGCGTGGCCAACCACGGAACCGCCCGCCGGTGGCGGGACCGGGGCGGCGCGACGCGGTCGATCGGCCCGGGCAATCTCCCTCGCGACGCGGGCGGGATCGTTCAGCGGCGCCAGCGCGCGTTCGACGGCGTCGGCGTCGGCGACACCCGTCGCGACGAGCTCCGCGTAATGCTCGGCGACGTGCTGTGCCAGCTCGTCGACGATGTCCGCTTCGCGCGCGGCGTCGAGCTCCGAGAGCGGCGCCACGCGGGCACGAATCAGGCGCTGCCAATCGGGCATGGACTACGCCGGTCGGATTCGCGCGACACGGTTCAGCGCCGAGAAAAACGCGCTCCAGCTTCTGCGCTGCGAGGCCAGCATCTTTTGTCCCCCGGCGGTTAGACGGTAGAAGCGTTTGCGCCGTTGGCCGTTCTTTTCGACCCACCGGCCCTGAATGAGACCGCGGCGTTCGAGGCGGTAGAGCGTCGGGTAGAGCGACGCGACGTGGAACTTGAGCGCGCCGTCGGACCGCTGCTCGATCAGCTTGGCGAGCTCGTAGCCGTGTCGATCGCGTTCGTCGAGGAGCGACAGGATGAGGACTTCGGCGCTGCCTTTGCGCAGCTCACGGTCGTGCGACATATACGAGCAGCATATGTATCAGTCACACATATGTCAACTGCAGAGGAGATGACAATCGCTGAACCCGCGCCCGTTCCGCCGCGATGTCCTGGCAGGCCGACCTGCGGCCGGGGCCCCGGCCGGCAGCCTCGAGACATCGCATCGCTCCTCGGCGGCGAAGCGATGCGATCGGCTCCCCGGGGGTCGCTCTAAGCTTCGAAGCGACGGCCGTTATCGGACGCGTTATGACAGGACTGCTCTTCGACGTCAGGACGGCCGATCCGGTGAGGCGACGGTGAGCAGCGCGCCGAGCGGGCGGACTATAATCCGCTGCGTTGCTCGATTCACTTCTGGCTGACGTCCGTTATTCGCTGCGCTGGCTGCGAAAGAGCCCGGGGTTTACCCTGGTCGCCGTCGCGTCGCTGGCGATCGGCATCGGCTTCAACACGGCACTCTTCACGATCGTCGACGCGCTGCTGTTCAAACCGCTGCCGGTCGCGGCGCCCGATCGACTGGTCGACATCTTCACGAGCGCCTCGGGTTTCGGTCCCTACGGCACCTCCTCGTACCCCGATTACCTGGATCTCCGCGCCCAGAACGACGTGTTCGAAGACATCGCCGGCTACAGCCCGATGTTTGCGGCGCTGAATCTGGATAATCGCTCGCGGCTCGCGATGGGCGAGATCGTCACCGGCAACTACTTTCAGGCGCTCGGCGTCGGGGCCGCCCGTGGCCGGACGCTCTTGCCGGAAGACGATCGCCCGGACGCCCAACGCGTCGCGATGGTCTCCTACCGCTACTGGCGGCGCGAACTGGCGTCCGCCGGGGACGCCGTCGGCCGCACCATCCGCATCCGCGGAAATGCCTACACCATCGTCGGCGTCGCGCCGGCCGGCTTCAACGGCATGGTGCCGATTCTGGCACCCGAGTTGTGGATTCCGGCCGTGGCGTCGCTCGAGGTCGAACCGGTCGGCATGCACGACACGGTGCCGTCTTCCAGCGGGACGACGCGGCTGGAACGCCGCGGCGATCGATGGCTGTTCCTGCGCGGTCGGCTGAAGCCGGGGAAGAACGTCGAGGAAGCGCGCGCGAACCTGACGCTGCTGATGGCGCGGCTCGAACAGGCGAATCCCCAGACGAACAAGGACCGGCGGCTCTCGCTGAAGTCGACCAACGACATTCATTTCCATCCAGCCGCCGACTCGACCGTGCTGCCGATCGCCGCCGGCCTCTTCACCGTGGTCGGCCTCGTGCTGATGATCGCGTGCGCAAACGTCGCCAGCATGCTGCTGGCGCGCGCCTCGGCGCGGCAGAAGGAGATCGCCGTTCGCCTCGCGGTTGGCGCGAGCCGCGGTCGGCTGGTGCGTCAGCTGGTCACCGAAGCCGTGGTCATTTCGCTGCTCGGCGCGGTGGCCGGCACGCTGCTCGCCTGGTGGGTCACGACGATCGCGGCGTCGGTTCAGTTGCCGATTGCGATCCCGCTCGCCTTCGACCTTCGAATCGACGCCCGCGTGTTGCTGTTCACGGTGGCCGCCACGGGTGTCGCAGGTGTGCTGGCCGGGCTCGCGCCCGCGCTGAATGCCTCGACGCCGAATCTGGTCGCCGATCTTCGAGGGGAGCAGACCATTTCCCGCGCGGGCGGCCGGAACTGGACGCTGCGCGACGGGCTGGTGGTATGCCAGATGGCGATCACCGCGATGCTGCTGGTGACCGCCGCGCTTCTCACGCGCAGTCTCGTGGCGGCCCAGCGCACCAACGTCGGCCTGCCGGTCGACAAGCTCGCCGTGGTATCGACCGACACTTCGATGCTCAGATATCCCGAAGGCCGCACGCGCGCGTTCTACGAACAGGCGCTCGAACGTCTCACGACCATTCCCGGCGTCGAATCGGTGGCGCTCGCGACGCGCGTTCCCTTTTCGGTGAACTACAACCGGTGGGAAATCTGGGTGCCCGGCCGGCATCAGCCGGGTGAGCGCGGCGACGGCGTCGAGATGACGACGGTCTCACCCGAGTATTTCGCGACGATTGGCGTGCCGATTGTCGAAGGCCGCGCCTTCTCGAACGACGACCGGCCGGAGACCACGCGCGTCGCCATCGTCAACGAGACGTTTGCCCGCAGATACTGGCCCGGACAAAGCGCGGTCGGCAGGACCTTTCGATCGCGCGTGTCCGACGGCGTCGAATTCCAGATCGTCGGCGTCTCCGCCGATCACAAGGTGATGAGCGTGGGTGAGCCGCCCACGCCGTTTCTTCAAGTCGCGCGCACCCAGCGGCCAAGCTCGTACTCGGCGATCATCGCCCGCACTCGTGGCGACGCCTCGGCGCTCCTCCGCGACATGCGCCGCGAACTGCTCGCGCTCGAACCCAACCTGGTGTTCGTCGAAAACCAGACGATGGAAGCCGAGGTCGGCGCGACGCTGTTCCCGGTTCGCGCGGGCGCCCTGCTGGTGACGGTCGTCGGCGGGATGGCGATGCTGCTGGCGGCCATCGGCCTCTACGGCGTCATTGCCTACTCCGTGGCGAGAAGGACGAAGGAGATTGGCATCCGGCTCGCCCTCGGGGCGCGCCCGGCGTCGGTCCTTACGCTCGTCATGCAGCACGGGCTGGTCGTGGCCGGCGCCGGCCTCGCCGTCGGATGCGTGCTTGCCGCCATCGTCGGCGCGACGACCGGCAGCGCGCTGTACGGGGTTCGTGCCAGCGATCCTGTGTCGTGGCTCGGCGCCTCGGCACTGTTGCTCGGCGTCTCAGCTATTGCCAACATCATCCCCGCTTTGAGAGCGGCCAGGGTCGAGCCGTCGCAAGCCCTGCGCATGGAATAACGCGAAACAACCGAACCTGGATCTTCGTCTATCGAGGGATATGAGCTCCGATATCCGTGTCGGCCTGCGGCTGTTGTGGAAGGACAAGGCGTTCACGCTGACGGCGGCCCTGACGCTGGCCTTGTGCATCGGCGCGAATAC
>Ga0075424_100007130_pt1 | contig 10813 bp, 8 predicted proteins | sample SoiMethybrSBSTD3_FD_75301 | JGI IMG/M metagenome (GOLD analysis project Ga0075424, IMG submission 75301) | Bulk soil microbial communities from a Populus tree surrounding site in Tennessee, USA - Soil MetaG P. TD hybrid SBSTD3 | ecosystem: Environmental > Terrestrial > Soil > Tree plantation...
ATACGGATTCGCTTCCTGGGCAGCGATGAAGCGCAAGATCGAGTCGCTCACCACGTCGCCACTCGAACAATTCGATATTGCGGTCCGCGAAGGCGATGCGGAACTGGCGCGCGCGCTCCTCGAGAAGCACTCTGAAGTTCGCGCTCGCATCAACGAGCCTCGCTTCGACTTTAGCTCTCCCGCCATCCATCAGGCGAAAAAGAATCCCGCGCTCGTCGATGTGCTGCTCAAGCATGGGGCAGATATCAATGCGCGCTCGGAATGGTGGGCGGGTGGCTTCGGAATTCTGGAGTGGGATTTGACACGAGAGCAGGCCATAACGCTGATCAGTCGCGGCGCGCGGATTACGCCTTGGGCGGCTGCCGGGCTGGGGTTGTACGACGAGCTGAGATCAATCCTCCAGGCCCATCCGGATTCGGTCCATGAGCGTGGAGGTGATGGCAAGACTGCGCTGCATTGTGCTGCCACGTGCGCCATCGCGGAGCTGCTTCTCGATAGCGGAGCGGATGTGCAGGCTCGTGATATTGACCACGCCTCGACTGCGCTTCAGTACCTGATCGCTGACGAAGCGATCGCGCGCCTGTTGGCGGCCCGAGGTGCCGAAGTCGACATTTTTGCCGCGGCCCGGCTGGGTGACAGAAGTTTGGTCGAACGGTGCCTGCACGACGATGCACGGTGCGGCGAAGCACGTGTGAACAGCGCGCCGTTCACGGCGCCCGGCGGGCACATTTACGGCTGGACGCTCGGCTTCGATCTCACGCCTGCCGATGTGGCACGCAAGTTCGGGCACACCAATGTCGCGGAGCTGATCGTGTCACGGCTGTCGCCGAAAGCGAGGCTCATCGATGCCCTCTGGTGTGGCGACGGCGAGCGTGCACGTCGTGAGCTTGACCGCCACCCGGAGGCATTGAAGGGTTTCGAACCTCACGACCACAGCCTCTTGGCCGCAGCAGCCTGGTGGTATCGGCCGGACAGTGTGCGATTGATGCTGGAAAACGGCTTCGATCCCCACGCCACGGGCGCACATCGCTCGACGCCCTTGGACCGCGCCAGCTTCCACGGCTACGCCGAAATCGTTGCGACGTTGCTATCGCTCGACCCCGATCCGCCTCTCATGCACCAAAACGAGTTTGGCGGGATACCGCTTGGCGCTTGTATCCATGGGTCGCTGCATGGCTGGAAGACCGGCCACCCGCAAGATCACGTTCGTACGTTGACGCTGCTGCTTGAAGCGGGCTCTCCGTTGGACCCGACCATGCTCCCGACCGGAAACGATGAACTCGACGCCGTTATGCGAGCCTGGCTGAAGAGCGGTGATGGGCGCTGACCCTGTTCCGCCGTCGGTCAATCGCGTTGCCGCTCCCATGCAGTACGACAGTCATCGGTCGGAAGCGGACATGCCGGCTCCGGTCGGTTGGTTCGGTTAGAAAACTGCCTAGCGACCCACCAGCCGCTCGAATAGCCGACAAGCCCACGCCGCTCCGAGCGTCACCATCAGGATGCGAACGACCTGGAAGCCGGTGATCAGCGCCGCATCGAGGCCGAGCACCTTGCCGGTCAGCGCCATCTCGGCAATGCCGCCGGGCGCCAGCGCCAGGAACATGGTCGGGACCGGCAGCGTGAGCAGCAGCGCATAGACGACGGCAATCACCCCGGTCGCCAGCAAGGCAAACGGCACGGTCACAAGCGACGCGAGGAGCAGCCGCAGCAGGCGCGTGAGAAACTCGTGCCTGTATTGCGTCCCGATCGAGACACCGACGACGACCTGCGCCACCACCAGGATCAAATCCGGTACCCGCCCCTGAACGAGCCCGAGCGCTCCAATGATGGCAACGGCAGCGATCGAGCCGAGGAACCAGCAGTTGGGCAGTCGGATCAGCCACAGCGCGAACCCGCCCATCAACGACGCCGCCATCAGCATGGCGATGGTCAGCCAGGACATGACTTCAGCACGCACGATCTCCTGCGCGGTGCCATGCTCGGCCAGGATCGTCGCCAGAAAGGGCGCGACAGTGACGGTGAGCCCGACCCGCATGGTCTGCAGCACCATGATCGGCAGCGGGTCGGCGCCCACCCGGGCGGCGATATTCGCCATCTCGATCACGCCGCCCGGCATGGCAGCGAGGAACGCGGTGCGGCTGTCGACCTTGACGAGCCGCATCAGGATCACGGCGCCCGCGGCGCCGATCGCAACCGAGATTACAGCGCCCAACACCAGCATGGGCAGCAGGGTGAGGATCGTCAGCAGCAACGCCGGCGTGAACGAGGTGCCGATGGCTGTGCCCGTCACGAACTGTCCGGCCGCCCTCGCCTGCCAGACCGAGCGCACGGGCGCGCCGGCAAGCCCGAGCGCGGCGGTCGTCAGCAGCGCGCCGGTCATGTAGGGCAGCGGAAAATGCAGAAGCTTCGCGACATAGCCACCCACAAGCCCAATCGCAAAGGTCGCGAGCAGCGCCATGCCGGTGCGCAGGACGATGGCGGAGCTGGCCCACCCCGTTGGGAGGGGCGCAGTATCGTCAGCTTTGGTGGCGGTCTTATCGGGAGAGGACATTCGCTTGTCGGATCGCGGTTGGCGGCTTTATCCTCGACTTTACTTCCTTAGACCAGTGGAGCCGCTCAATGGCAGCCCTTCCGGAAACGCTTACGGCCGGCCGCCTCGCCACCTTGGGCGAGAGCCATCTGCGCGCATTTGCCCGCAACGCCTTTCCGTTTCTGGTGCTCGGCGCCGTGTGGGAGATCGTCGCCCACCTCGGCTTTTTTCCGACGAAGCTGTTTCCGCCGATCGAGACGATCGCGGCCGCACTCTATCGACTCACGATCTCCGGCATTCTGCCGCTGCAGGTCGCGGAGACGCTGTTGCGGCTGGGTGCCGGCTTTGCACTCGCCGCGATCTTCGGCGTGACGCTTGGAATTCTGATGGGGCGCTCGCGCCTGATCGAGGACATCGCGCTGCCGCTGGTGAGCATCGGGGCGCCGATCCCTGGCATCGCCTATGCGCCGCTGTTCATGCTGTGGTTCGACCTCGGCAACAAGTCCGCGATCCTGCTGGTCGGGTTCGTGTCCGCTTTCCCGATCATCTTCAACACCTGGACCGGCGTGAAAGCCGTCAAGGAGATCTGGGTGCGCTCGGCGCAGGTCATGGGCGCGGATGATCGCCGCCTGTTCCGGCACGTGATCCTGCCGGGCGCGCTGCCCTATGTGCTCACGGGTTTGCGGCTCGGTCTTGCGCAGGCGTGGCGCATCCTGGTGGTGGTCGAGCTTCTTGCCGCCGTGCCGAACGGGCTCGGGCTCCTGATCTTCGGGGCACGTCAGTTCCTCGCCACCGATGTGATGCTCGCCGGCATCGCGGTGATCGGCATCATCGGGCTTGCGCTGGAGAAGCTGGTGTTTCAGCGGCTCGAGCAGGCAACCGTCATTCGCTGGGGCATGATGACGTCATGAGCACCAATCCCACGAGCATCGAACGCACGCGTTCAATTCTGCGCGGCACCGCCGCGATCATCGTTGTGGCGGCGCTCTATGAAGTGACAGCGCGCAGCGGCGTGTTTCCGCGCGCCCTGATGCCGACCTTGGCCAAAGTCGCGAGTACCTTCGCCGACATGGTCGCCGACGGCAGCATGCTGCACCACGCCGTCACGACACTCGCCCGCATGCTCGCAGGCTTCGCGCTCGCTGTCGTCATCGGGCTGCCACTCGGCATTTTGATGGGCCGGTTGCGCAATGTGGAGAGTTTCTTTCTCCCGCTCACCAGCGCCCTGATGCCGATCCCTTCCCTCGCCTGGGTGCCGGTGTTCATCCTGTGGTTTGGGCTCGGCAACGCCGTGACGGTGTTGATCGTGCTTTATGCCGCGCTGTTTCCCATGATGTTGAGCGCCTGGTCGGGCATGCGCGCGGTCAACCGGCTCTGGTTGCGGGCGGCCGGCGCCATGGGTGCGGACGAGCAGGCCATGTTCTGGAAGGTGATCTTGCCCGGCGCCTCGCCTTTCATCATCACCGGGCTGCGGCAGGCATTCCTGCGCGCCTGGATCGCGGTGGTGGGCGCCGAGATGCTCGCAGCGTCCGACTGGGGGCTCGGCTGGGTGATCTACGACTCGCGCGAATTTCTCAACGTCGACGTAATGCTCGCCTCGGTGGCGGTGATCGGAATCATCGGCTTTGCATTCGAGCGCCTGGTGTTCGGCTCGCTCGAGCGCTTCACGGTGCAGCGCTGGGGCATGGTGCGGGTGGCGAAAGGATGACCGGATAGCGACACGCTGACGCGGCCACCCAAAATTCCACCGGCTACCACCAACTGGGACACCGTTCGTCCGCAGTTTTGCCTCCTCTCGCCGGAACAATACGGCAGGGCGACTTTATTGCTGCTATGGGAGGCGGACCATGCCGCATCGCACGGTCGCTGCACTATCGATATTCGCTGTTTTGCTTCCGGCCACTTTGCTTTCGTTTCCTGCGGCCGCTGCCGACAAGCCGGTCACGCTTGAAGCGCGGCTTGCGCAGCCGGTGATGAAAACCGGCGAGACCCAGAAGAACTACTTGCGCGTCGGGCTCAATGGCTGCGAGCCCAAGCGCAGCAACGACCGCACGCCGGTCAACGTGGCGTTCGTGATCGATCGATCCGGCTCGATGGGCGGCCCCCGTATCGCACAGGCGCGCGAGGCCGCCATCATGGCGGTCAACCGGCTCGATCAGAACGACATCGCCTCGGTCGTCATCTTCGACGACAAGGTCGATGTCCTCATCCCATCGCAGCCGGTCAACGACCGCGCCATGTTCGCCGATCGCATCCGCCAGGTTGCTGTGCGTGGCAACACGGCGATCCACGACGGAGTGATGGAAGGCGCACGCGAGGTCCGCAAGTCCAAAGACGCCCGGCGGCTCAATCGCGTCGTGCTGCTCTCGGACGGCCAGGCCAATGTCGGGCCGCAACTTCCAGCCGACTTTGCACGATTGGGCCGCGAGCTCCTGGGCGAAGGGATCTCGGTCAGCACCATCGGCCTCGGGCTTGGCTACAACGAGGACCTGATGCTGCAGCTCGCGCGCGCGAGCGATGGAAACCATGCGTTTGCGAACGCGCCCAACGACCTGATCCAGATCTTCAACCGTGAATTCGACGACGTGCTCGCCGCCTGCGCACAGACGGTGTCGATCGACGTCGAGGTGGGCTCGGGCGTCAAGCTGACGCGTGCGCTGAGCCGCGAGGGCGACGTGCAGGGCGATCGCGCCGGCTTCAAGATGAACCAGGTCTACGCGGCAACCGAACACTATGTGCTGCTGGAGCTCGAGGTCGAAGGCGCGACGCCTGCCGACGAGCGCGACCTCGGCCGCGTCCACGTGTCCTATACGGTGCCGGAGACTGGCGCGCGCGAAGTCATCGAGGCGCCGATCCGCGGGCGCTTCAGTGACTCTGCCGACGACGTGAAGAACAGCCGCGATCAGAGCGTGATGGTGGCGGTAGTCGAGCAGACCGCCCGCGAGCGTGCCCAAGAGGCGGTGAAGTTGCGTGATCAGGGCAAGCACACCGAGGCAGCCAAGCTGTTCCAGCAGAACGTCGAGGAGATCCAAACCCTCCAGGGAACGCTCGCGCGGCCGTCGAAGGCTCTGGATGGCCTGCAGCGCCAATACGACGCGTTCTCCAAGACAGCGCCGGCGGCTCCGGCAAGCCAGCTGATGATGGAGCGCAAGGTCCTACGTCAGATGGATTCCGGCAACAGCACCGGTGGCGCACGGTATTAATCTGCCTTAGACCGCGCGTGCCGTGCCGGTGCATTCCACTGCCGGTACAGGTTGCAAAAAGATAGCGAGACGCGCGGCTCGTGCGTCTCGCTGATATCCGCGCCACTTGATTTGCTAACTTACATCTGCCGGTTGGAAAATCGTCAAATTGACACCCTATTTTGAGCGCTCATGCACCATGCAATTTTCTGATGCATACAACCGCTCTTGATGAGTGAACCGATCGGCTCGTTGCCCCCCGCGAGCGTCACGATCGCAGCTCACAAGGCGGCTCGTTCAAGAAACACAACTTAAAAAACACAACTTCAGAAACACAGCCAGAGCGCTTTGTTTTCGCTTGTGAGCGAAGCTTTGGGGGCAAATATGAGCTTTGTGCGATTGTTAGTTCGCGGCGGCATTCTGGCACTGTTCGGTGTCGTCGTAGTCACTGCCATGACCATTCTGTTCAGCGCGCAAATTCGTTTCGATCAGGCGGCCGAGCTGCAGATCAAAGGCCACACCACGCCCAGGGCGGCGCCCATGATCGTAACGGCAGCGCACGGCCTATTCTCGGATCCTGGTGGGGCACGCGCATCGCCCGGCGACACCCTGTCTTTGCGTGGCGAAGAAGAGGTATTGCGGGAGACGACCGCCAGCTTCAAGCCGCTGGTTCAAAGGCTTGACCACCTTCTCACAGACCCGCTGGAGTCACGCGCAGAGGCGATGCATCGGTCGCCAACACAGCCCGCAAGTGTCTCCGAGTCGATCGAAGCCATCCCACCGCTCAGGGCAGACTCGCGTTTCACCTCGGTTCGGGTTAGTCGGCCGGGCGCCGAGCCCACCGTCTATCGCGTTCCGAGGGAGCGCTGATCCGACGCCACGACCAACGGTCTCCCTCAAGCCCGCGCCCTTTGAATGAGGTCCCAGGCTACATTGATCTGCTGCATGCGCAGCGTGCAGCGTTGGCGCTCGACGTCGTTCTGCGCCAGATCGGGGTGCCAGACGCGCCGATAAGCGTTGATGACCGATTTGATCACGTCGAGCGGCGTATCTTCGCTTACGTTGAGAACGCGAAACGCCTCGGCTGCCGTTTCCGGCATCGCGCGTTCGCGCGTGTCCAAGTCCATGCCAAGGTTCATGCCAAAGTCCAAGAGCTTGCCGAGATCGGCTTGGATCGCCTCGAGCAGCTCATGGGCCTGTGGCCAGCGCGCCTCTTCCAAGGCATCGGCGAGCGGCCGGGCGCGCATGCGGTCGTCGAGCTGATCGAGCGCGTCCGGCGGAGCGCCCAGATCCTGAAAGGCGATGCGTGCCCGCTTGAGTGCGATCCGGGCATCCGCAGACAGCCGCGCCAGATACTGGATATTGCGCAGGTCGTGATCGGCCCTGGTCCTGATCCTGATGACCTCCGCCAGGGCGGAATCGCGGCCGAGCCAGGCGTGTGCGAGCAGCGCCTCCCGACCGAGACCTACGATATCGACCCGCGACCGCAGCCCCATTGAGGCGTAAGCCTCATCGATCGTTCGGCCGGCCTGGCCGATCTCATGCATCGTCTGCGCGGCGAACGAGAGCTTCGCATTGGCGTGGCGGCCGAGCGCCCGCTCGACGGAGCGGCACAGCGGGCCCTTGCAGATCCAGGCGACGGCGAATGGCACGACCAGCACCAATGCCGAAACAAGCACGCCAGCCATATACCAGAGATCAGGCACGCCGCTGCGTGAGGCAAACGTCGCGGTCTCAACCGTTGTGACCGCAAGCCCAGCCAGCGCGGCCACCACCAGCAGAAAGTACGGCAGCCGAGAGGCCGTCGCCGGATCGGGATCGATGACCCAGGTAAGGCTGCCTTCAGAGACAGCAAGGCGCAGGCGCTCCTGCACCGCCCGGTCGGAGCGCAAGCGTCGATCGATCCACCATGGCAGCACGACGAAAAAAATACCGATGCAAACGAGCAAAGGCAGCACGGCCGTCAGAAGTGTCGCAATGAGCAAAAGCCGCGCAGACATCTGGCGATACGAGAGAGAACGAAATATGCGGGTTTGAGAAAGTTAGATGGCCGCGATTTTTCATGACTATCTGGCTTGATCAAGGCGCAAGCCCGAAGCTTTTTGTTTGTTATGTGCCGACCCGTATTCGAACACCGCGATCGTTAACACCTATGGCATGCGTTAACCATAAGTAATCATGCGTTGTACGGTATCACTTTCTCCTTGGTTTCCTTTATATTGAGGTGACAGGGGTTTATGTTTGAAACGTGAAACCGGCGGGGCCGGGTAACGTTAAATATCGACGTTAAAAAACACTTCGTCGTGCAGCGCACTTCAACTTTGTGCACTAGTCGGGCTGAACAGTATCCATAACGTAGGACGCAGTCATGCTTGCCTCACCATCCGGGCCTCATGTGATTCTGCTCGGCAACCACAAGGGTGGCAGCGGCAAGTCGACCCTTGCGATGCATGTTGCAATTGCCCTGCTCAAGAGCGGACACCAGGTCACCTCCATCGATTTGGACTACGAGCAACGCACCCTCACCCGCTACTTCGAGAACCGGCGCATCTCGGCGATGACGGAGCGTCACCCGCTCGACCTGCCCGACCATCATTGTGTCGACGACATGAGAGACCGAGGGGAAAGATGGAGCGACTCCGATCGCATCGATGCGCTCTCGGAGGTTCTGCGCAACGTCCATCAGTCGTGCGACTTCATTCTCATTGACACGCCGGGCGGCGGCAGCGCCTTGAACCTGTTCGCGCACGGACTCGCCGACACTCTCATTACCCCTGTCAACGACAGCTTCCTTGATCTCGACGTCATCTTCAGCATGGGGCCGACGCCGGAGACCATGCTCAAGCCGTCGCGCTACGCGGAAACCGTTACCCGCGCCTTCGAGGCGCGGCGCGCGATCAATCAGCAGGAGCCCGACTGGATCGTCGTGCGCAATCGCATCTCTCCACTCGCGTCGCGCAACGAGCGCAGCGTGGTCGAGGCGCTCGACAAGCTCGCGCGCAACGGCATGTTCAGAACGACCAGCGGCCTGGTGGAGCGGGTGGTCTATCGCGAGTTCTTCCCGCTCGGGTTGACGACGTTCGATTCATTCGAGACTTCGCTGCTCGGCGTCAAGCCGAGCATGTCGCATGTGCTTGCCCGCCTGGAGGTGCGCCAGCTGATCACGGCGCTCGGCCTGCCCATCAAGGCCGAGGATGCGCCCGCGGCAGCAGCAGGCCCGGACGCGGAGGAGCCGCAGGATGTCACCACGATGGACGGTGATCTGCGACAGCTCGTTCAACCAGAGCAATAAGTGAAAGGCGTAGAAGGTCACATGAACATGGAACGGCAACGAGACTTCAGCGATCTACGCCAGGCAGCCGAAGCAGATCCGGCCGCACCCGGCCTCGACCTGGTCGAGCGGACGGCCGAGCTGATCCGGGCAACCGAAGAGCACGCCGCCGAGATGGTGGCACGCGCCGAAGCAGCCGCCGCTCACCTGCAGGAGGAGATGCGGCTGGCGGAACGTGTTCTCGAAGCGGCGGAGACACGACGACGCATCGCCGAAGGCGAGGTGAAGGAGCTCAAGACCCGGCTGGACGAGGTCGACAAGGAATACCAGGAGCGCATCGACACGCTGACCACGGACCTCGCGGCCACGCAGGAGCGCGCCAGGACGGCCGAGGCGCGGGCCGACGAAGCCGAAAGCGCACTCGATCGCATCCAGAACGCGATGCAGGGCATCCTGAAGGTGCGTCCGACGGGCAGCGACTCGGCGGAGTCGTAACTACAACGATACAGCCGAGCGTCGTGGCACTTGTTAATCCGCCGTCTCCCCTCGGGCGCGCGCAAGCGCGGCATCAGTGCGGACTCGTGCGGACGACGGCATGCTCACTTCTTTGCAAGTCCATTCGCGTGCGCTCCGCGCGAGTTGCGAAGGCGCGTGCCTCACGGTTCCCTCCCCCACAAGGGGGGAGGGAACGATGTGGCACTGCTCTGCCTCAGTCAAAGGCAGCATCCGCATACAACGTTCGCAGATGCGTGCATGCCCTAGCCTTGCGGCAGAGGACGAACAATAAGCCCGCTCTTCTGGCGCAGCCTATATCTTCCACCGCGGCAAAAGCGTCTCTGCGTTGCCGCGCTCGATCACGCGCACGAGCATCCGGCAGCGCTGAGTGGCTCACTCCGGCTTGATGTTGGCATCCTTGATGATACCGAGAAACTTTTCGCTCTCCGCTTTCACGAATGCCGCGAATTGATCGACCGTGGTCGGCATCACGTCGGCGCCGGCCTCGAGCAGCCGAGCCTTGACGTCCGGCTCCGCCAGGATGCGATTGATCTCGGTATTGAGCCGCATGACGATTTCGCGCGGCGTACCGCGCGGTGCGAAGAAGCCCTGCCAGAGCGCGATGTCAAAGCCCGCAATCCCGCTCGCCTCGGCGACAGTCGGCACGTCGGGCGCGGACGCAGAGCGACGGCCTGTCGAGACCGCCAGCAGCTTGAGATTACCCGCCTTCACCTGCGCGATCGCAGCCGGGAAGCCGGGAAAGAACAGGTCGACATGCCCGCCGAGGAGATCATTCAGCGCCGGCCCGGCGCCGTTGTAAGGCACATGGGTCATGTTGCTCTTGGTCTTGAGCTTGAGCACCTCGCCGGAGAAATGTCCGGGCGTGGCGGTGCCGGCCGAGGCAAATGAGAGCGCGCGCGTCTTCGACGCCTGCAGCATCTCGGCAACCGTCGAATAGGGCGCCTTGCCCGGCACGACCAGCGCCAGCGGCACCACTGTTGCAAGGCCAACCGGCGCAAGGTCCTTCTCCGGATCGTAGCCGAGGTTCTTGGCCCAGTGCTGGTTGATCGCCATTTCGCCCGTCTGGCCGACCAGGAGCGTATGGCCGTCAGGCGCTGCGGCGGCCACCGCCTTGGAGCCGACGGCGCCGCTCGCGCCAGGCCGGTTCTCGACCACCACTGACACGCCAAGCGCGACCGACATTTTCTCCGAGACCACCCGCGCCACGATGTCGCCGGTGCCGCCCGCCGCATAGGGAACGACGAGGTGGATGGTCTTGGACGGAAAGGTCTGCGCCGCAACAGGCGAGGCAACCAGCGCCGCCAAACAGCCCAG
>Ga0075424_100007131_pt1 | contig 10812 bp, 10 predicted proteins | sample SoiMethybrSBSTD3_FD_75301 | JGI IMG/M metagenome (GOLD analysis project Ga0075424, IMG submission 75301) | Bulk soil microbial communities from a Populus tree surrounding site in Tennessee, USA - Soil MetaG P. TD hybrid SBSTD3 | ecosystem: Environmental > Terrestrial > Soil > Tree plantation...
TTGCCGTCAAATGTCTTTGCTCACGCCCCGCTTTTAGACAGACCGACTAAGCCACCACTATATCTTGATAGATTGGACAAAAAGAATAAAAAAGAAAAGAGCAATAACCATCACAGCAGTAGTCGCAAAGATAAAAGTACTAGCAACTACATTCAGAGCGATAAGGACGATTACAATCTTTACAGCTTAGATATGCCGAAAGATATTCCTGATATTAATGAAATATTAATTCAGCTAATGTCTAATCCTACGATATCTAGCAAAAGATGGATCTATAGCCAGTACGATCATGAAGTCGGCCTACGTACGGTATTAAAACCTGGCTGTGGTGATGCCTCAGTCCTGAGACTTGAAAATGGTAAATTTATTTCAGTAAAATTAGATGGCAACAGCAAGCACTGTTATTTGGATCCATATAATGGAACTATGGGTTGCTTATCTGAATCGTGCCGAAATATAATTTGTACCGGAGCTAAGCCTATTGGCATAGTGGATCATCTACAATTTGCTAGTCCAGAGGACCCTGAGGTATTTTGGACATTTGTTCAAACGATAAATGCGCTAAAAGACTATTGCAAATTTATGAATATTCCAGTCGTAGGAGGCAAGGTCAGCTTTTATAACGAAACGAATAAGGGACCAATAAAGCCATCTCCTGTAATAGGTTCAATTGGTATTATAGAACAAGAATCATGGATTAGGGAATCCGGTTTAAGGGACGGCGACTCCATTTTCATTATGGGATTTACTTATGACGAAATGGGAGGTTCAGAATATTACGAATATCTTCATAATATCGCACAAGGAACAGTTCCCGAGGTCGATCTGGCGCATGACAAGCTAAATGCAAATGCAATTTTGCATCTTATCAAAAATAATGTAGCCGGTTGCGTGCACGATTGTTCTAAAGGCGGACTTGCAATAGCATTAGCCGAGATGGCCATACAAGGTGATATAGGAATTACAATAGATCTTAACCGTATACCTAACTCTTGCTCTAGGATAGACAATCTATTGTTTTCAGAATCACATTCACGTTTTATCTTTGGAGCCAATCGCGCTGCGGAGGTGACAAAACTGCTTGCAAAATTCAAAGGCCTTTATTTTGCTGAGATTGGAAAGGCAGATAAGAAGAGTGAAAAGATGACATTTAGGAATGTAAATGTACAAGCAGGGACTCAATCTTCGAATTTTTCTTCTATTCCCGCTGGAGGAGTAATTGTTGTTGTCGATGTACGTTTGGAAAAATTGGCAAAGACCACTACTGTTGTAGAAGATATAATGAGCGGATAGCTAGATGCAAAATCCGACGGTAGATGCATTATTTATGCTCATTGTGCATTTATCTGACAAGAAATTAAAGTGACCGTTTATAAAATATACATGAATCTATGTATTATATTTAAGCCGCTAGGTTTTGGACCGAACTGTTTTATCGTATAATCATAGAAACTTGAAACTACAATATTTTTTATAGCTGTATGTCAGATAAGTAGGTAGATATGGCAAAATTTTGCCACGAAATGCACTACATTCTGCCTATATCTGTGATTTGCGTTGCTCATTCCGCTTTGTGGCCATTACTATTGCATCACAAACCGACTGTAATAATAAATATGGTAATGGTGCTGGAGATGATACTGATATCTAGTAAACGAGGCTGTTCGATAGCAGTTGGTTCATGAAAACTGCGGCGTCGTCGGCATCTTTTCTCTGAGCGGCCACAATGTTGTACCATTTGTAATAGACTGCCTTAGATCTCTTCAGCATAGAGGACAGGAATCTTGGGGTTTTGCAGTTCCCGTGAAAGCTCCTTTCAAAAGGCTTGGGCTGGTTTCTTCTTGCGCATCTGAATTTCAGTCAATTATAAAGACATACAGCTCTAATGGCGCAATAGGACACGTTCGCTATTCTACATTTGGAAGGAGCTCACTGGAGAATGCCCAGCCACTCAAAGTAAAGGATCTGTGTATCGCTCATAATGGAACAATCGCAAACGTAGAAGAGCTATCAGCTATGGTCGGGGGCTGCACTTTTACGCCGCAAACGATGAGCGATACCCTTGTCGCAGCGCAGAGGCTTCTAATGCATCTGGCCGATGGACAAAATATGACAAAAGCTTTGAACATTCTGAAGGGAGAAATGATAGGCTCTTTTTGTTTCACTTTTTTAACTGATGACGGTTCCGTATATGCCGCGAGGGATGCGAAAGGATTCCGTCCCCTTATCTTAGGTCATCATGAACGAACCCGTACGTATATTGTTGCCTCAGAATCTTCAGCTTTGTCTGCCGTCGGTGCCGATTTATTACGTGATGTTTATCCAGGAGAGCTGATAAGGCTAAATACAAATGGGATCGAATCCCAACAATTCTCTGAAGAAAAACGGCGTGCGCATTGTGCCTTTGAATATACATATTTTGCTCATCCAACCAGTGTTATCGAAGGCATCAATGTATATGAAGCAAGAAAGAAGATGGGCAAGTACCTCGCAAAGAAGTTTCCCGTCCCAGATGCAGATGTCGTCATACCTGTTCCTGACTCTGCCAGGCCTGCAGCGTTAGCGTATGCTCAAGAATTATGTCTTCCCTATGAAGAAGGCTTACTTAAAGATCGATATAGAAAGAAAGGACAAATGCGAAGCTTCATAGAACCCTACCATGAAGACAGGGTAGAAATCAACAAGGGGATAATACCTATTCGTGAAGTAATCGAAGACAAGCACGTCCTGATAATAGATGACAGTATCGTTAGAGGAACTAGCTCTGCTTCTATAGTTAAAACTCTAAGATCCGCAGGAGCCAAAAGGATTAGTATGATTGTAACATTTCCTCCGATTCGCTATCCATGCTATGCAGGCATTGATTTTCCTTCGCAGCAGGAGCTACTTGCGTTTCATCATATGGACGATGGGGCTCAACCTAATGGAGATGCCGCATCTTCAATAGCAAACTCTATTGGTGCTGACTTTGTAGCATACAACGATACTTACAATTTAGCCGAGGCCATCGGGATATCGGAGAATGACCTTTGTTTTAGTTGCTCGAATGGTAATTACTCACCTCTAGGCATTAAACCGCTTTTCAAATCTAGAGAGCAAGTAAAAGGCGAAGCAAAAAAACACAAAGACATAACTTGAGTTTTTTTTGCTGCTTTTTATAGTTGTTGTCGGTTGAAGCAACTCTTTTGCAGTGCAGTAACTCTCCTTTTAGCTTCTATTTACAATTTACAAGCATTGTTTGGGATTCTTGCTGAAATGAAAAACTCTATATTTAAAGGAAGCCCTCTTGAAAATGTTATCAGTGGCAAATCAACTCCATTGAAATTCAATGAAATGAACTTTGTGAGCCGATATTAGATCCGACCAAGAGACTGTACTGTACATTTGCTTACAACCGGATTGTAAATACGTAATTCTTCGCACAGATGACGGACGATTTTTTCTGCTTCTCTCTGACTTTTTTCCCTTACTACCATCTTGAGCGTCTTGGCTGTTCTTACTGACTCAACACTAGAGTATCCGCCTTTAATTATAAGGTCTTTCTGGATAGTCTCACCTTCGGGATCATTTATGTGTTCTTTATTCTCTATTGTAACACATACGACGAACTTTGACAAAGCGACCGGAATGCTTTAAGCGCCCAGATTATTAACCATAACTATAGGTCATGCATCTTTTGGATATATCGTATAACCTAACGAAGGTATTAATTACCTGTGCTTATGGAATTGTGCTGGTTTTGAATACTGGCACAAACGGCGGTCATGTAGCTCAGCCTGGTTAGAGCGAAGGTTTTGTAAACCTTAGGTCGTGGGTCCGAATCCCACCATGACCTCTTACAAAAGCAAAACAAAAGGAAAAGGAAAAGAATTAGATCGTCGACGACGAGAAAAAACAATATAGTGACGACATGACAATAATGATACCGTAACGCTAATCATTGATGTTATGATAGCACATAAAAACAGTATCGATTTTTCCTAACGATAATTAATGCATTAGAACAGTCAATTTAAGGGATCACGGGCACATTATTTATGTAAGCCAAGTATTACTTTTTCCAATGAAATTGATTCGTAAAGGTAAAGTAAAAGACGTCTACGATTTGGCAGATGGAAGAATTTTGTTCCACTTTTCTGATCGTATTTCCGCTTTCGACGTTAAAATGAATACTCTGATCCCGCGGAAAGGTGAAGTTCTATGTAAATTTGCTGACTATTGGTTTAACATATTAGGCACTCGTCATCATATGTTAGCATTAGAAGATAAAGACAAAATAATAGCGAAAAACACAGATATAATACCTCTAGAATGTGTCGTGAGAGGCTATTTTTATGGCAGCTTACTTGAGCGACACAGGAATGGGCAGTTGCGCAGGTGCACGCTGCCAGACGATTTTCGGCCGATAATGGCCGCCAAATTAATTGAGCCGATTTTCGATCCAACCACGAAATCAGAGGAGCATGATATTCCTGTCAGCGAAAATGAAGCAATATCCACCGATATCCTCTCAAGACAAGAATTCGATTACCTGAAGGAAACTTCTATTTCTCTATATAACAAGATGAACTCTATAGCTGAACGGGCAGGATTTATCATAGCAGATGTTAAATTTGAATTTGGCAGAGATCGGAATAACGGTGATATTTTACTGGCAGATTCGCTTGGACCCGATGAATACCGCCTTTGGCGAAGCTCCGATTATCAACCGGGGAAAGTCCAAGAAAGTTATGATAAACAACTGCTCAGGGACTGGCTCATAAAAATTGGCTTTAAGGATAAGATTGACGAGCTTAGACAAAAGGGCCAAAAACCCGATCCGCCAGATATTCCAGCCGAACTCGTTTCTGAACTCACACGCAGATACGTATTTGCATATGAGAGAATCACCGGCAGGAAGTTATAGACAGAAGATTTCTTTGTTGAACATCGGGAATTCATCGATCGGCTGTGTCTCTATTCAATCAAATTTTATTACTTGGCGTTTGATACCGCTAGATGTGATATGCAAGGCCGTTAAGATACCGAAGAAACATGCCTTCTGCACCCCCTAAATCACGTACGGGAAAAATCAATTCCGTATAGATAGCATATAATTACTCTGTTGTTATCCGTAAAAGTCCGACTGTTTCAGGATCTTGTAGCGACATTATCATCTCTCTTGGAATATCACACGAAGCTTTGTCACATTGTATGGCCACAGTCCGCTCGCATATGAAGCTAGACTTTCGTATTACTATATCATGTCTGCTCAAAAGTAAAAGCCGACTGTTACCTAATCCATTAATAATAAACGACCTATTTCCGACTATGACGTCTATTATTATAGAAGAATTGTCCTCCTTTAGACAGTGCTTCAGTTTATCGCTCATATCTAGACACGATTTATTTGCGCTTACACCTATAATACAGTCCCCACGTAAAGTCAGATTTGGCTCTTTTGTTATTTCTATTGTTCTTGGATGAAATGACCGTATATTTCTATGACCGTAAAATACAATCTCCTCTTGTACCATCGGAGACCGAATATGAGGTTATAAGGTAAATTTAAATTAAACATTGCAAAGTAGTAGAAAATGTATTGTTACCAGCAGCAGCAGGTTATGACCGAGCTATTACTGTTTTCTCCCCTGATGGCAGACTATATCAGGTTGAATATGCAATTGAAACCGTTAGACGTGGCACACTAGCCATTGGAGTAAAAAGCAAAACTGGCGTTATTCTAGCAGTCGAAGAAAAGGCCAGGAAATTGCAGATGACAAGCGTAACTCAGAAAATTTTCCAAGTTGACGATCACATTGGTGTTGCGGCCGCAGGATATATACCTGACGCAAGAACTCAGGTTGATCATGCAAGGTTCTTTGCACAGAGCAACAGGCTAATTTATGATGAACCAGTTGACGTAGAAGCGGTTGCAAAAAACATTGCAGACATGGCACAACAATTTACTCAATATGCGGGTGTTAGACCATTTGGAGTAGCACTTATCCTCGCAGGCGTGGACAAAAGTGGATCTGCGCTTTATTTGACTGATCCAAGTGGCACCTACATAGGTTATGACGCAGTTGCCATAGGGGCAGGCAGCGACCAAGTCACAGAGTTCCTAGAAAAAAGTTACAACGATGATATCTCTATGGAGGATGCAAGCGCACTGGCTATAGAATCAATTTACCTTGTGAGCGAAGATAAAACTGGCACTAGACATATAAAGATGGCTGTCATAGATGATCAAACCAAATTGATGCGCAAAGTAGAAGAAAGTGACATAGATAAATATGCGTCTATGGCTAGACAAAAAGCAGGCAGCGGAAGCAAATGATAATGATTTTAAAATAGTCCGCCGGATCCCACATCTGTATTCGTGGATACAATCCTGGCACTTTGTTCCAGCAATTTAAATAACACTGCTGCAAATTTGCTTTATGGTTGCTAAAATCGGCTCAAAGGCACCCAATCTTATTATTTCAGCCTGGTTTGGTGGAAAACCTACAAATATTGAGCAGCAAAAAGGCAGCGTTATACTAGTCGAGGTATTTCAGGTAAATTGCCCTGGCTGTTTCCTATATGCGATACCGGATGCCATTAGGATTCATCAACGTTACGGACAAAACGGGGTTAAGGTCATAGGACTTGCTACTGCGTTTGAAGATTATGACAAAAACACGGTAGATAATCTGAAGTTGCTGATCGATAAACAAGAAGTTATCGGTGAGACTCGTAATGCGTTGCGACAGTCTGGTCAGCTACTAAATGAAAAAACGCTTCCTTACCGAATTCCTTTTCCTGTTGCAGTTGATTCAATAAAAAAAGAAAATCATAATGAAAGTAAAACTAAAGCTATTAGCTTTGTAGAATCTTCGACGTCCAACTTATCTTCAGTAGATGAGAAATACAAATTGATGCTCCTCGAACGTGTGCAAAAATATTTCGAGTCAAGACAATATTACGCAGAAACATTTGAGGAATATGGTCTTCAAGGTACTCCATCTACAATCTTGATAGATAAATGCGGTACATTAAGACAAGTCACGTTCGCTCAATACACGTCCCATGAACGAATGGTTAAACAGCTTCTTAGAGAAGGAGAAGGAGAAGAATTAGAGCTAAAAGGGATAGAACGCGAAAAACAAGATCGCTGAATGGCAACCGATACTAACAGCTCTCCTTATCCTAATGCCTCCTTTTGTCGTAAAGTGCCTCCCAAATTTTGGGTCGCTATTCCTGACTCGTCTATTTCAGATCAACAAGCAAAGCGCGATAAGAGCATCAAGATCTCGCAGTTCGCTAGAGCGTTTTCGATATTTAGAGTAAAGAAAGTTTACATCTACCATGATAAAACATCCAACATACAAAAGAATGATTCGCGTATTTTAAAGACAATTTTGGGATACTTAGATACTCCACAATATCTAAGGAGGAGATTATATCCTCTAACTCCAGAATTGGAGTTCGCGGGGATTCTTCATCCAATCAAGGCGCCTCATCATAAGAAATTCGAAAACATAAAGTCAATTAAAAGTGGTGAAATACGAGTAGGTGTGGCCCTAAATTTCAAAGGCACAATGCACGTAGATGTGGGGCTGGGTATGATGATTCCATGTGACAATATCTCATCTGCAGAGGAGGGCAAAAAGGTTAATGTCAAATTCATTTCAGGACATCCAAAACCGCGGGTTACAAAAGCCTCTATTGAGGATACAAATGACGGCTACTGGGGCTATGATATTGTTGAGGTTCCAAGTCTACATGTATTACTCAAAGAGATCAAAAGTAAGGGGAACACTGAAATCGTAATCACATCGCGGAATGGATCCTCTTTTAAAGTCAAAGAAGATGAACTGTTCAAAAGTCTCAAATGGATTAGGAATTTGTTGATCGTGTTTGGGGCTCCTAAAAGAGCGGTTGAGCAGATTCTTTCTGGAGAAGGCCAAAATATTCAGAATTATAAATTTACACTAAACATGTTCCCTTTTCAAGGAACAGAAACTGTAAGATTAGAGGAAGCAATATTTGGTACATTAGCTATCCTTAACAATAATCTCCAAATAGATACGGTCAAGAAATGAATTATTATTATTATTAAAGAGTAGGAGTTGACATTAAATATGCACAAACAAGATTCAGAGCACTTGAGCTCTAAGCATGATGCCGATTAAGATTTTGATTAACTGGCAATAGGCTCTATAAAAGTACAATAAAATAATGAGTCGCAAATAATGATAAAACGAGAAAACTAGATTATAAATTTATTAAAGGGCAAGTTAAATCGTGGTCTGTCCATGGGTCATCGCAAATATAGCGCCCCAAGAAGAGGTAGTATAGCATTTAGACCGAGGGCTAGAGCAAAGAGTCTAGAGCCTAGAGTGAGGACCTGGCCGGTAGTTAATACTGACAAGGTAAATCTGATTGGTTTTGCCGGATTCAAAGCAGGTGAAATAGATGTATTAACAATGGATGATAGAGAAAAAACACCAAATTTTGGAAAAAAGCTCTTGAACCCAGCCACAGTTGTAGTTTGTCCACCGATAAGGATTATTGGAATACGCGGTTACAGCCATGACCATTATGGCAAACACGCAATATTTGATGTCTATGGGAGGGACCCATTGAAAGAATTGGGACGAAAATTCCAAATTAAGGTTACGGATGAAGACGGATTTTCTAAGGCTGAACAGTCCTTGAACAGAGTAAGTTCTATTATGGCAATTGTCGCGGTCTTACCTAATGAAGTTAATATTCCACAAAAGAAACCGTTTGTATTTGAGATTGCAGTTTCTGGCAGCAACGTCAAAGAGCAATACGATTATGTAAAGGCTCTTTTAGGCAAACAAGTTAAAGTATCGGAAGTTTTTCAGCTGGGCCAATACGTCGATGTTTTTGGTATTACAAGAGGAAAAGGTGTAGAAGGACCTATAACTAGATTCGGCGTCAAGAGAAAGCAACATAAATCACGCAAGAGTGTGCGTGCAGTGGGCACCTTAGGTCCTATCTCTCCGGCTGTAGTCATGTACACTGTTGCCCGACAAGGACAGAGGGGTTTCCATCAAAGAACAGAATACAATAAAAGGATCCTGATTCTTTCAAATGCCGAAAGTAAGAACAGCATGGATAATGACGAAGCAAATCTAATTAATCCATCTGGAGGGTTTAAGCATTTTGGGTTCGTAAAAGGGGATTATTTGGTTTTAAGAGGCTCTGTACCTGGCGTTCCAAAAAGGCTTCTTAAGATAAGACAACCCCTCAGATCTCACCAGAGGAAAGTAATAGAACCGAAAGTTTTAGAGGTAGTTGTTAAATGAGCATTCAGACAAAACTCTACCAGTTAGATGGTAGCGAGTCCGGTACAATTGATTTACCGTCCATCTTTAGAACACCGTACAGATATGATGTTATTCACAAAGCTTACGTGAATTTGTTGTCACACTCGTACCAACGACAAGGCAGATATCCCATGGCTGGAGAAGTGGTTAGCGCAGAATCTCGCAATACAGGACTGGGGATAGCAAGAATAGCCAGGGCTAAGGGTGAAGGTTTTTCACGTGCAGGTCAGGCTGCGGGTGTCGCAAGCGTAAGGCAGGGAAGGGTGGCACATCCGCCAGAATCATGGAAGAATATCTACAAAAAGCTTAACCAAAAAGAGAAGCAACTAGCACTATGTTCGGCCATAGCGGCGACTGCCAGAAAGGATCTCGTTGAAAGACGTGGTCATAGAGTATCGAACATCTCAAGTTTTCCCATTATAGTTTCCGATGAAGTTGAAGATATATTAAAAACTAAGGATTTGTTAAAATTGCTCAATGGGCTAGGTCTAAAGGATGAATTGCATAGACTTGTTATTTCGCGAAAGCCGCAATCTGGTACTGGTAGACGAAGGGGTAGACGAGGACGCTCAGCCGTAAGCGCCATTATTATTATAGGCAGTGATGGCAGCAGTGTGCCCAAACAAGATAATGCTAATGACCATGCCGCTAGAAGTGGCATGAGCAATAAAGATAAAAGATACAAGAATATCCTCAGGCTATCTGGGTCGATTAGAGGTATAGATATTAAGCAAGTAAAGGATTTGAGTGTACTGGATTTTGCTCCTGGATCAAAACCAATAAGATTGACAATATTTTCAGAAAGCGCAATCAAAGAACTAGACAACATAAAAAAGCCTGCTATGGAAAGAATCAAGGAGATGATGGTTCAATCTAAATGACTAACAGGAAGAAGAAGAAGAACGATTTCAAGAAAACTGACAAAAACAATAAAAGTATTAGAAATAATAAAAATAAAAATAATAAGAAAAATGAAAATGAGAAGACGGGCAAAAACAGTGTTACATTGAGTCCTGATCAAGCAGCAGAGATGATCAAGGAGCCATACATAACTGAAAAGACGTTCAACATGATAGAAAGAGAAAATAAATTGACTTTTATCGTCGCCGATAAGGCAAACAAAAGAAATATCGCAGATTCATTGCAGAGCTTGTATGCTTCCGACATAAGCAATGTTAACACATTTAGGACTGTTCGTGGCAAAAAAGCGGTAGTGAAATTTGGAGCTCCTGAAGGTGCCAGAGATCTTGCAACAAAGCTTGGCCTTGTCTAGACATGCGGAAAAAAGACCTAATCAACCAACTGCTAGCCTAGTCATGGGATTTTGGATGCAACCAAGCATACACACGTTAGATTTAAAAGTAGTTGTTCTTTGAAGGTACTGGTACAAATTGGTTCGCGAATTCAAATTTAAAGGTTATACAGCTGAACAATTACAAACATTATCTGTAGAATCGCTATTACCACTTTTAAATGCCAGACAACGAAGGTC
>Ga0075424_100007132_pt1 | contig 10810 bp, 11 predicted proteins | sample SoiMethybrSBSTD3_FD_75301 | JGI IMG/M metagenome (GOLD analysis project Ga0075424, IMG submission 75301) | Bulk soil microbial communities from a Populus tree surrounding site in Tennessee, USA - Soil MetaG P. TD hybrid SBSTD3 | ecosystem: Environmental > Terrestrial > Soil > Tree plantation...
GGGCGACGGTCGGCCTCGTGACCGTGGCGACGAGCGGACCACGTCATCGAGTCACCGTGAACCTGCCGCGCGGGCTCTTGTGCTGAGATGCGCGTCGTCGTCAACGGCGTACGGCTCTTCTTCGACGTCGACGGCGCGCGCTTGGTCCCCGACGGCCCCGTCATGCGCGAGAAGCCGACGCTCTTGCTCCTGCACGGCGGTCCCGGCTTCGACCATTCGATCTACAAGCCCGCGTTCTCGACCCTGACCGACATCGCCCAGGTCGTGTTCCTCGACCATCGCGGCAACGGCCGCAGCGACCCGGGTCCACAGGCGAGCTGGACACTCGCACAGTGGGCCGACGACGTGCATGCGTTCTGCGAGACGCTCGAGATCGAGCGGCCGATCGTCTACGGAGCGTCCTTCGGCGGAACGGTGGCGCTCGCCTATGCCACGCGGCATCCCGCCCATCCCGCCAAGCTGATCCTGGTCAGCACCGAGGCCGCCGGCGACACGCACCTGGACCGGCGGGTGGCGCTGTTCGAGCGCTTCGGCGGGCCCGAAGTCGGCGCGCTGGCACGGCGGCGCTTCCTCGAGCGCCATGGCCACGCCGATCCGGCCTCGGTCGAGGCGTGGGTGCGTCTGGCGTTTCCCCTCTACACGCGCACGCCGCGTGATCCCGACGCGGCGCGCCGCGCCGTCCGCCGTGCCGAGGTCACGCACTGGTTCACGCGGCCGGGCGGGGAGGGGCACACCTTCAACTTCCTCCCGGATCTATCACGCGTGGGGTGTCCGACGCTCGTGCTCGGCGGCGAGGACGATCCGATGACGCCGATCGAATGCCAGGCCGATATCGCGGCGGCGCTGCCGGCGCACCTGGTTCGCTTCGAGCGCTTTCCCGGATGCGGGCACGCGGTGCTGCCGGACGCGCCGGAGCGCGCCCTGGCGATGATCCGGGACTTCGTTACGCGCTAGGGGTAGACGGTGAACTCGACCAGGTTGTCGTCGGGATCCCGGAAGTAGACGCTGGTCGACGTGCCGCGCGCACACGACCGCGGTCCAGGCCCCGCTTCGGGCTTGATGCCGTTCTTCTGCAGCAAGCTGAGGATCTCGTCGACACTCCCGTCCCATTCGAGACAGAAGTCGGCGCCCCCGGTCGTCGGCCGCCGCGCGCCCAGGTAGCCCGGTCGCTCCGGCGCCTCGGGCCCGTGGACGTTGATCTTCTGCGCGTCGCCGATGCGGATCGTCGCCATGTCCGGCCTGTTCGGTCGCTTCTCCCAGGCGATCGTGAAGCCGAGCCGCTCGTAGAAGCTCAAGGTGCGCTGCAGATCGCCCGCGACGATTACCCAGTGATCGATGCCCTTGATTCCCATCGTCCGTTCTCCCGTCGTCGTTCTACCGCGTGCGCGTGTACTTGACGATGCGCCGGGGACGCCCCCACGCGCCGGGCCGCACCACGTAGAGATCGCCGTGCGAGTCGCCCCAGATGCCGTGACACGAGCGAAAGCTCGGATCGCCCCACTGGGCCAGACGCTCACCCTCGAGGGTCAGGACGCTGACCAGCCCGCCGTTGTGCTCGGGGATGTAGACGACGTCATCGGCGTCCACATAGAACGTCGCCGGCCCGATCAGCTTCGTCGGCCAGATCTCGAGGAGCTTGCCCTGCTGGTCGAAGATCTGCACGCGATCGTTCTCGCGATCGCACACGAGCACGCGCCCGCGCCGGTCGATCCACACGCCATGGGGCAGCGCGAATTGCCCCGGGCCCGAGCCGGGCTCACCCCAGGAGAAGAGATACGTGCCGTCGGCGGCGAACTTGTGCACGCGCGCGTTGCCGTAGCCGTCGGTCATGAACATCTCGCCGGAGGGCGTCAGTGCGATGTCCGTCGGCAGGTTGAAGGGCCCGCCGCCGTGCGTGACGTTCCGGTAGGCGACCGAGCTGAAGTCCTTGGGATCGACGCCGGTGTCCGAGCGATAGCCCCGCGTGCCGATCGTGCGCAGCAGGGTGCCCGTCGGGCTGAAGTAGAACATCTGCGCGTGGTCGCGGTCCACGATCCAGAGGTTGTCCTGCGCGTCGGCGCGGATCGTGTGGGGAAACGCGAAGAGACCGGCACCCCAGGTCGAGAGCACGGTGCCGTCGCGGTCGAACACGATGATCGGGTGCTCGGGCGATCGATTGAAGCAGTAGACGCGATCGCGCGAGTCGACGGTGACCGCGGCGACGGGAATGTTCCAGCCGGCGGGAAGCTTCTGCCAATCGTCGTCGACTTCGTAGGTGTACTTGCCGGTCCCGACCGTCGTGCCCATGGGTGCCCCCTTTGGGCGAGAGTCTACCCCGCGACGCCCTCCATCTGCAGCGCGTAGAGGCGACGGTAGAGCCCGTCGCGCGCCAGCAGCTCGTCGTGGCGTCCGACCTCCGCGAGCCGACCCTCGTGGACCACGACGATGCGGTCGGCGTTTCGCACGGTCGCGAGCCGGTGCGCGATGACGAGGACCGTACGGCCCCGCATCAGCTCGGCCAGCGCCTGCTGGATCATGAACTCGCTCTCGGCGTCGAGGTCGGACGTCGCCTCGTCGAGGATCAAGATCGGCGGATTCTTCAGAAACGCGCGCGCGATCGCGATGCGCTGGCGCTGGCCGCCCGAGAGCCGCACGCCGCGCTCGCCCACCAGAGTCTGGTAGCCCTCGGGACAGCCGGCGATGAACTCCTCCGCGTGCGCCTGACGGGCGGCCCGGACGATGTCCTCGAACGGCGCGCCGGGACGGCCGTAGGCGATGTTGTAGAGGATCGAGTCGCTGAAGAGGAACGTCTCCTGGGTGACGATGCCGATCAGCGCGCGCAGCGAGGCCTGGGTGACGTCGCGCAGGTCGTGGCCGTCGATCGTGATCCGCCCGGCGCTGACGTCGTGGAAGCGCGGCAGCAGGTCCATCAGGGTCGACTTGCCGGCGCCGCTCATGCCCACGAACGCGACCACCTCGCCCCGGGCGACGGTCAGCGAGATGTCGCGCAAGGTGAGCTCGTCGGAGTCCGTGTGCCGGAAGCTCACCTGGTCGAACACGAGGCTCTCGCTGAAGGCGTCGAGCACCACGGCGTTCGGCCGATCGTCGATCGCCGGCGGCAGATCGAGGATCTCGAAGACCCGCTCGACCGACGAGGTCGACTGCTGCACGGTGTTGACGATCCGCGAGAGCTGCCGCACCGGCCCGTAGAGCAGGGCCACCGCGGCCGTGAACGAGAAGAAATCGCCGGGTGTCATCGTGCCCGCGATGACTTGCTGGCCGCCGTACCAGAGAGCGCCCATGATGCCGAACGCGGCCAGGATCTCCATCAGTGGGTCCGTGATCTCGTCGGTACGATGATCCTTGAGGGCGAGCGAGAGGAGACTACGGTTGACCCGATCGAATCGCTCGACCTCGTGCGCCTCGCGCCCGAACGCCTTGACGATCTTGGTCCCCGAGAACACCTCGTGGAGCAGCACGTTCAGCTCGGCGATCTTCTGCTGCGACCGCTTGTTGATGCGATAGAGCCGGCGGCCGATCGCGCGCACGGCGACGCCGACGAAGGGAAAGACCACCAGCGCGATCACGGCGAGCCGCCAGTCGCGCACGAACATGACGGTCGCGAGGGCCACCACCATGACCATCTGGCGGATGGTCATCACCAGCACCGTCGAGGACAGGCGCGCCAGGCGGTTCACGTCGGTGACGACGCGAGACATCAGCTCCGCCGTGTGGCGGCTGGTGAAGAACGACAGCGACATGCGCTGCAGGTGGGCGTAGACGTCGCGGCGGAGGCGCGCGATCACGCGCTCGCCGATCGAGGCCATCAAGTACGACTGGCCGTAGCGGGCCAGGCCCTTGGCGATATACGCGGCCAGGAACAGCAGCGGGATGAGCTTCAGCATCCTCTCGTCGCGGCGGATGAACACGTCGTCCATCGCCGGCTTCACGAGCCAGGCGATCGAGCCTTCCATCGCGGCGACCACGACCGCGAGCACCGTCCCGATGATCAGCGCCGGCACGTGCGGGCGCAGATAGGCCAGCAGGCGGCGGTAGAGATCGGCGCGCACGTTCATGCCGCGCTCGTCTCGACGAGGCGCCGGTAGAGCGCCTCGGTCGCGTCGAGCTTGGCGCGGAGCGAGAAGTGCGCGTCGACGCGCTTGCAGCCGGCCCGCGCCATCGTCTGGGCCCACGTCGGGTTCTCGAGCACGCGCCGGAGCGCCTGGGCCAGCGCGTCCGGATCGCGCGGGGGCACCAGCAGGCCGGTCTCGCCGTCGACCACCAGCTCGGGCATGCCGGCCAGATCGGTGGCGACCACCGGCCGCTCGCAGGCGAGCGCCTCGCGGATCGAGCCGGTGAGCCCGGCGCCGGCGTACGAGGCGTCGACGACCACGTCCGAGGCGGTGAGGATCTGCGGGACGTCCTCACGATGCCCGAGCACGAGCACGCGGCCGTCGAGCCCGCGCTCGCGCGCGCGCTCGCCGAGCTCCACGATGCGGGGCGGCGGCGCCCCGACGAAGAGCAGGCGCGCGCGGGGCGCTTCCGGCGCGATCCGCGTCATCGCCTCGAGCACGTCGCTCCAGCCGCGCCACGAGCGGACGCCGATCTGCGTGATGAGGAAATGCTCGGCGGTGAGGCCCAGCTCTCGGCGGATCGCCTGGCCGTCGAGGCCGGGATGGAAGCGCAGGACGTCGGTCCCCGAGTAGATGACCTCGATCTTCTGGGCCGGTACCCCGGTCGCGACCAGATCGCGCTTGATCGACTCGCAGACCGCGACGATCGCGTGAACGCGCCGGCTCGTGTAGCCGACCCGGCGCACCCGGGGCACGTGGAAGCTGACGCCGCGATTCAGGACGAGCTTCGACCGCGCGCCCATGAGCCCGGCGAGCAGCGCGAGCGTGCGCGCCCGTCCCTTGTGCGCGTGAGCCACCTGGATCTCGCGGGCGCGGATCACCTTCGCCAGACGCCACGCTGCCCGTACGTCCCAGGCGCGCTGCATCGGGATCGGGACGTACCCGACGCCGGCCGCGGCCATCCGCTCGGCCCAGAGCTCGCTCGGCGGTGTCGCGACCGTCACGGCGTGGCCGCGGGCGGCCAGGCCGACCGCCAGATCCCGCAGCTGGATCGCCGCGCCGGTGAAGTAGTCCGCCTTGGGGTAGAGCTGCAGGATCCGGAGAGGGGGGCTCGGCGGCGGGGGAGCCCCGCGTCCGGCGGCTGGCAAACCGTCAGGCCCTGAAGAAGGCGCGGACCGCGGCGACGACCCGGTCGATTTCCTCGTCCGCGTGGTCGGCTGACATCGGCAACGTCAGGATCTCCTCGACGAGCTGCTCCGTGCGCGGCAGCGACGGCGGCGCCAGGTGCTCGACCGGGGGCTGACGATGCGTCGGGACCGGATAGTGGATCCCGGTCTGGATGCCGCGCTCCTTGAGGAAGGCGGCCAGCTCGGCGCGCCGCGGCGTCCGCACGACATAGAGGTGATAGACGTGGCGTGCCCGCTCGCGCTCGGCCGGCAGCACGACCGGCAGGTCGGCGAGGCCCTCCGCGTAGCGCCGTGCGAGCGAGCGCCGGCGCTCGTTCATCGCGTCGAGGCGCGGCAGCAACACACGCAGCGCCGCGGCCTGCAGCTCGCTGAACCGCAGATTGAAGCCGAGCTCGGCGTGCACGTTCTTGTCGAGGCGGCCGTGATCGCGCAGCCGCCGGCAGCGATCGGCAATCTCGTCGTCGCTCGTGAGAATGGCCCCGCCGTCGCCCATGCCCGGCAGATTCTTCGACGGATAGAACGAGAAGACGGCGGCGCGGCCGAAGCTCCCGACCCGGCGTCCGGTCCACTCGGCGCCTTGCGCCTGCGCGCAGTCCTCGAGGATCCAGAGGCCCAATCGCGAAGCCAGGCGCTCGACGGCCGCGAGGTCGACCGACTGACCATAGAGGTGCACCGGGACCATCCCGACCGTGCGCGGCGTCGCCTTCGCTTCCGCGTCGCGCATGTCGAGTGTGTAGAAGTCGTCGGCGTCGACGAACACGGGGGTCGCCTCGGCGACGCAGATCGCCTCGACGGTCGGGAACGCCGTGTGCGACGGGACGAGCACTTCGTCCCCCGCCTTCACGCCCAGCGCCCGGAGCGCGAGCCACAGCGCCGCGGTGGCGGAGCTCGTCAGCACCGCGTGCTTCACGCCGGTCGTGCTCGCCAGCTCCGTCTCGAGCTGCCGGCACTGCGGGCCCAGGATGTACTGGCGCGAGTCGATCGCGGCCAGGACCGCCCGCTTGATCTCGTCGTCGACCGGCGGGCGTGACAGCGGAACGAATGTCAAGGAGTGGCCCCGGTCAGACGATCGTAACGACCGCGGAAATAGACCAGCGGGTGCCCATCGCCGACGCGCGCGCGCTCGACGCGACCGACGAAGATCGAGTGATCGCCTTCGAGGTGCACGTTGACGGTCGCGCACTCGAGGTGGGCGAGCGCGTTGTCGAGGAGCGGCAGGCCCAGCGGGCTCAACGTGAACGGCACGCCCTCGAATTTGTTTTCGATCTTGGTCGTGGCGAACCGGCGCGACACGCCCTCCTGGTCATGACAGAGGACGTTGACCGCGAACTGCTTGCCTGCGACCAAGGCCGGATAGCTCTGCGACTTGTGGTCGACGCAGACGAGGATGAGGGGCGGGTCGAGCGAGACCGACGTGAAGGCGCTCGCAGTGAGACCGGTCGGCCGGCCGTCGCGGTCGCACACGGTGATGACCGTCACGCCCGAGGCGAAATGGCTCAGCGTATGGCGGAATTCGTCCGGGGAGATCACTCGCTTTTTGTAGCAGGTCGGTGACGAGAATGCAAGGTTCCGCGCATAGATAGCGTGGATACGCGTCGATCACGTTGAAAGCGCTCGACGCTCCTGTATAGTCGCCCCTATGGTCACTCAGGACGCCGTGCTGGACGCGCTGCGGGCGGTGAAGGACCCCGAAGCGCAGCAGGACATCGTGACGCTCGGGCTCATTCGGGACCTCGCGATCGCCGATTCGCAGGTCAGCTTCACGCTTGCGTTCACGAGTCAGTCGCCGGCGTCGAAAGCCACGTTGCACAGCATGGCCTCGCGGGCCGTGGGGCGGGTGCCGGGCGTGGAGAAGGTCCAGGTCAAGATGGGCGCCGGGCAGCCAGGACGCCCGGCTCAGGCGGCGCCGCACGCTCACGGGCAGGGGCATGCTCACGGCGGCCCGCCGAAGGCCGAGAACCTGATCCCCGAGGTGAAGCAGACGATCGCGGTGTCGTCGGGCAAGGGGGGCGTCGGCAAGTCGACGGTCACGGTGAACCTCGCGGTGGCGCTGCGCCAGGCGGGCGCCTCGATCGGCATCATCGACTCCGACGTCTACGGCCCGGACATCCCGCTCATGCTCGGCACGCGAGGGCGCCCGGGCATGTTCGACAACCGGATCATTCCGGTCGAAGCGCACGGCATGAAGATGATGTCGATCGGCCTGCTCGTGAACGAGAAGGAGCCGCTCGTGTGGCGCGGGCCGATGATCCACTCCTTCATCCAGCAGATGCTGAAGGACGTCTCGTGGGGCGCCCTCGACTATCTCGTCTTCGACATGCCGCCGGGCACCGGCGACGCCCAGCTCTCGCTCTCGCAGGTCATCCCGCTCTCGGGCGTCGTGATGGTGACGACGCCGCAAGAGGTCGCGCTGCTCGACGTGCGCAAGGCGATCGCGATGTTCCAGAAGCTCAACGTGCCGATCCTCGGTATCGTCGAGAACATGAGCTACTTCGTGGCGCCCGATACCGGCAAGCGCTACGCGATCTTCGGCGAAGGCGGCGGTCAGAAGCTCGCCGACGAGTACGGGGTGCCGCTGCTCGCGCAGGTGCCGCTCGATCCGGCCACGCGGCTGGCCGGCGACGAGGGTACCCCGATCACGATTCGCCTCCCCGATTCGGTCCAGGCCCGGACGTTCCGCGAGCTGGCGGTGGCCGTGCGACAGCGTCTCGACGAGCTGGCCGCGCTCCGGCCGCTGCCGAAGATCGGCTGACGCGGCCGAGGGAATCGATGTCGTGCCGCCGTTGACCCTGCCGATCTTTCCGCTCCCGGACGTGACCTTCTTCCCGAGTACCCTGTTGCCGCTCCACGTCTTCGAGGCTCGCTATCGCGCGATGGTGATGGACGTGCTGGCGCGCGACCGCCGACTCGCGGTCGTGAAGCTCCAGCCGGGGTTCGACCAGGCGAGCTATCTCGGCAAGCCGGCCGTGCATCCGGTGGCCGGCGCGGGCGAGATCGTCAGCTGGGAGCGGCTCGCGACGGGCCGCTACAACATCCTCGTCAAGGGCGAGTGGCGTATCCGCATCGACCGCGAGCGGCCGAGCGACACCCTCTATCGGATCGTCACGGCGCAGAAGCTCGAGGAGGTCGCGCCGACGACCGACGTCTCGGCGGCGCTCCATCGCATTCGGAACGCGTGCGGACGCCTGCTGCAGGCACTCGATCGTCCGGCCGACCTCCTCGACACCGCGTTGGCGGAGGGGCAAGCCCCGGGCGTGATCGCCGACCGGATCGCCGCGGCGGTGGTTCCCGACTCCACCCTGCGCCAGGAGCTGCTCGAAACGCTCGACGTCACGCGCCGCCTCGAGCGTCTGGGCGCAGCACTCGACCAGCTCGTGAACGAGCTGCGGCGGGGACGCGAATGAGGCGCGACCCGCGCGTGCTGCTCCGCGCGTTGGTCCTCCTGCTGCTACTCGCGCTCGCCGCGCCGCCGTCGACCCTGGCCGCGGCGCAGTGGGCGTGGCTCGGCGTCCGGATTCGCGACCTGTCCGAGCAGGAGATGGACGAAATCTCGTCGCGCCACGGCCTGCGCGAGGGATTCGGCGTCTTCATCGTCGAGGTGATGGAGGGAACGCCGGCCCAGACGGCGGGGCTCAAGAACGGCGATCTGGTCGTGGCGTTCGAGGAGCGTCCCGTGACCGAGACGCGGGTGCTCCAGCGGTTCATCGCCTCGTCGGCGCCCGGCAAGGATGTTCGCGTGACCGTGCTCCGGGCCGAAGGCCGGCGCCGCTTCGACGTCCGGCTCGGGGCGATGCCCCGCTCGGTCGTCGGCGAGCGGATCGGGGCCGAGTTCGGCTTCATCGTCCGCGATCCCGAGCCCGGGACGTCGACCGCCCTCGCGGTCTCCGTGGTCGTGCCCAGGAGCTCGGCCGATCGCGCAGGGCTCGAGGTCGGTGACATCATTTTGCAGGTCAACGATCTGGGGGTCGTCACGCGCGACGCGTTTCGTGAAGCGCTCGCCGACTCCGGCGTCGAAGCTCCGCTCCGATTGACCGTGCGACGCCCCAACAACGGTGACCGGCTCTCCCTGGTGCTGAAGGCGCCGGGCGCCTGACCTCGATTTATCGACGCCTGGCTCTCCGATCGTAATTAATTGACAGGTCGCGCGCCCCTCGAATAGTTTGGGATCGGTGGTCCGACCACTGTTCTCGTGTCTCCCTTCGATCAAACGGCTATGGCCACACGCCATGCCACCAATTCCGAGGAGGTCCATCATGAACGATCAGAACGCGGTCACCGAGAGCCCGCGCCGAAAGTTCCTGAGAGGCGCGGCACTGGCAGCGACCGGCGCGGCGACCTTCGGGTTCCCCATGGTCGCCAAGGCCCAGGGGCCTATCTCGATGCGCTGGCAGAGCACGTGGCCTCAGAAGGACATCTTTCACGAGTACGCCCTCGACTTCGCGAAGAAGGTCAACGACATGACCGGTGGCGACCTCAAGATCGAGGTCTTGCCGGCCGGCGCGGTCGTGCCGGCCTTCGGTCTGCTCGACGCCGTCTCCAAGGGCACGCTCGACGGCGGCCACGGCGTGCTCGTGTACCACTACGGCAAGCAGACGGCGCTGGCGCTCTGGGGCTCCGGCCCGGGCTACGGCATGGACGCGAACATGCTGCTGAGCTGGCACAAGTACGGCGGCGGCAAGCAGCTCCTCAGCAAGCTCTACGCGTCCATCGGCGCCAACGTCGTGTCGTTCCCGTACGGCCCGATGTTCACCCAGCCACTCGGCTGGTACAAGAAGCCGATCACCAAGGCCGATGACTTCAAGGGCCTCAAGTTCCGCACCGTCGGCATTTCGATCGACGTGTTTCAGGGGCTGGGCGCGGCCGTCAACGCACTGCCCGGCGCCGAGATCGTCCCGGCGATGGACCGCGGCCTGCTCGACGCCGCCGAGTTCAACAACGCGACGTCCGACCGCATCCTCGGCTTCGCCGACGTCTCCAAGGTCTGCATGCTGCAGAGCTATCACCAGAACGCCGAGCAGCTCGAGATCACGTTCAACAAGGGGAAGTTCGAGGCGTTGCCGGACAAGATGAAAGCCATCATCGAGAACGCGGTCGAGGCGGCCTCGGCGGACATGTCGTGGAAGGCGATCGACCGGTACTCGAAGGACTACATCGAGCTGCAGACCAAGGACAAGGTGCGCTTCTACAAGACGCCCGACTCGGTGCTCCAGAAGCAGCTCGAAGTCTACGACCAGGTCGTCGACAAGAAGGCCACGGACAATCCGCTGTTCAAGGAGATCATCGAGTCCCAGCGGGTGTTCGCCGCGCGCGCGGTGAAGTGGGATCTGGACACCAACGTGAGCCGGCGCATGGCCTACAACCACTACTTCGCCAAGCCGGCCCCGAAGAAGAGCTAGCCCTCCGTGCCTGAACCCATGCGCGCCGGCCATCCGGATCCAACCGGGTGGCCGGCGCGGGCATGCGCATGAACGCCCGACGCGTGATCGGCACCGTCGACCAGATCAGCTACTGGTCCGGCAAGGCCGCGGCGTGGCTCATCGTGGCCCTGACGTTCGTCGTCGCCATCGAGGT
>Ga0075424_100007133_pt1 | contig 10810 bp, 9 predicted proteins | sample SoiMethybrSBSTD3_FD_75301 | JGI IMG/M metagenome (GOLD analysis project Ga0075424, IMG submission 75301) | Bulk soil microbial communities from a Populus tree surrounding site in Tennessee, USA - Soil MetaG P. TD hybrid SBSTD3 | ecosystem: Environmental > Terrestrial > Soil > Tree plantation...
TCAGGCCCCAAGCCTTGAGATGCGCCGCGCGGGGCCGGGCCCGGGCCCAGGGATCGAAATCCCCCACCATCGGCGTGGGCGATGAAGCGACGAGCGTTTGGAGCGATTCCATGAGCAGGCGGACGAGCTCCGGCCGGCGGCCGGCCAGCAATTGGTGGACGCGGGCGCTGCCGCGATTGGCTTCCTCGTCGACCGGGAAGTCGCTCAGCCTGTAGGGATTGGCGAGGATTTCGCCGGCCAGAGCCGCGTTGAACGAAGCAAGGTCGGGAAAGCCGGCCGGCACCGGCAAAGCTTGCGCCCGTACCCGCCGAGGATCGAAAAGCAGGGCCCGCGCACGCGCCTCGTCGCCGGTCAGCGCCAGCGCCAATCCCCAATCGTAGAAAAGCTGGGCGTGGGCGGCGCCGCGCGTATGCAGATCCTCGCAGAGGACGAGCGTCTCGGCCGCCCGGCCGCCGGCGCGGAGCAATTTGCAGAGCTTCCAGCAGGCATGACGGTGGCCCGGATCGGCGTCCAGCACGGCCCGGAACTCCTGCTCCGCTGATTCGGTCGAGCCCAACTCCAGATAAGCGACGCCGCGTTCGAAGCGGGGCGTGCCGGCGTCGGAAGCGAGGACCGCCAGCGCGTCCTCGTGACGGCGCAGGCCATTGTAGCAACGGGCCAGGCGTTCCGGAATTCGGGGTGCGGCCGGATCCAGCCGCAAGGCGGTTTCCAAGGCCGCAGCGGCAGCCGCGAAATCGAAGTGATCGATGTGAATCCCGGCCAGCCTCGCATGGAGCGCCGGATTGTCGGGCTGGACCGCGATCGCGCGCGTCAGCAGCTCCAATGCAGGAGCGGGGGCCGCGACGGTTTCACGGTCGATCGGCCCCCAGCGGATCACCCCTTCGGCGACGGCGTCACGAGAATCCTTCCGCATCGGCGCGCGGGCCGGTAGCGAGCTCGGCCTCGCTCGCCGCCAGACGCTGCAGCATCGGCTTCTTCCAGGCTCGGCGGGACGATAACCGGCCGTCCTCGCACGCCGGTCTTTGGGGGACGCCCATTTCGGATTTCGATGCTTCGCCGGATTTCATCGCCCTCTCCCCTCCGCGAGGCAGAAGGCTATCGCACAAAGGCCGGAATGGAAAGGGAGGTGCCTACCTTCTCTTGGGGGAAATACCGCGGCCACGCCTTATGCGGCGATTATGACCCCCTTGCGATCGTTCCGTGGCTGTGGAAGCCTCGGCATGACTTAGTCGATTTGGGGGCATCATAAATGACCAATAGAAACTTGGGATTTCTAGGGGCAGCCCTTCTCGCCGCCGGTCTGTTCACCCCTATCATCACGCTGCCATTCGCCGGGAGCATCAATCTGTTCAACAACGGCAGCAATGTGATGGCCATCTTTATCTTAGTGTTGGCCGCCAGCGGTGCTGCGATCGTGCTGAAAGAGCGTTTGCGCGATCTGTTTTGGCCGGGGCTGGCCGCAAGTGGCATCCTTCTCTACCTATTTGCTGCGCTTCAATACCGGCTCTCTGAAATGCGGGAAAGTGTCCGCGGAGAACTCAGGGGCAATCCATTTGCCGGCATGGCCGAAAACGCCCTAGGATCGATACAATTGCAGTGGGGATGGTTGGTCTTGGCTGCAGGTGCCGGCCTTTTGGTCTACGTGGGGTTTACTGCGCGAAAGGCCGAAGACGTATTGCCACTGAGTAAGAGCGACAACACGACCCGATCAATCGCGGGACTGTCCCTGGTACTCATGCTTGCCGCACCTGCTTGGGACCTCCTTATGAGAGCCAAGGCAGAGGCCCCACCGCCCGTCAGTGCATCGCCGGCAGCCGGTACAAACTCGACGACTTCCCCCACTCCTGCAAACGATGCCAACGGCCCGTCGAGGGAAGAGGCCGCCTATATTCAGCAACACCTGAGCGTCTACGACCTTGACGCGAGATATTACGACAGCATGCTTGATGGACATGTCCCCGGCGTCCGATTCAAGATCAGGAACAACGGCAACCGCACACTCAATAGAGTTACCGTACGCGTGGTGTTCCTTGATGCCAATGGCAATGCGATTGCCGAAGAGGACTACAACCCGGTTTTCGTGTCTCAATATAGCGTCAGCGGCAACAACACCCCATTGAGGCCGAACTACATCTGGCAGGAAGACGCCAATCAGTTTTTGGTTGCGAGAAACGTTCCCAGCGAATGGCAAACCGGGAGAGCAAGAGCTGCTATCACTGACATCGAGTTTGGTCCGAATGAATAGGTTCTAAGTAGATTGGCTCCCAAGTTCGCGTGATCGGGATCGCCTGGTCGTCGGCGAGCCAATGGAGACGGTGTTCCTGGATTCCTGATCTGGGTTTGGCAAAGTCCATGCGTTGGCTGTGGCGGCACCCTAGCGCTGGGGCCCGAAATGCCCCTTGAGCTTCGGCTTGCTGCTGGCCTTGACCAGCATCTCCAGCGTCAGCGGGTGAAGCGGGGTCGAGAACTGGCAGCCGATCTTGCCGTCCTCGGCCCAGGCAACCCGGCTGCTCTGCGGCTCGAGGCCGGGCAGCTTCAGCCAGACGATCGCGCCGGGCTCCAGCGCGAGACCGGCCTCGGCCATGAAGCCGTCGGTCGACAAGTCCCTGACCTCGGCATCGACGAGGGTGGCGCCGGGATCGCGCAAATGCGCGGCGAGATTGACGATGCGGCGCACCGCGCTGCGACCTTCGGTAGGTGGGAGGATCGCCAGTTGCGCCTTACTCACGAACAAGCTCCTGAAGCCGCCTTCGCGCGCCTTTTGACCGGCAATGGCTAAGCAAGGCTTAAAGGGGAATTGCGGGGAATGCCGGATCGAAGCGGGCGGGCGCTCGTTGAGTGGCGATCGGTGGCGTTTTGTGGAGCATAAGTGCGCGTGAAAATCTGGTTGGCGGCGGGGCTGATTGCGCTCGCGGGATGTGATGGAGAGAGCGGCCAGGGCTCCGGCCCGGCCGCGAACGGCCTGGACGCCGCGGCCATGGCGCTTCGCGCCGCCGCGAGCGACCCGCGGGCGGCGCGCTTCTACGAGGCGCGCGGCTGGCGCACCGCCTGGACCCGGCAGAGCGAGGACGAGCTCAACCGCGCGATCGGCGCGGCGGAGCAGCACGGGCTCGACAAGGACGCCTTCCTCGCCCCGATCCGGCAGGCCGCCGCCGGCGCCGCCCACGATGCGGCGCTCAGCCTCGCCGCGCTCAACTATGCCGAGGCGCTGGCGCGGGGGCGGACCGACCCGGCGCGGATCCGCACGCCCTACACCCTGGCCCGGCCTGCGCCCGATCTCGCCGCGGGCCTCGCGGCGGCGCTCGATCATGGCCAGCTCGCCGCCTGGCTCGCCGGCCTCGCGCCGCAGGACGAAGAATATCGCGCCTTGTCCCAGGCCTATGTCGAGGCGAACCGCCAGGTCGCCGCGGCGCAGGGCAATCCGCCCGCGGCCTTGCTTGCGCGCGCCCGCACGCTCGCCGTCAATCTCGAGCGGCGGCGCTGGCTCGAGCGGACGCCGCCCGCGACCCGGATCGACGTCAACACCGGTGCGGCGCTGCTGACCTATTGGAAGGACGGCGTGGCCGCGGACAGCCGCCGGGTCGTGGTCGGCGAGCCCGGCCGCGAGACCCCTGAGCTCTCCTCGCCGCTCTACCGGCTCGCGGCCAACCCGACCTGGACGGTGCCGCGCTCGATCGAGGCGGAGGTTTCCAGCCCCGCCGCGATGCAGCGCCATCATATGGAATGGCGCGACGGCTGGATCGTTCAGCAATCGGGGCCGACCAACTCGCTCGGCCTGGTCAAGTTCGATCTCAGGAACGACGAAGAGATCTACCTGCACGACACGCCCGCCAAGAGCCTGTTCGCGCGGCCCGACCGCCATGCCAGCCATGGCTGCGTGCGCGTCTTCGACGCGCTCGGCTTCGCCCGGATGATCGCCGCCGACGAGGGCGTGCTCGACCGCTGGACCGAGGCGCTCGACACCGGCGAGGAAAGTTTCGTGCCCTTGCCCCACCCGATTCCGGTCCGGCTCTTCTACCAGACCGCTTATGTCGACAATGGCCGGGTGGTGATCGTGCCCGACGTCTATGGCTGGGACGAGGACGTCGCGGAGGCACTCGGCCTGCCGCGCCGCGCGCGCCCGGCCGCACCGGCGCCGGTCAGAGATCTGGGCCCTTAGGATCCGGACTCGGACGGCATTTGAGCGGATTGCGTGTCTTGCCCGGATAGTGCACCGTCCGCGCGCTTTTCACCGACTCGCTCCAGAAGGTTCCACGCTCATGATCCGCAGCTTCGCCGCGCTTTCGCTTCTGCTCGTCTCCACCACTTCGCTCGCCGCGCCCTCGCGCCCGGCGGCGGCGGCGCACGATGCGGCGGCCTGGGACGTCAATGCGCCGCCGGGCGCGACCCTGCGGCAGGTGCCGCTGAACGTCAGCGAAGGCACCTGGATGAACGTCGACGTCAGCCCGGACGGACGGACGATCGCCTTCGACCTGCTTGGCGACATCTACACGATGGGCATCGGGGGCGGGCACCCGACCCGGATCACCTCGGGCCTCGCCTTCGACATGCAGCCGCGCTTCTCACCCGACGGCCGGCTGATCGCCTTCACCTCGGATCGGGGCGGCGGCGACAATATCTGGGTGATGAACGCAGACGGGACGGGCACGCGCCAGATCACGCACGAGAATTTCCGCCTGCTGAACGCGCCGACCTGGAGCCGCGACGGCCAATATATCGCCGCGCGCAAGCATTTCACGACCCAGCGCTCGCTCGGCACGGGCGAGATCTGGCTCTACCATGTCAGCGGCGTCGGCGACGGCGTGCCTTTGGTCGAGCGGCCCAACCCGCAATTCCAGAAGGAGCTCGGCGAGCCGGCCTTCTCCGCCGACGGGCGAGCGATCTTCTTCAGCCGCAACACCACCCCTGGCAACATTTTCGAATATGCCCAGGATTCGAACCGCGAAGTGTTCGCGATCGAGCGCTACGACATGGCGACCGGCGAGCGGACCGAGGTTGCGGGCGGCCCCGGCGGCGCGGTGCGGCCGACGCCTTCGCCGGACGGGCGCTGGCTTGCCTACGTCCACCGCACGCGCGGCCACTCCCACCTTTTCGTCAAGGACCTCCGCTCGGGCGAGGAACGGCAGGTCTATGCCGATCTCGACCAGGATCTGCAGGAGACCTGGGCGGTGCACGGCGTCTATCCGGACATGGGCTGGACGCCCGACAGCAACACGATAATCTTCTGGGCGGGCGGAAAGATCAGGCGGGTCAATCGCGACGGATCGGGCGCGGCCGAAATCCCCTTCCAGGTCAATGACACGCGCGTGGTCGTCGATCCGCCGCACCCGATGACCGAGGTCGCGCCGCCGACCGTCACCACCCGCATGCCGCGCTTCTCCAGCGTCTCGCCCGACGGCAGCCGGGTCGTGTTCGAGAGCCTCGGCCGGCTCTGGATCCGCGACGTCGCCGGCGGCGGCGCGCCGCGCCCGCTGACCGCGCAGGACGGCGACTTCCAGCTCTTCCCGACCTGGTCGCGCGACGGGCGCAGCATCGCCTTCGTCTCGTGGAACGACCAGAGGCTCGGCGAAATCCGCACCGTCTCGCCCGACGGCAGCGCTCTGCGCACGGTGACGCAGCAGCCCGGCCATTACCGCCGGCCGCGCTTCTCGCCCGACGGCGCGACCATCGTCTACGAAGCGAGCGGCAGCCAGGGGCTGACCTCGAACCGCTGGGCCGGCGAGACCGGCATCTATCGCGTCCCCGCGGCAGGCGGCCCCTCGACGCGGATCGTCGGCGACGGAACCAATCCGCAATTCGGCGCCGATCCGTCGCGCGTCTTCGTCGAGGTGACAGAGGAGCAGAAGGACAAGCTCATCAGCGTCGACCTCAACGGCGGCAATCGCCGGGTCCACGCCCAGGGCGAGATGGTCACCGAATATGAGCTCTCGCCGGACGGTCGTACCCTGGTCTTCCGCGAGAATTACAATCTGTTCGCGACGCCCTTCTACGGCGGCGTCCATCCGCTCGAGGTCAGCGCCCGCGCCACGGGCCTCCCAGTCACCCGCGTCACCACCAGTGGCGGCACCTATCCGAGCTGGACCACCAACGGCCGCGTCGCCTGGAGCCTCGGCCCGACCCTCTACACCGCCGCGGTCTCGGACCTGCTGCGCAGCGCGCCGGGCGGGGCCGCTTATGCGCCGCCGGCCTCCGGCACCTCGCTCTCGATCACCGTGCCCGCCGACGCGCCGACCGGCCTCACCGCTTTGGTCGGGGCGCGCATCGTCACCATGGCGAATGCCGATGGCGGCATCATCGACGACGGCGTCATCCTGATCGACGGCAATCGGATCCGGGCGGTCGGGCCGCGCGCCTCGGTGGCGGTCCCCGCCGGCGCGCGCACCGTCGACGTCAGCGGCAAGACCATCATTCCGGGCATGATCGACGGCCACGCCCATGGCCCGCAGGGCGAGGACGATCTGATCCCGCAGCAGAACTGGTCGGCGCTTTCGCATCTCGCCATGGGCGTGACCACGGTCAACGACCCGTCGAGCACGGCAAGCGAGATCTTCCCGGCCGCCGAGATGCAGCGCGCCGGCCTGCTGCTCGCGCCGCGCACCTTCTCCTCGGGCGAGATCGTCTACGGCGCACGCAGCCCCAGCCGCTATGCCTTGATCGATTCCTACGACGATGCGCTGGCGCACGTCCGACGGCTGGTCGCGCAGGGCGCCCATGTGATCAAGAATTACAACCAGCCCCGCCGCAACCAGCGCCAGCAGGTCGTCGCCGCGGCGCGCGCCGAGAACATCATCGTCGTGCCCGAGGGCGGCTCGCTATTCCAGATGGACATCACCCTCATCCAGGACGGCAATTCGACGCTCGAGCACAATATCCCGCAGCAGCGCTTCTACGAGGACGTGCTCAGCCTCTGGTCGCAGACCAGCGTCGGCAACAACCCGACCCTGGTCGTCTCCTATGGCGGGCTCGCCGGCGATCCCTATTGGACGCAGGCGACTCCGGTCTGGAACCACCCCCTGCTCACCCGCCACACGCCGCCCGCCGAGCTGGCGGCGCGGGTGCGCGCGGTGACCGCGCCGGCCGACCAATATGTCGACCAATATAATGCCGCCGAATCACACCAGCTCTCGCTGCGCGGGGTGCCGATCTCGATCGGCGGTCACGGCCAGCAGCCGGGGATCGGCGATCATTGGGAATTGTGGAGCCACGTCCGCGGCGGCGCGACCCCGATCGAGGCGCTGCGCCATGCGACCGTCGATCCGGCGCGGATGTACGGGTTCAGCGACATCGGCTCGCTGGAGCCGGGCAAGCTCGCCGACCTCGTCATCCTCGACGCCGACCCGACCCAGGATATCCGCAACAGCGACCATATCCACCAGGTGATGCTGAACGGCCGGCTCTACGACGCCGCCACCTTGAACGAGACCGTCACCGGCAACCGCCGCCGCCAGCCCTATTTCTGGGAGCAGGACGGCGGCGCCGGCTCGCCCACGGTCACCACCGGAAGGGAGGAGGATTAGGGTTCGCTCGCTCCCCGGCGAAAGCCGGGGTCCAGCGGCACGAGCGGTAGACTGGGCCCCGGCTTTCGCCGGGGAACCGGAGGAGGAAGAGGTGGGCAAGCCGGGATACGTCTACATCATGGCCGCCGGCGCAACGGGACGCTCTATCTCGGCGTGACCAGCGATCTGGTTGGACGCGTCTATCAGCACCGGGAGGGCCTGATCGCCGGCTTCACCCGCAAATATGGTTGCAAGATGCTCGTCTGGTATCAGGTGTTCGACGATCTCGACGCGGCCCGGCATCGCGAGTTGCAGATGAAGGAGTGGAAGCGGGCCTGGAAGCTGAAGGTGATCGAGGAGATGAACCCCGATTGGAACGACCTCTGCGCATCCCTCCTGTAGTTCCCCGGCGAAGGCCGGGGCCCAGCGGCGCAGGCGATAGACTGGACCCCGGCTTTCGCCGGGGAACGCTATGGTCACCACTTGGTAAACCTTTCCGCGTAGAAAACACGGTATCCGGGAAAGGGTATCGAGATGGGGGCGGCGCACGCGCGCAGACTTTGCGGGGAGATGATCGAGCGGGCCGAGCGGCGGACCGTCGACCAGCGCTCCGAGGCGCGCCATGAGAATCTGGTCGATTGCAGCACGCTCTTCTTCCGCGGCGGCGTCCATATGGTGCCCGTGGTCAACATCTCGACGCGCGGCGCGATGATCGTCTGCGAGCTCGAACCGCGGATCGGCGAGAGCGTGATCATCCGCTTCAAAGGCTGCAGCCCGATCTATGCCGCGGTGAAATGGGTGCGCAGCGGCCGGGTCGGCCTGGCCTTCGGGACCGAGCTCGTTATCGGCTGATTGCCTGAAATACCCGCAGGTTAGCGGTAGCATTTCGGTAATTCTTCTCTGTCAGCTTCCCGCGAGGGAGGCAAAAATCATGGCGACTCAGGCCCGGCACGTCGATCCGCGATCGGAACCGCGCTACCAGGGGCTCGTCGAATCCGCCGTGCTCACCTTCCGCGGCGCCGAATATTCGGTGCCGGTGATCGACATTTCGAGCCGCGGCACCCAGATCGAAAGCGAGATCGTCCCGCGGCTCGGCGAGAGCGTCCTGATCCGCTTTCAGGGCTGCAGCCCGATCTATGCCTTCGTGCGTTGGAACCGCGAGGGCCGCCTCGGGCTCAATTTCGGCTGCGAGCTGATCCTCGGCCTGACCCAGTAGGAGCTTCTCAGGCCCGCGCGCCTTGATCGCGCGCGGCCCCCCGGCTTATGACCGCGCGGGGGCCGCGACAGAAGGAAGTTCCATGCGTCTCATCAAAGCCCTTCCCCTCGCCGCCCTGAGCCTCGCCACTGCGGCCGCCGCGCAGGACGCCCCCCAGCCCGCCCAGACGACGCCGCCGGCGCAGCCCGCTCCGGCGCCGCCGCAGCGCGGCCTTTCCGGCCTCGAGGATACGGTCAACCAGCTGCAGGACAATCCGGCGCCGACTGCCGCCGAACCGCCCGCCGTGCCGGTGCCCACTCTGCCCCCGCCCGAGGCCGCGCCCTCGCCTCCGACGCGACCGCGCACCGTCGTGCCGCGCGCGCAGCAGGCCGAGCAGGAGCATGACGCCTTCGCAGCGGCGACGCAGCGCGGGCGGCTGCTCGGCGCGATCGCGCGCGCCGGCCAGCTCGGCACCCAAGATCTGCTCGCCCATGTTTCCGACCCCAACGCCGCCGGCATTTCGGGCTGGATCGCGGTGCCCGAGGGCAATGCGGTGACCGTCATCTTCTACGCGGCGGCCGCAAACGGGGCGCCGCCGAGCTCGGTCTACCGGGTCAGCATCGTCGGCGGCCGGGTGACCGGGCGCCAGACCTTCCTCACCGGAAGCCGCCCGCCGCTCGGCCCGCACGAGGCGCGCATGGCCGCCGCCCGCGCCGCCACCGACGCGCTCGACCGCCATCCCTGCGGCGGCGACGATTTCAACGTTTTCGTGGTGCCGCCGGCCGCGCCCGACGCGCCGATCGACGTCTACCAGCTCAGCCCGCAGACCCAGCGCGGCCATTTCCCATTGGGCGGCCATTTCAAGGCGCGGATCGCGCCCGACGGCAGCGTCGCCGCCTCCACCGTCCTGGCCGCCGCCTGCGGCGACCTCGTCGTGCCCGAGGTCGCCGCAGGCCAGGAGGCGCATCCGCTCCCCTTGACCGACGCGGACGATCCGCTGCCGACCGAACTCCACGTCTTCCTCTCGATCTGGACCAACCATCCGCTCGTCGTCGCGGCCGGCGAGCCGCGCCGCCTGTTCGCGGTCACGGGCGAGGGAATCAGGCCGGTTCAACAGTAAAATTTCGCAAGATCGATCAAGCGGTTCGTCGAAAAGGGGCTTGCGCGAATCACTTTCTGCCGGAACGGCTGCGGCGGGGACACGATTGGGAGCGGCGCGGCGCCTGCACGCCCGGCCGCTTGGGAGGATTCTTGCAATGAAGAGCCTGCGTTTCGCGCTGATTCCGGCGCTCCTTCTGGTCGGCACCGCGCCGATCCTGGCCGATGCGTCGGCGCGGACCAAGGCCGGCGCCCATGCGGCCCGCACGCGCCACGCGGCTCCGCCCGCGCGCCCGTCCGCGGCCTCGCGCTACGGCGCCTTCGGCATCGATCTCGCCGCGCGCGATCCCGCGTTCAAGCCCGGCGACGATTTCTTCCGCTACGCGAACAACGCCTGGTTCACGCGCAACCCGATTCCCGCCGACCGCACCGCCTGGGGCGTCGGCTCGGTGCTCAGCGAGGACGTCGAGGCGCAGCTCCGCGATATCGTCGAAACCGCCAATCGCGGCACCGACCCGGCGAGCCGCCGGATCGCCGCTTTGTATGCGAGCTGGATGGACGAGGCCGGGATCGAGGCACGCGGCGCCGCGGTGCTGCGTCCCTATCTCGACCGGATCAATGCGGCCCAGAGCCGCGACGATCTCGTTCGCCTGTTCGCGACCGCGGGCTATCCGGCGCCGATCGGCGTCGGCATCACCCCCAATCCGGCCGACCCGACCCATTATGTCGCCGGCGCCGGCCAGGGCGGGCTGGGCATGCCCAACCGCAATTACTACCTGCAGGAGGGCGCCCAGTTCGACGCCTATCGTGCCGCCTACCGCAACTATGTCGTCACCATGCTGCGCCTCGCCGGCATCGCCGAACCGGAGGCGAAGGCGGACAGGATCATCGCGCTCGAGCACCGTATCGCCGAGGCGCATTGGGCGCCCGAGCGGAGCCGCGACGTCTCCCAGTCGATCAACCCGATGACGCCCGCCCAGCTCGCCGAGCTGGCGCCGCAGTTCAACTGGCCGCTGCTCCT
>Ga0075424_100007134_pt1 | contig 10810 bp, 6 predicted proteins | sample SoiMethybrSBSTD3_FD_75301 | JGI IMG/M metagenome (GOLD analysis project Ga0075424, IMG submission 75301) | Bulk soil microbial communities from a Populus tree surrounding site in Tennessee, USA - Soil MetaG P. TD hybrid SBSTD3 | ecosystem: Environmental > Terrestrial > Soil > Tree plantation...
CCGCGCGCCGAGGCATTCCGATGCGGAGTGCGTTCGCCCTGGAGATATGGCAGGAACGTTACTCCGTCCGCCCCGGGCGGAATGCTTCCCGCTTCGGCGTCGAGCATGGCGTCGGCGCCTGGCGTGCCGGCGAGATCCCGAGCGAACTGGTCGCGGTACCAGGCGAACGCGCCCCCGGCCGAGAGCACCACGCCCATGATGTACCAGGTGTTGGGGACCACGTGACAGAACGTGTGGGCGCGAAGCCCGGGGTCCACCAGCGGCTGTGCCGTCGGCGCGAGCACTGTTCCCGAAGTCCCCCAGCTGGCAACGGCCTCACCTGGAGTGGTCACGCCGACACCCGCCGCGCCACAGGCGTTGTCGGCGCCGCCACCAACGACCGGAGTTCCGCCGCGCAGGCCCGTGGCAGCTGCCGCCTCGGCGGTCACGCGCCCGAGCACGTCGGCCGAGCCGCCGACATCGGGCAGCAGGGTGCGAGGCACATCCACGGCCGCCAGGATCGCGTCGCTCCACTCGAGCCGCGCCGGGTCGAACATGAGCGTGCCCGACGCGTCGGACGGCTCGCACGCGAGCGTGCCCGTTAGGCGGTAGCGGATGAAATCCTTCGCCAGGAAGATGGTGGTGACCCGGGCGTATGCGTCCGGCTCGTGCGCGCGCAGCCACAGGACTTTCGGGAGCGTGAACCCCTCGAGCGCCGGATTCCGCACCCAGTCGCGCAGTCGCCCCTCGCCGCCCGCGCGCCGTGTGATCTCGGCGCATTCGTCCGTCGTGCGGCCGTCGCACCAGAGCAGTGCCGGCCTAACGACTTGGCCTGCGCGATCGAGGAACACCGACGAATGCATCTGTCCCGATATCCCGACTGCCGCGACGCCGAGGTCGGGCCGCTGCGCCAGCGCACCACGAATCGACTGCACGGTCGCGCTCCACCAGTCGTCCGGATGCTGCTCGGCCCATCCTGGTCGAGGTGTGGAGAGCGTGAGCGGTGTGGTTCTCGCGGCGACGACCTCCCCGCTCGACGTAACCAGGATCGCCTTGACGCCGCTCGTCCCGATGTCGAGGCCGAGGTAGACGGAGTCGGCCACGTCAGCGGACCCCGAGCAACAGCTCCATCGTCAGCTGATCGAGCCGCTCGTACGCGTAGCCACGCTCGCGCAGGGCGGCGAGGTCGAAGCGCTCGTCCTTGATCTGTCGTGCGGCGTCGCGGGAGAATTTGACGCGGTCGCCAGCCTTGGCCCCGCGCTCGCGCAGCTCGCCAAGGAGGCCCTGGATTTCCGCGTCGGCGTTGAAGCGGGCGACCTTTTCCTTGAGGATGAGATACGTGCGCATACTCCCGCGGGCGAAGTCCCACACCCCCGCTTCATCTTCGGTTCGATAGGCATGACTGTCAAAGTGCCGCATGCCCTGCCAGTGCGAATCCTCGAGCAGCTTCACGAGGAAGAACGCCGCCTTCGGGTCCTCACTGCCGAACCGGAGGTCCTGGTCGAAGCGGCCCGGCTTCTGGGCGTTCAGGTCGATGTGAAACAGCTTGCCCGCCTCGAGCGCCTGCGCGACGGCGTGCGAGAAATCGAGCCCGGGCATCGTGTCGTGGGCAACCTCCGGGTTGAGGCCCACCATATCCGGATGGTCGAGTGTGTAGATGAAGGCGAGCATGTGGCCGACGGTCGGCAGGAAGATGTCGCCGCGCGGCTCGTTAGGCTTCGGCTCGAGCGCCAATCGGAGATCGTATTTCTGATCGCGGACGTACTCGCACAGGAAGTTGATCGCGTCGCGGAACCATTTGATGGCCTCCTGCGGGTCCTTGGCGGCGTTCGTCTCCACGCCTTCGCGGCCGCCCCAGAACACGTAGGTCGTTGCGCCGAGCTCCACCCCGAGGTCGATGGCACGCATCGTCTTCTGCAGCGCGTACGTGCGCACCTCTCGGTCGTTGCTCGTGAACGCTCCGTCGCGGAACACGGGGTCGCCGAACAGGTTCGTCGTCGCCATCGGGACCTTCACGCCCGACTGCCCGAGCGCGGCCTTGAACTCGCGCACGATCCGGTCGCGATCGGACGCCGATGCGTCACGCGGGACGAGGTCGTTGTCGTGGAGGTTTACGCCATAGGCGCCCAGCTCACCGAGCTTCTGGACGATGCGGTTGGGGTCGATGGCGGGCCTAACGGGATCACCGAACGGGTCGCGCCCGATGTTGCCGACGGTCCAGAGTCCGAAGGTGAAGTGGTGCTCGGGGCGGGGTATGTACGTGTCGTGAGAACTCATCGCTCGTCGTGGAGTCAGAATCAGTATTTAACCGCAGAGGACACAGCGGTCAAAGAGAACAACACAGGGATTCAATTAACTGCCTAACTAGACTAGATGCCTGGGCACCGCGGCTTCCGTGGATCTGCCGGACATCGAAGCTGTTCATAGTAGGCCAACGGATGCTCGGGCTCCTCGTACCGGGCCGCTATTGGCAGGTGCGAAAAGGTCTGGAAGTACGTCAACGCCGCGTCGCGCCACCAGCGCGCCTCGCGAGCCTGAATCGACAGGAACGAGTCGACTTCCGCAAATCGCCCCGCGTCGATCGCCGATCGGACCGTTCCCCACTCCCGCCGCATCGCTCGCACCGAATCCACACCAGCGCTGTAGCGATGGACGAGCTCATCCCACAACGGGCGACCCGATGCCAATCGATCCGTCCACGCGACGTGATGGAACCAGAGCAACAGCGAATCGGGGCCCATTCGTCCGCGATCGCTCTCGACGAGAGATCGTGGTCCCACGCCAGCCGGCCGAACGCGTACCAGTTTGCCTGGTTGAACTGCGAGCCTGTCCAGTTTCGATCATTGCCAACGTTCGCGACGCCGGCGATCCCGGTTCGGTTATAGCCGTGCAGCGACCCATCGATGACCTTCGCCACCGTCGAGCCGTTGCCCTTCGCCCACGTGTCCGCTCGCAGTGCCTCCTCGAAGAGCGGCGCCAGGAACACGAGGTGGGTGTCCTGTCCGAGATATTCCTTCGTGATCTGAAGCTCCATCATGAGCGGTGTCTTCGGCATGGCGCCGAAGAGCGGATGGAACGGCTCACGTGGTTGAAAGTCCAGTGGTCCGTTCTTCACCTGCACGAAGACGTTCGATCGAAACGCGCCGTCGAGTGGATGGAACTCGTCGTACGCCTGCATGATCCGGTCGGCAGGGATCTCGTTGCTGTACACGAACGCGCGCCACATGACGACGCCGCCGTGCGGAGCAAGCGCGTCGGCGAGCATGTTCGCCCCGTCGGCGTGCGTGCGCCTGTAGTCCTGCGGCCCGGGCTGTCCCTCGGAGTTCGCCTTGACCACGAAGCCGCCGAAGTCGGGCACTGCGTTGTAGATCTCGTCCGCCTTCCGCTTCCACCACGCGCGCACGGCGGGATCGAGTGGGTCCGCGGTCTTGAGTCCCCCAAGCTCGATCGGCGCGCTGAAGCGTGCAGTGAGGAAGATTCGAATCCCGTACGGGCGGAACACGTTCGCGATCGCGGCAACTTTCGTGAGGTACTCGGCCGTCAGCACGCGCGCGTTTGCGTTGACGTTCGTGAGCGCCACGCCGTTGATCCCGATGGAGGCGTTCGCGCGGGCGTAGTCATGGTAGCGGCGGGAAAGCTCGTTAGGCAGCGCCGGCCAGTCCCATAACGATTCCCCGGCATAGCCTCGCTCGACGGTGCGGTCCACATTGTCCCAGTGGTCCAGCATGCGAAGCTGGATCCGCGGCGCACTGACGACATTCTGTGCCGAGAGCGACGCGTTGGTCTGCACGAGGCGCAGCAGGTGAAACGCGCCGTACAGGACGCCGATGTCCCGATTGGCGGCGATGACGATTGCGCGGTGCCCGTGAAAGGGCACCGTGCGGATCACGAAGCCCTCGTTCCCGGCGGAACGGAGCGCGTCACCGAGCGGCAGGGAAGCGACGAGTGGAGAGCCCGACGGCGTTCCGAGAATCAGCGTGCCGATCGACGTCGGCGCCGATGACCCGATCGCGGCCCGGCCGAGTAACCCCGTTAGGCCGGTGATCAGCTCATCGCGCGCGGCGCGCAGCGTCGGCGAGTCCCCCTCCACCACAAGCCGCCGAAGCACCCCGCGATACTCGGCCCGCCGAGCCGGGTCGGCCACCAGTCGATAGCGCAGCCAGAGGTCGTACCCGTCTTCGGCGTGGGCGGCTAACGGAGTCGCGACGGCGAGTAGAAATGCTACGTAGGGGGGTCGGCCCACGACTGGGTTTGGAATCAGCGGTGCCCGTCCACAGCGCCCAGGTGAAGCATCGTCGCAAGCTGGAGGCCGAGCTCGCCCGACGAATGGAACCGGCTCCGATGATCGATGATCTTCATAGTTAGTGCCATTATTGGCACATGTAACTGGCACCATAGCGTCACTATTAGTTCGACGGTGTCAAACACCACTGAACGCGCTGAATCCGCCATCCACCGGGAGGACGACTCCAGTGACGAACGACGCCGAGTCGCTGCAGAGGTACTGGACGGCGGCGTTGAGCTCCTCTGGCCTTCCGAATCTGCCCATCGGCGTGTGCGCGATGATGGTGAGCGCGCGAGTGGTGAAGGACCCATCGGCGTTGATCAGCACCGCGCGGTTTTGATCGGCGACGAAGAACCCTGGGGCAATCGCGTTGACGCGGACGCCTTCGCCATACCTCCGCGCCATTTCGACTGCCATCCAGCGCGTGAAGCTGTCGACGCCAGCTTTTGCGATCGCGTAGCCGAGCGTTCCGCTGATCGCGCGATCGGCAGCCATGGACGAGATGTTCAGGATGACCCCCGATCGCTGTCGGCCCATGGCCTCGCCGAAGCACATCGATGGGCGGACTGTGCCCTGGAGGTTGAGTCGAATGACTTCCTCGAACGCGTCGGTCGGAACGTCGAACACCGGGTGGTTGTCGCTTCGAGCGCGGGCGACATTGCCGCCAGCTGCGTTCACGAGGATGTCGATCCGTCCCCATTCGCCGAGTAGTTGATCGCGGGCGGTCGAGAGCTGTGCTTCGTCGATGACGTCGGCGACGAGCACCAACGCGTCCGTACCCGCGTTCCTCAGCGCCTCCACCTTTCGCTCGGCCGAGTCCCGCCGACGGCCGAGGATTGCGATGCGAGCGCCGGCGGCAGCGAGTCCCGACGCGATGCTGCCTCCGAGGACGCCGTATCCTCCGGTCACGACGGCGACCTTGCCGTCGAGCGAGAATGGGTTGGGGTTCATAGAGTCATCTCAGGGGAAATTGGGGTCGGATCTGGAGTCGGACCCCGGTCTGCGGCGCAATCAAACGATGAAATAGGACTCTGACCCCAAACGGATCAATTGCATGCGTGACCGACACGAGGCGTCGGGGGTTCGGCACGACGAATCACGAAACATTCTGGAGGCTCGCTGTGCCGGCTGGTCTCGTCCGCATCGCTCGATCCACGTCTTTCGTTGCGCTCGCGGCGCTTGCCGCCGGGTGCTCCAACGCAAATCCGTACGGCCCCGACGACGCGCGGCTGGGGCGTGCGCGCGGTCCTTCGGGACTCGAGCAGCGGATCTCGACCAAGGTCGAAGCCCCACCTCCGGGCAGTTCGTACACGGCGCTACTCACGGCGACGTCCACCCTCGTGAACACAGGTTCGGCGTCCGCGCATCTTACGTCGCGCGTCTGCTTCTTCTTGCAGAGCGATGTGGAGACCACGGCCCAACTCGATCGGTTCGAGCCGCTCATCTCATGCGCCGCCGTGAGCGCCGAAGGCGATCTGGCCCCGGGGCAGTCGACTGAGCTCGTGGTGCAATTCGGCGTCCGATCGGCCTCGGGAACGTACTCGCTCAAGCTTCGGCACTCGCTCAATCCGGACTTCCGCGCCGAGGCGTCGTTCCGGATTCCGTGATGTGGCGTTGGATACCTAACGTCGTGCGCTGCTGGCGAGCCTAACGACGCACGCTCGCCGCGACGGCCGCGCTCACCGCCTTCACCGTCGTGTCCTGGAGCGCCAGGGCGTCGTTCGTCGTGCTATCGATCGTGCTCGCCCACACCGTGGAGTCGTTCGCCACGCTGACCAGCCGAACGCTCACACGCAATCGTTGATTGGCGCGCTGCACCGTGCCCTCGATCAGCATGGTGGCGTTGAGGGCACGCGCGGCGTCGGCCGGTGTTCGCACGCCCTGACGCACTGCGGCCGCCGTGGTCTGTGACGACACCCGGACTCCGGGCACCCGCGAGATTGCCGACGCGAGCTCGGAGGTGATCCCTTCGGCCGCTTGACCTGCCTGCGCGTCGCTGCCCACGCTCACGAGCGGGAACACTGCGACGGCCTGTGGCGTGGTGGTCGCCGCGGAACCTGCGGTCGCTGCCGCGACGCGCGCGGCGGAGTCTCGCGTCGCGCTCGTCGTGGAGTCGGCCGCGGATCCGGCAGGTGCACCCGGCTCGGTCAGCACCCAGGCGACTGCGACCGCGGCGATCACCAGCACCCCGATCCCGATCTCCGTGTACCGCTTTCGCCGCTGCTGAGGCGCCTCCGCTGCCGAGTAGGTGTCGCTGACGTGAATCCCGGGGTCGTCGAGCATCCGCAGCACGTCGCTCGCGGACTTGGGGCGCTTTGCTGGCTCCTTCTCGAGACACTGCATGACGAGCGTGGACAACGGGACGCTCACGTCATAGCGCCGACTGGTGAGGGGCGCTGGTATCTCGGAAAGCTGGGCCGCGAGCAGTGCCTGCGGTGTTCGTCCGTGGAAGGGCGGCGCTCCTGTGAGCATCTCGTAGGCAACGATTCCCAGGGCGTAGAGATCGGCGCGGTGGTCGGTCGAGGGATCGGCCGCTGCCTGCTCGGGTGCCATGTAGGCCGGAGTACCGAGTGAGGTCCCCACACCGGTCATGGTTGGGGCGGCCGGCCGCACGCCCTGCTGCTGACGCGATGCGGAAATCGCCTTTGCGACGCCAAAGTCGGTGACGACGGCGGCGCCTGCGGCGAGGAGGACGTTGTCGGGCTTGATGTCGCGGTGGATGATGCCGCGGTTGTGCGCGAAGCCGAGCGCGCGCACGACGTCCTTGAGGATCGTGACGGTTTCGCGGACAGACAGCGGCCCGCGCATCATGCGCGCCCGGAGCGACTCGCCGTCGATGAAGGGCATGACGAAGTACGGCAGCGTCCCGAGCTCGCCCGCGCTCAGCACCGGCACGATGTTCGGGTGCTGCAGCTGCGCGGCCAGCATGATCTCACGCTTGAAGCGTTCGGCCGAGATCGTGGCGGTCACCTGCGGCGGGAGGAGCTTGATGACGACACGCCGATCGAGCCGCTCGTCGCGGGCGACGAAGACGCGCGACATGCCACCGCCGCCGAGCTCGCGCTCGAGGACGTATGTGTCCGCGAAATGGGATTGGAGGTCGGCGAGCAGGTCGGGCACCGCGTACAGCATACGCGCGGAACGCTCGGCGTCAACGCGGTGGCCGGCGGCTGTCGGCTAGACCGACGGTTCGTCCCGAGGCTCCGGGCCGAAGGTGGCCGGCATGGTCAGCACTGCGGTCGGCAGGAGTCGATAACCGACGCGCTAGGCACTGGCCATGCCGAGCCGGATGGCGATACGTCTTGCTGCCTAACGAATCAGGCGTTGGTCTCGCGGTCGCGGTGCCTGACCTTTTTGTTCGTAGATGGCAGGGTCTTCCGTGGGGACATCCAGCGTTTGAACACGAATCTCGAGCATCGCCGGGGGGCGTGCGTGCGTCGGCGCTCTTTCAGCAAGGGCGGCGCCGGGCTAGCGCGCCAAGGGAGAATTACGGCGCGCCGATGCTTGCTGGCTCTTCATTTGTCCGCACTATCCCGCCCGTACACGCTCAGCCGTTGATCTCCGTATCTCATTTACCGGGAGTGCATGCATTCGGCGAAGTCAGCGATGGATCACTCGGATGCGGCGGATCGCTCTTTGACCCTCGTGCTCCGCTCGCAACGAGCCGGAGTTGAGAATGAAAAACCTCGGGAAGCCACAGCGTCCCGAGGTCGTCGGAGAAAACAAATGAGAGACCAGACGTGCCGTCGGAGCCGTCAGTGCGCGCGGAGCAAATCCGCGCCCATCGGCGTAATCGGTGTTGATCCGCGTTAGGTCTTGCGGTTCGGACCATCCCGGTAGAGGGACCGGCGGAAGGGGCTAGGGTCGAGCCGGCACGTCCTCCCACTGCCGCAGCGGGGAGTCGAGCACGGACTGCTGGACGACGTCGGCGACGGCACGACGGAGCGGACCAATCTTCTGGTTGTCGCGCGTCGGGTTCACCCGATTGGTGAGCAGCACGACGAACAGCTCCCGCTCCGGATCGGCCCAGATCGATGTCCCGGTGAAACCCGTGTGACCGAAGCTCCGGAGCGAAAAGAAACGGCCCGCGCTCGACTGCGGCGACGGCGTGTCCCAGCCTAACGCGCGGCTGGCGTCAGGCCGCTGGCGGGAGGTCCAGCGCGCCACGGTGGACGGCTTCAACAGGCGTATGCCGCCGTACGAGCCTCCATTCAGCAGCATCTGCACGAACACGGCGAGGTCCCGCGCACTCGAAAAGAGACCGGCGTTGCCTGAAACACCGCCCAGCGCCCAAGCCGTCTCGTCGTGTACGACCCCCCACACCTGGCCGCCACGAAAATCCTCTGTTTCCGTCGGTGCGATGCGAGGCCTGAGGGCATCGGACGGGTTGTACCGGGTGTCCCGCATGCCGAGCGGCTCGAACACGTGCGACTGCACGAACTGGTCGATCGTCTGGCCGGTGATGCGCTCGATGATGAACTGCATGAGCACCATGTTCCAGTCGGTGTATTCGACGGCCGACCCGGGCTCCCGAACGAGCGGGAACGTCACCATGCCAGCGAAGTACTGCTCGCGGCCTTTCGCCTCCTTCCAAAGGGGAAAGTTGGATGAGATCCCACTCGTGTGCGTGAGGAGCATGCGCACGGTGATGGTGCGCTTGTCGGGCACATCGTACTCCGGGAGGTAGCTGGCAACCGTGCGGTCCAAGTCCAGCTTCCCCTCTTCCTCGAGGATCATGCCCGCCGTGGTCGTGGCGACGACCTTCGTGAGCGATGCCAGGTCGTACATGGTGCTGTCGGTCGCACGTGGCGCGCCCTTCGCCCAATCGGTGTGACCATACCCCTTGAGCAATACCATCCTTCCTCGCCGTGCGACCGCGATGGTTGCGCCGGGAGTCGCGTGGTCAGCTATCGCGGCCTTGATGATGGAGTCGAGCCGCGGAATGAGCCGGTTGGTCATGCCAACCACGGCCGGCTTTGCACGCGTGAGCGTGACGCCGAACGACCTAACGGCGTTAGGCACCGCAGCCTGGGCAGACACGCCGCTCGGCGCGAGCATGAGGGCGAGCAGGACGGGACCAGCAAACGAAGCGAAACGAATCATCGAGACGGGGTTGGTGAATCCGGACAGCACGATAGAGATCCGAGCCGCACCTTTGGACAGCCGCCTTTCGCCTGAAAGTGAATGGGTATAAGGTACCGCACGCGATCCATCCCGGTGGTATTACCTCCGCACCGCCCGATGCTCACTCGTCTTGTTCTCGCTCTCGGCGCCGCCCTGATGCTCGTCGCACCCGCACCGATCAGCGCGCAGCGCGCGGTTGGAAGTGGGAGCGGCGGAGGCAACGGCGGGCTGCCGCTCGTGCCAACGCGCCCATTGAAGTTCACGACCGACGAGGGGACGTGGATGTCCGTCGACGTATCGCCGGACGGGCGCACGCTCGTGTTCGATCTCCTCGGTGACCTGTACACGCTCCCGATCACCGGCGGATCGGCCGCGCGCATCACGAGTGGACAGGCGTTCGATGCGATGCCGAGCTTCTCGCCGGATGGCAAGCAGGTAGCGTTCGTGAGCGATCGCAGCGGTGCGCCGAACCTCTGGGTGGCCAATGCGGATGGAACGCAGCCGCGGCAACTGAGCCGGACCGAAGGGTTCGGCTACGATTATGTGTCGCCCACCTGGACGCCCGACGGCAACGCGGTGGTCGTGTCGCACAACGTCGGGCCAGCGCAGACAGGGCTGACGCTGCGTGGGTTCACGCCGTTCGAGCTGTATCTCTATCCGATCGCCGGCGGCGTGGGGCAACGCCTAACGGGTGGTGACCCGAACGCACCCGCCGTCACTGGCCGTAACGCATTCACCGCCCCGGCTTACCTGGGCGCTCGGTTCGCCGGGCCGGAGACGATCTGGTACTCGAGCGGCGGCCAGACACCGCAGCTCTTCACGCTGGACCTCCCCACCGGGAAGACGGTGCGCCGGTCGGTGCCGCGGGACATCGGCATGCGGCCGATCTTGAGCCCCGACCACCGGTGGTTGGTCTACGCGACGCGGCGTAACGAACAGACGTCCCTTCGCCTCCGCGAGCTCGCTACGGGTGACGAACGTTGGCTCGTGCGCAACGCGCAGCACGATCAGATCGCCACCAAGACGACGCGCGATCTCATGCCCGGCATGGCGTTCACACCGGATAGCAAGGCGCTCGTCGCCTCGTACGGCGGCAAGTTCTGGCGAGTGGCAGTGCCCTCGGGCGAAGCCACGCCGATCCCCTTCACCGCCGACTACGATGAGATGATCGGCGCGTCGACGCAGTCTGCCTATACGTTCAACGACTCGACGGTGACGGTGCGGCAAATCCGCTGGCCACGCCTCTCGCCGGACGGGAAGCGCGTCGCGTTCATCGCGCTGGATCGGCTGTGGGTGGCCGACCTGCCAACCCGGCTTGTTCCGGGACAGACCGTCGCGGCGACCAACGTCCATCGCCTAACGAAGTTCGATGTGAGCGAGTACAGCCCGGCGTGGAGCCCGGATGGCCAGTCGGTTGCCTTC
>Ga0075424_100007136_pt1 | contig 10809 bp, 12 predicted proteins | sample SoiMethybrSBSTD3_FD_75301 | JGI IMG/M metagenome (GOLD analysis project Ga0075424, IMG submission 75301) | Bulk soil microbial communities from a Populus tree surrounding site in Tennessee, USA - Soil MetaG P. TD hybrid SBSTD3 | ecosystem: Environmental > Terrestrial > Soil > Tree plantation...
AGCGAGGTTTGGCACAGAGATTGCGGTCACGTGGGTACTGCGGGGCCAAACAACGGATGAGCAAACCATGTGCAAAGCTCAGGTATTCGCTTGCGCTACGTGGCGCCACATGCTGCTCGCGGCGATCGCGGCAGTCGTGCTCTCTTCTGTCGGACCGGCGCAAGCGGCAACCCTCGATGAGGTCAAGAAGCGGGGCTATCTTCTGGTCGCCACCGAAGACGACTACAAACCCTTCGAGTTTGTGCAGGACGGCAAGCCGACCGGCTTCGATAATGAGCTGCTTGAGCTGCTGAAGAAGCATGCCCCGTTCGAGGTGCGCCAGGACATCATCCCCTGGACCAGCCTGCTCGCTGGCGTGAGCACCGGCAAGTATGACGTTGCCCTCACAGCGGCGCTGATCACCAAAGAGCGTGCGAAGTCTTTGGATTTCACGATGCCGATCGCCGATGCCACGCACTACTTCGTCAAGCGCAAGGGCGACCAGAGCATCAAAGAGATCAAGGATCTCAATGGCAAGATCTTAGGCATCCAAGCAGGAAGCGGCCTGCTGCAGCGCCTGCCTGAACTTGAGGCAATGCTTGCTCAAACGGGGGGCAAGATCGGCAAGGTGGTCGAATACACCTCCTACCCGGAGGCGTATCAAGATCTTGCCCTCAAGCGCACGGATTTCGTGATCAACACGGTGATCAACCTCCAGGCTTTGGTGAAGGAGAAGCCCACCGTGTTCGAGGTGGGGCTGCCGGTATCGGGCAAGTCGTATCCGGCGTGGGCCGTTGCCAAGGGCAACGCAGAGCTTCTGGGCTTCCTCAACGGCTTCCTCGCCGAGCAGAAGAAGAATGGTACCTTTGCAAAGCTGCAGGAGAAATGGTTCGGTCACGCGTTCCCTGATCTGCCCGCGCAATGGGAGCCGGAGTTCTGAAGGGCGGCGAATGGGCCATTCGTCGGACCGGCGGCAGCGTCTTCCCCGCCATGACGTCAGCTGATCTCATCAGCCTCCTGCAAGGTGCGGCCGTCACCGTGGCTCTATCCTTGGCGGGAATTGTCATCGGCGTGCCGCTGGGATTGTCCCTTGCGATCTTGCTGTGGCGGCGCGTTCCGCTTGCCCAGCTGATCGTCAAGACGTACGTCAGCCTCATCCGAGCAACCCCCCTCGTAACCTTGGGGTTGCTCATCTACTTTGCGCTGCCTGCCATCGGCTTACAGATCGGCCCCGTGACGGCCGCCATCCTCACGCTGGCGATCAATACGACCGCGTTCAATTGCGAGATCTGGCGGGCAGGGCTCACTGATTTCCCAAAGGATCAGATCGAAAGCGCTCAGGCCTTCGGCATGTCATGGCCGCATACGTTCCGCCGCATCATGCTGCCCCAAGTCGCGCGCACGTGTCTGCCGGCGCTCGTCAACGAAATGACGCTCTTGCTCAAGGGCAGCCCGGCAATCGCCGTCGTCGGCATTGTCGACGTAACGCGCGCAGCGGTGCGCATTGGGGCGAACACCTATGAGCCACTGCCGCCGTTTCTGCTCGCCACCGCCCTCTACGCGGCAATTGTATTTGTGTTCGTCAGGGCGCAAAGGTGGCTCGAGGGCTCCTCCAAAGCGCGATGAGGTCTGAGAGTGATCCGGGACTTTTCGATCGTACTTGAGAATATGGACCGGTTGCTCGTTGGGCTGATGAACACCGTGCTGCTATCCACCACGGGGATTTTCCTGTCGCTGCTCATCGGTGTCGCTTTTGCCGCGGCTTTGATGTCGGAGAACCGGGTCGTCGTCCGACTGACCAGGGCCCTCGTCGACACGATGCGCTGCATTCCCTTTCTGCTTCTGGCCTATCTCGTTTATTACGCGCTGCCCTCTCTGGGTCTCAACTTCGACAACTGGACGTCGGGGTTGGTGGCAATCGTCATTTACAATGCCGGCTACATGGCCGAGATCCTGCGCGGCGTTTGGGCTCAGCTCCCGCGGGAATCGATCGATGCGGGCAGTGCCTTTGGTTTCTACGGTCGCAACCTCTATCTGCGCATCATCCTCCCGCAGGTGGTGCTTGCGGCCATCCCAATGATTGGCAATCAGTCGATCCAGGTGATCAAGGATACGGCCTTCCTTATGATCATTGCGGTACCGGAGCTCACGCATGCCGCAAGCTCCATCCAATCCAAGTACTACGTTCCGTTCGCGGCCTTTATTTCCGCGGTCGCCCTCTACTGGGCGATGTGCAGCGTCATCGAGGCCGGTGTCCGACGGGTCGAACGCATCGCGCAGGTGCGGCGATGACGGATGCCGCCGATAGAGACGAGGACGGCCTGCCGACTTTGCGCGTGCTCGGGCTCACGAAGACGTTCGGCGACAACATCGTCCTCGACGGCGTGAGCCTCAGCGTGAGCAAAGGCAAGACCGTCTGCGTTCTGGGCCCCAGCGGATCGGGGAAATCGACGCTGCTGCGGTGTGTGAACTGGCTGGAGCGGCCGGATCAGGGGGCCATCTTTCTCGGCTCCACGCGCGTTGGTTTCCGCAATGCCGGCGGGGGGATCTTGATGACTGCCAGGGAATTGGCGCAGGTGCGAGCCCGCATGGGAATGGTGTTCCAACATTTCAATCTCTGGCCGCACCTGACCGTGTTGGAAAACATCATCGAGGCGCCGATGCATGTGTTGCGGCGCCCGCGCGAGAAGGCCGTGCACACCGCCGAGACCCTCTTGAAGCGCGTCGGCTTGATCGACAAACGGAATGATTTTCCAAGCCGCCTCTCTGGTGGACAGAAGCAGCGGGTCGGGATCGCACGGGCGCTCGCCATGGAGCCGGAGGTGCTTTTGTTCGACGAGCCGACGAGCGCACTTGATCCGGAGACGGTGGGAGAGGTCATAGCCGTGATGAGAACACTCTCCGCCGAAGGTCGCACCATGCTCGTCGTCACCCACGAGATGCAGTTTGCGCGCGAGACCGCCAACGAGATCGTGTTCATCGATCGCGGGCGCATTGTGGAGAAATCAGCACCGCAGCTCTTTTTTGCTTCACCGCAGACGGAGCGCGCGCGGCAATTCTTGCAGCGTTACTCGGTTCGGTGACGGAGGTTTTCCCATGGCCCAAGATTTCAGGATTTTCCCGGGAACACTCGTGGACGAAGCTTTGGTCGCCGCGGGCAAACCGTGGAGCCGTAGGATTGACCGCGGCGAGGTCTTACGCATCGTTGATTTGGAAGGCCAGCAGGCCGTCGACTTCCTTTGCTATTCTGCCGATGATCTTGAGGACCGCTATAGCGCGATGAACACCATCAAGGTGCAGGGGTCGGTGTACGTCGGCGAGCGCACGGTTCTTTATTCCGATGCTGGCTTGCCTCTCATGACCGTTGTGGGAGACACGTTCGGACGGCACGACACCATCTATGGCTGCTGCAGCGAGGCCAACAACTTCCTGCGATATGGCGTCCGCGACACTCCCAGCTGCTACGCCAATTTCTTGGCCGCGCTCCAACCGCACGGCCTGGGGCGCAGCGCCATCGTCGGGAATGTCAACTTCTTCATGCAGGTCCCGATCCTGGAGAGCGGGAGAGCTGCGGTCGCCCCCGCAGTGTCACCGCCCGGGAGCTATGTTGATCTGAGGGCAGAGCGCGCCACGCTCGCGGTGCTCTCCAATTGCCCCCAGATCCACAACCCCTGCAACGGCTATAAGCCGACCCCGATCCGCACGATCGTCTACAAGCCAACCCCAAGTTGAGAGGTGCCATGAGCGAAATCCAATTCTTGATGATCCCCAATGCTCCCAAGCCCGTCGCGCCCTACAGCCACGTGGTGGAGGTCGATGGCTGGGCCTTCGTTACGGGCCAGCTTGCAACCGATCCCGATGACGATTCGCTTCCCATGCCCGTCGGCATCGAGGCACAGACGCATAAGGTGATGAACAATCTCACCCGGGCGTTGCAGGGCGCCGGGCTTGGGCTTGATCGCGTTGTCTCAGTGCGCATTTTCCTGACCGACTTCGAGCGCGACTACGCCTTGATGAACCGCGTCTACGAAAGCTACTTTGCGAAGAACAGGCTCCCTGCGCGAACGACCATCGGTGTGACGGCGCTGGCGCGCGGTGGCATTATCGAAATCGACATGATTGCGCGCCGGCCTTGAGGGCACTCCTGTTCATGCGAGGCCGGTGGGGCCCCAAGCCGATCCGAGGCCGGTCAAAACTCCGGGGGTCAAGAGGCTCTGAAGTGAGTACCAGGCTGCGACCATCTATTGCGAGTATCGGTCCGACCCGCGCAGAGCTGGTCGTCAGCTGCGCACCGATTTTCTAACAGCTTCAGGTGACGCGTGGTTTCAAGGGAGTAACGGGAGGAAGCCGTGAAGAGCCCCGTGCACATCTGCGAAGTCCCCTCCGAAGTTTGGTACGAAGGTACTGACCGCGAGATCCGCGGTAAGGCGTTGTGCGACGTTGGTGGCGCAGCAAAGGTTGGCGTCGGCTACTTAGAATTGCCGTCCGGTTCGCATACGAAGCCCGGCCATTGGCACTCGAAGGAAGAAGAGCACTTGTATGTTTTGTCAGGGCAAGCCACGCTTCATCTTGGCAGCGCCTCTTTCACCCTTCACCCCGGCAGCTACGTCTGTTTCCCGGCCGGGCAGCCCATCGCCCACTACCTCCACAACACCGGTCGCGAAACGTTCGTCTATCTCATGATCGGCGAGAGGATCGCGGAAGATGAGGTCACCTATCCTGCGGACGCAACCTGACCCATATTCTCTGCAGACGTTATCGTTTCACATATTCTGCATAGGCGGGAACTGCCGCGCGCGGATATACTCTCTGGCCTCAGAACCAATGGCTCCGCAGCTTGGAGGGATGGAGGGATCGATGACCCAGAACATCGAGCATCAGGTCGAGGAGCAGGCGAAATTCTGGTCGGGTGTTGCACCGCCGAATGCGGCCAGCGAGGAGTTTGCGCGCGGGCTGGCTGAGATCGCAAAGGGCTTCGAGCGATTGCGCGGCCAGATGGCGTTCGAGGACGAGCCGTCGAGTTTCGAGGCCGCCCTGCAGGAGATCAAGGAGCGGACGCCATGACAGCAAGAACGGCGCGCACTACGGACCTCACGCGGCTGACCTTGATCGAGGCCAGCAACGCCGTCCGCGACGGCGAGGTCACGTCCGTCAGTCTCACCCAGGCTGCGCTTGACGGCTTCGCGGCTGCGGACCCCATTCTCAACGCAAGCATCGCTCTCGACCGGGAGGAGGCTCTGGAGCAAGCCCATGGTCTCGATAGGCTGCGCAAGGTTGGGCGGCTACTCGGCTCACTGCACGGCGTGCCGCTGGCGCACAAAGATATGTACTACCGGGCCGGCAAACTCTGCACCTGCGGTTCCAAGATCCGCAGGGCTTTCCGGCCCACCTACACGGCCACGGCCATCCGTCGGCTTGAAAATGCCGGATCGATTACCATCGGATCGCTGAACATGGCGGAGTTCGCCCAGAACCCGACCGGCCACAACGCCCACTTCGGCGACTGCCATAATCCCTGGCACGTTGATTACTGCACCGGGGGTTCCTCCTCGGGCTCAGGTGCGGCCGTTGCGGCGCGCCTCATCTACGGCGCTCTTGGCTCCGACACAGGTGGCTCCATCCGGCTACCCGCAACCATGTGTGGCATCACCGGCATCAAGGGCACGCAGACGCGCGTCTCCCGTTACGGCGCCATGCCACTCTCGTTCTCGGCCGACAACGTCGGCCCACTGGCCCGTACAGCGCGCGATTGCGCGCGCCTCCTACGCGAAATCGCGGGCCATGATCCGAACGATCCAACCTCCTCGTCCGAGCCGGTGCCGGACTACGAAGCATCGCTGGACGGCGATATCCGCGGCGTCGTGATTGGCATTCCGACCAACTTCTTCCTCGACGGCGCGGCCCCCGAGGTGCGCGGGGCATTCGACGCTGCCATGAAACTCTTGGAGGCGCGCGGCGCCGAGACAGTTAAACTTGAGTTTCCGCATATGGACGCCGTCAACACGTACGCCTCCGTAATCTCGCGTGCGGAGGGTGCCGCCATTCATGCTCAATGGATGCGCAAGCAACCGCGCGACTACTCCGTACATCTTGGTGGACGGCTCTACGCCGGCTACGCCATCCCGGCGGTGCAATACTTGGAGGCCTTGTCACGCCGCGGGCCGATTCTGCGCGCCTTCGGCAAGGACGTGTTCAGCAAGTGCCACGTCTTCGCGACGCCGACCATCCGCATGAAGGTGCCGACCCTAGCGGCCACCGACATCGATGCCGGCGCAGCGGGCGCTGTTGAGGCCTTTGGCGCCATCAGCATCAACACGCGCGCCATCAATTACCTTGGGCTGCCGTCAGTGAGCGCGCCCTGTGGCTTCGACAGTGACGGCCTGCCGATCGGCTTCCAGATCCAGGGGCGCCCATTCGGTGAAGGCAAGGTCCTCAAAGTCGCCGACGCCTACCAGCGCGACACCGACTGGCACACTCGAATACCAGGTTTGTCCTCTACAACGATGGTGGAGAGACGAGCCGCCGGTTGAGAGCCCCCAGTTGAGCCGCCCAGTTGAGCCCCCAGTTGAGCTCCGGGGGGATCACGGCGTGGAGCACAGGCGCAATGAGCGGGCTCACTCGCTCGCGCGGAAGCGCCGCCATTACGTCCGATCATAGCGACCGCCGATCGCGGCCACATAGCGTTCAACCGACTCATGCAAGATGCGCTTTGCATCCGCTGCCAGGACCCGCTCAAAGAAGTGGCTGTAGACACGATCGAATTGGAACGGCGCTAGCGCCGCTGCAATGGCCCGTACGCCTTTCCCCGATAGGGGGATCTGGTTCGGATAGCTGCGCATGAACGTGAATGATTTGCGGTCCAGGTTGACCGTTGCAATGTCTGCGGAGCAAACGACCCCCCGACCTTCTGCGCCGGCCGCCCAGTGCAGCATGGTGCCGCCTGGAAAGTGTCCACCACCTCTGATCAGGGTCACGCCGGGCAGGATTTCGAGGGTCTCGCCGTGCCAGGGCTTGATGCATGGATCGGGTCGCATCACCCAGGCGGAATCGTCGCCGTGCAGATGCACGGGCGCATTGCCGAACGCGCGGCTCCACTCGACCACCGTCGTGTAGAAGTGGGGATGGGAGATGGCGATCGCGCTGAGGCCGCCGAGGCCGTTGATGAGGGTGACGGTGGCAGCGTCGATGAGCGAGATGCAGTCCCAGAGCACGTTGCCGTGGGGCGTGCACAGCAGTAGCGCGCGCTGACCGATGGCGAAGCTTGGCTGCGTGCCAATGCCGATGAGGCCCGGTTCGTGTTGCCGGAAGCCGTTGAGATGGGTCACGCCAAGCCGCTCCAGTGTCGTCCAGGACTGTCCGGCTGGCGGCTTGAATTGACGTTCATCCTCGCACACCCCGCACTGAGGCGGCGGAGCGGTGCTTGGCGGATACTGCATTCCGCAGGCTGTGCAGATAAAGGCGGGCATTTGCCGGCTCCCTTGCTTGTGCGCCTATGATAGAAGCGAACGTGAGTGCCCGAAAGGGGATCATCCGCGCTGATGGCCCCGCAGGGGTCGGCACTGCGAACCTTACCTGTGAGCTGGTGCGAGGAAGCGGCTCCCTCCTGGGTGCGTGCGCCATTTGTGCACCGCGCCTTACATCCCTGAGGTTCGCGCCCCATTTGCGGATCCGGCCTACCGGGAACGCACGCTTGCCTCCCCGGGCACCGCCAAAAATCGCGGCGCGGTTGCCAATAACCAGCAAAATTTCAGGGCGATCTATGCTGCGGGTATATCGGCATGGGCTTCGATGCTGGGGTCGTCGGCCTTCGCATCCGCCGGTGTTGCTGAGCCTCTCGAACTTGCGCTCATGGTTGAGGCGGGCTCACACCAGGCGAAGTGCTCACCATCGCGACCTCCAAGTCGGCAGCCCTATTGAAGCTTGATGATCGCGGCGTGCTGGGGCCATTGCCGACGCGCGTTTGCTCAGGGGGGGGCTATGCCTGCAGCAGGTCTCGCACCTGGAGCAATTCATCGTCATTGATGCCGTGACCCATGCCGCGGTAGATGCGCTCTTTGACATCACCACCCAACCTGCGAAGCACCTTGGTTGATTCCTTCACGCGCTCGAGCGGTATGTGGTCGTCCATGTCACCGCAGCCGAGAAACACCGGCGTTCCGGCGAGCGAGCCGGCATAATCGCGTGGTGTGTCCTGTGGGCCAATCAGCCCGGCGCTGAGACCGATCACGGCGGCATAGCGGCGCGCATGGCGGGCGGCGTATTCCAGAGCTAGGCAGCCTCCCTGTGAGAAGCCGAGCAGCACGACGCGTTCCGGAGTGATCCCGTCCTTTGCCACGCCATCGATCAGCTCACCCACCATAGTCAGGGCTTGCGACAGGGCCGGTTCGTTCCGGTCCAATGGAGCGAGGAAGGAATATGGATACCAGGAATTACCGGGTGCCTGCGGCGCGAGGTAGGCAAGGTCACTCGTCTCGAAGTGCTCGGTGAGCGTGAGAATATCGGGAGCGGTTGCGCCCCGACCATGCAGCATGATCACGGCTTTGTCGGCGCGCGCGAGCGGCACGCCCGCGGTCATGACGCGCGGCTGCGTCATGATACGGGCTCGAGTTTGGGCAACACCGCCTCGAGTTCCTTGCGCCGTGGTTCGAGGAACGGCGGCAGTTTTAGACCCTTGCCCAAATCCGCAAGCGGTTCATCGACTGCGAAGCCGGGTTCGTCCGTGGCGATCTCGAAGAGGACACCTCCCGGTTCGTGGAAATAGATGGAGCGGAAGTATTCGCGGTTTTTCTGATCGGTGGGGTGGAGCCCATGATCCCTGACCAGCTTCGCAGCCATGTCTCGTTGCTCCGCATCGTCCCTGGCGCGGAACGCCACGTGATGCACGGATCCCCGACCCATGCGCCCCTGCAGGAAGCCCGCAGCCTCGCGAACATCGACGACACCACCGGCTCCCTTGCTGGCGCGGTAGCGGATGGTGCTGCCTTCTCTGCCTTCATCCTTGTAGCCCAACACATCCGTTAGAACGGCACCGGTGGGGGCCGCCGTTTCCAACATCAGCGTCACGCCGTGAAAGCCGCGGACGGCATGCTCTTGGGGGATGTCGCCATTCACCCATGCGGGTTCATCGGCGAGCGTCGTTGTCCCGACCAGGGCCAACCTCATGCCGTCCGGGTCGATGAAGGAGAGCATCGGTTCGCCAAACAATCTGGCGGGTGTCTCGTGTTGCACGCCCTTATCGACCAAACGATGCGTCCAGTAGGCGATCGAGGTCTGGGGAACCCGGAAGCTGGTCGTGGTGGCGAGCCCCACACCACCTCGCCCGGCGGCTGCATGTTCCCAGGGAAAGAAGGTCAAAATCGTCCCGGGTCTACCGGTCTCATCGCCCCAGTAGAAATGATAGGTGCCGGGATCGTCGAAGTTGACCGTCTTTTTCACGAACCGGAGGCCTAACACCCGCGAATAGAACTCCAGGTTGCGGGCGGGCTTACCGGCTATGGCGGTGACGTGATGAATGCCGTGCATTGCTATCTCCGTTCAAGCTCTTGGCCCAATCTTGGCCCAAGCGACTGAAAGCTCAGATCAGAGGATCGCCTTGGAACGTCTGCTCGAAAGCGAGATTACACCGCCCAGCACACATAACCGAGAGCTCCCCTGAAGGGCGTGAGGTCGGCCGGGAACGTTGTTGGAACGCGGCATGTTTGATCCATGTTTGATCGGTGGGTCGGCACCCTAGGGGCGCACAGGGCGTCCATCGAATGTCGCAGTGACCGCAAAGCTCAAGCCCTGGACCTCCAAGGCATCAAGTTCCAAAAGGACTGAAAGGAAGGGGGTGAAGCCACGGGACTTTACAGTTTCACGACGGTTCGGTGAGGCGAGCCGGCAGTGGCGCGTTTGGTGCGTGCCCCGCCAACAAGGCTCCCCTCGCGTCCATTCTATCCCCTAGCGTGCCACCAACAGCACCGGAATGCGCAGGGAATGCGCGAGCGATGAGCTACGTGGGCTCAGGAACTTCATCTCCCCTTGTCGCAATGAAGTTCCGATGACGATGAGATCATAGTGCGCCCGCCGTGCCGCGCGACGGATCTCGACCTCGGGTTTTGAGTTGGCGACCGTCAGCGTATCGACAGCCACGCTCACGCGCTTGCCGAGACGGCGCGCATCCTCAAGGAGCGACAGTCCGTGATGCGACACTCGCCCACGCAGCAACTCAGTATCATCGAGTGGATCGAACACATGTAACACGGTGATCGTTCCGCCACTGGCCTTGGCCAGGGATAAGCCGACCTCCATAGCAAGATGCGCGTCAGGAGTTCCCCCGGTCGGCACGAGAATGTGCAGAGGTTGCGCACTCTCGGTCGCCGAGCGCAAGCCGTTGAGGGCAACCGCCAGTGGGCCATTGAAGACGTTGACCAGGCGCTGAAGCGGCTCGGCAAAGTGGTTCGTCGCGGTCGCGATCGGTTGTTCTATGCCAACAAAGACAATGCTGTATCCTTTCACCACCTCGGTTTCGGCGGCGTTGTCCCGATCGAACGGCTTGTCCTGGACCAGCTCTGCAACCGGGATCTGCTGCAGCCCATCCGCGTCGGTCCGAGCGGTGGCGCTTCGTTGCAAGGTGAGGGCCGCGGCTTGCGAGAGGTGTTGAAGGCCCGTTTGATCTTGGTCTTTGTTCCCGCTCGGCCTCTCCATGATTGTGACCAGGACTTGTTCGTGGGCAGCGAACATACCGGCGAGCCCAGCTACAAGCCTTGCATTGGCACTGTCATCAACCACCACGAGTGCGCGCTCCATCTTGGGGACACTTGCGCGCGCCGCCTCCTCTTCTGTCTCGAG
>Ga0075424_100007137_pt1 | contig 10809 bp, 8 predicted proteins | sample SoiMethybrSBSTD3_FD_75301 | JGI IMG/M metagenome (GOLD analysis project Ga0075424, IMG submission 75301) | Bulk soil microbial communities from a Populus tree surrounding site in Tennessee, USA - Soil MetaG P. TD hybrid SBSTD3 | ecosystem: Environmental > Terrestrial > Soil > Tree plantation...
CGACAGTCTTAGGGCGCTGCGGGCGCACCGGGACGCACAGGAGCTCGAACGCGCCGTGTTCGGCAGCGACTACGCGGACTCGGACCTCGTCTTCTGCCGGGAGGACGGCCGGCTGCTCGAGCCAAGCCGGATCTCGGAGCGATTCGCGAAGCTCGCTGAGGACGCGGGCCTACCGAAGATACGGCTACACGATCTTCGCCACACTGCGGCGACGTTGCTGCTTGCCGCTGGCAAGCCCGCGAAGGTCGTATCAGAACGGCTCGGACATAGCGGCACCGCGATCACGCAGGACCTCTACCAGCACGTCACCCCGGAGTTCGAGCTGGACGCCGCCACGGCTGGCGCTGCCGTCTTCGGCGACGGCTAGGTTTGCGGCGCGTTTCCAGCTGGTTAGCAAACGCGCCGCAAAACGGCTTGGTTGAGCGGAAAACTCAGTACTTGAGGAAGTGGCCGGCCTGCTCGAAGACCTCGTCCTCGGCGCTGTAGATCTCCCACTCGGAGCGCCGAACTGCGAGGTACGAGCGCAGAAGCGGGTCACCGAGCGCGCCGGCGAGCACGTCGTCCGCCTCGAGGGCATCGAGCGCCTGCTCCTGCGACGAGGGCAGGCGCGAGATCCCCCGGCGCCGGCGCTCGAGCTCGTCGATCGTCGCCGGGTCGACCTCGATCGGTTCCGGCGGCTCGAGGCCGCGCTCGAGCCCGTCGAGGCCGGCAACGAGGAGGCCCCCGACGGCCAGGTACGGGTTGCAGCTCGAGTCGGCGGCCTTGAGCTCGACGTTCGTCGAGGTCTCTTCGAGGCCGCGGAACGAGGACGCGGCGCGGACGGGCGCCTCCCGGTTGTCGTGGCCCCAGCAGCGGAACGCGCCGGCCCACGTCTGCGGCACGATCCGGTGGTAGGAGTTGAAGCTCGGGGCGGCGAGCCCGCAGAGCCCTGGCAGGTGCTCGAGGACACCGGCGACGAAGGCGAGGGCGTCCTGCGAGAGCCCGTCAGGGGCGTCGGCGTCGTAGAAGCGGTTGTCGCTCTCGTCCCAGAGCGAGAAGTGGATGTGGCAGCCGTTTCCGGCTGCGTCCGGCCACGGCTTCGGCGCGAGCGAGGCGACGAGCCCTCGACTCGCCGCGACGCCGCGGATCGTCTCTCGCACGAGGATCTGGCGATCGGCGGCGGGTAACGCCGGCGCGTGTGCCGTCGAGATCTCCTGCTGGCCGTGGCCGAGCTCGGCGTAGTACTGCTCGAGGGCGATTCCCTGCTGGTCGAGGGCGCCGGCGAGGTCATCGACGTAGTCCTGCGAGGTGGTCATGCCGATGGTCGAGAAGCAGAGGCTCCTGTCGACGGGAACAAAGCCTCCGTCCGCTCGCTGCGCCAGCGTGAACTCGTTCTCGAACGCGACCTCGAGCCGGAGCCCGCGCTCGGCGAGCCGGTCGGCGGCGCGCTTCAGAAACGAACGCTGGCAAACGTCTGCCGGTGCCCCGTCGAGGGTCTGCTGATCGACGAGGAGCGCGCCGGTGTGGGGCGCGTACGGAAGGATCGTGAACGTGTCATGGTCGGGAACGAGCCGGTTCTCGCCGACCGGACCCATGCCCTCGACGCTTTGCAGCCGGTCGAGGCTGTTCATCGCCTCCATCGCGACCGTCACGCCGATCCCGGACCGCAGCCGGTCCTCGAGCCCGTGCCGACCCGAGGCCTTCGCCCGGATCGTCCCGTCGTTGCCACACCAGAGGAAGCGGACGAGCCTGAGGTTCGCCTCGGCGGCACCGCGGGCGACCTCGCTGGCGTCCACGCGGCGACAATACCTCTAGGTATCGCGGATCGCGAGCGCCTCCTCCAGCTTCATCTGGGAGCTGGCGAACTCGAGCGCGGCGCGCCGCACCGCGCGGTCGGCGCGGATCCGCTCGCGATTCAGGACGAGAACGTTCGCCTCAGGCACCTCCACGAGCCCGGCCCCCGCGAGCGCCAGGAGACAGTCGGACAGCCGTTTTCGTCGTGTCGATGGCGATCGAAGCGACGGATCGACCGCTCGTCCGTCCTCGTGCGCACGCTCCACGGCCGCCGCCAGCCAGCGGTCGAGCTCGGCCGGCGCCAGTGTGTCCGCCTGCAGGCCCTCCTCGACGAGCAGCCGGTGAGAAACCACCTGAGCACACGTGAGCGGAACGGTCCGCCGGAGAACGTCCAGCACAGCCTTCTCGACGTCTCGTCGCGGCGGCGGAAAGGGCTCGCCCACGGTCAGGAACGCAAACGGCCGACCCGTGGTGAGCGGGTCATAGGCGACGGCGAGAGGCAGAATCGCGCGCGGCCTCGATCGTCTCACGATCAGGCCGAGACCGGGGCGAAGCGGACCGATCGCGCCGTGGGGCGAGGGCGTCCCTTCGGGGAACAGCAGCAGCGGCTCTCCGCGCGCGTGGAGGTCGATGAGGCGGCGAAGATCGCCCGTCGCAGCCTGCGCCCGCGCACGCCACAGCCCGCGAGCGTCGGGCAGCTGGTCGCGCTCGATCTCGGTCCAGATCACCCCTGCGAGCTCGGGCCGGTCGGCGTCGGCGGCGGTGGCCGGCACCGGAAGTCCGGCGGCTTGCGCGTGCCGCAGGATCTCGGCGACGAGCGACTTCGGAAGTGACCGGGCAAGGGGGGCATCGGGCGCGAAGCGCAGCGCCTGGACGGCACGCATTGCCACCGCGCTCCGGATCGGGTTCACGCGCACGCGCGGCATGTACGGCGCAGGGTCGAACCCGTAGAGGATCCGGCGGAGCCACAGCGGCGCCTGCGCAGGGAGGAGCCCCCCTAGCGCCCCCGACTCGAAGAGGTCGTCCCGCGCAGCGAAGTGGAGCCGCGGTCCGCGACGAAGGTACATCCGGTCTGCGAAGTACAGCCGCCCGCAGATGATCGGCACGTCGGCGTCGCTTCGGTGCGTCGACACCAGGAGGACATGCCGCCGGGCACGAAGACGCTCCCGCCCGAAGACGACGACGCGAAAGGCGCAGTCGGAGTAGATCCGCATCCCGGTCGCGACGGCGGCGTAGAGCGGCTCCCACGGCTGCCGAAATTGAGGACTTGTAGTCATGCCCCGAAGATGCTAGGCCCTGCCCATCGTGTCTCGGGGATCGCTGGGGAAGCTCGGGAAGCTTGGCTGGGTCGTCGGCACCGTCTTCCGGAATCGAGAGCTGCGGCGCGTCGAGCTCGCGTTCGCCGGCTTCAACGGGGCCGAGTGGGCCGTCTGGATCGCGATGCTCGTGTACGCGTACGGCCAGGGCGGCGCGACGACCGCAGGCGTCGTTGCGGTCGTGCAGCTTGTGCCCGCGGCGATCGCGGCGCCATTCGCCTCGGTGCTCGCCGACCGCGGCGGTGCTCCCCGGATACTCCTGCTCGGCTATATCGCCCAGGCGGCAGCGATGGGAGCCACCGCGGCCGCGCTACTCGGAGGGGCGCCGCCGGTGCTCGCGTACGCGCTCGCCGCGGTCGCGGCGACTGCCGTCACGCTCACACGCCCCACGCAGGCGGCGCTCGTGCCCGCCCTCGCCCGCACGCCGGAGGAGCTCACCGCCGCCAATGTCATCTCCGGCTGGATCGAAAGCCTCACCATCCTCGCTGCCCCGGCGCTCACCGGGCTGCTCCTCGGCGTCGGGAGCCCCGGCCTCGTCTTCGCCGTGATGGCCGCGGTTGCGGTCGGCTCGGCCCTGCTCGTCGCGCCGCTCGCGCCACGTCCGGTCGACGCGGTGACGGACGAGCCCGCAGCGAGCACGGCCGCGGAGGCCGTCGCCGCTTTCCGCGTGGTCGCGCGCGACAGCTACTCACGGCTGCTCGTCATCCTGCTCTCCGCGCAGTCGATCGCGATCGGAGCGCTCGATGTCCTCTACGTCGTGCTGGCGCTCGGCGTCCTCGGGCTCGGAGACTCGGGCGCCGGATACCTCAATGCCGCGTTCGGTGCCGGAGGGACGGTCGCGATCGCAGCGACGGCGGCGCTCGTCGGCCGCCGCCACCTTGTCCCTCCACTCCTGTTTGGCACCGCCGCCTGGTCGCTTTCACTCATCGCGCTCGGCATCCACCCGTCGACCGTTGCGGCCTTCCTTCTCATCGGCATCGCGGGAGCGGGCCGCACGCTCCTGGACGTCTCGGGCCGGACGCTGTTGCAGCGCACGGCGCCGAGCGACGTTCTGGCTCGCGTGTTCGGCATCGTCGAGGGCCTGGCGGCGGCCGGACTCGCCGTCGGCTCGATTCTCGTGCCGATCCTCATCGCGGCGGGCGGCGCGCGCGCCGCGCTGATCGGCGTCGGTGCGCTGCTGCCGCTGATCCTCCTCGGAGCGGCGCCACGACTCGTCGCCGTCGACGCCCGCGCAAACGTGCCCGTCGTCGAGATCTCCCTGCTCCGCACGCTGCCGATGCTCGCTGCCCTTCCGCCGCCGGCACTGGAGCGGCTCGCGCAGAGCCTCGAGCCGGTCGAGACCGAAGCCGGAGCGGTCCTGATGAGGCAGGGCGAGCTCGGCGACCGCTTCTACGTGATCGCTGACGGTGAGGTCGAGGTCGAGGTCGACGGGCAGGCCGTTGCGCGACGCGGCCGCGGAGAGGGCATCGGCGAGATTGCGTTGCTGCGGAACGTCCCGCGGACGGCCACCGTTCGTGCCGTGACCCCGGTCCGCACCTACGCACTGGCCAAAGAGCCTTTCGTCGCTGCCGTTACCGGGCACGACCCGAGCGCGCGGGCAGCCGACCGGCTGATCGCCGGGCGGGCGCCGGCGCCGGCCTAGCGCTCTACCGCCCCGGCAGGAGCACGCGAAACGACGCGCCGCCCTCGTCGTTGTCCTCGACCCACGCCCGGCCGCCGTGAAGGCGGGCGAACTGCGAGACGAGCGAGAGCCCGATGCCGGTCCCCGACACGTAGGACGAGATGTCGAGGCCGCGCTCGAACAGATGGAAGATCGACTCCTTGACGTCGTCAGGGATTCCCGGCCCCTCGTCGTCAACGGCGATCAGCACTCCTTCGGTCTCGCCGGCGACACGCACGGTGATCCGGCTGCGCTCGGGCGTGTACTTCACGGCGTTCGCGAGCAGGTTGTCGACGATCCGCTCGACCTTGGGCGGATCGACGTCCGCGACGACCGGCTGGGCGTCGACCACGATCTCGTGGCGGCCGTCGGTCTGCGCAAGCACGACGCGCTCGACGAGGCGGTCGACCGCGGTCTCTCGGCGGCTCGCATACGCGAGGCCGCGCCGGAAGCGGTCGAGGTCGAGCAGATCGGAGAGCAGGCGGTCGAGCCTCGTCGCCTGCTCGCTGAGGTGGTGGACGATCTCCCGCACGGTCGGGTCGCTCAGCGATCCGCCCCTCGACTTCAGTGTCAGCGCGAATCCGAGGATGGACGCGAGCGGCGTCCGGAGCTCGTGCGAGACCGCCGAGAGGATGTCGTTGCGCAGGTTGTCGAGCAGGCGCTGCTCCGTGACGTCCTGCGCCGTGCCGAGCATCCTCCGCGGACGGCCCGCGTCGTCGACGATCACTTCGCCCCTCTCCCGCAGCGTCCGCACCGTTCCATCCTGCAGCACGCTTCGATGCTCGAAGGAGAACGGCCGTCTGTCCGCGTACGCCTGCTCGATCCGTTCGCGCACGCGCTCCCGGTCCTGCGGGTACACGTGCTCGAGGTACCACTCGTAGCTCACGCTCACGGATTGGGGCTCGAATCCGTAGATGCGGTAGAGCTCGTCCGACCAGGTCACGCGATTCCGGTCGATGTCCCACTCCCAGCTCCCGAGATGCGCGACCTCCTGGGCCGCGGCAAGCCCGGCGTGGGCGAGCGCAACTTCCTTCTCCGCGCGCTGGCGCTCGGTCAGCACGGCGCCGAGCAGGAGCAGCGTGAGGGCGATCACCGAGAAAAGCGCCTGGAGGATCTGTACCTCCTGGGTCAGCGTCAGCGTCTGCGAGCCGATCGGGACGGTTCCCTGGACCACGCCGGCGACCGCAATCGCGGAGGTGGCGAACGTGACCGTGGCCGCGCCCAGCTGTCGGAACCGCAGCGTGGCCCAGATAAGCAACGGGAACAGCAGGTACGGATAGCGCCACGCCCCGGCGACGAAGACGAGCAGGCTGATGCCGATCACGCCGAGGAGCAGCGCCGCCGCTTCGAGCGCCTCCGCGCGCGGGACACGTCTCCTGCCCTGTGCCGACCAGACGAGCAGTAGAGGCGCGACGAGGAGATCGCCCATCGCGTCTCCTGACCACCACAGCGCCCATGCCGAGCCATATGAGCTAGTCAGGCGGCCGTCGAGCCACAGCGTCGTGGTGCCGACGGTCGCGCTGATCGTCGTGCTGAGGAGGGCGGCGAGGAGCACGAGCGCGAGCACGTCTCTCGCGCGCTCGAGCGACCGGCGAAACGCGACCCGTCGCAGCAGGAACGCGCCAACGACCGCCTCCAGCGTGTTCCCGACCGCGATCGCCGCCGCGACCCACACCGAGACGTCGCCGCTCGTCGCGTTCGCAATGAACGCGCCGAGCGCAACCGCCGGCCACAGTCGTGGGCCCAGCACGACCAGCGCGGCGAGGGCGATGCCGCTCGGCGCCCATACCGGTGTGATCACGCCATGGGCGACCGACAGTCCGAGCCCGACCTTCGCCGCGCCGACGTAGAGCGCGGTGACGACCGCGCACCGCAGCAGGAAGCCGGGATCCGCGAGCCTCGAGGGGTTCGCGGGGGTCTCTTCCGCCACGCGCGACATCGTCATCGCCTTGCGGGTAGTACGGTACGCCGATCGCTGCCGAACTTCTCCGGGATTACGTGGACGCGTTCAACGAAGGAGTCCGCACCGGCGACTGGCAGCCCCTGCTGGCGTTCTGCTCGGAGGACGTCGAACTCGAGTTCGTCGGCATCCCGGTCGGGCCGTTCCACGGTCGCGACGCGGTCGGCGAGGCCTACCGGGTGCAGCCGCCCGACGACGAGCTCATCCTGCTCGAGCAGAAGGCGCCGGCCGCGGGCGTCTACGCCTGGGCTCGGGAGCCCGAGCGCCCGGCCGGCGAGCTGCACCTCGAGACGGCCGAGGGCCTGGTGTCACGGATCCGCGTGTACTACGAGACGTCGGCCTGAATCCGAGACGGTGGCCACGAACTCTTGCCCGCGCTCCTGGGAGTCGCCGCCCATACGGGTGACCGTGTAGGTGCTCTTCGGCGGGCCGGCGGGAGCCGGAGCCGGACGTGCGTCTCCTTCTGTGCTGCTCAAGGCGCTCGCGATGCCCGTCGCGGCGATCACAGCGACCAGCACCGCGGCCGAGGCAGTCACGACGAGATTGAGCACCCGGCCGAGGCTCACCGTTATGCCGGCACTTCCTCGAGCCGGACGATGGCGTCGCGCCGGATAAGAACCTGGCGTCCGTCATCGTCGCCCGCCAGCCGGAACGTGGCGAACGGGATTCCCATCATGGCCAGCTCGGCCGTCACTTCCTGCAGCTCGGACTCGACCACGACGTCCGGTATCCCCGTGACGAAGATCCGCGTCGGCATTCTCGATCTCCTCTCTCGACCTTCGTTGACAGGCACGGAATCTACTCCCGATCCGCCTTGGGGAACAGTCTGCGACCACGAGCGGCGTCGCTCCCGCCGAGCGCCTTCTCGATGCGCGACGCGCCGTCGGGCAGGAACGGCCGGACCTCCCGGGCAATCGCGCGGCTCGCGTCGATGAGGACGACGAGCACCGCGTCGAGCACCCGGCTCGCGGTTGCATCGCCGGCGCGCTCTGCTCGCCCGAGCTCCCAGGGCCGCGTCGCCGACACGAAGCGGTTGGCCTCGGTCACGGCACCCCACAGCGCGTCGGTTCCCGCCCGGAAGTCGAAGCGATCGAGAGCGCTCGCGATCCGGACAGGTGCCTGCTCGAGCGCGGCGAGGAGCGCAGCCGCTTCGACGGGCGGCGAGGATGCTGGATCGAGGCCCTCGGGCCGGTAGCGACCGAGGAGCGCGATCGTGCGGTTGACGAGGTTGCCGAGGTCGTCGGCGAGCTCGTCCGCCCGCGCGGCGAGCCGCTCCTCCCGGAAGTCGGCGTCGCCGGCGCGCGGCACGTCGCGGAGGAACCACCACCGCAGCGCGTCGGTGCCGTAGCGGCGTGCGAGCGCTGCGGGGTCAGACCCCGCCGAACCGGACTTCGACAGCTTGCGATGGCCGACGGTGACGTAGTCGTGGACGAGTACGGCTGTCGGCAAGGGCTCGCCCGCCGACAGCAGGATCGCTGGCCAGTAGACGGCGTGGAAGCGGAGGATGCCCTTGCCGATCACGTGAACGCGGTCGTCCGCTCGCTTCCACCACGTCTCGTAGCGCTCACCGCCGACCCCGTAGTCGAAAGCGGTGATGTAGTTCGCGAGCGCGTCGAACCAGACATAGATCACCTGTCCGGGGTCGTCCGGCACCGGGATCCCCCACCCCCGCGCCCGCGCACGAGACCGCGACACGCTGAGGTCGGCGAGCCCCGAGGCGACGAAGCTGAGCGCCTCGTTCCGTCGGTGCTCCGGCTCGACGCGAACGCGTCCGCTCTCGAGGAGACGGCGGAGCTCGGCCTCGTACCGCGAGAGACGAAAGAACCAGTTCCGCTCGGCCACCCGCTCGGGCGGTCGAAGGTGTTCGGGACAGAGGCCGTCGACGAGGTCACCCGGCGAGACGAACGCCTCGCACCCGACGCAGTAGAGGCCCTCGTATTCACGCTCGTAGAGGTCGCCGGCGGCGGCGCAGGCGCGCCAGAGCCGCTCGACGCCGGGGCGGTGCCGCGGATCGGCGCTCGTGCGGATGAAATCGTCGTACGAGAGTGCGAGCGGGTCGCGAAGGGCCGCGAAGCGCGCGGCCTTCGCGTCCACGAATTCGGCAACCGGGAGTCCCGCAGCCTCGGCCGACTCGACGTTCTTGAGCGAGTTGTCGTCGGTGCCGCTCAGGAACCGGACCTGATCGCCGCGCGCGCGACGGTGGCGCGCCAGCACGTCCGCCTGGACGCACTCGAGCGCGAAACCGATGTGCGGGTCCCCGTTGACGTACGGGATCGCCGTGGTGATGGAGATGCGACTGGTCATCGTGCGGTCCTTTCTGGCCCGCGGGGGCCGGCCGCACTGATCAGCCCGGCCCCGATCGCGGGGCCGGTTCGACGGTGGGTGACTTAGCGCACGCCGAGAGGCCCTGACATCGGGGCCATCATCGGCTGAAGTCCAGCGTGCGAGGTCACGTGATCACGATAGCGCCTCGACGTCGGCATCGGTGAGGGCGATCTCCGGCACGCGGAGATTGTCCTTCAGGTGCTCGAGCGAGAGTGTCCCCGGGATCGGCAGCATCGCGGGTGATCGCCGGAGGAGCCACGCGAGCGCGATCTGGTGCTCGGTCGCACCGTGCGCCCGGGCGATCTGCGTCAGGTTCGGGCTGCCCACGCCGCGCAGCGGAAAGTAGGGGACGAATGCGATTCCTTCCTGCTCGCAGTGGTCGATGACGTCGTCGTGCGTGCGCTCGTTCAGGCTGTAGTGGTTCTGCACCGCAGCGATCGGGACGACCCTGCGGGCACGCTCGATCTGCTCGACGCTCACCTGGGAGATGCCGACGAGCCGGATCGTGCCCTTGTCTCGGTATTCCTTGATCCGGCCCAGACTTTCCTCGAGCGGAATCTGCGGGTCGGGCCGGTGCAGGTAGTAGAGGCCGATCCGATCCGTGTGCAGCCGGCGCAGGCTCTCTTCGATCTCCGCGCCGAGCACCTCGGGCCGGGCGCCGTAGTAGCCGCCTTTGGTCGCCACGATGCACGTCTCCGGGATCTGAGACAGCGCCTCGCCGATCGTCGCTTCGCTCTCCCCGTCCCTGTACGTGTACGCGGTGTCGATCAGCTGGAGACCCGACGCAACCGCGTCTCTGATGAAGGCGACGTGCCCCGGGGTTCTCGTGAGCCGGTTCGTCCCGAGGCCGATCCGGCGTACCTCCCTGCCGTTGAGCTCGACCGTCGACGGCGCCGTCACCACGCTGGAGCGTATCGTCCGCGGATCGACGTAGTCGCGTACCAGGGCGAGGCAGGCGCCTTCTCCGAGGAAGGCGCGGTCGCCCTCTTTCCCGAGGCCGACCACCGGGCGTTTCCCTCGATCCGCACCGTCTTCGAGGCCGTCGAGGTCGGCCGTGCCGGGCGCGGCCTCGTGCCGATGGACAACTCGCAGGCCGGCAGCATCAACGAGACGTACGACCTCTTCCTGCGGCACGGGCTGCACCTCGTCGGCGAGACCGTCGTCCGCGTCGACCACTGCCTGCTCGCCCTCCCCGGGACGACGCTCGACGAGCTCCGCGAGGTGGCCTCGCACCCGCAGGCGATCGCCCAGTGCGAGGAGTTCCTCAACGCGCTCGACGTCACGGTTCGGGCCGAGTACAACACGGCGGGCGCGGCGAAGCGGATCGCGGAGGAGCGCCTCGAGCACACGGCGGCGATCGCCTCGCGGCGTGCCGGCGAGCTCTACGGGCTGGCCGTCCTCGCCGAGCGCATCCAGACGTATCCCGACAACTACACACGTTTCGGCGCGCTGTCGCGCGATCCGTCGCCGCTCGCGGAGCCGGACAAGTCGTCGCTGGTCTTCGGGGTCGGGCACGTCGCCGGCTCGCTCTACCGCTGCCTGGGCGCATTCGCCGAGCGTCAGGTGAACATGACGAAGCTCGAGTCCAGACCGCGTCCCGGCCGACCGTGGGAATACGTGTTCTACGCGGACATCGAGGCGCCGGCCCACCGGCCCGACATGGTCGAGGCGCTCGCGGCGCTCAGCGAGCACGCGACGTTCACTCGGCTCCTCGGGACGTACGCTGGCGCCGTGCAGCGCCGTCCGTAGCGTCCCCCTCCCGCGCCGCCAGCTCG
>Ga0075424_100007139_pt1 | contig 10806 bp, 5 predicted proteins | sample SoiMethybrSBSTD3_FD_75301 | JGI IMG/M metagenome (GOLD analysis project Ga0075424, IMG submission 75301) | Bulk soil microbial communities from a Populus tree surrounding site in Tennessee, USA - Soil MetaG P. TD hybrid SBSTD3 | ecosystem: Environmental > Terrestrial > Soil > Tree plantation...
GGTCGTATGAAACGACTTGACCTTCCCATAGCGAGTGTCGAGGGCCACGTGCGGCACACCCATGAGCAGGCTCAGGATGTGGCCGTGCAGCCGGTCTGTGACGACGACCTGTCCCCTTCCCAGGAGCCGGAGGCCTCGGGCGAGACGAGCCCGGGCGATGCGCCGGAAGTAGCCACGGTAGACGTTCGACGAGGCGATCGAGCGCGCCGACCCCGTCCAGCGCGGATATCGCCTCACGGCCCAGCGCAGCAGCGTGTCGAACTCTGTCGTGAGGGTACGGTTGTCGACGAGCCAATCGCGGCGCTCCACCTCCGTGCTCGTCGTCGGGGGCTCGGCGTGCCGCGCCTCGATATCGTGTCGGGCCAGCCAGAACACCTTGACGACGGGCGACGCCGGGCGCGCGAGAGGACCGAGGGCGAGCGCCATGTCGGGACAGAGGATGCTCCTCGTCCGAAACTCGGTTCGAGCGAGCTCGAGGCTCTGCTCGTCGCGCAGCAGCAGGGTGAGGTCGGGATGCGCATTGAAGATGGAGCGTGCGCGGGCGAGATTCCGCGGATCGTTGAAGGAGATCGATTGCGGCAGCTGGATGATCGGGCAGTGGGGAAAGCTCTGCACGACGTGCTCCCGGAAGTGCTGATGCGCGGGCCAGAGATCGCCGAGATTCCCGCCCCCGCTCAGCAGGATGACGCCGCGGCTGATGGCCGCGCGCAGCGCCTCGGGAGAGAAGGTGGGGATGTCGCAGCGGTAGGCGATGGTCGTCCCGGCCGCCTGCAGCCACGCCTCCTCCGCGAGCCAGATCGCGCTGTCCCCCACGTTCGGCTGATTCGGGAAGTCGAGGAGCGCACACGTCCGGTGGCGCTGGAGGAGGGGCCGGAGGACGTCGTCGATGCGGCCCTGCAGCTCGGCGATCAGCAGGTCGGCGCGCACCAGCGAGGAGCCTCTACCACGGCCGGGCCATGTAGTCCCAGGAGTCGGGGTAGCGGCCGAAGCTCGCGCGGTCCAGCGGCCCTCGGCCATCCACGGTGAACAGGGCCAGCCCGCACCCCGCAAGCAGCTCGTAGATCGCGCCGTCATTCGGACCGGAGCCGTGTTCGAGCAGCACATACGGTTTCCAGCTCTTCAGGGTGTGCACGGCCCCCTCCAGCACGGGAAGCTCGGCGCCTTCCACATCGATCTTCACCAGATGCACGGGCAGGTCGGGTGGGAGCAGATCGTCCAGGCGCATGGTGCGCACCGTGATGGTTCGGGTGCGCATCCCGTGGGTCGCGATGCTCTTCCGTCCGAATCCGCTCAACGCGAGGTCATCGTCGATGATGTCGAACTCCGCCGTGCCCGCCCGATCGCTGAGGGCGGCCTCGTGCACGGTGACGGTAGGGAACTTCTGCCGGAGGGCTTCGGCGAGATGGGGGATGGGCTCGACCGCGATGTGCTGCCCGTCGGGGGCGACGCGAAGCATCCGTCGGAGCATCGACCCGCCGTGACAGCCGACGTCGACGCAGTTGGAGGCCCGGCGGAGCACCGAGGCCATGATCAGCTCCATGTCGCGGATGTGCTCCAGGTTGACCCGGGCCAGGCGCTGGGTTTCGCGCTCCTGGCGAGAAACGAGAGCGTGCCCCCAGGCCGTGGCGCGTCGGACGCGCCACCACGGAAACCACCCCTTCGAGCCGCTCATGCGCCGCTCCTCGTGGCTGGCGAGCTGCTTGCGGCCGGCGATCGAGCCGTGCCCTCCGGCAGGACGGATCGACCTGAGCCGCCCTTTCTAGCGTGTATCTGCCTGCGCCGGGACGTCGATGACCGACACCCGGGACTGACCGCTCATGACGTCACTCACCTGGAGCTTCCACCTTCCGGCTGGATCGTTGAGGGCCAGGGGCAGGGTCAGGCGCGCGCGTCCCCGGGGCGCCATGAGGTTGCCGGAGTACTGGGGAGCCCGCCGGCCAGAGGGATCGACGACGTCAACCCGCAGGACGTGGAGGGCGGCGGGAGAGCCGTCGAGGGACAGACGGTAGACGCCGACGTCACCGCGACGAAGCTGACGGGGACCGGCCACCGTCACGGCCGGCAACGGCTGCGGGGAGAGCATCAGGAGGGTCGGCTCGTGGGGGTCGAGGTCGAAGGAGAGCCGGGTGCGCTTGCCAAGCGCCTTCGCTGCCCTCACGTTGGAGACGAATCGCTCGCCCGACCAGGTCACGGTGAGGGACCGCGGAGCTTCGAAGCGCTTGTTCGAGGCGCCGTCCGCCGAGCTCATGTCGGCCAGGGCCAGCTCGGGATTGCTCTGGATGGCGAGCATGGTCACCGCCCCGTTGCGAAAGGCCTGGATCTCGACTCCGATTACGGGCCGACCGGACGGGTCGGTCACGCGGAATTCGGGCACCCCGAGCGTCGACTCCAGGAGACGTCCCACGATGCGGTGAAGCTCCGGCCCCGAGGCAAGGAGGCGGTCACGGGCGTAGCGCGTCATGTCCACGTTCAGATAGATGGTCCGGCCGCGGCCGAAGCGCCGCTCCGTGATCTGCCCCGCGATGGGCGGGCCGAAGAAATCGGACAGCCGCGGCTCGGGCAGGCGACGGCCACGCTCGTCGTACACGCCGGGAGGTCCATCCGCTATCAGGACGCCGCCTTGCTCGACGAAGGTCCGGAGGGCCTGCGCTTCCCGGTCCGTGAGCGAGAGCGCGTGCGAGAGGACGAGCACGCGATAGCCTTGCCCGGTGAGGTCGCCACGCTCGATCTCCTCGGAGGTGACGAAGCGGTACGGGCGTCCGAGATCCTCGAGCAATCGCCCCAGGGATTCGCGCCGCCACCGCAGGGGACCGTACTCGTCGGAGCTCGCCGAGCGCTTCGTCCACGCCTCGCCCTTCGGTCTCTGCTCGTCCATCCACTCCAGGCGGAGGCTGCGCGGGGAATAGAGCACGGCGATGGGAGCGGGCGGCCGCTCGCTGTTGATCACGAGGGCCCCCGTGCCGCGTCGGATCTCTGTGAAGTACGGCTCGGCGTCCAGCCCGCGGGGCCCGAGGCGGCCATCGGGGCGGACGAACTCGGACCTCGCGTCCCAGAGGATCAGGCCACGGCTCCCGTGCAGCAGCTCGCGCCATACCCGGTGCTTCTCCCGCGGGCCTTGGGCGCCCGCGGTGGTGAGGATGATCGTCCGCGGATTGAGAGAGCGGATGAGCTCGACATTGCCGCCGATATTGTAGGGCTCGATGAGGTCCAGCACGGCGCTCAAACGAGCATAGTCGTAGCCGCCCCAGCCGGGCTGCTGCGCGCCTTCGATGGCGACGTAGGCGGCGGGGTCGACGGCATGCACGGCGTCCGTGCCGACCTGGAGCGCCCGCGCGAAGGCCACGTCCATCCATTCCTTGAAGTCGGACCACGCGGAGAAATTCTGGTCTGCGCGCTGCATGGCCTCGGTGGTGCCGTCGGGCATCACCGCGTCCCAGCTTCCGAAGCTGCTCCCCCATTGCCGGTTGAGCGCGGCCAGCGTCCCGTACCGCCCGGCCAGCCACGCGCGGAAGCCCGCCAGGGAGTGGGAGGAGTAGTCGAAGTCCCAGAAGGCGGAGAGGTCGGCGATACCCGGCTCGTCGCCCAGGTTGTAGAAGAGGGGGCGATACGGGGCGTTGCTCCGTGCCGCAGCGGCCAGGCGCTCTCCGATCACGGTGAGCCACTCGGGATCGCTGAGGCTCGGATCTCGCTTGAAGGCTTCCTTGCCCGCGGGGTCCTTCTCGTGGAGACGTTTCGCCTCCAGGAACTTCCAGTTCTTCGGCCGGTCAGGGAGCAAGCGATGGTACGCGGAGTAGAAATCGGTCGCGATGTTCTCCACGTACCAGCGCAGGTCGTTCTGGAGCAGGGCGTCGGGAGGCGCCTGCCCGCTGTTGCGGTAGACGACGGCGCCCGCGGTGACCCCGATCTTCTTCAGGGTGGCGTACTGCTCGGCCGTGTGCGGCTGCCACATGATGATCTGGTAATCCCACCATCCCTGCGAAGTCGGCCGGGCGATGAACGAGGTCGCCGCCTGCTCCCCGTGCGGGCCGCGTGCGCGCTTCGGGTCCGCCCCGAGCGAGAGCCGCACGCTGAGCCGATTCTGCATGGCCACCGCGCGCCGGAGATCCAGCGGGAAGGCCACCTCCGCGCCGCCGCGGAGGTCGACGGGGATCGTGCGCTGCTCGACCAGGCGATCGTAGACGTCGGTCCAGGTCACGGTCAGCGTCCCTCGCCCCATGACCGGGGCGTCGATTCGATAGCGGGCCTGGATGCGGGCTTCGCGATCCAGGGCGGGGGCGGGCAGCACGATCTCGCCGGCCGGGGCCGGCGCGGGAACGAGAAGAAGGCTGAAGCCGAGCAGGATGCAGACTCGCCGCGAGCTTGTCGTCATCGAAAGAGCGGGGAGACGAGCGGTGGTCGACTACGCTCGGGTCGGCGCGAAGATGTACGCCGGCTCGTTCGCGTGACTGATGACACCAAAGACGTCGTACGTCGGCGAGTAGAAGAATCGATGCCACGTCCCGCCCCCGGGATTGAGGCCGATGACCGGGATGCTGGGCGTGTCTCCGCCACTGGGCGTGAGGAGGGAGCAGGCCCATGTATCGGGCTTGATGAGCCAGAGATTCTTGCCCCCGTTCCAGATCACGTAGACGTCGGCGATGGGATCGTAGCGGCCTCCGGGGCCGGCGATGCTGGCGCACTCGGTGTTGCCCGTCAGGTTGCCGACGATCTGGCGGGAGACGGAGTGCGGGTTCTTCGAGAAGTCGTAGATGGCCACCCCGCCTTTTTGGGGCGCCACCGTATCCCGCCCGATGACCACGGCACGGTTCCGCTTGCTGTCGAAGAACATGTGATTCAGCGCGTTGGAGTTGTTGATCTCGGATCCGCGGCTGCCGAGCGACACCACGCGCTTGCCGAATGGTCGGGTCGGATAGTAGGCCCAGAGATTGTCGTTGTCGTGAAGGAGCACGCGTGCGTTCACGGGGTCCCAGCATCCGTAGGGGGTGTGGCCGTTGTACGAGAAGCCAGCATCGAGATCGAGGGATCGATAGCGCTTGGTGGCCGCGTCGTACTCGCAGGGAACATAGGCGAGGGAGGTGTCCCACCAGCCGAACCCGCCCCACAGGAAGTGCCGCTTCACCGATGGCATGTAGATGCTGGCGCCGTAGGACTGGCGCATGTTGGGATAGGCGCGGCGGCCCTGGCTGTCGAGCTCGGCGTGATCGGGGTACTTGTTGTTCACGTCGATGTAGAACGGTGACCCGCCGGTGCGGGTGCCCACGCCGGTGCTCGGCGCGTACGGCTGCGTATAGGCGGGGATCAGATCCACCGTAGGATCGACATCGTGCCGCCAGGCGCCCGTCTTCATGGCGAAGGTGTTGACCTCGTTCGAGGCCCAGCCCCCATGCCCCGTGCAGAGCAGGATGGGCAGCTCGTCGCGATCGGTGTCGTAGTCCGCCGTGCACCATCCCACGAAGGCGAGGTCGGGGCTCGAGCTGGGAGCGCCCTTGAGGTCGCCCATGTGCCTGCCATTCACCCGGTAGATCACATCCTGAAAGGTATTGGAGCCATAGGCCGTCCATTGACCGCGCGGGAAGGCCCCGGGGGACCGTGGTGCATTCGACCGCTGCGCCTGGGCGAAGAGGGGAGCCAGGACGAGGGTGCCCGCCACGCTGCCGAGGAAGGCTCGGCGAGAGGCGATCGACTCAGCGACTCGGTGGTGTGCCCTCATCGCTGGATCACCCAGGCGAGCAGGCCATCGACCGAGCGGCGAATCACGTCGTTCGTCTCGTCGGGTGCATGCATCTCCGGGCGCTCGTCTCGCGAAGGAGCAGACCGCGCATAGTGCACTCCATGCTAGCAAATGGCCCTCGCAGGAACCAGCATCGGCCTGTCCGCGGCGCAGCTCTGCGACCCACGGGAACGGGCCCTCCCTCGTGCCGGGTTACCGTCCGTCGCGGTCGCCCAGGCGAGACCCCGGCCTGAACCGGCTTGGAATGCCGAGGAGCCATGATACGTTGGATATTGCAACGGTTCCAGGCAGCCGGCCCCCAGAGGGGAGGGTCGCTCGGATCCCATAGGCGCCCCGTATGACACTTCCCAAGACTCTCTGGCTCACCGTGAGCGGTCTGTCCCTGCTCGTGGCTGTGTCAGCGTACGCCCAGGCCATCGAATGGGCCGACGCCATGAAGGCGGCCGAGCGCGCGCTCAACGAGTCGCGCTACGAAGAGGCCGAGCAGTATTTGCGCACCGCCGTGAGGTACGCGGGGACGTTCAAGCCCGGCGATCGGCGACTCGATAGAACCTTCAGTGCCCTCGCCACGCTCCTCTACACGCGGGGCAACTACGCGGAAGCCGAACGCGTGTATTTCGATGCCGTGAGAATGCTGGAGAAGACGCTCGGGCCCGAACATCTCCGGGTGGCCAACGGTCTCACGGGACTGGCCGTGATCTATCAGATGCAGGGCAAGTTCAGGGAAGCCGAGCCGCTCTTCGAGCGCGCGCTGGTCATCAGGGAGCGAGTGCTGGGTCCCGAGCATCCCGACGTAGCCAACAGCCTCAACAACCTGGGCACGCTCTACAACTCCGAAGGCAAGTTGACCGAGGCCGAGCGCGCCTACACGCGGGCCCTGGCCATCCTGGAGAAGCTCTACGGGCCTTTCAACCTCGACGTGGCAGGCACCGTCAACAATCTGGGCGTGGTCTACGGCGCCCAGGGCCGGCCGGCGGAGGCCGAGCGCTTCCTGAAGCGCGCCCTCAGCATTCGGGAAGCGGCCCTGGGAGCCCGGCATGCTGACGTCGCGGCGACGCTCGACAATCTCGGAGCCTTCTTCAATTCCCAGGGACGTCCGGTGGAAGCGGAGAACGTGCTGACCCGAGCCCTCGCGATCCAGGAGCGCGTGCGCGGCCCCGAGCACGCCGATGTCGCCATCACCCTCGGCCATCTCGCCGTGGCTTACGAGGCGGAAAGGCGGACGGCCGAGGCGGAGGCAACCCTCCGGCGTTCGCTCGCCGTTTGGGAGAAGGTGCTGGGCGCGGACGACGTGCGGGTCGCGGGGACGCTCAGCACGCTGGCCAGGCTCTACAGCGCTGAAGGCAAGCACGCCGACGCCGAGGCCGCCCTGAAGCGATCCGTGGCCATCCGCGAGCGCGGGGCGAGCCCACGGTCGCTCGATCTGGCCGGCGATCTCGACGCCTATGCCCGCCTGCTGTGCACGATGCATCGGGACTCAGAAGCCGTCCCCCTCGAGGCGCGCGCCGCCGCCATCCGGGCGGAGCATCCCGCGGCGGAGCTGTCCAAGCGTACGAGCGAGACTCGTTGAGCTCGCCTGCAGTGTTCCTGCTCAAGGGCCGCTCGGTCGGCCACGAGGGGTCATGATGAAGCACGTGAAGCGCGTGAATGATCGGTATCGTGTGGTGGCAGCGCTGTTCCTGAGCGGGCTCGTGCTCCTGGCCGGCGCGGGGTGTTCCCAGAGCCCCGAGGCCAAGAAGCAGAAGGCCGTCACGCGCGGCGAGCAGTACATGAAGGAAGGAAAGGTCAACGAGGCCGTCATCGAGTTCCGGAACGCGCTCCAGATCGACCCGAACTTCTTGCCGGCCGTCCAGGGCCTCGGCCGTGCGTACGCTGCCAAGTCCTGGAACGGTGACGCCATCCGGGAGTTCCAGCGTGCGGAGAAGCTCTCACCGAACACCCTGTCCATCGAGGCGGACCTGGGCCGCGTGCTCGTCCAGAGCGGAGCCTTCAAGGAAGCCGAGGCCCAGGCCTCGGCCATCCTGAGCAAGGAGCCGCGGAACATCGACGGTCTCTACATCCGCGCCACGGCCCTGCTTGGACAAGGCAAGGTCCAGGAGGCCAAGGAGGTGCTCCAGAGCGTGCCCGCGGGAGAGGCGCCTCCCGACATCAGTCGTACCACGGCCATCGCGCTGGCGCGACTCGGCAAGATCGCCGAGGCGGAGCAAACCTTCCGAGCCCTCCTGGCCAAGGATCCCAAGGACGGACTGAGCCTGGCCGGGCTGGGCGCCATCGAACTCTCCCGCGGCCATTCCGCGGAAGCCCTCGCGCTCTACGAGCGCGCCAAGGCCGTCCTGCCGGCTGACCCGCGCATGCGACAGGGACTCGCGGTAGCGCACGCGAGGCTCGGACAGCTCCCCGAGGCGATCAAGGAGCTGGAGCAGGTGGACCAGCGCGCGTGGTCCGCGGACACGGTGCTCGCCCTCTCCACGTACTACCTCCGGGCGAATCGTCCCGCCGACGCGATTCGGTTGCTCGCGCCCGTGGTCGAACGTGCGCCTCGCTTCCCCAGCGCTCGCTACCTGCTGGGCCTGGCGTATCTGGCCAGCAACGATCCTGGTCCGGCCATCACGCAATTCGAGGAGCTCCAGCGGCAGGCGCCCGACAACATCCAGACACGTTTTCGCCTGGGCATCGCGTACTCAAGAGCGGGGCGACCGAAAGAGGCTCTCGCCCAGATGGACTCGGTGGCTCGGGCCATGGACCGGACGGCGGAGTACCAGCTCGAGCGTAGCCAGGCTCTCTTGCTTTCGGGCCAACTCGACGAGGCTCTGGTCGCCGCCAACAACGCGCAACGCCTGGCCGCCCAGCTGCCGCAGGTCTATCTCCTCATGGGCCAGATCCAGACGCGGCGGCGCGACATCAAGGCGGCGCGCGAGATGTTCGCGAAGGCGGCCGAGATGGACGCGACCTACGTGCCTGCCCGCCTCGCCCTGGGCGGGCTGGATCTTGCCGAGAAGAACCCGGACAGCGCGCTGAAGGAGTTCGACGCCGCAGTCAAGGCCAATCCGAAATCGCTGCAGGCCGTGCAGGCCAAGGTGAGCGCCCTGCTGGCGGAGAAGCGCATGAAGGAGGCCATCGAGGTCGCCGAGTCTGCCGTGAAGGCCAACGACCAGGATGCTGGCTTCCGCGCCCTGCTCGGAGGCATCCTCCTCGCCGACAACCAGCTGGACAAGGCTTCGGCGTCCTTTCGGCGGGCCCTCGAGCTCGATGCGAAGTCCGTGGGCGCCCGGCTGGGTCTGGCGCGAGTCGCCATCGTCCAGAAGAAGGAAGACGAGGCAATCACCCAGCTCCAGGCCGCCCTGAAGGATCGGCCCGATCAGCCCACGGCCGTGCTCCTCCTGACCGCGCTCTACGAGAAGTCCGGCCAATACGATCAGGCCATTCCCGTTCTGGAGGCGGCCCTCAAGGCCTCTCCGCGCCAGTCCGCGTTCTCCACCCAGCTCGGAGAGCTCTATCTGAGGAAAGGGCGCTACGACGACGCCATCGCCCTCATGTCGGACTTGCTCTCGCTCTATCCCGACTTCGTGCCGGCCCGCCTCGTCCGGGGTCAGGCCTACCTGACGCAAGGCAAGGGCCAGGCCGCTCTGCAGGAGCTGCAGGCGGTGGTCAAGGCGAATCCCAAGCTGCCCGCCGGGCACTACTACCTCGCCCGCACCTACGGGGCCCTCGGGAAGCTGCCGGAGGCGAAAACGGAGTACGGAGAGGTCCTGAAGCTCAATCCGCAGTTCGAGCCGGCCAAGGCCGAGCTCGCCGCGCTGTCCGGGCAGAAGCCTGACGAGAGCGCGCAGATCGAGCGGTTGCGCGCCGCCCTCAAGAGCGATCCCAAGAACGTGGGGCTGCGCATGACCCTTGCCCAGATGCTGTTGCGTCAGGGTCAACCCAATGAGGCCCAGGCCGAGCTGAAGCAGATCCTGGACCTGGCCCCCGCTGATCCCGAGGCCAACTATCTGATGGCGCAGATTCTCCTGAAGCAGGGGAACGCAGATGAATCGGCGAACCACCTTCGCGCCACCCTCCGCTCCAATCCGGCGCACGTGGGCGCGCACGTCATGATGGGCAACTACCTTCTCCGCAGGGACCAGCCCACGCAGGCCATCGGGGAGTTCGAAGCGGCGCTCCGGGTGAATCCCAGCTTGCGGGAGGTGAAGTACGAGCTGGGCATGCTGTATGCGAAGGCGGGCCGTTCGGCCGATGCCATGCGCATCGTTCGCGAGCTCGAGCAAAGCGACCCGAAGAGCGGCGTGCCGGCGATCATGCGCGGCGCGGTGTTGCTCGGTCAAGGGGATGCCAAGGGAGCGGTGGACGCCTTCAGTGCCGCGCTCAAGGTACCCGGAACCCAGCTCGACGCCTACCGAGGTCTGGGCCAGGCCTATCAGCAACTGGGCCAGCCGGACCGCGCCATCGAGAACTACCGGCGAGCTCTCGCCATCAACGCCGACGACATCGTCTCGCTCAACAATCTCGCGTGGCTCCTCACCGATTCCCAGAAGAAGCCGGAGGAAGCGCTGCCCTTCGCCACCAAGGCCGAAAAGCTCGCCCCTCGGTCCGCCGAGGTGCTCGACACCCTCGGGTGGACTCAATACAAGCTCGGGTCCTTCGCGGAGGCAGAGAAGCTTCTCTCACGAGCGGCGGAACGGGCGCCCGCCAATGGCACCGTTCGCTTTCACCTCGGCATGGCCTACATGAGCCTCGGCCGCAAGGCGGACGCGGTGTCGACCTTGCGCCGCGCGGCCCAGCTCGATCCGAAGCTCGCCCAGAGCGAGAAGATCGAAGACCTCATCAAGCAGCTCGGCGGCTAGATCTCCCCGCACCGTCTCGCGGGGTCGTCCTCGTGAGGGCGACCCCGCGTCATTCTTTCCGATTCTGCTCTGCGCAACAGCCAGGGCACGCCTAGACGGTCATTCCGTCCCACTCGAATGACACCGCCGTCGTATTGGGCGTCGAGACCGGACGTCTGAGCAGAAAGCTCCAGATAGAGCGTGAGGCCTGCTCAGGCCCTGATGGCCTGGCGTGCCTCGTGGAGGACCGGGCGG
>Ga0075424_100007142_pt1 | contig 10805 bp, 11 predicted proteins | sample SoiMethybrSBSTD3_FD_75301 | JGI IMG/M metagenome (GOLD analysis project Ga0075424, IMG submission 75301) | Bulk soil microbial communities from a Populus tree surrounding site in Tennessee, USA - Soil MetaG P. TD hybrid SBSTD3 | ecosystem: Environmental > Terrestrial > Soil > Tree plantation...
CAGATGATTCCTTACGTCGTCACGATCGTCGTCCTCGCAGGTTTTATCGGTCAGTCGCGCGCCCCCAAAGCTATAGGAATCCCTTACGAGAAGGAAAGGTAATCACCAACACAGCTTGGGATAGCGTCTCCCGAGCTAAATGTTGTAATGTCTTTATTCGAGCAAATATGTCATCCCGACCAGTCCCGACCACATCTCTCTATGATCGCGCGGATAAAGCTGCGCGCCTGATTCGTTCACGCACGCAGACCGAGACTTCGGTGGCCGTTGTCCTGGGAAGCGGACTCGGGGGCTTTGCCGATGAGCTGACCAACGCAACGGCGATTCGCTACGACGAGATTCCCGGGTTTGCCCGTGCCACAGTTGAAGGCCACGCCGGCCGTTTGGTCATCGGCGAAATCGGCGATTCGGCTCTGGCGGCGATGCAGGGGCGCTTTCATTTTTACGAAGGTTATTCGCTGGAAGAAGTCACGTTCCCGATTCGCGTCCTGAAACTCCTTGGCGTGCGGACTTTAATTCTGACGAACGCTTCGGGCGCGCTCAATGTTGAATTCACGCCCGGCTCGTTGATGGTGATTACCGATCACATAAACTTGATGGGTGTGAATCCGTTGATTGGTCCGAACGACGAACGCTTCGGGCCGCGCTTTCCGGATTTGACGAACAGCTACGCACCGGAATTACAGGACGTGGTGTTGTCGGAAGCGCGCGCCATCGGCTTGCAAATGTTCCGCGGAGTTTACGCTTCGTTAACCGGCCCAAGTTACGAAACGCCTGCCGAAATTCACATGGTGCGTTCATTGGGAGCAGACGCCGTCGGTATGAGCACGGTGCCGGAAGCAATCGTCGCGCGCCACATGGACATGCAGGTTGTCGGTATCTCGTGCATCACGAACCTCGCAGCCGGTGTGTCTGACCGTCCGGTCGATCACGATCAAGTCATCGCCACCGGCGAACGTGTGCGCGAGCAGTTTACCGAATTGTTGAGACGCGTCATTCCGCGATTATGATCATTGGTATTTGTGGCGGCACAGGTTCCGGCAAAACGACGGTAGCAAACCGAATCCTCGAATCGGTGAGTGCTGATGAAGTTGTCTTCATCCAGCAGGATCTTTACTACCGCGACTTGAAAGACATGCCGCTCGATTATCGCAACGCGGCGAACTTCGATCATCCGGATGCGGTAGACAACGACCTGCTGGTAAATCACCTGAAGAAACTGAACGCGGGTGAACCGGTCGAGTTACCGATTTACGATTTTCGAACACATACGCGGCTGCCGGCGACTACGCGAGTCGAGCCGAAACCGATCGTCATCGTCGAAGGCATTCTGATTTTCGCCGAGCCGCGTTTGCTCGAGCAGATGGACATCAAGATCTTTGTCGACACGCCCGATGATCTACGTTTCATTCGCCGCCTGCGGCGCGACATTGCCGAACGCGGTCGCACGCTTGATTCGGTCATCGATCAATACATCGCGACGGTGCGACCGATGCATATTCAGTTCGTCGAGCCGTCGAAGCGTTTTGCCGACGTAATTATTCCCGAGGGTGGTCATAATCTTGTGAGCATTGATTTGATAAGCGGAAAGATTCGCGAGAGGCTGGCCCGAGACATTCAGGTCGGAGGCCAGATTTGAGCGAGACCGAGAATCTAGTTGAAATTGCCACTAAGGCGCGCACATGTTCACTCGCGCCCTTTTCGAATTTCCTGGTGGGCGCCGCGCTGCGCACTGAAGCCGGAAAGATCTACACCGGCTGTAACATCGAAAGTGCAAGCTACGGCCTGACGGTTTGCGCGGAACGAGTCGCGATTTGGAAGGCGCTGTCGGAGTGCGAGCGTGAATTTACCGACCTCGTGATCGTGGTTGACACGGAACAGTTGACGCCACCGTGTGGGACTTGCCGGCAAATTATCTGGGAGTACTGCAAGCAAGCGAAGATCACGCTCGCGAATCTTCGTGGCCAGCGTCAGGAAGTGCACATCGGCGACCTTCTGCCGCGCGCATTCGACGCGAGGTTCTTGAAAGACGCAACGCCAAAGTCGTAACGCACCGGAGTCCGCCATTTATGCGAATCAAGATCATTGTCGTCATTTTGTTGATTTCGTTCGCGCAATCCACGACGATGGCGCAGCGCAGGAAGACCAACGTGGATCTGATTATCAGAGGCGGCGCCGTTGTGACGATGGATGGCTCGCGTCGCGTCATCGAAAACGGTGGCGTGGCGATCAAGGGCGGTCGCATCGTTGCGGTCGATGACACGGCGGATATCGATCGGCAATATGTTGCGCGCGATGTCATCAACGCCGCGGGTAAAGTTGTCATTCCCGGACTCATCAACGGTCACACGCACGTGCCGATGACCCTGTTTCGCGGCATCGCCGACGATCTCGATCTGCAGGAGTGGCTGACCAAGTACATATTCCCGGCAGAGGCAAAAAACGTTACCGAAGATTTCGTGCGCGTCGGCACGCGCCTCGGATTGGCAGAAATGATTCGCAGTGGCACGACAACCTACTGCGACATGTATTACTTCGAAGACGCAATTGCCGACGAAACCTTTAAAGCGGGGATGCGCGGTGTGCTGGGCGAAACGGTCATCGACTTTCCGGTCGCCGATAATAAGACCTACGAAGCTGGCCTCGCCTATTCCGAGAAATTCATTCAAAAGTGGAAAGGCAACGCCCTGATCGTTCCGGCGATCGCTCCACACGCGCCGTACACAGTTTCGGAAGATCATCTGAAAGCAGCACGCGCGCTTTCCGATCGTCTACGCGCGCCCATCGTCACTCACATCTCGGAAACAAAGCGGGAAGTCGATGACAGCATCAAAGCAAAAGGTGCGTCGCCTGTCGACTATCTCAATCGCATTGGTTTTCTGAACGACCGCGTGATTGCGGCGCATATGGTCTGGCCGATGGGTGACGAATTGGCCCTGCTGAAGAAGCTGGGTGTCGGCATCGTGCACAATCCACAGTCGAACATGAAACTTGCGTCCGGAACGGCGCCGGTCCCGGAAATGCTGAAAGAGAATCTCCCGGTCGGATTGGGCACTGACGGCGCCGCCTCAAACAACGACCTGAACCTGTGGGAAGAGATGGATACGGCGGCGAAGTTGCACAAACTAATCAGCAACGATCCGAAAGTTGTGTCAGCCCGGGATGCGTTCGAGATGGCGACGATTCGCGGCGCTCGCGCACTGCACCTCGAGAAAGAAATCGGATCGATCGAAAAAGGGAAGCGTGCGGATATTGTGATTGTCGATCTCGACGCTCTCAACCAGACGCCGTTCTACAACATCTACTCTGATCTTGTGTACGCAACGAAGGCCGGTGACGTGCGGACAGTCGTCATCGAAGGCCGCGTGGTGATGCGTGATCGGCGCCTGCTGACTCTTAACGAAGAAACCATCAAAGCGGATGCGCGACGCTATCGTGAAAAGATTGTGCAGAGTGTTGGCTTAAAGACTCTACCTGAGGAATAGCGCATGGCCGGGCGCGGGCGCGATCTCTGATGTTGTCAAGAACCGCTTCGGCCAAGAGAACCATCAGCGACGGTCTCTTTGCCAGGACGCGCAGTCCGGCGATAGCGGTACTGAAACACAACGTCGCATAATCCACCGCAGTCAGATCAAAACCAAGCAAGCCTGATCGCTGGTCGTCACCAATATCGATCATGCTGTCAACCAGGCAACCCACCGCCCCGATCTCTTCCATCAATCGACAGAGCTTCTGGTTCGGTTCACGCAACGCGGAGCGAATCAGCAGGTAAGACTGTCTCGCCGTCGCGCGGCCCAGCGCCTTGCGGTGCCTGATGTAAGCGCCGACTGACGTCGCCGTGCGCTCGCGAAGCACTTCGTGATGGGCGCGCTGCAACGATCGCAAGATTGGCTTGCGATTAAGGTCTTCGACGTGAGACTTCAGGACCTCGGTTACAATCGCGACGTCTGACGCACGTGAGATTTCATTCAAGCCGCACGCAACGCCGCTGAAACGATCGAAAACAATTCGCGCCACGCCCTCGCCGCCTGAGTCGATTGCATCATCGACTACCGCAATGAACAGATAGTGCGACAGCAGACGCTCATGAACTGCCTCTCGATCGAATTGGATGTGAAAACTATCGAGGAAACGGACGATGCGCTCAGGAATTCTTGTGAAGTGACTGTAGCGGGCATTGTCGACGATAGTCCGGAACCGTCGCCGGAGCGCAGCATTCACGGGCGGTGAAGATGCCTCGGACGAGACCAACGGACCGTGCAGCAAAGGGTGATGTGCCAGTGCCATCAGTAACCAGAACCAGCAGCAGCGATTCTAAATCAGTTCGCGCAGCGAAGGTCACAGGAAATCGACGGCTTGTGGAGCACCCTCCCGAAACTTGACGAAAAAGTCAGGAATGCTAGAATAGCCTTGGTTTTCGAACAAATCGCGCAAGATGAAGATTTCAGCTCACGAAGAATATGGCCTGCGATGCCTGGTCCAATTGGCCAGGGCCGAGACGGCAGACGAATCTCTGACGCTCCATCAGATCGCGGAGCGTGAGGGGCTTTCGGTTGCGAACGCCGGCAAGCTGATGTGGATTTTGGTGAAAGCCGGCCTCGTGCAATCCCAGCGCGGGGCGAACGGGGGTTACACGCTGGCGCGTCCTGCTTCGGACATTCACTTGAATGAAGTAATACGGATTCTCGACGAAGACACCGTCGATCGCTTCTGCAAGACGCATACCGGCGTGCTCGAGACCTGCGTGCACACGAGCGACTGCGGGATTCGACCGGTGATCGTCGGTCTTCATGAAATTGTGCAGAGCGCCTTGTCGGAAATTACGCTGGCTGAATTGATCGGGTCTGAAGAAAAGGTCGATGCGCGCGTGCATCAGATCCAAAGAATGCAAACTCCTTTACGATCCATGCGCAGCACGAACTGAGAAACGAAAATGAGCACTGCTGAGATACTCGCAAACCGCGAATACAAATACGGCTGGGTCACCGACATCGAGTCGGAGACAATTCCACGTGGCCTGAGCGAAGACACTGTCCGCCTGATTTCGGCGAAGAAGAACGAGCCTGAATGGATGCTCGACTTCCGGCTGAAGGCGTATCGCAACTGGCTGAAGATGGAAGAGCCGCGCCGTTGGCCGAACATCACCTTTCCTGAAGTTGATTACCAGGACATGATTTATTACAGCGCACCGAAGCAGAAGGCGAAAAAAGCAAGTCTCGACGAAGTTGATCCGGAACTCCTGCGCACGTTCGAGAAACTCGGTATTCCTTTGTCCGAACAGAAGCAGCTTGCGGGTGTCGCTGTGGATGCGGTTTTCGATTCGGTTTCAGTTGCGACGACTTACAAAGAGAAGTTGAGGAAGGTCGGCGTGATCTTCTGCTCGTTCAGCGAAGCAGTGCAGGAGCATCCCGAGTTGGTCCGTAAGTATCTCGGCTCCGTCGTACCGACCAACGACAATTTCTACGCGGCGCTGAACAGCGCAGTCTTTTCGGACGGAAGTTTTTGTTTCATTCCAAAGGGCGTGCGCTGTCCGATGGAACTTTCGACTTACTTCCGCATCAACAATTCTGAATCAGGACAATTCGAACGCACGCTGATCGTAGCGGAAGAGGGTGCTTACGTTTCATATCTCGAAGGCTGCACCGCGCCGCAGTTCGACAAGAACCAGTTGCACGCGGCGGTGGTTGAGCTGGTCGCGCTCGACAACGCCGAGATTAAGTATTCGACGGTGCAGAACTGGTACGCCGGCGATGAAACGGGCAAAGGCGGCATTTACAACTTTGTGACGAAGCGCGGCGCGTGTCGCGGGCAGAACTCGAAAATCTCCTGGACGCAGGTTGAAACCGGTTCGGCAATTACGTGGAAGTATCCTTCGTGCATTCTGCAGGGGGACAACTCGATTGGTGAATTCTATTCGGTGGCGCTGACGAATCACGCGCAACAGGCGGACACGGGCACGAAGATGATTCACCTCGGAAAGAACACGCGTTCGACGATTGTTTCGAAAGGCATTTCGGCCGGCCACGCGAACAATAGTTATCGCGGGTTGGTGAAGATAATGCCGAAGGCTGAAAACGCGCGGAACTACACGCAATGCGATTCGATGCTGATTGGATCGAACGCGGGCGCGAATACTTTCCCGTACATCGAGGTGATGAACAATTCGTCCCAGGTTGAACACGAAGCGTCAACTTCGCGCATCAGCGAAGAGCAGTTGTTCTATCTAATGCAGCGTGGCATCTCGCAGGAAGACGCCGTCAGTTTGATCATCAACGGTTTCTGCAAAGATGTGTTCCTGCAACTCCCGATGGAGTTTGCGGTTGAAGCGACGCGATTGTTGGGATTGAAGCTTGAGGGCGCTGTCGGATAAGAGAGGTCTTGGGTCTTTGGTCTTCTCTTTCAAAGACCAAAGGCCTAAAACCAAAGACCAATTTTTGGAGAATGAATGTTAGAGATTCGTAATTTGCACGCATCGGTTGATGGCAATGAAATTCTTAAAGGCATCAATCTGAAAATAAATAAGGGCGAAGTGCACGCCATCATGGGCCCGAATGGTTCGGGCAAATCGACGCTCGCGAAAGTACTGGCTGGTCATCCGCAGTACGAAGTGACGGCGGGCGAAGTTATCTACGACGGGAAAAACCTGCTCGAGATGTCGCCGGACGAGCGCGCCCGCGAAGGGGTGTTCATGGCGTTTCAGTATCCGATCGAAGTGCCGGGTGTCTCCAACGCGCAGTTTCTGCGGCTGGCCTACAACGAGCGGCAGAAGCATCACGACCAGGAGGAACTTGATCCGCTCGAGTTCAAGGACCTGCTGAAAGAGAAGGCGAAGATCGTCGAAATGGATGCGAGCTTCATGTCACGTTCGGTGAACGAAGGCTTCTCAGGCGGTGAGAAAAAGCGTAACGAGATTCTGCAGATGGCGGTGCTCGATCCCAACCTCGCGGTACTTGATGAAACGGATTCCGGCCTGGACATAGACGCGCTGCGAATCGTCGCTGAAGGCGTCAACAAACTTCACTCGCCGGAAAAGGCCGTCATTCTGGTGACGCACTATCAGCGCCTCCTGAATTACATCGTTCCGGATTTCGTTCATGTGCTTTCGGCCGGCCGGATCGTTAAGGAGGGTGGCAAGGAGTTGGCACTGGAATTGGAAGAGAAAGGTTACGACTGGCTGAAGAGCGCGAATGGCAAGCCGTTGGCAGTAAGCAGTAAGCAGTAAGCAGTAAGCAGTTTCGTCCGCGGAGCTGACGTTTGACAGTAGCCCGGCGCTTCAGCGCTGATCGGTAGTTGAAAGTTATTTTTTCTGAGCCCGCTTTAGCGAGCTATAGAACGGTCGCGACATTGCAATTATCCAAGGAAGAAAATTCATACACCTCCGCTTTTCGCGAGTTGGTCCGTCAACGCGCTAATGAGCCGGCTTGGTTGCGCACCGTGCGTGAAGAAGCGTTCGCGCGATTCGAGTTCGCTGGATTCCCAACTGTGCGCGACGAAGAGTGGAAGTACACGAATGTTGCCCCGATCGCGCGTGGAAATTTCTCGCCGGTAATTCGAAATGGAAAGTCGCCTTCGTTAGAGAGCACCGTCACCGGATCGTTTCCTGAAACCGAGAACAGCCGGCTAGTGTTCGTTAACGGGATATTTCAGCGCAATCTTTCGTCTGTGCAATTACCCGATGGTGTCGTCGTTGCCGATCTGGCAGAAGCGCTACTACAGCCGCAGTACGAAGCACAAATCCGCGAACAACTGGCCCTGAGTTCTCAAGCGAGCGGATTGACGGCGCTTAATACGGCACTGTTTTCGAGCGGGGCGTTCGTTTTGATTCGACGCGGCGTCGCGGTGACCGCTCCGATTCATCTGCTGTTCAGATCTTTCGTTGAAAACGGCTCAGCCCCTGCAGCCTTCCCGCGCGTGATCGTGATCGCGGAAGAGAACAGTGCGGCGACTCTGGTTGAAAGTTACATCGGGGACCGCGATGTTTATCTGAACGATGCGGTGGTGAATCTAGTGATCGGAAGCGGCGCGCGGGTCGAGCATTACAAGGTGCAGAACGAGAGCACGGCGGCGTTCCATGTGGCGAGCACCTTTGCGACTGCCGGGCGAGATGCGAGTTATGAGTCGACGAACATTAATTTGGGCGCACTTCTTTCGCGACATGACATCGCCGTCACGTTTCAGGAAGAAGGAGGGGCCTGCGCCGTTGATGGGCTCTACTTAATTGGCGGCAACCAACACAGCGACACACATTCAGTCATCGACCATCGCGTCGCGCATTGCACCAGCCGTCAGCTCTACAAAGGTGTCTTGGATGGAAAGTCTCATGCGGTCTTTAATGGGAAAGTTTTTGTGAGGCATGGCGCACAACAGACCGACGCGCAGCAAACGAACAAGAATCTGCTGTTGTCTGAAGAGGCGCGGGTTGACACCAAGCCGCAGCTCGAAATCTTCGCCGACGACGTGAAATGCGCCCACGGCGCCGCGGTTGGACAATTGAGCGAAGATGAACTGTTCTATCTAGAGAGCCGCGGCATCAATCCGACGCTGGCGCGAAACATGCTGACTTACGGATTCGCCGAAGAAGTAATCGAGAGGATCAAGATCGATTCAGTGAAGGCTGAACTAAATTCCTTTGTGTTGAATCGGCTGGGGACATCACTGGACGACTAAGGAGGCACGACCGATGAAAGTAGTTGCCGCGATAGTCTTTGCAGTCCTCGTTGGAATCTTGATTCCGGTGTCTGCGCAGGAGGCGGCGACGCTTTATTCGCCCCTGCAATATAACCACGATCACAGCCGAGCGTATTTTGATTTCCATACGGGCGAAGTTGCGAAGCGCGGCGCGGCATGGGACCTGGCGTACGGGCTGCTTCGCGCTGGCGGGGATGACGACTGGTTCCAGAGTGGAAATGCGGTTGATAGTCGCACAGTTATCAAGGACCTTGGCAAGCTGAAATGGACGGATATCTTCGCTGTTCCGATTATCGAACCGCTGCCGAAACTGAAACCCGGCGAGAGGCGGACAATTACCATTGACGTATCGGGCGCCGATGGTGCTGATGGCGCAAATGGCGCGCCAGGCGCGGCCGGGGCACCTGGGCGTCGCGGCGACGAGTCGAATCCCCGCGGCGAAATGCAGGGACCACCGCCACGCGACCCCTTTCCCGAATCCAATGTGCCGTTGCGAGGGCCCAACCGTGATGGCAAACCGAAGATCGATCCAATCTTCGTAAAGGCGATTGTCGGCCATTTATACGCGATTCATGTCGTTAACGATACCAGTGATTTTTATGCATTGTTTCGCGTAGACGCACTGACCAGAGGCGACAATTGCACGATTTCATGGCGCTTAGTCCCGGCGCCGACACCTAACACGGCGCGAAAAGAAAACTAATGGCGGCAGTCGAAGAACTCATTCCCATAAAACCGAAACCGCGCGACGGATGGAACGTCGAGCGGATCCGCAAGGACTTTCCGGTCCTGGAAACACGCGTGAACGGAAGGCCGCTCGTCTATCTCGATAACGCCGCTTCCTCGCAAGTGCCGCAGATGGTGATTGAGCGCGGGAGCCAGTACCTCAAGTACGAGCACTCAAACATCCATCGCGGTGTGCACTACCTGAGCATGAAAGCAACAACCGCATACGAAGGCGCGCGCGAAAAGGTGAAGCGGTTCATCAATGCGCGCGATGTGAAAGAGTGCATCTTTGTTCGTGGGACAACTGAAGGCATCAACCTCGTGATGCACGGTTATGGTCGCAAATTCATCGGGGCCGGCGACGAAATCATCATCTCGGCGATGGAGCATCATGCCAACATCGTGCCGTGGCAAATGCTTTGCGAAGAGAAGGGCGCGAAGCTACGCGTCATTCCGATGAACGACGCGGGCGAGCTGCTGCTCGATGAATACGAAGCCCTGCTGAACGACAACACGAAGTTAGTTGCAGTCACCCACGTCTCGAACGCGCTCGGCACAGTTAATCCGATTAAACAGATGATCGATACGGCGCACAAGTACGGTGTGCCGGTGCTGATCGATGGCGCCCAGTGGGTGCCGCACCATGCGTTGGACGTTCAGGATCTGGATTGTGATTTCTACGCGTTCTCAGGTCACAAGATGTTTGCGCCCACCGGGAGCGGCGTTGTTTACGGCAAACAGCATCTGCTCGAGAAGATGAATCCGTTTCAGGGCGGCGGCGACATGATCAAGAGCGTGACGTTTGAGAAAACGACGTTCGCCGATCTGCCGAACAAATTTGAGGCGGGCACGCCGGCGATTGCATCGCAGATCGGTTTGGGCGCCGCCATCGATTATCTGAAGATCATCGATCACGAGAAGGCGGCGGCGTACGAGCGCGATCTGCTCGATTACGCGACCAAACGTCTTTCAGCAATCGAAGGTGTGCGCATCATCGGCACCGCGCGCGAAAAGTTGAGCGTGTTGTCTTTTACGATCGAAGGCGTGCATCCGCACGATATTGGCACGATTCTGGATCAGCAGGGAATCGCGGTACGCGCCGGCCATCATTGCGCGCAACCGGTGATGAAGCGCTTCAAGGTTTCGGCCACCACGCGCGCCTCGTTCGCTTTCTACAATACGAAGGAAGAAGTCGATTCCCTGGTACGTGGTGTCGAAACGGTCATTGAGGTCTTTGGGTAGAATGACATCGAACGGACTGTACGACGAACAAATAGTTGAGCATTCGAAAAAGCCGCGGAACCACCGCAGACTGGAGACCGCGAATCGGATGGCAGAAGGCCATAATCCTTTATGTGGCGATCATCAAATTGTGTACATTGATGTCCAAG
>Ga0075424_100007146_pt1 | contig 10804 bp, 12 predicted proteins | sample SoiMethybrSBSTD3_FD_75301 | JGI IMG/M metagenome (GOLD analysis project Ga0075424, IMG submission 75301) | Bulk soil microbial communities from a Populus tree surrounding site in Tennessee, USA - Soil MetaG P. TD hybrid SBSTD3 | ecosystem: Environmental > Terrestrial > Soil > Tree plantation...
TTGCTGTGCTACGCTGAGTCCGATGAAATGCCGCACCGTAGCCGCGCTTTGCCTGTTATTTCCAGCCGTCATGATTGGACAGGTGCATCCGAAGCCGGGCGCCCCAAGCGTATTTCTCATAACCATTGATACCCTCCGCGCCGATCACGTCCACTGCTACGGATACGAAAAAGTCCAAACTCCCACTCTGGATACGCTCGCGACAGAGGGTGTACGTTTCACCGAGGCTTTCACGCCCAGCCCGATCACGAATACCTCGCATACTACGATCCTGACTGGGCTGCTTCCGAGTTCTCACGGCGTAACTGATTTTGCCGTGCCGCTGGCGTCTAATCATGCAACCTGGGCCGAGTTGCTGAAAGGGAAGGGGTATCACACGGCAGCATTTATTGGCGCAGTTATTCTCGATGCGAAATCCCTCGCACCCGGCCTCGATCGCGGTTTCGATTTTTATGACAATTTTCCAGAACACTCGGACAGCAAGTCGCGATGGGGGCGCGTTGAACGCCGAGGCATGGATGTCGTGCAGCATGCAGAATCCTGGCTAACCAAGCCTCCCGCTGGGCCGAAGTTTGCATGGGTGCATTTATATGATCCCCACGATCCATATGAGCCGCCACCACCGTATTCAGAGACTTACAAGGAGCGCTTGTACGACGGAGAAATTGCCTATGCCGATTCGGCGCTTGGCAACTTCATTCAATATCTGAAGAAATCGGGCTGGTATGAGAACTCGCTGATCGTCGTGGTTGGAGACCACGGTGAAGGTCTCGGCGAACATCGCGAGCAGACTCACGGGATCTTTCTTTATGACGCGACCACGCATGTGCCGCTGATCATCAAGCTGCCGCGCGGGAAGAATGCGGGGAAAGTGGTCAATGCGCAGGTCCGCACGTTGGACATTCTACCCACAGCACTGGATGTGGCTGGCGTGGCAGCACCAGAGAATCTGGATGGAAAGAGCCTGACGCCGTATTTTGGCGGCGAAACGGCAGATCGAGTTGCATTTGGGGAGACGGATTATCCGCTGCGCTTCGGCTGGGCGCCGCTGAGATCGGTGCGGACTGAGGGAACAAAACTCATCGAAGCGCCGAAACCCGAATTATACGACTTGCACGCCGATCCCGGGGAACTGAGTAACAAATATCACGCAGACGATACTACGGTGCAAAAGCTCCAGGCCGTACTACCTGCGCGAAGGGAAGCGCCCGGACAGTCTCTTGCCGATCCCAAGGACAAAATCGAAGAGCAGAATTTGCTTCATGAGGCGATGCTCGCCTCCGACGACAATCGCCCGGCAGATGCGCGTGCAGCACTCGAAAAGACGCTAGATCTCGATCCCAAATCGCCGACTGCACTTCGGCAATTGGGAGAGCTGGAGTTTCAGGCCGGTGATTATGGGAAGGCCGCCGATCACTTGAAGCGGGCCCGCGAGGTTCGGCCTGAAGATGCAACTGCGGCTTACGTTGAAGGTCAAGCTCTGCAGAAGGCAGGGGACCTTTCTGGAGCGCGTGATGCTTTGGAAGCCAGCCTGAAGCTGCTGCCCGGGCAGTTTGAAGCTCGGCTGCTGCTCGGGCAAGTCTATTTGCAACTGAAGGATCCGAAGGCGGCCGAGGACCAGGGCCAGGCCGCGCTGCTCGTGAAATCCGACAGTGTTGATGCGGCGATTCTAGTTGCGCGGGCGCAGATCGCAGACGGCAGATTCAATGACGCGACCGAGACAGTACATCCATTCATGAATCCGATTTCAGCACGTATCAAAGTATTCGACGCTCTCGCCCAAGCCTATGCCGACGCCGGCAGAGAGGATGATGCCCGGCGCATGAAGAAGCAGGCGGATGACCTGCGGGCGTCGCAGCCGCAGACCCACTAAACGCCGCTGTTGAAATCTCCGCCCAAACCAAAACCGGGTGGAGCACCCTCATTCCCTTACTTTTCAAAGAGAAAGATGGTTGAAAAAAAGCTCTTGACAATCTGCACGCGTAACCATAAAGTTACACATTATGCGTCACCGTTCGGTTACGTATTCAAACCAAGGGGCTGGGCGAAGCAGATTCGGGCCTGCCGCGCAGGACGCCGCATTCAGCGCTCTCGCCGACCCAACGCGGCGTGCCGTGCTCGACCTGCTGCGTGCAGGAACTCGGCCGGCGGGCGACATCGCACGGGCCTTTACCGTATCGCGCCCGGCGATCTCAAAGCATTTGAGTATTCTTCGGCGCGCACACCTGGTCGAGGAGCGCAGGGAAGGGCGGCATCGCATGTATCACTTGAATCCTGAGCCGCTCAAAGCTGTCGACTCCTGGCTGAATCAGTATCGCCAGTTCTGGTCGGCAAGCCTGAATAATTTGAAGGCATTCGTCGAGGCCGAGTACGAAAAAGAAACTCGGGCGACCCAATCGCCCAAGAAGTCGCATCAACACGAGGAGAAGAAGCAATGAAAATGAAAAAGACGATGGCAGTTTCGGTCTTCCTGACTTTGGCGGCGCTGTCCGCTGCCGCCCAGTCCAATAACCAAAAGTCCTTCGATTTGATGAAGTCACTTGCCGGCAACTGGGAAGGGAAGAGCGGAGAGATGGGGACAGTCGACGTCTCCTACAAGCTCACCGGCGGCGGTTCTGCGCTCATGAGCGAGATCCAAAGCGAGATGAACGGCAAGAGCGAAGACATGATTTCAATGATCCATTTCGATGGCGGCCGCGTCCTGCTCACGCATTATTGCGCGGCGGGCAACCAGCCACGCATGCAGGCGACTCTATCGTCCGACGGCAAGTCCATCACATTTGATTTTGTTGATGGCACGAACATCAGCAGCTCGCAGCCTGGGCATATGCAACGCGTCATCTTCACGTTCATCGACGAAAACCATCACAGCGAGGAGTGGCATTTTGCCACATCTGGCAAAGAGATCGTCCATAAGTTCGATCTGCAGAGGAAAAGCTAACGTCACAAGACTGTAACCACAGAGTACGCAGAGAGGGAACGCTGAGATCGCAGAGAGAACCAATGGCAACGACTTACATCACTTCCGAACGAGACGCAGTCATCAGCGAGATCTTCATTACAGCTCCGCCTGAGCGCGTGTTCAAGGCCTTGACCGACCGAGACCAAGCGCTTCAATGGGGCAGCAACGAGGAATTCGCGCTCACGAAATGGGAGATGGATGCGCGTCTCGGCGGGAAGTGGACGTTTGTTGCCAAAAAAACATCAACACCGGGTGAGTACGCGGGCGTTGAGCTTGTCCATCACGGGGAGATCACGGTGTTCGATCCGCCGCGAGTGCTTGAGTACACCTGGTATGCCAGCTGGCATTCCGATCCCTTGCATCGAACTCTAGTCCGCTGGGAATTGGTCTCAGTGCCTGGAGGAACGCAAGTCAAGGTCACACACGGCGGCCTGGCCCCAATGCCTGATGATTGCAAAGGTTACGCACTGGGCTGGCCCGGCCTAGTCACGAGAATCAAGCAATTTGTGGAGAGTCATGCAAAATGAGCGCCCATTATTCCCAGGTCTCGCAAAACCGGCGAGACCTGGGGCACCCAAAGTTTCGGTCGGCAACGTTCGAAGAAATCATTTCAATTCTCATGGAGGAAGCTGTGCCTAATCCGTTCTGTCACGTCGAACTCAACACAACCGATGTCAAGAAAGCCAAAGACTTCTACACGAAACTGTTTGACTGGAAGCTGGAAGATATGCCGGGCGCGGACTACACGATGATCCGGGTTGGAGATGGCACCGGCGGCGGGATGATGAAAAACCCGGTTCCGGGAGCGCCATCCTTCTGGCTCGCGTACGTGCTGGTTGACGACATTCAGGCGTCAACCAAGAAAGCGAAATCCCTCGGGGCCAATGTGATGAAAGATGTCACTGAAATCCCTGGGTACGGCTCGTTCAGCGTGCTGGCCGACCCGACCGGCGCGCACTTCGCGCTGTGGAAGCCGAACAAATAAATAGACGTTCTATCATCCCGAGCGGGATGCGGAGTCAAAAGACCTGCTGTTCGATCGTTGAAGAAGAACACCAGGTCCCTCCACGCACCGATTGATCGGCAAAGCCGATCAATCGGTTTGGTCGGGATGACAGTGTATTGAGAGTTTAAAAAGGAATTTGATGAAAGGCAGGGCAGGAACCATGGCGACACTCAGCATTACTCCCACTTTCCAAGTCAGTCCTGACAACGATGTTGTTACGACTGAAATCTTAATCTCCGCGCCACGCGAACGAGTGTTTGAGGCGCTCACCGACGCCAAGCAAGCCGCGCAATGGTGGGGACAAAAAGAGGGCTCGCAGCCGAGGGAGTTTAACCTTGATCCTCGTGTCGGAGGGAAGTGGTCCACGTCGGGCTCGTCCCCAAAATTGGGCGCGACTAAGATCGAGGGCGAGATTCTCGAATTCGATCCGCCTCGCCGCCTGGCGTACACTTGGCTCTCGAGCTGGATGCCGAAGAACACAAAAGTTCTTTGGGAGCTTGAGAACCAGAACGGCGGAACACTGGTGAAGCTTACGCATTCTGGATTCGCCGGGGATGCAGAGCAGACCAAGAACCACAGCATCGGCTGGACGATGGTTCTCGGCTGGCTGCAAGCGTACACAGAGAAAGGCGAAACAGTCGCTTCACGAAAGTAAATGGCAACCGCGCAACTTACTCCCGATCATGATGCGATTCTGGCGGAGGTGTTCATCGCAGCTCCGCCAGAACGGGTCTTTGAAGCCATCGCCGATCCCAAACAGCTCACGCAGTGGTGGGGACAGAAGGGCGTTTTCCGGGTTGTCGAAAGCAAATACGATCTGCGGCAAGGCGGCAAATGGTCTTACGAGGGCATAGGGCCGAACAACACTCCCTTTCATATGGAAGGTGAGTACGTTGAAGTTGATCCTCCGCGAGTGCTGGTGCAAACACGCCGAGCTGACTGGGTCGGTGACTTTGAAACGGTCGTCCGCTGGGAACTCGAGCCGCGCGAAGTTCACGGATTGCACGGCGGCGCCACTCACAAGGTTGGGACCGGTACACTGGTAAGGGTTCGACACTCGGGTTTCGCCGGTCACCAGGAACAGGCAAAGAGTCACCACGCGGGTTGGAGCGCGTCACTCAATTGGCTGACGGCGTACCTGGAAAAGGGCGAGACCATGGCCTCCAGGAAATAATGGCAACCGCTCAAATCAGTCCCGATAACAACACGATCGTTGCGGAAATTTTCATCGCTGCTCCACCAGATCGTGTCTTCGATGCACTCACCGATCCCTGGCAAATGACGCAATGGTGGGGCGAGAAAGGACTATACCGGCTCACTGAAAATAAGGTTGATCTTCGTGTCGGCGGGAAATGGTCGACCTCTGGCGTCGGTGCCGATGGGAAGGAATTCTCTGTCGACGGCGAATATCTGGTGATCGATCGCCCTCGTCTTTTGGTCTACACCTGGAACCCGAGTTTCTATCATGTGGTCAAGACAACCGTTCGCTGCGAACTTGAACCGCGCGACGTTCATGGGCTCCAGCATCGCGGGCCGCAGCGCGTAGGCACCGGGACATTGCTAAAGCTTCGCCAGGAAGGCTTCGCCGGCAACCTCGAAGCGGCCCAGGGACACAGCCGAGGCTGGGTCCGAGTGCTCGGCTGGCTGCAGGCGTTCGTAGAAACGGGTGTAACCGTTGATTCACGGCCGGCGGCAGGCTAACCGAGACTTTTACATTCTTACGCGACCACTTTTCTCACTGCACATTCTGCGTGATAGATGCCATGCTGCCGGTGAAATATGCCAAGCCATTGTAGGCCGCAGTGATCTGGTCTGCTCCCTTTGGCAGCGTTGACGTCGTGTACGTCGCCACGCCGCCGCTCAATGTGACTGTACTCAACGTTGTCGTACCCCGTTTGAATGTCACACTCCCGGTTGGCGTTCCCGAATATTGAGGCGAAACTGTCGCTGTGAAGGTGATCGCTTGGCCTGCCATCGATGGATTCGCCGAAGAGCTTAACGACGTCGTTGTAGTCGCTTTATTGATCACCTGGTTCAGCACCGCAGATGTGCTGGACGCGTACGTCGGATCCCGGTTGTAAACGGCGGTAATGCTCTTCGTCCCGACGGCCAGGTTGGAATTGTTGTATGTCGCGAGTCCGCTGTTCAGCGCGACAGTTGCGAGGGTTGCGGTCCCAGACTTAAACGTGACAGAACCGGTCGGTGTCCCTGCGCCTGAAACAGCAGTAACGGTGGCGGTAAGTTGAATGGTCTCAGCGTAGACAGACGGATTGAAATATCGTCAACTACCAGTGAGAAAGGATCGAGACCGTCTGAAGCAAAGTTCAACGCAGTTTGAAAGCTTCCATCCCCATTGCCTAGCAGCACCCCTGCGTTGCCGTTGCAATTGGCGATAACGGCACCTTCCAGCCAGTGCAGACTTACAGCTCCGGCGGGCAACAGGCAACGGCAATTGCGGTTGGCGACCTGAACGGTGACGGCAGGCCAGATCTTCTCGTAGCTAATCAATGTGGCGACCATTGCGGTGAATTTTAGGTGAATGCAAAATATTGCAGATCGGAGCCTGGCAAGGCTCGGGGTTGCTTCCAGCGCCACTTCCACAACTGCTTCCAGACTTGCACCAGTTCCTGCATCGAGCGAGCGCTGGGAACACCGTCATTTACCATTCGACAACGGGCGTAGGCGGTGTTGTACGCATGCCGCACCGCATCGATGCTAAGCCGCGACAAGCTCGCTCGTAGATCTTCGACGTCGCGCGGAGTCATGATTTCGTCCTCGCGGGAATCGCGGCGCCGGACTATACCAAAGGCATGTTAGCATGTTCGCCGTTTATTCGCCACAGCTTTTCAAAAACCTTTGGAAACGTTATCGCTGTATCATTTCAGCCGAACGCTGACCTTTGACGGGAAAAGAACTCGTGAAAACTGTAGCCAACACAGCTGATCAAGATGCTGCTCAACTCCAAGCGCTCGGCTATGGATCGAACTTTGATCGTTCCATGAGTCTGTGGGCAAACTTCTCTCTCGGGTTCACCTATCTGTCACCCGTCGTGGGGGTGTACACCCTATTTGCATTCGCTATCTCCAGCGGCGGTCCTCCCATGTTCTGGAATTATTTGTTCGTCGCTGTGGGACAGCTACTCGTCGCTGTCGTATTTGGCGAGATCGTCTCTCAATTTCCCATCGCTGGTGGCCTCTACCCGTGGGCTCGCCGCCTGGTCGGGAAGCGTTGGGCCTGGATGGCGGGATGGATTTATCTGTGGGCATTGTGTGCCACGATTGCGGGGGTGGCCGTTGGAGGCGCTCCTTTTCTCGCTGAGCTTCTCGGCATCAAACCGAGCTCAGCCGGGTTGGTCGCGATTGCGGTTGGTCTGGTTGTCGCCACTACGGCATTGAACGTCAGCGGCACGAAACTCCTGGCGCGGGTCGCTATGTTTGGCTTCGTCTGCGAACTGTTCGGTGCCATCGCTGTGGGAGCCTATCTGCTGACCGTGGCGCGGCGTCAGAGCTTTAGTGTTCTCTTTCAAAACTTCGGCTTGGGCAACGGACATTATTTCTACGCTTTCGTCGCATCAAGTGTAGCCGCCATGTGGTGCTACTACGGCTTTGAAGCCTGCGGAGATGTTGCCGAGGAAACTCCGAACGCCAGCCGCACCATCCCGAAAGCGATGCGCATGACCATCTACATGGGTGCGTTCGCTGCCATGCTGGTTTGCCTCGCACTTGTGCTTGGCATCCCCGATCTGCCAGCCGCCATTTCCGGCCGGGATGCCGATCCAGTTGTAACCGTGCTGCGTACTGCAATGGGCCCAATCGGATTGCGGATTGTGATTGGCATTGTCATGGTGTCGTTCATCTCGTGCCTGATCAGCTTGGAGGCGGCGACTAGCCGTTTGCTGTTCAGCTACGGCCGCGATCGCATGATCGCCGGTCATCACTGGCTCAGCACCCTTTCCGACCACACTCGAGTTCCGGTCAATGCCTTGATCTTTGCCGGTGTGGTGCCTGCAATCATTGCGATCGCAGGCTTATTCCTCGAAAAGATGATTCAGACGATTGTCGTATCCGCAGCTGATGGCATTTACATTGCTTTTCAAATGGTAGTTCTCGCAGCTCTAATAGCGCGCGCTCGCGGCTGGAAACCCAGCGGAGCGTTTAATCTCGGCGGCTGGGGATGGCTGGTTAACGTGGCAGCGTTGACGTATGGCATGCTGGCCATCGCTAACATGATGTGGCCGCGAAATCCAGGAACGCCCTGGTACAACAACTACGGAATGGTTGCGGTTTGGGTCGGCATACTCGTCATCGGCATCTTCTATGCTGCCCTGTTTCGGCCTTACGATCACGGCAACGCTCCGGCCGGGGACGCCCACCTAAACTCATCGCAGAAAATTGCCCAGCCGAAAGGCATCTGATTGCCTACCTGCTTGCACGGGTCAATAGTGATATGGCGATTTCTCAAGAGTTAACTGCGTTTTGGTAACAGCTCCATCATCAATAGAAGGGAATGCGGTTCTCGCGGTAGTCCTGGAGGCGCTTGTTTGCTCGCTGCGACATCGGAATGGGCTGCCAGGTTCTGCAATCTACTCGCACCCAAGCCGGGTTCTCACGTTCGGCGACCTTCAGCTCGCCCGAGCACACATGAGAGTTAGCTTTGTACTGCGTCAATGCAAGCGCTCGCAGCGAGAAGGTTTGATCACCGCCCATGCAGCGTTCTATCACGACTTTGTAAGTCACCGTTGGGTCGAGTGGAGATGGTACAGCATTGTTGGCGGGAAATCGCTGCACAAAGTCGGGTGGGACCGTGCCATAGGCAAACTCCGTATCAAGCGGAAAATGGCGCGTCGTAGCGTGGTCAATGCTCCATACTAGCCCAATGTCATCTCTGTTCCATTCAGCCTTGTCCTGCTCAGGGCGGAAAATTTCCATACCACAGAACGATGCAGCTCCACGTATTTGGAAAAACGGCGGGTTCCCGTTGGTTGACGCGTATAGCGGCCCCTCCCATTGATTCAACATTGAGAACAGGAACAATACAGGCAGCCACAGCATAATGGCTCCAACGCTCCTCAGGCGCGTGCCAGATCTCCAGAGGTCGCGCAGCACGAGAACCACATCAATGGCGGTCAAAATGACGACTAGCCAAGCGACAAATCGTGCCCAATTGGTAAATCTGGGAAAGACTAAAAAGACAAAGGTGATGGCGACAAGCGCAATGTTTACGGCAGATACGAACAACGAATTTAGCATCCTGCTGAACTTCACTGCTGATCCTCTTTAGCGCGTTTCTCGGGGTCCACAGTCTACAACGTTGTGGAGTTGCAAAGTGTTCAGGGAATTTTATGGCGGAGCAGTCGAGCCAATCCGGCGATTGGCGAAACCAGTTATCACAAGGTTACGCAGTGCGCCGCTCTATCATGCTCGCGGCCCAAGAACGAAAACGCTGACCTCTCGACTGACTTCCAAGACATTGCTTCGTAGCAACAATGGCGACAATCAGCAAAAGCCCAGGATTCACTTCCGCTGATACGTCAGTTTCCCATCCACCAGCACCGCCATGACGTGGCTTGTGTACTCGAACGGATCGCCATCGTAAAGAACTACGTCAGCGTCTTTGCCCTTTTCGAGGGAACCCACGCGGTCTGAAATTCCCAGAATTGTTGCTGCCTCAATTGTCGACGAGCGCAGCGTTCGTTCGAAACCAAGTCCATTCGCCGCCGCCACTCCGGCTTCGAGCAGCAGAACGCGGTTCTTGGGGACATAGCTCTCGTATCCGGTCATGAGCGCGACGGGGATGCCGACATCCTCGAGCAGAGCAGCATTCTCGACTGTCGCGTTCATGGTTTCAAGGCCTGCAATCCGCTCCAGCGTCGGACCGGCGAGCACCTGCGCACCAGAATTCTTAATGACATCGCGCGCAAGGTAACCCTCGGTCGCGGAGCTGATAATCGGCTTGATCCCAAACTCCTTTGCGATACGAAGCGCGGTCACAATATCGTCCTCGCGATACGCGTTAAAGATGGCCGGCACCTCGCCCTTCAGCACGCGGGAGAAAATTTCGGCCTTCAACTCGCGCGCAGGCTGTTTTGTTGGATCCTTCTTTTCCGACTTGTTCCAGTCATCCCATTTTTTGGTGTACGCCTGCGCGTCGTTGAAGGCTTTGCGAATGATCTCGGCGATCATCATGCGCGTCGCCGGGGGCTTCTTCCGCCCGCCGTACACCGCCTTAGGAGACTCGCCCAGATCAAACACCAACGCGGAAACCGGCTTGACCGCCATTTGTTCGGCTGTCATGCCCGGAGATTTCTCCCCGCGTGTCTTGAAGATTGCCGCCTGCCCGGCAATCGGGTTCGAAAGCCCCGGCGCAACCTGAATCGTGGTCACGCCATAGCTGTTGATGTATTCGATCAGCCGTTCCGATGGATTGAAGCTGTCGAAGGCGCGAACGTCCGCTGTGTTCGGATCGGTGGCCTCGTCTTGGTCCTGATCGGCAGGAATGTTGTACTCGCCGGAGATTCCCGCCGTGGTTTTGGCATCAATAAGCCCCGGAGTAACATACGTCGCGTGCATCTCATCGTAGCCATCCGGGGCTTTCGAACCTGCGACTACGCCGGCAATCTTGCCATCTTCAATCAGCACCACCCCGGGCTTGCCGTCCTGATGGTCGCCGCCGGAGGTGTAAAGCTTGTCGGCCACGATAGCGATCTTCTGCGCAAAAGAACATCCCGAAAGAAGCATTGCGAGCAGGGAAGCGCGTACCATCTTCATTGCGCACCTCCCGCCGGCGCCTGCAGCAGCTTCGGATATCTATTCACAACTTGAAATCCTCCGGTTTGG
>Ga0075424_100007148_pt1 | contig 10803 bp, 8 predicted proteins | sample SoiMethybrSBSTD3_FD_75301 | JGI IMG/M metagenome (GOLD analysis project Ga0075424, IMG submission 75301) | Bulk soil microbial communities from a Populus tree surrounding site in Tennessee, USA - Soil MetaG P. TD hybrid SBSTD3 | ecosystem: Environmental > Terrestrial > Soil > Tree plantation...
CACCTCCTTGTTTTAGCGGATCACGACTCTAACGGCACTCTAAAGAGTGACGAATAGCCGATCGCTAAACATCTCCAACCGCTGATTCCAAATTCTTTATCGCGCTGTGAACCGTTGTTTGAAAACCTATTCGATCAGAATCACCTCTGTCAAGCAAAATTGACTCAACGATTGAGCCGTGGGTGCGCCCGCCGCCGCGTAGGAAGCGTAAACTAGATTGAGTTATCAAATGCTGCTTGCAAAAGCAGGACTGCCATTGTTAATTAAGCCTCTGTACTAGTCATAAGGAGCATTTTATGCCTGAGAATTTAAAGCCTCGAAGTCGTGTAATCACGGATGGACCCGATCGGGCACCGTCGCGGGCGATGTTGAAGGCGGTTGGCTTTTCCGATGAGGATTTGTCGCGGCCCATCGTTGGCGTGGCGAACACGTGGATCGAAATCGGTCCGTGTAATTTCCATCTCCGGCGCCTCGCGGCCAAAGTCAAGGAGGGGATCCGAGCCGCGGGTGGAACGCCCATGGAATTCAACACGGTATCGATCTCCGATGGAATCAGCATGGGCGCGGAAGGAATGAAGTGCTCGCTCATCAGCCGTGAGGTGATTGCGGATTCGATCGAGCTGGTGGCCCGTGGCAATCATTTCGACGCGTTGGTCTGCCTTTCGGGCTGCGACAAAACGAATCCTGGTGTCGTGATGGCGCTTGCTCGCCTCGATATTCCCGGGCTCGCGCTTTACGGCGGTTCCATCGCCCCAGGGCATCTCGGCGACCGCGACCTGACGATTCAAGATGTTTTTGAGGCTGTCGGCGCGTACGGCAGCGGGAGGATTAATGCGGAACAGTTCAAAGCCATCGAAAATACCGCCTGCCCGGGCGCGGGCGCCTGCGGCGGCCAGTTCACTGCCAATACGATGTCTACGGTGATGGCGTTTCTGGGCATCTCGCCAATGGGGAGCAATGGTATTCCGGCGACGGTTGCAGAAAAGGACGAAGCCGCTTTCAATGCGGGAAAGCTCGTACTCGATCTTTTGCGACGTGACTTGCGGCCGTCTCGGATCATCACGCGCAAATCCATCGAGAATGCTATTGCCTCGGTGGCTGCCACTGGGGGTTCTACGAATGCCGTGCTGCATTTGCTCGCCATCGCGCGTGAGGCCGGCGTCGATTTGACCATTGACGACTTTGATTCCATTAGCAGTCGTACCCCGTTGATCGCCGACCTCAAGCCTGGTGGTCGATTTGTGGCCAGCGATCTGCACAAAGCGGGCAGCATCGAACTCGTCGCCAAACGCTTACTTGATGGCGGTTTAATTCACGGCGATGCGTTGACCGTGGACGGTCTTACCCTGGCCGAAGCGTTGCAATCAGTGCGGGAAACCGCCGGGCAAGAAGTCGTGCGCCCGCTGTCGGATCCGTTGAAGCCCACGGGCGGTCTGGTCATTCTCAAAGGTAATCTGGCGCCGGAAGGTTGTGTGGTTAAAGTTGCCGGGCATGAAAGAATGATCCACAAAGGCCCGGCCCGTGTCTTCGACCGCGAGGAAGACGCTTTTCAGGCGGTGCAAAAAGGAAAAATCAAACCGAACGACGTCATTGTCATTCGCTACGAAGGACCGAAAGGCGGACCCGGCATGCGCGAGATGCTCGGCGTTACCGCTGCTCTCGTGGGCGCCGGTCTCGGTGATTCCGTCGCGCTTATCACCGATGGCCGGTTCTCCGGAGCGACTCATGGTCTGATGGCCGGTCATGTCGCGCCCGAGGCCGCCCATGGCGGCCCCATCGCGCTGGTTCGTGAGGGCGATACCATTGTTTTTGATATCGAGGCGAGGCGGCTCGACGTTGTGATCTCTGAAGCGGAGATGAACACGCGGCTAGGTCAATGGTCACCTCCGTCGCCTCGGTATACGACCGGAGTCATGGCGAAATATGCCAAACTTGTTTCTTCGGCGTCTCAGGGAGCCGTTACGAATTGAACCGTCCCATGCAAACAGCGGGACGAACGCTGTGCGGATAAGGATTAACGAACTTCGGGCGAATGGGTTGCCGGTTTCCTATGTCAACAAGGAACGAAAGGAGTTTTTACAATGAGCCTCGATTACGTCAGTAACCAAGAGATCATCCAAGCGGCGCGGCGCAATCTTCCACAGGACGTTTGGGATTATCTAACCGGCGGCGCCGAGTCTGAAACGACCATGCGGCGCAACCGTTTCGGGTTTGACAGCCTGGGATTGCGCCCGCGGGTGCTAGTGGACGTTTCAAAGATCGACACTTCGACGACGTTCTTGGGGCAGAAGCTACGCATTCCGGTTATGATGGCCCCCATCGGTTCACTGCAAACGATCACCCCGGACGGTGGAGTCGCGGTGGCCAAGGCCGCGGCCGAGTTCGGCACGATGAACTTCGTCAGCTCCGTCACCCAGCCGAGCTTGGAGGAGATCGCCGCGAGCACGAACCATCCAAAGATCTTTCAGCTCTATGTCCGTGGCGGTTTGGACTGGTGTGAAGAAATCCTCGGGCGCGTGAAAAAAGCCGGCTATAGTGCCCTCTGTCTAACCGTCGATACCGCCCATTACAGCCGACGCGAACGTCCACTGCTCAACCGTTGGCAGCCGCCCAGCAGGCGATCCGAGACGGGCCGACACTTTCAAGCGATGTTGACCTGGGACACCATGGAGGCGATCAAAAAAATCGCCGGCCTGCCGTTCATCTTAAAGGGAGTGGCGACGGCCGAAGATGCCAAATTGGCAGTAGAGCACGGAGTCGACGTGATCTACGTCTCGAATCATGGGGGAAGGCAATTGGATCACGGCAGAGGCACCATCGACACGCTTCCGGAAATTGCCGAAGCGGCGGGCGGCAAGGTGGACATCGTCCTAGACGGCGGCGTTACCCGTGGCACCGATGTTCTAAAGGCGCTGGCGCTCGGATGCAAGGCGGTGACCATCGGGAAACTCCAAGGCTGGGGCTTGGGCGCCGGAGGTCAGGCCGGCTTGATGCGCGTTCTAGAGCTACTTGAGGAGGAGATCACCATCGATATGGCGCTGCTCGGTGTAACTCGCGTCGATCAGCTCAAACCGCATCATGTCTGCAAAGCGCCAGCGGTGATTTGGCCGCACGAGATGAGCGCCTTCGCGCACATGCCCGGCGGCCAGTTGCGCTGATACTGGCGCAACTGCTTTTCTTTCGCCTGCCGCGAAATTGGATGGCCGATTCACCGATCATTCTTGGGGTCTTTGCCAAGGCCGTTGGGACGCGCCTGAGCAAAGAAGACGATCGCGTTGCGGTGGAAGAGCCGTTAGAATTGCGCTTGGGTCGGACTCCAGTCGCTGTCACGATGCGAACGCCCGGTGACGACCGCGAGTTGGCGGCGGGTTTTTTACTGACGGAGGGAATCATACGGCAGCTTTCCGACATTGAAAAGATGACCGGACCAGTGCGCAGCTTGCGCAACGTCATTTCCGTCAAGCTGCGTCGCGGCCTGCGCTTTAGGCGCGATCGCTTGATGCGGCACTTCTATGCGACCTCCAGCTGCGGTCTTTGCGGCAAAACGACCCTCGAATCCATTCACGTGCGAACCCAGCCTGTTTCGGGTGACTTCAAAGTATCTCTGAAACTGCTTTACTCCTTGCCGAAACACTTGCGGGAAGCGCAGGATACGTTCGAGGAGACCGGCGGGTTGCACGCCGCGGCGTTGTTCGACGCGACGGGCACACTGCTACTCTTGCGGGAAGACGTGGGCCGGCACAATGCCGTCGATAAGGCGGTGGGGGCAGCGCTCATGCGAAACCAACTACCGCTAGATCGCCACATTCTACTCGTTAGCGGGCGCGCCAGTTTCGAGATCATGCAGAAAGCGTTGGTAGCGCGGATTCCCGTGGTCGCCGCGGTTTCGGCGCCTTCGAGCTTGGCCGTCGCATTGGCGCGCAAGTTCAAAATGACTCTGATCGGCTTCTTGAGGAACGGGCGCTGTAATATCTACGCAGGAGAGCAGCGGGTTTTGGGATGATCGCCGCGGCCGGATCGTGGGATCGATCCAGAACTTCGTCTCAGAGGCTAACCTGGATTATTCATAGAAGAGTGACCGAGCGAGCCTCTCCGGTCGCGGGCAATTGGTCTGTGCCTTTGAGAAGGCCTTCAAACTTTGGTGGCAAAGCGTAGCGCGAGGGAAAAACGCAAGCTTATAGCCAAGCCGCTAGAAATCATTGCAGCTCTACGTTCCTGTGCCTGCTCGCTCCGATGCTCACTCCTCGGTCCATTGCCTGAGCTTTGTCCATGAATAGTCCAGGCTAAGAGACTGGCTCAAGGATAAGGATGATCCATCGCAGCTTGTTTCATTTGCGCATGGAGATCGATCATCGTCAGCGCGCAGTACTCCATCGAATAGCCGGCGCGAAATTCCACCCCGTCCTGGAGGGCACGCGTGAGCACCGTGCGATTGAAGGCGCCATGTCCCATCGCCTCTTCGCCGCCTTCGCCCAGCTGGTGGGTATCCATATCGGCCTCTTCATGGGTAGAGAAATAGACCGCCTGCGGCTTGGTAAAACCATATTTAGTCGTGAGCGCGGTAAACCACTCACCCGACCAGTGGGACAGCGACTCTTCGAAAACGTGAAGTCCCCAAAGCTCAACGAGGGACCCGTCGATAAAAATCTTATGGCAAAAATCATTGATGGCACGCGCAGCCGGGAGATAAGGATCTTCCAAAACTTCCTTGCGGTTCAATCCCATCGCCTCGGCGGTTTCCAGCAATACGAGCACATGTCCGGGCGCTCGGGGCGAGATCAACTCGTCGGCGATCTTGGCACAGAAAGGACCCAACAGATCAAAGTTGCGAACGAAGAATGGCAGATGAGTGTAATAGGAGACCGCGTTGAGCGCATTCACCTCCATTGAGAAATGTCCCCAGTTCTTGAAGAATTGCCGGATTACCGGCAATGGCAATTTGCCCTCACGAAGTTGGGTCATGAAAGGACCATTGTGAATTTTCTCGTGCCAGGCTTTGTAGAGCGTCGAGTAAAGATAGTCCACATACGTTTTGGCTTCCTCTGCGCTCAATTTTTCACCGCCTTTTGGCTCTCTCGGTTGGCTCACGTTCTGCCTCCTAGAACGACAATATTTACATAGATAACGCGCGTTTACCATCGTGTTATTGGCTTGTCAAGGTAACTGGCAAGAATTAGCAGAATTGTTTGCCTCCAAAAACGATGAACTTTGACACGGAAGTGACCAAATTACGGATGCTTCCCCCGACAGCGTGGCTTGGTGTGCTGGGATGATTCCCTTGAACCGCCGACGATGAAACTTATGTACTAGAGGTCCGAAGTCTCTGATTTGGAAGGCGTGAGCAAGGCCAGCGGAAAACTCTGCAAAGCGCTCGCGAGGGGTAGGAGTTTTCTCTGTTCCGACGGAATGACTTTTAGCTCTTCACCCGTCAGGATATTAAGCCAACACTCGGGAGCATCCTCCGGCAGCACAAGGGCACTGGAACCCCACGTCTCCTCACCTAAGGGCGGCCTTTCCCCTCTGAGGAGTTTCGTGATCAGCCGCGGCACTGCCACCAAAGCCCAGGCCTTACCCTTCCGCCGCACAAAGGCACAGATGTGATCTCTAGTTCCGTCAAAAGCATCGATCGGGATGTAATTTCCTGCTTCAAACAGAGACCTATGGGACCGGCGAAAACTTAAACCCTTGTAAGTCACGTAGAGCTTGATCTTGCCGTCAACCCAATGGGTAAGCAGGTTTTGAATAAGCGAAGGACGATTTTCCTTCTCTCGCCGCTTTAGTTCCTCGAGGAGCTTTATTCGTTTGCTGAAGTCCACCGGCCGACGGTTATCCGGATCCACCAGGCTAAAATCCCAGAGTTCTGTTCCCTGATAGAAATCTGGGACTCCAGGCGAGGCGATCTTTAGAATCGTCTGCGAGAGAGAGTTCAACATGCCCGGATAAGCGACCCTCCGATGGAATTGCATAAAGTCGCTCAGAAAACTCTTCTCCGGGTCGGCAACAAGAACCTCCTTCACGAACTTGCTCAGTGCGTGATCGTAAGCCTCGTTTGGATTAACCCAGCTTGTGTGGACTTTGGCTTCCTTGATGGCTTTCTGCACATACGCGGCCATGCGCTCTCGAAAATCGGCAAACTCCTTGGCGGTACACGATTCAGCCGGCCAGGCTCCGATCAGGGTCTGGTAAAACAGGTATTCATCATTGCGGTCGGGTGCAAGTTCGCCATCCACTCCTGATTTTTTGTCGGCGTTGAGCCTGCTCCAGCGTGCCATGGCTGTGTCCCATTCCGTTGGGATCTCGGACAGCACGTTAATACGGGCGCGAACGTCCTCGCTGCGTTTGGTGTCGTGAGTTGAGGTGGTAAGCATCGAGTGCGGCCAATCGCGTTGACGAGTAAGGTTCTGTCGGTGAAAGGACTCCAGCGGCAATCCAAACTGTTCGGGGTCGCCCCCAACTTCGTTCAAGGAGGTCAAGCGGTTATACACGTAGAACGCCGTGTCCTCCACAGCCTTGGCCATCACCGGTCCGGTAAGCTGTTGAAGCTCCATCACAAAGTCGATCACTTGTCGCCGATCCTCAACTCGGAAATGCTGCAGGTTTCTGAGCAGCAGTGTTTCCTGGATAAAGTCGAAGAGGGCCCGTGCGGTACGAGGGTTCCGCTTCTTCGCCTCTTCCACGGCGGCCTCGATATTTTTCTGATCCCTTTCTGCCACCGTGCCGGTCGACGCATCGTTGTAGGTGCGATAGACCGAAAGACAGGCGATGACCTCGCGAATGGCAAAAGTGAGGCTATTGAGCGTGAAGTCTCGATAATGACGGTTCCTCTCGGAGATGCGATCGAGTTCATGGCTTAGGGAGTTGATCTCACTGGCCAGAGAAATCAACATAATCATTTTTTTGGTCGAGTTGATGAGATTGCGAAAGTTTATTTCTTTCCCGATGAAGTCTCTATAGATTTTATCAACGGCTTCGCGGTTGGCACGCTCGACGAAGATGCCGTTGACTTGGTTCAAGAAGTCATAGCCGGTTGTGCCATAAACCGCCCAATCTTCGGGCAGAGATTCTCCTTTTGAGAGAATCTTCTCGGCCACCACATATAACGGCCACAGGGGCGCCGACGTTCGATTCGAGTTCAGGGAGGTATCAGGGAGTGATTGGATTCTCTGCGTGGCATAGCTTTGCTGGAGCTGGCGGAAATAAGCCGCCGGGTCCCAGAGGCCATCTGGGTGATCCACCCGGAGGCCGGTAGCTTTTCCCTCCGCAAGAAACCGAAAAATGAGTTGGTGGGTAGCCTGGAAAACCTCGGGTAATTCCACGCGGATCGCCGCCAGTTTATCGATATCAAAAAACCGCCGGTAGTTGATCTCTTCCCCGGCGACCCGCCAGAAGGCTAGGCGATAGGGCTGCGCTTCAATCAATCCGTCCAGCAGATCGAAGCTCTGGGGCTCGCCCACCGTGCCGTTAAACTCTCGCAGGGCCATGTCAATGGCGTCTCTCACTTGAGGGCCGGCCTGGAGAAGCGAGGCAATGCGCCGTTTGATAACCTCTTTCTCCCGTTTACGTTCTTCCAGCTTTTCCGGGTCCAATTCGGTGCCCGACGGAAGGTAGCTTATAGCGGTAAGGATACTCTGGAGCTCCTGTAGCGATTCATTGTCTTTGCCTAAAATTTCCGCCAACTCGTCGAGCCGATGTCCAAGGATACTGCTATAGGTGCGAGGCCCCACCGGAAGCTTGGTGTCGTAATAGTGGATGAAAAAGGCCCCGTCCTCATAGGCAAGCCGCAGTTTGCCCTCTTCCAACACGTCGCCGTATTGGTCCTCGAGGATAGGGAGCAACACCTTGTTTTCCAGTTGCGGATTCACCGGGTGCCAGTCGATGTCAAAGTAGGACGCGTAGCTGGAGCTGGGGCCGTTCTCCAGGACATCCATCCACCAAGCATTGCATGCTTCGCCGATACCCATGTGATTGGGCACTATGTCCAGAATAAGCCCCAGGCCATGCTCGCTTAGGGTTGAGGTGAAAGCCTCGAAGTCAGCCTCGCTGCCCAACACAGGGTTCAACTGACTGTGATCGCAGACATCATAGCCGTTGTCGCTATCGGCGGGAGTCTTGAGCACGGGCGAGGCATAACAGTCGCTGATCCCAAGGTCATCCAGATAGGCCACGATCGCCTTGGCATCGGAGAACTTAAAAGCGCGATTAAACTGAAGCCGATATGTGGCCGTAGGGATACGCATAGAATTTTTTTCTATCAGGTTGGAAGCTTGCTCGCCAGCATCATCGCGATCCGCGAGAGACAGAAAAATCCTACCACGTCCGTCACCGGTGTGCGGGATGCCTCGATTTTACGGGAGAGAAATGCAGCGGGCAAATTAGCCCCTGGTCAAGTTATGATTTGCGGAGCTTTACTTGCGGTGATGGATAAGACTGCGTGACGCAATTTCTAAGTCTCCTTGTAAGATGGTTTATTCCGTCTGACTGCTCGATTGAAGAAGTTTTTGCGGATTAGGCGGCGAACATTTCGCCTCCTTCAATGGCGATCGGAAGGCCGGGAGCGGCCTGAGGAAGGAATAAAAGCGGTTAAAAGATTTCGGTTAAGGCACGACGAACCTGCCTGAAGACTAATCGACGACTTCAAGGACCGAGGCAGAAGAGATCCCTTATAGCATTCGTTTTTCTTCCCTCTAGCATAGAGCCAAAACGCCGTGAGAAGTGTACCATGCGGCGGCTTTGTTGCCGCCGGCGAATCCTAGCCCCGCAGGGCGACTACAAACCGCAACGCACCGGCGATGCACAACGCTAAAAGCAGATAAAAAATTCCGATAGCCATTGCTCCATTGGGAAGATAGAGCAATGCCGGGACCGCCGCGAAACGAGGCCGAAAACTGCGTAAAGTAGGGCAGTCTTCCTGGAAAGTTTCTAAGGTAGAAGAGTCAGGATGCCCCAGTTCCATGAGTGAGGTGTTGGCAACAGGCGAATTAGCCCGCTCGTCAAGATGATTTATCGCGCTATTTTGAGAAGCGATTACTCAATCGCCCGGGGTACTTTGAGAGATCGCCTAAGGGAAAAATGGAGTGGACGACGATGGCAACCAGGGCCAACGAGCCAATATCCGAGCGATGGCATCAGTTTGACTTTTTTACATCCCTGACTTTGTATCTCTTACCAACACCGGAACCGAGCAGGTGCTTACGCCCCAGTTCAGATAACAAGCCGTTATTTTCCCGGCTACAAACTTCGGGCTCCCCTTATCTTGTACATCCGTAATGCACATCCTGGCGAGTCCCTGCATCGGCCGACATTTATTGATATTAGCGCCCACCGGAAGGTCCGGAATGATGGGTACCAAGAAGCAGTCCTCGGGGTCTTTCGGCGGGTCAGTGAACGGACCATGGACTTTAATGATTTCTTTCAACACGGGTGTATCTTGACCGTTGTTCAGGTTGATGCAGGTACCTATCCCGACCGGGGGCATAGTGGCACAGGTATTAGAAACCAAATCCCTCATCAGATTGACGTTCGCCGTGCCGAAAGTGAAACTCGTAAAGGCGGAATTATCCGTCGGGCTGGGAGTTTGACTCCACGAAAGCGTAGTGGGCCCGACTGTGCATCCGACGATGGCAATAGGAAGTTCAGGTCTGTTTAGCAGGACCGCCGTTGCCGTAATATTCAAGTTGGCTTGCGCCGGGGCTGTGAATCCCATGAGATTTAGGAGCGGAGTCAAGAAGAGCGGAGAAACCACGGAGCTTTCCGTGTTGGCAGTATAGGGACTGGTTCCGGCTTTTTCGAGGCCGACTCGCACTCCGTTGGCCGTACTGTATGTAGCGATCTGAATGTTTGAACCATCGTAGAGAATAGGTGTGATATTCGAAGCACCTAATGTGCTGCCGGGCTGCCCCACATAGTTGTTAGTCGAGTTATAGGCCGCGACTCGCGCATCAACCTCGCTTTGACCGCCTAGGAGCCCGCTCGCTGCAGCCAATGCCGCGGCATCGGCCGCGGGTTGAGCCTGGCTTCTCACATAGGTCAGCATCCCCGTGTCCAGACCTATGCCAACCATAACCAGCAGCAAAGTGATTATTAGCGTGACGAAAACTATGACAGATCCCCGATTGTTCAGACGATTCATCGTGCCCTCCAAATAAGTCAACACGAGCCAGTGTTTGTAAGCGGCTGCGAGTCAAAACGCATAGCCGTACTCCGGGTTATTGAAATCGTCGTGCTCACGCTTGCGCCCGGAACTACAAGATTTATCAGCTGATATAAGAAAGGACTGTATGTACCGGAAACTGTAACTTGCACTCGTCTCATACAAGTGGAGGTGCTGCTGCCGTCTAAGTTGGCGCTCACGCTCGAGACATCGAACCGACCCGTAGGGAGCCGGTTGCTGGCTTCATTTTCAACGCTTATATGATCGAATGGGTTCATCGAAGCGCCTATTCTAGCTGCTTCGCGGGTGGCATTTTGAACCAAATGCGCAGTGAAGAAAGCGATGCCGAAATCTGCCGGAACATACAAAGCTGCAAGTATCAGTGGGGTCAGAAGAGTGAGCTCGACTATACTTTGTCCTTTTGAACTGCGATACAGTTTTTGTTTCATTGTCCTGCTCCTCGCATCGGCAAACTCAAATCAGTCAACATGAAAAAGCATGCTCATAGCGCATGGTTGTCGTTCGGCTTATGGCTAAGCTATTGGGCGCCGGCAAGCCTAAGAGTCTTAGTAATTGATAAAAATAGAAATTGTAATCTCCACTCACTCCAACAGACACGACCTTCATACCCAGAGTCGGATCACACGTAGGCG
>Ga0075424_100007149_pt1 | contig 10802 bp, 7 predicted proteins | sample SoiMethybrSBSTD3_FD_75301 | JGI IMG/M metagenome (GOLD analysis project Ga0075424, IMG submission 75301) | Bulk soil microbial communities from a Populus tree surrounding site in Tennessee, USA - Soil MetaG P. TD hybrid SBSTD3 | ecosystem: Environmental > Terrestrial > Soil > Tree plantation...
CCAGACGTGCACGTTCTTCCGATTGAGCGCGGCGTATTCCCATTCCGCCTCGGTTGGAAGCCGGGCAAGAACACCGAATTTCGTGCTCGCCCACTTGCAGAATGCGAGTGCATCGTCATAGCTGACATTGACCACCGGCAAATCTGGATAGCCCAACAGATAGTTCTTCGCGAATGCAGGGTCCTTCGGACGCGGATATCCGGTGTCTTCGAGGAATTTCAAATACTGCCGATTCGAAATCGGCGACGGGGTGATCCGGAATCCCTGCAAGCGAACCTGGTGGAGCGGCTTTTCATCGCCCTTGCCCGCGTCATTGCCCATCATGAAGACGCCACCGGATATGTTGACCGTATCTATGATTTTCGCCGGTATTGTTGCGTCGGCAGCTTTTGAAACAGGCGCGGCAGGTGCGGATGGCACAACCGCCTGTTCGATCGTCACCTGTGCGGGCTGTTGAGTGAGCCCCACAACCTTCTTAAGGCGCTCTTGCGCGACGGAAACGAGTTCTCCCTTCTCGTGTTCCTTGAGAAAAACGTTCCACGATTCGGCAGTATCGAGCGATTCTGCCATATGGAAAGCAGCGAACTCGGCGTCCGACGGCACGGTATCGACTGGCTGGGTGGTCGTGTTTCGATTCATCGCGATAACTACTACGAGCATGAGTACGGCAACCGCACCAGCAAATCCGATTGTTGTCCACCGTGCAGTCTTTCGTGCTGTGACGTGTGACGGCCCTCCGTCCAGAATCGCTGCCTCGAGCTCTTCGACAGACTGGAAGCGCTTAGCGGGATCTTTCTCCAGACACCGAAGAATGGCCTTGGCAACGTGGTCTGGAATTGTGTGTTCGATTTCACGGGGATTCGCCGGCGAAGCTTGGATTTGTTTTAGCGCGACCACCATTGCTGTCTCGCCGGTGAAAGCTGCGGTTCCCGTAAACATCTCGAACAGGACGAGACCCATTGCATAGATGTCACAACGTTGATCGAGCGGCCCGCCTTGAGCTTGTTCGGGCGCCATATACGATGGCGTGCCAACCGCGCCCGTAGAATCCTCGGCCACCAGATGGGCCAGCCCAAAGTCCATCAGCTTCACATTGCCAGAGGCATCGATCATCAGATTTTCCGGCTTCAAATCACGATGCACGATTCCTTGAGTATGCGCCTCGTGAAGGCCCTCGCAAATCTGCCTGGCGAACTTCATTCCCGTGCGCGCACTCAAAACGTTGAATCGGTTTAGAACACGGCGAAGACTTTCGCCTTCGACGAATTCCATCGTGATGAACGAAACGCCATCAGTTCGATTGAAGTCGTAGATGCGGCAAACGTTCTTGTGCGTTACTTTTCGCGCGAGGCGTAATTCATCCTTGAACGCATTGATCAGCTTGGGCTGGTCGGCGATCTCTGCTTTCAGCACCTTGAGCGCAACGATTTCTCCGGTTTCTCGATCGCGTGCCTTGAATACGATTCCCATGCCACCGACGCCAAGCCGTGACAAAATCTCATAGCGCGTCAACTGCGGTGCGGCCGGTTCATTGCCGGACAGACTCGGAAGTGAGAGCGCCGCAATTTCAGATGCAGTGGGTGTCTTTTGAATGAACTTATCCAGCGGCCCGCTCTCCGCAACCATCGGCTGCAATTTGCCGCGCGATGCAGCGCTCCAGATCACCTCATGGAGTTCCTCGGTTTCGGCCTTGCCCTCGAGACCGACCCGGCCGACGGACTTGCAGACGATTCCCGTATCCAGCAACGCCTCACGAACGCTGGTCGAGACCAGGATTTGGCCGGAGCCGCTGCGCTTGGTGATCCGAGCAGCGAGGTTTATGGCATCGCCGAAGAGGTCGTTACCCTTGCGGAAGCCGGCACCACAATGGATTCCCGTCCGGATGCGCAAGCGCTTGTCCTCGTCGACGTGCTCGCTTTGCTCGGCCAACCGTTGTTGAATTGCGATAGCCGCGCACACCGCCAATGTCGGTTCGGGAAACTCAGCCATGACCGAGTCACCGATCGTTTTGACGACCGTTCCACGGAACTCTTCGACAGCTCGCGTCACCAGGTTGTCGTGTCGATGGAGAAGAAGAAGCCCGGCCGTATCGCCGAACCGATCGAAATAGGTAGTGGAGCCGACGACGTCCGTGAAGAAGACCGTCACGCGCGCCTTATGCCGCCGGAGCTCGTCGTCGATTTCGGATCGAGCTTGGAGGAGCTCGTCGAGATTGTCCACGTAAAGGTCCATCTTTACTACCGCCTGAAGCCATCCAATGGGATGTAGTCTTATACGATGATGTCAACCTGATGCCAAACCATTTGGTGATTGGTCACCCGACGCTCTAACTTCTTCAGCGGTTATAGTTTGTGGGACATTGGTGCAGCGATGCGCTCGCATTGTGCCTACGGCATTGATGCCTCTGTCGAAGACTTCGCTCCAGAACGTACGCACCCAGCAGCGGGACTCACGTGGAGTATGAGATTGCAGAAATCGTAATCATGCCGGGGCAAGATATGAACCGCGCTGAATACCTCCAGGCGCTGCCGCGTTCGGTTGAGTTTCTTGGCGTTCCATTATGGCGTTCGGTGCCCTTGTTAGAGAAGTTGTTAGATGATGGAGATCCGGAGCTTCGAAATTTTGCATGCGTAGCTTTAGGTGGCATTTTCCGCTGGGCTGATCGGTGTCTCATCGACGTTGTCGCGCAGGAAGGTGACACCGAGCTCCAAACTAAGGCCCGTGAATTGATTCAGCGCAACGCCAAAATTCGGAAAAACGAGGAGAAGGAACTCAGGCTTGGACCGGCGATCTTCTTTTCAAGGATTACATATGGCGGAGCATATGAGGCCAGATTCACTTTGGAACGACTGCTCAAACATCCCGACCCCATCATCAGGGAGAAAGCATCAGATCTGCTCAAGCAAATGGCTGCAGTTGGTTACTAAGTGTTTGCGTTTTCCTCATTCCTTATTCAGCGGATAATCGCGTTCTCCCGGGAGGAATCCTTCGATTCGAATCACTTTCAGTCCTTTGGGAACGTTCGCGGCATCTACAAAGGTTAGCGAGCCGGGAATCGTGCTGGCCATGCTGATCGCCATATCGGACGAATACACAGTCTTCGGGCCCACGGGACTTTCCGCGCGAAACACTTTACCGATCCAGTACTGGCGGAATTGCGCCTCCGTCATCTGACAAATCCTGTTCAATACGATGTTGCGCTCTCGAGCGTTGGGCGCGCGTATCAGAAGCGATACCCGCAAATCTGAACGCCAGAACTGACGATCGCCCAGCACGAGTTTCCGCAGTTCCGCGAGGCTCAAATTGTTGACGGGAACGTCGGCGTTTGCGACAACGGCGATGTCCGACGCCAGCGTCAGTCGCGGTACGCCAACCAGCAGAAGCATCAACAACAGCAACGTCTTTAATCGATGCATCGGTTGATCCCTCAAAACGTGAAGCTCGTTTGAACGAAGCCACTGTTGATTTGCGGCTGGCCTGGGGCGCGACGTTGACTTCTGTACTCGAATTTGATGGCGGTAAATGTCGAGAGATCGTACCGGAGACCGACGACAGATCCTGCCAGGGTCGGTATGCCTCGAAAAACGGAATCCGAGCGCGGAATGTGGATGTATTCGAAGCGGTAATAGGGCTTCCACAACCTCGGTCCTAACGGGAGGCGGTAGCCCACTTGTGTATACCAGGCCTGGCTGTTGGACACGACCGATGGCCTGTCGAACTGGGTGTGTCTCACATTGGCGAATTCGGCAATGACCTCCGGGTCTTCCTTACTCCACACGACGTGCGCGGACGTGATCCATTCATGGAAATCCAGACCGGCGGCGGGCGTAACTTTGTCGCGATAGACGGAACCGCCGATTTGCAACCCGAAGAGCGCGTCGGGCTTAACGAAGGTGTTGATGAGCCAAGCCCGGTTGTTATTGTTGTCTCCCGCATCACCGCCACGGCTGATCACGTTGCCGCGCCCATTGCCGACGCCGAAGTTGTAATGGAGATTGAGTCCGCTTGCGGGGACTGCTCCCTCAACGAGCGCGCCGACAAAATGAACGGGAAGCAGCCGCCCGCCGAACTGGATCATTTCGGGGCGGCTGACGGTGGTCTGCAGCCATTGCCCGTGGTGATATGCGGTGTTCCAGTAGTTGATCGGTGTGTGGTAACGGCCGAACGAGAGCTTGAAGTAGTCGTTGTAATCCAGGCGAACAATGCTGCGCTCGACCTCGGCGTTGAATCCAGTGACGGCCGGTGCGCCGGTGCCTGCATCGGGACGGGCTGTGAAACTCATTTCTCCGAAGAAGTTCACTTTTCTCGATAGCGCCGAATTGAGGTGCAGGATGAATTGGCCTTCGGTGAAACCACTTTTAGCGCCTGGCTGGTTGGTTCCACTGAAATTAAGATCGGTGAAACCTGCCAGCTTCAGCGAGGGATACTCCTGGACGTCGGTTCCTGCCGGATCCCCATGTTCTCCATGAATGGCTTCAATGGCCGCTCGAGGTGAAAGCGGCGCGGCGGCAGCTGCTGGTACTTCCCTTGTTACATTCGTGGAAGTCCGCGTGAGCGTGCCCGGTGCTTCCAGTTCGGCAATCCGCTTCTCAAGTTGTTCAATTCGAGCGGCCAGGCTTTTAATCAGCTCGGCTTGACTGGCCGCATCCGATGTTTGCGCGCCAACCGTACCCGGTAGCGCAGCAAGCAACAGGCAAGCCAGACCTAATCGCACCCTCATCGGTGTCTCCTTCTTCGGCTTCAGCGTCATATACGTAAGCGCATCAAGGGGATAACCATGCATTGGGGTCACGCCGCCACGAAGCATTTTTATTAAGCTCCGCCGGGACGACGTCCGATAAGAGGAAAGTTGAGGGTATGCGGATGATCGAGAATTGGTCTCTCAAGCGGAAACTGACCCTGGTGACGATGACGACCAGCATCGCGGCCGTGGCGCTATCCACGCTGGGTTTCTTTACTTACGACCTGCTGGAATATCGCAGGGCCATGCGTCAGGACCTGTTGACTGAAGCACAGATTGTTGGTGCGACCAGCACCGCGGCATTGGTGTTTAGCGACAGCAAAACCGCGCTCGATATCCTGCAAGGCCTCGGACGTCGGCGCGCCATCATCAATGCCAGTGTTTATGATGGGGACGGGATATTATTGGCAAGCTTTCCGCCGACGTACGTACCAGACCTTCGTCTCGACGAATCCACAGAATCGGATTCCAGAAGCAGCATCATTCGCGTGGTCTGGCCGACATACCTGGATCGGCAGAAAATTGGAACAATCGTAATTGAATCCGACGATCGCGAATTCCGAAAGCGGGTCATGAACTATCTGTTCATCCTGCTCGGACTCACGATCCTGTCTGTGTCGGTCGCCTATTTGCTTTCCGCGGGATTGCGAAAGGTCATTACGAATCCCATCGTCAAACTCAAGCGCGCGATGCAGGACGTTTCGACAAGCCGCGACTATTCGTTGCGTGTTCCCAAGAAGTCTCAGGACGAAATCGGAGAGTTGATCGATGGTTTCAATTCGATGATCTTCGAAATCCAGCGCGCCGAGCAGGAACTTCGCACGCTAAACGATAGCCTTGAACAGCGCGTCGCGGAGCGCAGCCAGGCGGCTGAAGAACGCGCCCAGGCACTGGCGGAATCGGAAAAGAGTTTGCGCCAGGCTAAGGAACTTGCCGAACAGGCGAGCCGCACAAAAAGCGTATTTCTCGCGAACATGAGCCACGAACTTCGTACTCCCCTGAATGCGATCATCGGCTACAGCGAAATGTTGGAAGAGGAGTTTCACGAAGAACAGGACACGACGCGTCTTCGGGATGTCACGAAGATCCGAACCGCGGGCCGACACCTTCTCTCACTGATCAATGACATTCTGGATCTGTCGAAGATCGAAGCCGGAAAAACACAAATCGATCCTGAACGCTTTGACCTGCGCGCCGTGGTTGAGGATGTGGTGACGACAATCCAGCCGATTGCGGCAAAGAACGGCAATGAGATTACCGTCTCGGTTCCCGAAAACCTGCCGATGTTTTCCGATCAGACGAAAATCCGCCAGGTGCTCATCAACCTTCTCAGCAATGCATGTAAATTCACAAAGTCCGGCACGGCTGAAGTGTGCGCTCTGGCCGAGGCGAAAACCGGCTATGTCAGAGTGGAGGTTCGCGATAGCGGCATTGGTATCGATCCGGAACAACTGGATCGGATTTTTGAGGCCTTCGTCCAAGCGGATGCATCGACCACTCGGAAGTACGGCGGTACAGGTCTAGGACTGCCGATCAGCCGGAAGTTCTGCCAGTTGCTAGGCGGAGACCTGGTGGCGACAAGCAGACCGCTACACGGTTCGATATTTACAATGCGGATTCCCGCACACTATGTACCGAACAATTCGAATGCACCAAATGTAGTGGTTGAAAACCCACCTGCAGTTGAGAACGCCGGCACGCCGTTTACCTGCGGGGACTGCACCGTCGATTGCGACATGGATTGCGTCGTTGTCATCGACGACGACAAGGACGCATGCGAATTGTTGACGCGGCTGATAACGAAGCAGGGGTTGAAGGCAATCGCATGTACGAACGGCGTGGAAGGCCTCAACGTAGCGCGGCGAAGACAGCCGGTGGCTATCACGCTCGACATTCAAATGGAGCAGCCGGATGGTTGGACCACTCTGAAAATACTGAAGAATGATCCAGCGCTTTGCAACATACCGGTAATTCTGCTCACGGTCGTCCACGAAAGACTTCGGGGATTACAGTTGGGCGCATTCGATTACCTGACGAAACCTGTGGATAGCGAGCTGTTTCAATCCGCAATTGACAAATGCAAAGAGCTGTATGAAACGCGTAAGACGGCCTGCGAGAAAGTAAGCGAGTTATCTCATGTTTAAAATCTTGCTGGTTGAAGACAACGAGATGAACTGCGACATGCTGTCGCGGAGGCTGACGCGCCGCGGATTCGAAGTTTGTACTGCCGGCGACGGCAGAGAAGGCATTCGGAAAGCCCAGACCGAAATGCCTGACCTCATTTTGATGGACCTGAGTCTGCCGGAGATTGATGGATTGAAGGCGACGGAAACGCTCAAAGCCGACGGTCGCACGGCGGGAATTCCCGTGATGGCATTGACGGCTCATGCCATGGTGACCGACAGAGAAAAGGCTATGCAAGCCGGATGCGATGATTTCGCGACAAAACCAATCGAGTTCGACAGCCTGCTCGCGAAGATGAGTGCACTTCTGGCGCGAAAGGACTGTTGAACCATGAAAGCCGATTCACGATTGCTCGTGGTCGACGATAGTGAAATGAATCGGGACATTCTTGCCCGCCGGCTGGGCAAAGAAGGACACGGCATTGTTACGGCCGCGAGCGGCCTGCAAGCTCTGGATCGGATTAAGGAGCAGGAGTTCGACGTGGTCCTGCTCGACATCGAAATGCCGGAGATGAGCGGCCTCGAAGTCCTTCAACAGATAAGGCAGCGGTATTCACAAATCGAATTGCCGGTCGTTATGGTGACCTCGCGCAGCGATAGCGACGACATCGTACGTGCCCTGGATCTCGGGGCGAACGACTACATCACCAAGCCTATAGATTTCGCCATTACGTCAGCGCGTGTGCGCACTCAACTTTCACTCAAGCGCACAGAAGACGCACGCCGTGAAGGCGAAGAGCGCTACGCGTTGGCGCTCGCGGGATCCAATGATGGAATCTGGGACTGGAATCTGAGGACGCGTGAGATTCGTTTTTCGGGTCGCTGGAAAAACAGCCTGGGTTACGCGGACGATGAGATCGGTTCGGTGATTGAAGAATGGTTCGACCGCATCCACAGCGAAGACCGTGCGCGAGTGGAAAGCGACATGAAAGCGTGCATCGCTGGCAGCATTCCTCATTTTGAGAATGAGCACCGGTTGTTGCACCGCGACAGTTCTTACCGTTGGGTTCTCAGCCGCGGTGTGGCCATTCGGGACCACGCGGGAATCGCGTACCGAATCGCAGGATCACAGACCGATATCACGTCGATCAAGATTGCGGATCCATTGACCGGCCTCCCCAATCGTACGCTTTTCATGGATCGCCTCAGTCGCGTTGCAGAGAAAACCAAACGGCACCCGGACCATCTCTTTGCGCTTCTATTCCTGGACCTCGACCAATTCAAACTTATCAATGACAGCCTTGGCCATATGGTCGGCGACCAACTCATCATTGCTTTCGCAAGGCGCCTGGAAAGTGAGCTTCGTTGTACAGACACCACCGCCCGAATTGCCGCGGACGAACACACGCTGGCGCGGCTCGGCGGCGATGAATTCACGATCCTGCTCGAAGACCTTCACCATCCCAGCGACGCCCTGCGCGTGGCCGAACGTCTGGGCGAGGCACTGAAGCATCCTTTCATCATCGGAGGCCGCGAGATTTTCGCAACGGCGAGTATCGGCGTGTCCCTGAGTTCGACGGGCTTCGCCCAGCCAGAGGACCTTTTACGCGATGCCGACACGGCGATGTACAGGGCAAAGGCCGTCCGGCGCGGAAGCGTGGAATTGTTCGATTCGAAAATGAGAGCCAGCGCTGTTGCGCGGCTACAACTCGAGACGGAGCTGCGCCACGCTGCGGAACGGCGGGAATTCAACAATTGGTATCAATTGATCGTGAACCTCAAAAGCGGCCGTATTCATGGATTCGAGGCGCTGGTCCGATGGCAGCACCCCTCACGGCCGTTGGTGCAGCCGGCCGAGTTCATTCCAATCGCCGAGGAAACCGGCGTCATTGTCGAACTCGGACGGCAGGTGCTGCAGGAGGCCTGCCGGCAATTGAAGGAATGGCACATTCTCTACCCGTCTGAACCGCCGTTGGCTGTGTCGGTAAACCTATCGCGGCGGCACCTGCTTCAGCCTAGCTTGATGAAGGAGGTTCGCGAAACGCTCGAAGAGGTAGAGATCCACCCGTCCTGTCTCAAACTGGAAATTACCGAGAGCCTTGTGATGGCGAACCCCGATCAGGTGAAGCGAATGCTGCACGAGTTGAAAGACCTGGGTGTGAGCATCGCGATGGATGACTTTGGAACCGGCTATTCATCCCTTAGTCATTTGCACAGCCTGCCCATCGACACGCTTAAAATCGACGGCTCATTCGTCAGCCAGATCGAAGACAATCCCGACAAGCTCGAAATCGTGAGGACAATCATCGCACTCGCGCACAATCTACGACTCCAGACCATCGCCGAAGGCATCGAAACGATTGAGCAGATGCGCATCCTGCGGGAGTTGGGTTGCGAGTTCGGTCAGGGTCACTTCTTTTCCAGACCCCTCGATGCATCAGCCGCAACCGAGCTATTGGTTGCCGAAGGCGCGTTATGTACGTGACGATGCAAAGTCGAACATGAGATTCCACTAGAGACTTCGAAGAAATTTCAGAAGCCTCGTTTTCTCGAGCTCGCGGAGGCGCTGGAAGTTTTCTGCTTCCCTGGCAGCGCTGTTCTTGTGTCGCTGAATCGCCTCCTCTAGAGTGTGCGCGCTGCCGTCGTGCAGAAGCGGTTCCTTGTTCGCTTGCCGCGTCCCGACTCCCCACAATGCAGCTGTACGAACCAAGCCTTTGCTTTCCTGCGACAGACCTTCACGCACAATGCTTGGGCCGGTCCCGATGTCGTGCAAAAGAAAATCGCTGTATGGATGAAATTTCTTGTTCCCCAACGCTTTCGGTACGCGGAACGTTCTGGCATTCACCCACTCACCTTCATCTGCTGTGACGAGTTCAGCGACATGGCATGAGATGCAGCCGACGGACTTGAATACCTTGAATCCTTCTTCGATTTCTTTTCTCTCCTTCTGAGCAGAAGGAAGCAAGCGGGGCGGGGCCGGCAGAGCTCGCATGAAATCGGCAAATAAAGCAACATCGTCACCAAACGGTTCCTCCGCGTCCTCGGGGTCACGGACACCGTCATCTACTGGATCTCCCAGCAAGGTATTGTCGTTCGGCTCGAGGGGCGAAGTGATGCCCATTTCGTTTCTGTAAGCGTCTGCCGAAAATGACAGCAGGCTTGCCTGCTGGTTTGCCCAGCCGAATCTCCCCACGGCCATCTTCCCTTTGGCCTCTAGAACTGGAACCTCCCGGATGAGCCCTCGAATTCGACCGCCGCTGTAGCTGGCCTGTTCTCGTGCAATCTTTTTCAGCATTTCGTCAGACAGACACTCGATGAAGCCTGCTCCAAACAAAGAGGGCGTGATGAAACGATCGCGAACATTTTGCGTGTTCGACAACGCTTTTTCTTCTGTGGTCGCCCCGCCGAGGGCCTTTGTCGTTATCAACGTGCCGCCCGGCGCCGGTATGAATTCACCAGTGGTGCCGAGATGGCCGGCGCGAAGCTCCGTGACCGGACCACTGCCGCCAGGCAAACCCTGAGGGCGCGCGGCTGCGTGGCAGGCAGCGCAGGAGCTTTCGTTGAAATGGATGCCAAGTCCTTTTGCAGGTGTCTCTACTTCCTTGAACGCATCCAGCGCCACATCGAATTGTTTTTGTGGAAGAAGACCATTCTGACGCTCGAAACTCTGTGGAGCTTCCTGGGACCAACCATTCGCAACGCTGCAGATGGAAAACGCATAGAGCAACGTAAACTTGAAAACTCTGATCATGTTCCCTCCAATCAAAAACTAAAAACCGTCAGAACGGTTGCGCCATTCTACACGCGCGCCGGATTTATTAGGTCCCGGCAAATGTGCATCCCCGCTGATACAATTCCGGCGTGTTGCCTGAGCGTGAACGAGGCGAGTGATAATGACGACTCACGTCGTACTCGTCCATCCCGAAATTCACTGGAAC
>Ga0075424_100007151_pt1 | contig 10801 bp, 10 predicted proteins | sample SoiMethybrSBSTD3_FD_75301 | JGI IMG/M metagenome (GOLD analysis project Ga0075424, IMG submission 75301) | Bulk soil microbial communities from a Populus tree surrounding site in Tennessee, USA - Soil MetaG P. TD hybrid SBSTD3 | ecosystem: Environmental > Terrestrial > Soil > Tree plantation...
GATGCGATTCTCGCGATTGAACGGGTCGAACAACCGAGTTCGAGCCTCGCATTTAATACTGAAGTGCTTGCTGAAATTGAGGGATTCGTAAGCGTCTATCATGCCGCACCGCCAGTAAAGAATTTGGCGCTCGAGCGCCTTCCAATACTGATGAACGAGTGGCTTCTCGCCGACCCTGAAGTGCAAGAGCTCGGTCTCAGAAAGCTGCGCCATTATTATTGGCACATGTTAGATCAACCCCATCGTGATACCTTTGATGAGTACGTGCTCGACAAGCTGTTTCAAAACACCTCCGGCCCGTCCGCAGCCTTCTACCAGAGACTTAGTGAGTTTTCGGCGATGCCCTAACGGTCTTTACCGTTATTAACTCCATCGGGTCTCACCTTTTTCGCTGGTTCTTCATCGGCAATTGCTACAGTCACTGCTTCAACCCAAAGATCCCATTGTAGAGCTTGATCAGTTCGACCTGCTTGTCGTCCCATTCAAGCGACGGGATCTGCATCTTCTTATCCTTGAGTTCGGCGAAGTAGCTGCCGTCTTTTCGACTCACCCAACGCCCCTGGCCGCCCATCAAATCCTGCCCGGGTTTTGAAAGAAGAAAATCCACGAACAGAGCCGCCGCGTGCGGATGCGGCGCGCCGGAGGCGATCGAAACCGTCGTCGGCGTTTTCACCGCCACGAACGGCTCGGTGAATATAAACTCCGCCGGCGCCTTGGCGTTTTTCATCTGCATGATTTCTTCGGGAAAAGCGTCGATCACGACCGGAAACTCACCGGCCATGGCGAGCTGCGCTAGCAGAGTCGGCCCGCGCCGCAGATTGAGCTGTTGCTTGGATAATTTCGCGGCGAACTCCAGCGCTTTGCCGCGACCGTAATAATCGATCAGCGACGCGAGCCAGTCGTAATCCGTGGTGTCCATGCCCAACTTTTCCTTCCAGCGCGGATCGAGCAGGTCCTCGAAGGCCTGCGGCGCCTTGTCGCGCGGGATCATGTTCGTGTTGTAAAGAAACACGCGCGGCTGGGCGTAGATGCCGTTGACGAAACCTTCCTTATCGGTAAAGCCGTCGCGCAGCGCGGCCCGGAGCGGCGTGCGGTAACGCGTTACCGCACCAGCTTTGGCCATCACGCCGACGTAGGAGCGCCGCGTGTTGATGATATCGGCGCGCTGCTTCTTGGTACGATGCTCGATGAGCAGTTGTTCCAGTTGCCGTCCCGCGCCGCCGGGCTGAAAGCGAATTTTTATAAATGGATATTTGCTTTCGAATGCCTTGATCAGCTCCCCCGCCCGATCGCTCGCCATCGCGGCATACCAGACCAGCTCGCCCTCCTTGCGCGCTTCTTTCTCCAGCGTCTCGGCGCGGCCTTTCTCCGGTAGCCGATTGATCAGTTCGAGACGCTCTTCCACGGACGCGCCGATGCCCGGCGCCGCATAGCAGAAAGCACAAACTAAAATGACGAGTACGTTAAAAGAACGCATCATTTCAAAATCCCTTCACGTCTCACCCCTAATCACTCTCGCCTCACGCCCATTATTGCAGTTGAGCGAAAAATCCCTTGCGATCGAGCTCGGCGATGATGCTGCCGTCCATAAAGTCGGATGCTTTTTTGTTTTTGAAGAGCGGATCGGTGAACGCCACGCTTTCAAGCTCCAGCGCTACCGCTTCCTCGCGTGGATACGGCTTGCTCGGCATTCGCCCCAACGATGCGTCGTAAATCACGTCGAGCCGCTTACGGTCGGTGACTTTCATTTGCCTGGCGATGACCTTTTGTGTCAGCGCTTTGTTCTTTTTGCCGATGGCGATCGCTTCGCTCGCCGCCATGAAAAACGAGCGCAGCAAATCGCGATGGTTCTTCAGCACGTCGGTCCGTGTCGACAGATCGCCCACCGTGTTGTAGATCTTCATGTCTTCGAGATCGGCAAGGATTTCCAGCTTCACTTTCGTCTGGGTCTCGGCGGCGAGAATGCTTTCGGGACTGCCGATGGTGGCGTCCATCCGTCCCTGGAGCATCAGCATGATGCGTTTGTCCGCCTCGCCGATGCCGGTGGCGAGGATCTTCACGTCCTTGTCGGGCGTCAGACCGAGCTTCGATAAGGCGCGGCGCAGCGCAAAATCGGTGGTCGCGCCGATACGGCTGGTGCCGACAACTTTGCCGCGCAGATCGGTCACGCCGGGGTTGGCGACGAGTTTATAGGTCGTGCTGCCGAAGCTGCCGACGATCACCACGGGCAGGCCGCGCCCGGCCGCGACGATGGACGCCGAACCCGAGCCGCTGACGATATCCACTTCGCCGCTCACCAGCGCGCTAATCGCCGTATTGCCCGAAGGAATATTGATGAGCTTGGCATCGAGCTTGTATTTGTCGTAAAGTTTCGCCTCCTCGGCGATCCAGAGCGGCAGGCGAATACCGGAAGTGGTTGCGTAAGCCACTTTGATGGGAACCATCTGGCTCTCCGCCGCTCCGGCAAATTGCGCGAGCAGAATAAGAACGAGAAAAAATAGCCGCGCCGATTTTTTCATCGCTTCCAGTCCGACGCATTTTCGATCTGCTCGATGCCGCCGAGAAGCTCGTGCCCCGGCTGTTGCGGCCAGACGGAAACCAGGCGGGCGGCATCCGTGCCGTCATTGACGTGCTGATGGCCGATCATCGGCGGCACACAGATCAGATCACCCGCCTCCCACGGATGACGCGTGCCCTCGTGCAGATCGTAGCCGCGGCCTTGGACGACGAGCAAAAGCTCTTCGAAAATATGCCGATGCACGCCGCTCCGCTCGCCCGGCGCGATTTCCTGCGCCATCACATCCAAACCGCGCGCGGCTACTTCGATCCATCGGCTGATGTAAAATTTCAGTTTTCCCTGCCGGGTCATTTCCCAAGGGCAGTCCGCCTCGTGAATCGCGCGCGGATTTTCTCGCTCGACCTGGTTTTCGTCAGCAAGTCTGGATAGAAACCAATCATAACGAGTCTTGCCCGGTGCCCGTGTGCGAACCTGCCGCCGCGATTGAAATAGCGCTGCCATTTTTTCGTCTGACGCCGACTCGGTTTCCTTTTCGCCGTTAGTCATGGGATCGCGCCACAAAAGTCCCTGGCCGTGCCACAATCTCAGCTGCGGGAGCCAGGCGCGAAAGCCTTCTTTCCGCTTAGCGATAAGTTGATACGTCGTGTATGGCGGAACGATCACGATGTCACCGGTGGAGAAAGAAACCTTGACGCCGTCCTGAACGCAATCGCCGCTGCCTTCGACGATGTACGCGATTAGCGACGGAATCATGCGCCGCGGCGCCGTCTCGGCGCCGGCGATAAGCTCGATAAAGCTGCACGTCAACGTGCTGAGCGGTGCAACGGTGTAACGGCTGAAAACCCGCATGTCACCGAGCGCAAAATCACCCTTGGCGAACATCGCCGGCTTGATCACCCGCGGCAGAATATTGATGCGCTCCTGCTCGCGCTTTTGTTTGATGAAACGCGCCTCGTAATCATAGTAGTGCTCCGCGGCTCTTGTCGGGTTGCCGAGAGAATCTGTTTTGCGATCTTTGTCCACTCTAGCTATAGTTCTGGCAATGTCAGTCCGCTAAATAATTTTCCGATCATTTCGAAAATCTCCCATGCCCCTCTTTGTCAAAAAGGGATACGAATCGCGCGGACACGCTCCCCCTTTGAAAAAGGGGGACAAGGGGGATTTGACTTCTGTTTCTGCAGCAAGCATTAGCGACAGATTTTAAGAGAACTTTTACTGAGTACACTTATCTAACGCTGCTCCTGCGTGTTCCCCGAATCCGAATATTCCGGCGCGTCCTCCAACTGCTCGATGCCGCCGAGTCCCAGACCGACGCCGACGCTCGGCATCGACGAGAGCAGCAACACGGGATGGTCGGCATCGGCATTGAAGTGCTGATGTTCCACCATCGCCGGAATGCTGACCAGGTCGCCGGCCTCCCAGTTCCAGCGCGCGCCGTCGTGCAGGTCGTAGCCGCGGCCCTGGATGACCAACATCTGCTCCTCGGTCATGTGTCGGTGCTTTCCCGAGCGGCTGCCGGGAGGAATCTCCTGCATGTAAAGCCAGACGCGGCGCGCCGCGCTGTTGATCTCAGGATGGGTAAACCACTTCAGCCGGCCCTGCCGGCACCATTCCCAGGGCTGCTCTTCGTAGGCGATCACATGGGTCACGTTGTTGCAGAAAACGCTCTCGTCGTGAAAAAGCTTCAGATAACGATCGTAGGTATTCTCGACCGTTTCTTCCCACGGCGCGGCTTCCTTGCGCGCGCGAAAAATGCGTTCAGTTTTCTGATCCGCGCCCAGCATCACGTCGATGTCTTCCTTGATACCGAGCACGCCTTTTTTGATGCGGTAACCGATCAGTTTTCCCTGTTGGTCGCGAAGCGGCTCGGTGCCGCGCGGAAACGTCGGATTGTCGCCGAACTTGATCTGCTCGCGCTTCGTCAAACCCATCAGGCTGAAGAGCCGGCTCTGCGGCACGAAAATCTGGCAGCCCGTGTCTTCGTCGCCGCCGTGCTGATGAATCGTGAACGGCGGGACCACGAGCATGTCGTAGGTGCCGAAGGAATAGCGCTTGCCATCGTTGATCTCCCAGCCACGGCCGCTCAAACAGAACAATGTCGGCGCGCTGATGTGCCGGTGCGCGCCACGCGCTGGCGCCTGCGGCTGAATGTCCGAGAAGTGCGATGTGAGATCGTACACCGGCGCGCGCTTCAGAATGTCGTAGCACACGATGTCGCCGGTCTGGTGCGGGCTGCTGCTGCCCATCACCGTGCCCTGCACGGGAAGGAGCTTTACCACCCGCGGCAACTGTTCTTTAATCGCTTGTTCCTGGCGCTGATGTGCGAGCGGATCGGGAGCTTCAAGACTCTCCTCCGCTTCCCAGGGCCAACGTTCTTCCATTTTCAGTCCTGCTCCACGAACGACACGCTTAGCTACGCCGACATATACTCGTCGTTCCACCAACGACGGGAACCCTGGTTCGAACTGCCATCATAACGAATTTCGCAATTGTTATTTCTTATACAGCGCGTCGATAAATCCTTGCTTGTCCAGTTTCTCGATGAATTTGGTCTGCATAAACTGCGCGGGAGCGGCCTTGCGCGCATCGGCGCGTTTGACCAATCGAGAATCGTCTGAATGCCTTTGGCGCTTGGGTACGGCTTCTCGGCGAAAAGCTGCACGTAGAAGCTATACGTCTCGTCCAGCTCCTCGCCGTCCTGCATTTTCATGTACTGTTTCAAGATCGCCGCGGTCTTTCGTTTCTCCGTCTTGTAGAAATGGATTCCTTCGATGACCGACTTCACGACCATTTCCGTAGCCAATGGCTCGGCATCGGCAAACCTCCGGCTGGTGGCGAGCGCCGCGTTCGGCAACTCCGCTTGCTTGGTCGCCGGCAGATCTTCGAAAAACGTGTAGCCGGCCTTGCGCGCAGAAAAGGTGAACGGCGGTGCCAAGGTCGCCGCTTCCACCTGCCCGAGCTGCAATGCGCCGTAGCGGTTCGCCGACGGACCGGTAGCCAGATACGTCACGTCGCGCTCAGGGTCGAGGCCGGAGGCGGCGAGGATTATCTTCAGCGACAGCATCGCCGGCCCGGCGAGACTGTTGACGGCGAGCCGCTTGCCGCGGAGCTGGCGGATGTCCTTGATCTCTTCTTCGCCACCAGCACCTGCGGCTCCTGATTGATCGGGCTCGCGATCATAAAAATATCGGCGCCGCCGAGCACGGCATCGACAACCCCACCGCCGCCGGCGTTGATGAAATTCACATCGTCGCTCACCAGCGCCTGGGTCGCGATCACGCCGCCGCGCATATAGACGAGCTGCGCATTGACACCGTTCTTGCGAAAAAATCCCGCTTCTTTGGCGATCCACACCGGCCCGTACTGCGGCGAAATCGAAGTGTACGCGATGGTCACATTGGCGAGTTGGCCGCCCTGCGCCGCGAGCGCGGCATGAGCCGCGAGAAGAAACACCGCAAGAGCGAGCCGGCAGCTCATCTGGCCACGACTCTTTTCACGCGCCGCGATGGGTTTCCGCGCGCCGCAGCGCTTCCGCCAGCGCCCGGCGCAATATCACGGTCAGCGCCTTCTTTTTGTAAGCGGCCGAACCGCGCATGTCTTCGATCGGTTCCGCACCTTCGAGGATAAGTTCACCGGCTCGTTGAATTAACGCATCGGTAATTTTATTGCCGCGAAGCAGCGCTTCCACCGACGAGCCTTTCTGAGGCACCGCGCTGCCGCCGGCGGCGCCGACGCCGATCTCTCGACAGACGCCAGCAGCATCAAGGCTCACCTGCACCGCAGCGCTGGCGATAGCGAAGTCGCCGGCGACTTTCTCGAACTTCACGTAAACGCCGCCGCTGTCTTTCGCCGGCGCCGTAAAATCGATCTCAGTCAAAATCTCATCGGGTTCCAGAGCCGTGGTGTAAGCAAAAGTGAAAAAATCTCCGGCGGCGATCACGCGCTCGCCACGCGGTCCGATGCATTTCATCTGTGCGTTGAGCGCCAGCGCCACCGGACCGTAATCGCCGCAAGGATCGGCTTCTGCCAGGCCGCCGCCGATGGTGCCGCGATTGCGCACCTGCAGATCGCCGATCTCGCTCGCCGCCTCGCACAGCATCGGCAGCTTCGCCGCAATCAGCGGCGATTCTTCGATTTCCACGTGGCGCGTCATCGCGCCGATCCGAATCTGACCGGCGTCCTCGCGGATGTAGTTAAGATCGGCGATTCGGTGAATATCGATCAGATACTTCGGCCGCGCCACGCGCAGCTTCATCATCGGCACTAGACTCTGGCCGCCGGCCAGAAGCTTGGCGTCGTCGCCATATTGCTTGAGCAGCGTAACCGCATCGCTGATTGAGCTTGCTTTCAAATATTCAAATGCTGCTGGATACATTTGTTGTTCTTTCCCAAATCTCCCCTACCCCTCTTTGTTAAAGAGGGGACATACTCGAAAATTTCGAGCCTCAGAGCTACCTGGCCATTTAATGTTCTCTATCTAAGATCTCCATCTTTCTTTATTTGGATTTCATGTGACGATCGTTTTGCCGAGAAGAAATTTGCCTTGAGCGACCTCCCCCTTTGGCAGAGGGGGAACAAGGGGGATTTTTTCTCCCCTCTAGCCTAGGCACAACTTACCTCTTGCTGTATTCGTAACGCATCGGATCCCACTTGCTGGCGCGAATCTCGTCGTAAGCTTTTTGGACGAAGGAAAAATCATAGACCTGATCGAGCGTCACCGGTCCCTTGATCCGGCTGGTCGCGCCCACCGCGCGCATTTGCTCGCGCACTCGTTCGATATTGGTTGTCATCACTTCTTCGCTGGCACGGCCGATTTTCGCCAAATCAGAAGCCTGTTTGTCGCGCTCGCGCCAGATCTCCTTGGCCTCGTTAAAGTCGTTGATGCGGAGCGCTTCCATAACAAACTTCGCCGCTTCGTTCATGTTGCGATGGTAAAAGATCTGCCCCTTCAGCGTTGCTTTCACGACTCGATACACTTCGTCCGGTGAGGTTTTAATTTTATCGTCGCTGGTTTCCAAATTCGCGCTGAGCGCCGAGACATAATCTCCGCTGTAAGCGAGGATGCGAAAGCCTTTGGCCTGGGCGATGCGCGCGTTGCCGATGGTGATCATGGTCGCGTCCACCGTGCCGGACAACAGCGCGCCGAACCGAACCGATGGATCGCCGAGCGCGCGCATCTGCACGGTATCGACGGCGACTCCGTTCTTGGCCAAAAGCTCGCGAAACAGCAAGGTCGAGTTGCCCGACGCATCGGAGATCGCGACGGTCTTGCCGTTCAACTGCTTGATGCTCGTAATCTTGGGCGAGACGACCAGATACTGCGACGGCTTGTCGGTGCTGACCTGAAGGATTTTCATGCGCGCGCCGCCGAGAATCGCCGGAATCGAGCCGCCGTTGCCGTAATCCACCGCGCCGCTGACGACAACCTGCGTGGTCACCGTGCCGCGAGTGACGATCACGTCGACGTCGAAACCCTCTTCGCGATAAAAACCCAGCCGTTGGGAAATCATGTAGGGCACCAGCGATTCGCCGGGCGCCTTGGACGCGATGCGAATTTTTTTAAGCGGCTCCGCGCCGCGTGCTTGTGCCAGCGCCACGAAGGAAACCAGCAGCGCCGCAACGATGGCTCTCGCCAATTCGATTCTCATCATCTTCTCACTTACGGCCTTGGACCGGCGAAAATGCGCGCCATGTTCTCCTTGGCGCCGAAATAGACGTCGTCGCCGTGGCCGACCAGCAGTCGCTCCACATCGAGATTCATCGCGATCAGCCGCCTGACGCTTTCGTGCGCCGCGTCGGGATCGGAAGAAAGATAAGTCGGCGAAACCATCAAATGTTCCCCGGCGCTGACGATAGCGTCGCCCGCGATCATCGTCTTGATCTCGGGTAGATGGAGGGTGATATGTCCGGCCGTGTGGCCCGGCGTATGGATCACGTAAATGCCACCGCGATCGGGAAGTCGCTCGCCGCCTTTGATCACGTGCTCGACCTCGTAGCCGGTCGCCTGATGGATCGCCGGCATGTCGAGCTCGTGCGCCATCACTTGGAACTTCAGCGTCTTCTTGAGCTTCTTCAAACCGCCCGTGTGATCGCCGTGACGATGGGTGAGAATGCAGAGTTTCAAATCCGCGTGTTCGTGCCCCATCTCTTTGATCGCATCCATGATCAGATCCGCGTCCGCGTCCGACGCGCCGGTATCCACGAGAATGACGCGCCCTTCGCCGGCGACGAGAAACGATTTCACCACGCCGCGGTTGGGCATGGCGATCCGGCACGGCACGATCTTCACGCCGTCGATCGGAATGTCCTTGAGGATGCTCACCATGATTTCCTCACCTGGTAAAATTCGCCGCGGCTTCCTTGATCGCCGCGACGATGTTGCCGTAGCCGGTGCAGCGGCAGAGATTGCCCGAGATCGCTTTCTTGATCTGCTCGTCGGTCGGCCGGCCGCCTTTGCTGAGAAGACCGTAAGCCGACATGAGCATGCCGGGCGTGCAGTAGCCGCACTCCACCGCGTCGTTTTTCCAGAACGCCTCCTGCAACGGGTGCAGCCGCTGGTCCTGCGCCAGCCCTTCGACCGTGACGATCTCGTCGCCGTCCGCCTGCTCGGCAAAAACCATGCACGACTTCACCGCTCTGCCGTTCCACAGCACCGTGCACGCGCCGCAGCGGCCGACCACGCAACCCATGTGCGTGCCGGTGAGCCTCAGAGTGTCGCGCAGAAAATGCGTGAGCAAGGTGCGCGATTCCGCCTCGCCCGAGTACGATTTGCCGTTCACTATCAAAGTAATCGTCTTAGCCACGAGCTGCGTTCGCCTGCGCTTTCTCGATAAGATCCAAAACTCGATCCGGCGTGAGCGGCGTCTCGCGAATCTTAACGCCGAGCGGGCTCAACGCGTCTTCCACCGCGCTGCACAGCGCTGGCGGCGGCCCGAGCATGCCGGTCTCGCCCGCGCCCTTGGCGCCGAGCGGTGTGAACGGATTGGGCGTGACGATGTGCTCCAGCGCCAACTCCGGTACTTCCTCGACCGACGGCAGCCGGTAGTCCATAAACGTCGAGGACAATAGCTGGCCGTCTTCGGCGTAGCGCAGCTCTTCGTAAAGCGCCGCGCCGATCCCCTGCATGATCGAGCCCTGCTGCTGCGTATCGACGATCTGCGGATTGATCATGTTGCCGCAGTCGTGCACCGTACAGTAGCGGATGATCTTGATCATGCCGGTTTCGATATCGACATCGACTACAGCGATCACCGCGGCGTACGGATAACTGGAAAAGGTGTTCATCCGGCCTTTTTCGTCCGGGGTGTAATCGATGTTGGGATTGATGAAATAGCCGGTCACTTCCAGGCCGGGTTCCATATTTTCCGGCAGCAGGTGAATCGCGCCGTAGGCGGTGCGCACGATTTCCATCACCGCCACCGACTTGTCGTGGTTTTCCTTGACGAACACCTTGCCGTCGCCGATCTCGAGTTTATGCGGCGCCGTGCTCAACAAACGCCCGGCGATGCCGAGAATCTTGTCGCGCATCAATTTGCCGGCCACCCAGGCCGACGGCATCAGCACCACCGAGGAGCGGCTGCTGCCGGTGCCGAAGCCGTACGGCGTCGGCAGAGTATCGCCGTGAATCACAGTGATCTTGTCGAAGGGTATTCCGGTTTGGCTCGCGACGATCTGCGCGATGGTGGTCTCGTGCCCTTGGCCCTGCTCGCCCATGCTGGAAAAAACCGTCGCCGCGCCGGACGGATCGACGCGCAGGCGGCAAGAAGCATAGCCGCCGGTGGCATGAATGCGGCTCGAGCTCGTCGGCTCCATCACCAGTGCCACGCCGATGCCGCGATAGATGCCTTTTTTGCGCAGCTCCGTCTGCTCCTTCCGCAGTTGGTCGTAGCCGGCGATCTCCGCGGTGCGCTTCATCGCCAGATGATACTGGCCGCTGTCGTAGAGCGCGCCAGTGGCATTACGATAGGGAAACGCGTCGGCGGGAATGAAATTCTTCAGGCGAATTTCGATGGGATCGATCTTCAGCTCGCGCGCGGCGATGTCCACCAGCCGTTCGAGAATGTAGGACGCATCGGCCTTGCCGATGCCGCGCAGAGACCCGTGCGTGGTCTTGTTGGTCGAGATGCCAAAGGCATCGACCGCGTAGTTTTGAATCTGATACACGCCGGTCATGTACAGCGCCGCGGCCTGGATCGAATGATCGACGGTGTAGGTCGAACCCATGTCGGCGATGATCTTGTCCCGCACGGCGAGCATCGTGCCGTCTTTCTTGAGCGCCAGCTC
>Ga0075424_100007154_pt1 | contig 10798 bp, 9 predicted proteins | sample SoiMethybrSBSTD3_FD_75301 | JGI IMG/M metagenome (GOLD analysis project Ga0075424, IMG submission 75301) | Bulk soil microbial communities from a Populus tree surrounding site in Tennessee, USA - Soil MetaG P. TD hybrid SBSTD3 | ecosystem: Environmental > Terrestrial > Soil > Tree plantation...
CTGGTGCCTGGAACGGTGCGGCTCGTGCGCTGGGCCTGGGGCAAGCTGCAAGGGAAGCCAGGTGCGACGGCGGCTCGGCCAAATGACCTGCCAAATGAGCTGCCAAATGTGAGGCCGAGCGGGGAGCGCGTGCCATGACCGCGCTCAGCATCACCAGCCTCTGCAAGCAGTTCGGCGGCTTGCGCGTGACTGCCAATGTCAGTCTCGCGGTCGCGCCCGGCGAGCGCCGCCTGATCATCGGCCCCAACGGCGCCGGCAAGACCACGCTGTTCAACCTGATCACCGGTGAGATCGCGCCAGACTCGGGCTCGATCCGTCTGTTCGAAAAAGACATCACCCGGGTTCCGGTTCACCGCCGTCCTCATCTCGGCATGGCGCGCACCTATCAGATCATCACACTGTTCGCGAACGACACCATCGTGCGCAACGTGACGCTTGCGTTGCTTGGGCTATCGCGGCTGCGCTGGAGCCTGCTGCGGGATCTCGATCAGCAGCCTGAACTCGTGGAGCGCGCCCGCGCCGCGCTCGCGCGTGTCGGCCTTGCCGAGATCGCGGATCGTCCGCTGTCGCAGACGTCCTATGGTGAGCGCCGGCGCGTCGAGATCGCGATGGCGCTGGCGCAGGATCCCAAGGTGCTGCTGCTCGACGAGCCGTTTGCCGGGCTCTCGATCGACGAGCGGCGGGACGTGCGGCAGCTCCTCAACGCCATCCCGCGTGAGGTCTCGGTTGTGATGATCGAGCACAACATGGATGTGGTGCTCGACTGGGCCGAGCGCATTACGCTCTTGCACTTCGGCGAGGTCATCGTCGAGGGCACGCGCGCCGAGGTGGTCGCCAACCCGCGGACCCGGGAGGTGTATCTTGGCCACTAACGCCTTCGCCCTGAATGGGATCGACGCCTTCTACGGGGACAGCCACGTCCTCGAACAGATCTCGTTCTCGCTCGGCGAAGGCCGGCTGCTCGGCCTGCTCGGCCGCAACGGTGCCGGCAAGTCGACCTGCATGAATGTTGCGGTTGGCCTGCTGCCGCCGCGCCGTGGCTCGGTCGAGCTGTTCGGCATCGACGTGAGCCGGCTGCAGCCGGAGATCATCGCCGCGCATGGGCTTGCGCTCGTTCCGCAGGGGCGCCGTATCTTCAAGAGCCTCACCGTGCGCGAGAACCTGGTGGTCGCCGCGCGCCGTCCCGATCCCGGCAGCCGGCATGCGCCCTGGACGATCGATACGGTGTTCGAGATGTTTCCGCGGCTCGCCGAGCGTCGCAAGCAGATCGCGGCTCATCTCTCAGGCGGCGAGCAGCAGATGCTCGCGATCGGCCGCGCCCTGATGGCCAATCCGCGCGTGCTGTTGATGGACGAGCCGTCAGAAGGCCTGGCGCCGCAGATCGTCAGCGACGTCATGGCGACGATCCGCCGGCTCAAGGAGAGCGGCCTGTCGATCGTGCTGGTGGAGCAGAATCCCACTTTGGTGTTCGATGTCGCGGATGATGTCGTGGTGCTCAACAGCGGCCGCGTGGTCGTGGTCTCGACTGCTGCGGAGCTCAAGCGCGACAGCGCCAGCCTGAGCCAGCACCTCGGCGTGTTTTAGGGAGAGCGTCATGCGCATGATCGTGGCCGCCATCGCAGCGATCGGCATTGCAATGGGTTTGGCCGCGGAAGCGCAGGCGCAAAGCTTTCCGGTGCGGCCGGTGTCGGTGATCGTGACCTATCCGCCGGGCGGTCCGGTCGACACTGTGACGCGCCTCGTGGCCGAGCATATGCGCGGAACGCTCGGACAGCCGCTTGTGATCGAGAATGTGGGTGGCGCCGGCGGCAGCCTTGGGGTCGGCCGGCTCGCTCGCTCGGCAGCCAACGGTTACACCGTCGGGGTCGGCGACATTGGAGCTTTCGTGCTCAACGGTGCCGTCTATCCGTTGCCTTACGATCTCATGACCGACTTCGAGCCGATCGCTCTGCTGGCCACAAGCCCGCTGCTGGTGCTGGCCAGGAACACGATGCCTGCAAAGGATCTCAAGGAGCTGGTCGCGTGGCTCAAGGACAATCAGGGCAAGGTCTCGCAGGGCCACATCGGCTCGGGCACGCTGTCGCATCTGTGCGGGCTCTACATGCAGTCGACCGCGGGGGCGGCGTGGACATTCGTCCCTTATCGAGGCGCTGCGGCTGCGCTGCAGGACCTGACCGGCGGGCAGATCGACCTGATCTGCGCGGCGCCCGGCGGCGGCTCGCTGCCGTTGGCGCGTGGCGGGCAGATCAAGGCCTATGCGGTGATGGCGCCAGCGCGGCTCGCCAGTGCGCCTGAGATTCCGACCGCCGATGAGGCCGGTCTATCGGGCTTTCACGTGTCGTTCTGGCAGGCCATGTGGGCACCGAAGGGGACCCCGAAGGAGGTGATCGCGGCGCTCAATGCAGCGGTCGTCGCCGCGCTCGCTGATCCCGCGGTGCGCGGCAAGTTCGCCGAGCTTGGCCAGGTCATTCCGCCACGCGCCGAGCAGACACCCGAAGCGCTCGGCGCGCTGCGCAAAGCCGAGGCCGACAGGTGGTGGCCGATCATCAAGGCGGCCGGCATCAAGCCGGAATGAGCGCTCAGCCGATACATCGCGCGAGAAATTCGAGCGTGGTGCGGTTCTGGTTGTCGAAACCATGCTGCGCGCCCGGATAGATGTGGACCGGCACTGACGGCTGCGCGGCGCGGAATCGTGCGATCTTCTCCGATGGCAATGTGGAGTCCCGGTCGCCGATGTGGGCGATCACCGGGCAGCGCGGCGTCTCGTCGGCATGGTCCGGCATCATCGACCCATAGTAGGCGACAGTGCCCGCATAGTTGCGCCGGCAGGCGGCGAGCCAGGCGAGCGATCCGCCCCAGCAAAATCCAATCAGCGCGACCTTCCCCGCGGCGGCCACGGCAGTGCATCCAGCATCGAGATCGTCGAGCGCAAGCGAGAGATCCCAGGCCTTGTAGGTGCGCTGCGCCCGGTCGTGGTCATCCTGAGTATAATCGTAAACCAGGTCGCGCTGCCTGCGGTCATAAAGCGCCGGCGCGATCGCCAAATAGCCGTGCGCGGCGTAGAAGTCGCACACCGAGCGCAGATAGGCATTGATGCCGTACATCTCCTGCGCCACCACCAGGCCGCCACGGGTGCCTGCGGTTGGCCGCGACAGGTAGGCGTCGAGTTCGTGTCCGTCGCGCGACGTTAATCTGATCATTGTCGAGAACCTGTGGTCTGGACTGTCAACGGGCGGCGGTCGCTGCGTCAGCGTGCGCACGGTTCAACCATAGCAGTGCGCCGCGGCCGGCGGCGGCGCCGGTCGCGAAGCATGCCTGCAGCAGATAGCCGCCGGTCGGCGCCTCCCAGTCGAGCATCTCCCCGGCCACGAAGTTGCCGGGACGGCGGCGCAGCATGAAATGTTCATCGATCTCATCGAAAGCGATGCCGCCTGCGGTCGAGATGGAGCGGGCGATCGGCTCGATGCCGACGAGCCGAACCGGCACAGCCTTGATCAAGGCTGCGAGCGCTTCCGGGGTCAGCTCCGACAATTTTGCCGATGACGTGACGGCTGCCTCTTGCAGCAATCCGATCGCGATTGGAGAAAGGCTGAAGGACTTGCGCAGCACGTTCGCGAGCGATTGCTTGTTGCGCGGCGCGCGGAGTTTCTGTTCCAAACCAATGGCGTTTCGGTCCGGGACAAGATCGATCAGCAGCACTGCATGACCACGGCTCGCGATCGCCTCGCGCAGAACATCCGATAATGCATAAAGACCGCCACCCTGCAGCCCCTTTCCGGTGATCACCGCTTCGCCGCGCACGGAACGGTCTCCGAACGACAGCGCGATGCGCTTGAGCGGCTCGCCCTCGAAGCGACTGCGGAAGATGTCGGACCAGTCGACCAGAAAGCCGCAGTTCGCGGGCTGCAGCGGCGTTACCGTGATGCCGGAATCCTCCAAAGCGGAAACCCAGGCGCCGTCGGAGCCGAGCTTAGGCCAGCTCGCACCGCCCAACGCCAATACACTTGCATCGGCCGCAATGGCTGATTGTCCATCGGGCGTATCGAAGACAAGCCTTCCAGCTTCGTCCCAGCCGCGCCAGCGATGCCGAAGTTTGAAAGTCACGCCCATCGCGGCAAGGCGGCGCAGCCAGGCGCGCAGCAAGGGTGATGCCTTCATGGCCTTCGGAAAGACGCGGCCGCTCGAGCCCACGAAGGTCGGCTGGCCAAGCTCGGCGCTGAAGGCGCGCAGGTCGTCGGGTGAGAGAGCTTTGATCGCGGGCCGGACGTGCGGCTCCGCGTGGCCATAGCGGCGCAGGAATTGATCGAGCGGCTCGCCATGCGTGAGATTGAGGCCGCCACGACCCGCCAGCAGAAACTTGCGCCCGACGGCCGGCATCTGATCGTAGATGGTGACGCGCACGCCGCCGCGCACCAGCACGTCGCTCGCCATCAGGCCGGCGGGCCCGCCTCCGACAATCGCAACACTAGGCTCGCTCGCTCCAGACATGAGCGCTCTTAGCGAGCGCTCGTGCAGTCGCGCAAGCCTCTCTTACTGACCACGAACGTGAAGCGTGAGCGGCGCGACCTGAGAACGCACGGTCAATCCTTCCGCTCGCGTGAAGCCGATCGACACCACGGTGACGGCAACGAGAGTGGAAAGCGCAAGCGCGAGCGTCGCAAACAGCTCGACCGGCTTGGTCGAAGAGTAGTGCTTGGGGCTCGTGAACATCACAAATCTCCGCGAATCAGGAACCGACAACTGTCACGAAGCTCTATCCAGATACCGGCATGCATTCGTCCGGACTTGGGCGAAGCCGTTGATGATTAAGGGCAATTTTGTGAAATTTGGTTAAGAAAGGATTAACGCCGCAAGGGCGGCTGGGGATGGCCGTGTCTCGCCTTCCGAAGCAAGGCTGCGAGATCTTCGTGATAAGGTGTTCCAAGGCGCATCAAGAACGCCACGCAACGCACGACCAGGGGAGAACCGCATGAAAGCCATCTGCGGCGCTGCCGCACTGTCGCTATTGCTGATTGCAGGGGCGGCCAACGCCCAGACCAGCTACCCGGACAAGCAGGTGCGCATGCTCGTCGGCTTTGCGGCAGGCGGGCCTGCCGACATTGCAGCTCGCATCGTTGCAGACGGGCTCTCCGAAGCTTGGGGCAGGCCGGTCGTGGTCGAGAACCTGACCGGCGCTGCCGGCAATGTCGCCACCGATCGTGTCGCCAAGTCGGCGCCGGATGGCTACACGCTGCTGATGGCCGCGTCGTCGTCGGTCGTCACCAATGTCAGCCTCTACGACAAGCTGCCGTTCGACCCGGTCAAGGACCTGGCGCCGATCTCACAGGTCTGCTTCACGCCCAACATTCTCGCCGTCAACAACGACGTGCCGGCCAAGAGCGTCCAGGAGCTGGTCGCGCTCGCGCGGGCGCGGCCGGGCGAGCTCACCTTCGGCTCGGCTGGTGTGGGGACCTCGCAGCATCTGGCCGGCGAGCTCCTCAATGCGATGGCAGGCGTCCGTCTCCAGCATGTGCCTTATCGGGGCATTGCGCAGGTGATGCCGGATCTGCTCGGCGGGCGCCTGACGATGTCATTCGGCAATATTTCGGCAGTGCTGCCGCTGATGCGCGAGGGCAAGGTGCACGCGCTGGCGGTCACTTCGATCAAGCGCTCGGCATTCGTGCCCAATCTGCCGACGGTGGCCGAGCAGGGTTTCCCCGGCTTCGACTCGACCGCGTGGTTCGGCCTGATGGCACCGGCCGGCACGCCGGCGCCGATCGTTGCCAAGCTTCATACGGAGACGACCAAGATTCTGTCGCGCGCCGACGTGCGCGAGAAATTCGGTACGCTGGGCATGGAGGTCGTCGCCAACACGCCCACGGAATTTGCCGACCTCATCAAGGCCGAGATTCCGGTCTGGGCGAGGATCATCAAGGCGTCGGGCGCGAAGGCGACCGAGTAGCCGCACGGTTTCATTCCGCCGCCACTGCGCTCTTCTCCACGTGCGTCTGCGGCTGGTCTTCCTCGATTTTATGGGGCTTTCCGCTGAGCCACGTCTGCAGCCGGTCGAGATAGAGATAGATGACTGGCGTCGTGAACAGCGTCAGCAACTGGCTCATCGTGAGCCCGCCCACCATGGCGTAACCCAGGGGTTGCCGCAGCTCCGATCCGGAGCCGTGGCCGAGCATCAGTGGCAGGCCGCCAAGCAGTGTCGCCATAGTGGTCATCATGATCGGTCGAAACCGCTGCAGGCAGGCGGCGCGGATAGCTGCTTCTGGTGTCATGCCGTCGCGCTCGCCGGCGATCGCGAAGTCGACCAGCATGATGCCGTTCTTCTTCACGATGCCGATCAGCAGAATGATGCCGATGATGCCGATCACCGACAGGTCGAATCCGCCGGCGTACAGTGCGAGCAGCGCCCCGACGCCGGCTGACGGCAGCGTCGACAAGATCGTCAGCGGGTGGATGTAGCTCTCGTAGAGGACGCCGAGAATGACGTAGACGACGAAAAGCGCGGCCACGATCAGGATCGGCTCGCTTGAGAGCGAATCCTGGAACGCCTGGGCGTTACCCTGGAATGTGCCAATCAGCGACTGTGGCTTGCCGATCTCCTGTTCCGCACGCGTGACGGCTTCTACGGCCTGGCCAAGCGACGTGCCCGTCGGAAGATTGAACGACAGCGTCACGGCGGGAAACTGCGCCTGATGGGAGACCGAGAGTGGGCCGGTGTGGTTGGTGTCGATGCTCACCAGCGTGGACAATGGAACAGCCTGTCCATTGGACGGCGCCTTCACATAGATCTGATCAAGAACGGCGGTACTCTGCTGCAGACCGGGTAGCGCCTCGAGCACGATGAAATACGCGTTGGTTGGAGTAAAGTATTGCCCGACCTGACGCTGCCCGAAGGCATCGTTCAGCGTATCGTCGATCACCTGCGGCTGGATGCCGAAGCGCGCCGCCGCATCGCGGTTGATGTTGATCGTCAGCTGCGGCGCATTGCTCTGCTGGTCGCTCGACACATCGGCGAGTTCAGGCAGGGTCTTGAGTTTGGCGAGCATCTTCGGTGCCCAGGTGTTGAGCTCGTCGAGGCTCGCGTCCTGCAACGTGTACTGGAACTGACCGCGCGAGATGCGGCCGCCGACGGTGATGTCCTGGGATGGCTGCAAAAAGAGATTGACGCCCTGCACCTTGGCCAATTGCGGACGGAGTCGGCTGATCACCTCGAGCGCAGTCGATTTGCGTTCGTCGCGCGGCTTGAGCGAGATGAAGAATCTGCCGGTATTGAGCGTATTGCCGGTCCCACTGCCGAAGAATGAGCCGACGCCCTCGACGTCGGGATCGCGCACGACCACGTTGGCGAGCTCGCGCTGCAGGCGCTTCATCTCCTGTGGCGAGACATCCTGCGCGGCCTCGGACAGGCCCTGGATCAAGCCAGTGTCTTGAATCGGGAAGAAACCTTTCGGAATTACGATGAACATCGCGACGGTCATGGCGACTGCGGCCAGGAAGACCACAAGCGTCGTCGCCTGATGGCGCAGCGCCAGGTCGAGCACAACTCGATAACCGTTGATCATCGCATCGAAACCGCGCTCGATGGCGCGATAAACACGGCCGTGTTGCTTGTTGTGCTGTGGCAGCAGGAAGCGGGAGCACAACATCGGGGTCAATGTCAGGCAAATGACCACCGACACGCCGATGGCCGCCGTCACCGTCATTGCGAACTCACGGAACAGCCGGCCGATGATGCCGCCCATCAGCAGCAGTGGGATGAACACAGCGACCAGCGAGATGCTGATGGACAGCACCGTGAAGCCGATCTCGCCGGCGCCGTCGATCGAGGCGCGCGTCGCTGGCATTCCGTGCTCGACGTGGCGATAGATGTTTTCCGTGACCACGATGGCGTCGTCGACCACGAAGCCGACCGCGATGGTCATGGCCATCAGCGAGAGATTGTCCAGGCTGAAGCCGAGCAGATACATCATCGCCACAGCACCCAGCAGCGACAGCGGTACCGTGACGGCGGGAATGAGCGTCGCCCGCAAGTCCAGCAGGAACACCAGAATCACCAGCACTACGAGGCCGATCGTGAGCGCCAGCGTAAACTCGACATCAAGGACCGAGGCGCGGATGGTCTGCGTGCGGTCGACGATCGTATCAAGCTGCAGGCCCGGCGGGATCACGGATGAAAGCTGCGGCATCGCGGCCTTGATGCGATCAACCGTGTCGATGACGTTGGCGCCCGGCTGTTTGAAGACGAGCAGGATCACGCTCGGCGAGCTGCCATTGAGCGCCGCAATGTTGACGTCCTGCGGGCCCGCCACGGCGTGGCCGACGTCGCGGACGCGGATCGGCGCGCCGTTGCGATACGCGATGACGATGTCGTCGTATGGTTCCGCTTTGGTGAGCTGGTCGTTGGCCGCAATAGTGAAGCTTTGCTGCGCACCGTTGATGCTGCCCTTGGCCGCATTGGTGTTGGCGATGCCGAGCACCGCGCGCACATCTTCGAACGTCAGGCCGCGCGTCTGCAGCTTTGCGGGGTCGACCTGCACGCGGATCGCGGGCTTCTGCTCTCCGCCGATGGTCACCTGCGCCACACCGGAGATCTGCGAGATCCGTTGCGCGATCACTGTGTCGGCGTAGTCGTCAACGACGGTCAGCGGCAGCGTATCCGAGTGTGCCGCCAGGATCAGGATGGGCGAATCCGCAGGATTGACCTTGCGATAGGTCGGCGGCGTCGTCAGGGTGGTGGGGAGCTGCCGGCCGGCGGCAGTGATTGCGGCCTGCACGTCTTGTGCGGCGGCATCGATGTTGCGGTTGAGATCGAACTGCAGCGTGATCGAGGTCGAGCCGAGCACGCTGGTCGAGGTCATTTGGGTGATGCCGGGGATCTGCCCGAATTGCCGCTCCAGTGGCGCCGCGACGGTGGACGCCATGGTGTCGGAGCTGGCACCTGGAAGCTGCGCCGACACCTGTACGGTCGGGAAGTCGACTTGCGGCAACGGTGCGACCGGCAGCAGCGGAAACGCCGCCATGCCAACCATGGCCAGCGCCCCCATCAGCAATGATGTCGCGATCGGTCGGCGGATGAACAGTTCTGAGATGTTCACGGGGCTTCACCCGTTGTGCGGCTAGCCTGCTCAGTCTTGCTCTCGACTCGTGTACCGGCCTGCAGGCGATATTGCCCGTTGATCACGACGCGCTCGCCGACTGAGAGCCCTTTGGTTACGATCGTGGTGTCGTTGTCGACGGGCGCCGTCTCGATGGGACGCTGCTCCGCGGTGTTGTCGGGTTTGACGACCCAAGCATAGAGGCCCTGCGGGCCGCGCTGCACTGCCGTGGGGGGGATAGTCACGGAGCCGTCACGGGTCTCGACATGGACGCGCAGGCGCACGAACTCGCCGGGCCAGAGCCGGTCGTCTTCGTTGGCGAAGCTGGCCTTGAGGCGGATCGTGCTGGTGGTCTGATCGATCTGATTGTCGATGAGCATCAGCTCGCCTTGCGCAAGCTGGCGCGTATTGTCCTGATCCATGGCGATGACCTGCACGGGCCCTTGCAGCATCGCCTCACGGACGTCCGCGAGATTCTTTTGCGGCAGCGTAAAGATCGCGATCGACGGCTTGATCTGGGTCAGCACCGTGAGTGGGTTCGTATCATTGGCATGGATGATGTTGCCGGCGTCGACTTGGCGAAAGCCGACGCGACCGTCGAAAGGTGCCGTGATGGTGGTGTAGGAGAGCTGCGTCTGCGCGCTTTCGATCGCGGCCTGGTCGGCGTCGATGGTGGCTTTGAGCCCATCGACCTTGCCCTGCTGTTGGTCGACACTCTGCTGCGTCCCAGCGGCCTTCGTGAGCAGTGCCTTGAAACGATCGAGATCCTTCTGCGCTGCGATCAGCTGAGCCTCGTCCTGCGCCTTCTTGGCGATCGCCTGATTGAGCGCGGCCTGCAGCGCGCGCGGATCGATCACGGCCAGCGTGTCACCCTTGTGGACCTCCTGGCCTTCGACGAAGTTGACCGACTGCAGCCTGCCGTCAATCTGACTGTGCACCGCGACGGTATTCGAGGCCTGCACGGTTCCCAGGCTGTCGAGGAATATCGGCACATCGCGCTGCGATACGGCGCTCACTGTGACCGGAACCGCAGGCGAAGTTGCTGCATGGGCAGCTGGCTTGCCGCGGTGCCACAGCACAAAGCTTGCGGCACCAGTCGCGAGCGCGATGGCGACAACCAGGACCAGGAAGCGACGTCCCCTCCGCGTTGGGCGGGAGGTTACATCGACACGTGAATGCATCGGACACCTACAATCCGTGCAGGTGTCGCCCCTATAACGATGATTGGCTGTTCCGATGCATCATCGCAAGCTGATCACGCATTAAAATAAATTTAATGATCCAATGAGCAGCGTCGATGGAGATCCGTACATTTACCCCGAAGTAATATCGTTTTTACTCCGACGTGACATCCGCCGGCTGCTTCAGCATGGGCACATGCCCGGGTTCCGCCGCCACGCGCTCGAGCCAGCTCCGGATTGCTGGAAACATCGTCAGGTCATAGTCGCAAAGATGCGCGACGTGTGTATAGGCATAGAGTGCAATGTCGGCGACCGTATAGCGATCCGCGACGATGTAGCGATGCACCTTGAGATGGCGATCCATCACGCCGAGAGCGCGATAGCCTTCCTCCATCCAATCCTCGAGCGCGTGCTGTTGCAGCTCGCGTCCGCCCTTCACCAGCGTCAGCCAGAAATAGGCGGCGCCGATATTGGGCTCGATGCTGTGCTGCTCGAAGAACATCCATTGCAGCGCTTCGGCGCGGTCGAAGC
>Ga0075424_100007156_pt1 | contig 10797 bp, 10 predicted proteins | sample SoiMethybrSBSTD3_FD_75301 | JGI IMG/M metagenome (GOLD analysis project Ga0075424, IMG submission 75301) | Bulk soil microbial communities from a Populus tree surrounding site in Tennessee, USA - Soil MetaG P. TD hybrid SBSTD3 | ecosystem: Environmental > Terrestrial > Soil > Tree plantation...
ACGGCTTGCCCAGGACGGAACTCGCTCCGAAGCCGTCCGGGTACCTCGCCGATGCGACCGGCCAGCGCGTCGCGCAGCGCTACGTGCTCTCAAACCTCCAGGTCGTCCCCTATGGGACGCCAATCGCCGCGGACCGCGGGATCGGGATGACGCTTTACAAGACGGAGGGGCCGCTGCGGATCAGGGGCACCCTACTCGGGCTCTATCAGGATCGTTGGTCGGGCGGCGTGGCACTGTGGACGCAGTACGGCTGCAACGGCGGAGTCCTCAGGGCTCACTTGCTTTCGGACCCCGCGCTCTTTCACGGGAGACGGCAGGCACTCGCCGCCCAGCTCGACGGGAAGACGATCGCGCAGACTACGGTTCCGACCACCCGGGAAGCGGTCTTCGCCGTTCGGCTTCCGCGGCGCGCACACGGCGTCTGCGCGGTCAATTTCCTCGTCAACCCCACGGCTGTGCCCGCCAAGGTGCTCGCCGGGAACCCTGACACACGGACCCTCGGGATCAGGTTCCTCGGCTTCGACTACGAGCCGGCCAAATAGGTCTCGTCGACATCGAGCGGCTCGCCGCGCTCGAGGTCCTCGACACGCTCCGAAAGCTCGGAGATCGTCTTGGCGTTCTCGCGGAGCTGCTCGACGACGAGAGATTCCCACTCGCGCTGACGCACGAGGTACGGCCGCAGGAGGCGAAGCAGTGCCCGACGAGCTAGCACGCCGAGCCGGCCGAAGCGCCCGGACGGCGCCGTCCAGCTGAGGCTCGGACCGACTGCAAGGAAGCGCGCGGCGCGCTCGACGGGCAGCTCGCGCTTCAGTTCACGCCGCGGCATCCGCTCGATCGCGACAACTCGGTCGGAGACGAACTCGGCCAGACGCTCGAGCGAGTGGTCGCGGAGGATCGCCTCCCGCCCGCGTCGCGCCCTTTCGGCAGCCTCGTCCGGGTGCTCGACGACGTGCCGCATCGTCGCCGCGGCGTCGTCCAGGTCAGGGTCCGCCCAGAGGGCACCCGCCGGGTAGTTCGCGCTGCCAGGCGGGATAGGGGTCAGCCCGAAGCCGACCAGATAGCTGTCAGCCTCGTCCATGAACATCAGGTTCCCCGAGTACCCCGTCGCGATGACGGGCTTCTCGTACACCATCGCCTCGGCGAGCGAGAACCCGAATCCCTCGCTGCGATGCAAGGACACAAAAGCATCGCAGTTGGCGACGAGCGCCCTCATCTGTTCGCCCGAGACGTACTCGTCGACGACACGGATGTCCGGATGCTGGTCGGCGACGCCGACCAGGCGCTTGAGCTCGCCTGCCTGACGGTGGCCGTTGATCGTCTTGATCAGCAGAAACGGACCTTCTCCCGGAGCGAAAGCCCGCTTGAACGCCTCGATCAGCCCGAATGGGTTCTTCCGCTCGAGGGTGCTGAAAAAGTCGAAGGCAAAGAGGAAGGCGAAGCGGTCAGGCGGGAACCCGACGTCGGAGCGGGAGATCGACGGCGCGGGGACGACGTCGACGGGCATCGGGAAGACGTGGACAGGCTTGTCGGTCGAGTCGGTGATGATCTCGGCGACGTAGTCGCTCGCGACCCAGATCTCGTCGACGAGGTCGAACGCCGGCCTGAAGGCGTCGGGGAAACGGCTCGCCTCCCAGCACCAGACGCCCACCGTGTAGCGGCCCAGGAAAAGCTCGGCGCCGCCGCGCTGCGCGAACTCGAGCATGTGCTCGGGATTCAGACAAACGATGTTCGTCGAGTAGGACGGTCTGTCTCCGCGTGCGGTGAAGGGGTGCTTCTCCCGGTGGTGTGGAGTCTTGACCGTGATCGTTGCGTGAGGGATGCCTGCGCGGTCGATGCCGGCGAGAACACGCCGAGCGGCCTCGCCGTGCCCGAGCTCGGCGCGGAAGAAGCCGACGGCGTTGACGCCGCCCTCCCGGCTTATCGTCCGTCCTCCGTCCATTCAGGATCTAGTCTGGCGAAACAGCGTTCCAGGAGGGCCTCCTCGACGCTCTCTGCATCGAGCGTTCCGTTCGATTGCAGCGATGCAAGCGAGAAACAGAAAAGACCCCGTGCGTTGTCAAGGAGCGGCGTTGCGTCACGGGCGACTACGACATCGGCGGCAGGCAACTCGGCGGACGAGGGTCTGACCTCCACCGAGGACTGCACGCTGCGAGGGACGGACTCGCCGAAGACCCGGACTCGATGCCCGCGCCAGCCGAGCTCGCCGGCGATGCGTGCAAGCCTGCTGTCGCCGGTGTCGAGAAGCCAATTGATCGTGAGCTTTCGATCTGCGACTGCAGCACGCGTCACTTGCGAAAAGGCTGAGGCGACGGTCTCCGAAGCCGCGTCCGTCGTCCGGTCACGGACCACGGTCTCCATGGCTGCCCGCCCGAGTTCCCACCTTCGTTCAGGGGACGCAAGTAGCTCACCAAGAGCATCCCGGTCAGAAGCCGACGGCGTGCCGACGATGGCTGGTTCGAGCCAGCTCCGCGACAACTCTGAGCCCGGATTCAGCGGAACGAGGCTAACGTCGATTGTCGCCAGCAGCGGGAGCCGGCGCCCTACGGGCTGAGCCGGGATCTGCTCGATGCTTCCGCGGAGACGCTCGAAACGGTGATCGAGCCGGACGTCCCCCACGAGGATGAGGCGGACCCGGGGATCGTGTGCGAGCGCCCAGAGTGCGAGATCAGCCACGCCCGCGAATTCCGTGTCCGCACCTGATGCCTGTGAGACGTAGCCCAGTCGAATCGTGTCGCTGCTTGCCGCTCGTGCGATGTTCTCCGCCGATCGGAGGATCTCTTCGTCTGCGAGGTCTTGGAGCACGACGACGTGGTCGCTGGTCGCCCGCCCGCTCTGGGCCAGCGCCTCTGTCGGGACAAAAACGGCGTCAGCCGCGGCGATCGTCCCCGCATAGCAATCGTCGGCGAACACGTCCTCGTCTGTGTCGAAGATCACCGCTTTCCGACGCCTGTGAATCTCCTGAATGAAGCTCTCGACGTGCTCGTCGTCAGCCACACGATGTAGTACGAAGCATCCGTAGGAATCCACGACGTCCCCGAGCGGCAACTGGTGAAGCCGACTTGCATCTGCTGTCGCCCCGAACGCTCGAAGCGCCTCGACGAAGTGCTTGCAGCGATAACGAAGCGAGTCTCCGCCGACCCCTGACACGAAGAGAACGGCGCGCGGCGACTCTGGCCGTGACGACCTAGCCGGCCCCAACGCCACCGGCGGCGGCTCGAGCCCGGCGTCAGTTGCAAGGATTCGAAAGCCGACATTCTCGCGTTGGAGTTCGGCGAGCTTGTGCGTTTGCTCGGCCACGAGCCGTTCGAGCTCGCGGGCCTCCTCCTCCACGACACCGAGTTGTGGCGACAATCGAGCTACGAACGGATAGCGGAGGCCGTATTCGATCTCGAGGAGGCCGTCCTCGATGTAGTGGTCGATGGCGTCCGGCCGTACGCGATCGGCCCAGCGTCGGCGATAGAGGTCGAGGTTATCGAACTCATCCCGAAAGTCGCGTGTCCCCATTTCGAGGTGGTACGCGACGCTCTCGTGGCAGTAGTGAACTTCGTAGCCTCGTTGATCAAGCCGCAGACAAAGGTCGATGTCCTCGAAGCCGTTCGTGAACGCTTCGTCGAAGCCGCCCTCCTCCTCGAACGACCCGCGGCGGAAGAACGCGCACGCGGCGGTGACTGCCGGAAAGCGACGCGACTTGTTCACTGCAGGGTGGTCGCCCGGGAAACCGGCATAGATGTGACGCGGGTTCAGATCGTGCGTGATCGTGATCCCCGCGTGCTGGATCGTGTCGTCAGGGAACAGCAGCTTCGCACCGACGACGGCGGCCCTTGGGTGCGCGTCCGCGTAGCGAACGAGCGCGTCGAGCCAACCCTCCATGGGCATCGTGTCGTTGTTCAGGAAGGCGAAGTTCTCACCGGTTGCCTGGGCGGCGCCGTCATTGCAGGCGCGTGCGAATCCGGTCGGCGCTTCGTGCCGTACGACCTTCACCCAGCCTCCGAACTCGGCCAAGAGGCGGTGCGTTTCGTCGGTTGAGCCGTCATCGACGACAACGACCTCGAACCGGCTCGCGAACTGCCGGTCAGCGAAGAGCGTTTCGAGGCACTGCCGGGTCAGCGAAGCCCGGTTGTGCACGGGGATGATCACTGAGCAGCGCATTTCTTGACGGGCGTTAGTGCTTTCTCCAGACCCGCGAGAAGGCGTCGCGCCAGCTCCAGTAGCTGGTTCCGATGCGCCAAACCCTCGTTGCCTGCATCATTCGAATCACCCGGTTCGCTTCGTTCAGCTGCTCTTCGAGGGCGGCGATTCGAAGGATGTTCGTCTCGTCTGCGGCTTGCTCCTCGCTCCTTCGCCGAGAGAGCTCGGCGCGGGCATCGGCGAGCTCAGCGGCGAGTTCTCGCTCGCGTTCCTCGAGGAAGGCGATCCTTGCGCGAAGAGAGGAAATGTGGCCCGCCTGCTCCCGGACCGTCTGCTCGAACGACTCCGCCCGTTCGCCGGAAGCCTTGGACATTCTTCGCTGAAGGCTAATCCAAGCTCGACGATTCCCGGCGCCACCGGGACGACCGACGCGCGCGGCAAACCCACGCGTACGTTGGCATGCTCAAGCCCGGTTGACGTCTACGACCGACGCATCGGGCGCCGCGGCAAAAGCGCGGGCGCGCGTGAGGCTCGACATCGGGTCGGCCCAGCAGCGCGAACGGGTTCGAGCGGTCCTGAGTGTGCATCGGCCGATCCTTGTACTCGTCGTGATCGGGGTCGCGCTTCGCGTCTATCTCTTGGTCGCGTACCGACCCGTAGCGGCGGGGTTCAACGATTCCGTGACGTACCTGTTCACGAGCAAAGATCACCTCTTTAGCGATGCATCACGCATGGCCGGCTATCCATTCGCGCTCCGCATCGCGCGTTACGTCTATCCAAACCTGAGCTTCGTAGTGGTGCTGCAACACGTTCTCGGCGTCGCGACCGCCGTTCTCCTTTACCTGACCGTGCGTCGCATCACGGGCGGTCGCTGGCTCCCATTGATACCCGCAGGCCTCGTGCTGCTCTCGGGTGACTATCTCCTGCTCGAACACAGCATCCTCACTGAGACTCTGTACCTCTTTCTTGTTACCGCTGCGATCGCTGCAGTTGTCATCGGACTCGCGGCGACCGCGCAACGTACGGCGCTGGTTCTGCTGGCGAGCGGCGGCCTTTCGCTCGGAGCGGCAGCCACCGTTCGCAGTGTCGGATTGCCGGTGGTTTTCTACGTTTTTGGCTGGCTGCTGTTCACGACCACACGGGTATGGCGTAAGCCGCTTCGTTTTGCGGCGGCCTTTGCTATCCCCGCGGCCGCCGTCGTAACGACGTACGTGATCCTGCAAGGCACCCTGACCGGGTTCTGGGGTGTTCTGCGCGCCTCAGGCTGGGGCCTGTATCCACGGGTCGCCGCGATCGCAGACTGCCATGACTTCAAGCCACCATCGCACACAGCCTTCTTGTGCGAGTCGACCCCGCCCGTGACGCGGCCGGGGCCTGACTATTACCAGTATGTGGGCGGTCCTGCGATCGCGCGATTCGGGAGCCCATTCCAGACGAACGGGCGCGGAAGTCGGACTCTGAGCCGCTTTGCACGTGCGGTCATCCGCGCAGAGCCCTTTGCTTACTTGCGGGAGGTCGGCCGAGACATGGTTCGATTCATCGATCCCACGGCGGGTCTCGACCGTCCGTATGCGGGACCTGGTTCGGACGAACTCGACCTGGCGCGTAGGCAACCCGAGGTCGAACAGGCAACGGTCGAGGCTGCGCGCTCGGTTGGCTTCGCCGCGGGGGCCGTGAAGGTGTCCGGGGGCGTGGGGTTTCTCGCCGAGCTCCAGCCGATGTTTCGCGTAAGTGGCGCGATGCTCGTCGCCCTGCTCTTCCTCGCGTGCGCCCCAGTCGTAGGTGGCCGGGGGAGGGTGCGGGCCACCTCGGTGCTGTTTTTAGGATGTGCCATCCTCCAGCCGCTCGTCGCCGTCGCGACGCTATCTTGGGCGTACCGGTACGGCGTGGTGGCGTCTGCGGATCTTGCTGCAGCAGCGGCGCTTGGAATTCACTTCTTGGCCAATCGCCGTGCGCTCGAGAAGACCTCTTAGACGGTGAGATCAGTGTCGCCCGATGCGGCGACGGAGTGCATCCCGTGTGCGCCAGTATCGTGCGCCTATCTTCCAAACGCGAGTTCCTTGCATGGACGAGATCGTCTCTTGTTGCTCGGCGATGTGCTCGTGAAGCGACCGTATCTGCTCCTCTGATATCCGCGTTTCCACGCAAACTCTGAGCTGCTCCCTCGTCTCCTCAAGCTCAGCCTCAAGTCCCTCCACGCGCGCAAGAATCGTGGCTGCGGCGGAATCATTCATGCCGATCCTTTTCCTCGCCAGCTGAACATTCGCACGGCGAAGCTCGGCGTTCGCCCGCTCGAGGCCGAGCATGTAACGACTCTGGTATGCCGACAGCGCAATATCGACGCGTGCGGAAAGATGCGATGACCCCAGGCGGTCCCGCAAGTTCACGCAACCGATGAAGTGGTTCGCGTACTCGGGCTCTCCTTGCCGGCGCAAGATTGCGCGCACATCCGTGGCTGCGGTTCCTCGCTGTTGGATCAACGATGCCTCGGCATGGAACTGGTCGAGGACGACGACGTCGTCGAAGGATTCGAACGCCCGCATCGCCTCATCAAACCCGAACTCGGTGTGGTGGTACGGGTTGCTTTCATCGAACGCTTTGCTGTTGGGAATCGAGATGATGATGCGGAGTCCCCCACGTGCTGCGCTCCTCAACGCTTCTAGCGCTTGTTCGGTGTTTTCGAGATGCTCGAGGGTCTCGAAGAGGACGATCGCGTCGAGGTCGTCGAGAGTGCCTCGAAGGAATTCAGTCGCGTCCCCCTGTTCGAACTCGAGGGAGTCGCGTCCAAACAGCTTGCGGGCGGTCTGGATCGCGCCCTCATCGTTATCGATGCCGAGAACAGCCGGACACGATTCGCGTAGCAGGCTCGAGCCGTATCCGACGCCACAGCCGACGTCCGCAACTCTCAGGCCCTCGCAGACTACCGCTGCAACCGCGTAACGGTGAACGTGCTCGGCCGCCGTAAGGCCCGGGCCGGCGGCGTCCTCAGGCGTCAGCCGCTCTTTGACGTCCACTCGGTACCTGCCTCTCGCATGTGTGCGTCGATCTCACCGACAAGGCGGTCGTGCCGCTCAATGCCGACCGCTCGGAGCATCGAGCGGGATCGAACGCGATAAGAGAGCAACCGTTCCGGGATGACGCACCCGGAGTAGCCCGCCGCAGCAAGCTGGCGGTAGTGGAACCAATCTTCGTAGCTCGTCAGATCCGAGCTGTACCAGAAGCCCAGCTCAAACACACGTTTCGGAAACACCGCTTCCGCGCTGCCCGCGACATTGAACGTTTCTAGCGCTCGGCAGATCCCAAGCGGCTGATAGCCCTCGCCGCTGATCTCGGCTCCTGCCTCGTCGATAAAGCGCGACCACGAGGTCGCGTATATGTACTCAGGCCGGCGCTCCAGTAGGTCAACGCAACGTTCGACGAAGGACGGTGCCACCAGGTCGTCTGCGTCGAGCGGAAAGACGTATCGGCCGCGGCTCTGCGCTATGCCGAAGTTTCGGGCTGCTCCGAGACCGCTGTTGGGCTGTGAAACGACGCGCATTGCGAATCGTTCTGCAAGCTCGTCTAGCCGACCGTCTACTTCCCTGAACGAACCGTCGTTGACGACGATCGTTTCGATCGAGGGATACGTCTGGAGCGCGATCGAATCAAGCGTGGCCTCCAAATACTTGTCGAGCTGGTAGTACGGGATGACGACAGAGACGAGGGGAGACGTGGACCGCGACTTTGTTCGACCTTGGCTCTGTGAATGCGCGTCTACGACGGCGACGTACGCTGAACGTACCTCGTCGCGATCGGTCAAGACCTCGTGAACGCGGCGCGGGGACTTTGTCCTTGCGAGTTCGCGAACTTCGTCCTTGGACTCGAGAAGTTGTTCGAGCGCAGCGGAGAGCGAAGCCGTCGACGTATCTCGTGCAAGCCAGCCGGATCGTCCTTGCTGGACAAGCTCGACCAGACCGCCGGTCGGAGTGGCCAATACCGGCGTCGACGCGCCGAGCGCTTCGAGCGCCACGTTCGGCCAGCACTCCCACAACGACGGCACGACGACGACATCGGCGTCATTCATCAACTGGAGGACGCGGTCGGTTGTGGTTGCGTCCTCAAAGCGGATTCGTTTGTCGCCTTCGGCCATGAGCTTGAGCTGCGCTCGCATCGAGACACCGAGGGGCGCTGTCGAGGTATCTCCTCCGACGAGCGTGAGGGCCCAGTCGTCGCGCGCAAGTCCGGCTAGGGAGCGAATCAGGTTCTGTACCCCCTTCCGCCGTTCGAAGCGACCGACATACAGAAAGCGGAGCGCACCGTTCGTATCCTGCTTCGCAGGGGCCTCTTGGCTTTCGATCACGGGATGCCGAATCGTCGTCGCCGGCGCGAGTGAATCAGCCCCGTACACGCGTTGGTACGTCGCGTAAATGTCGCCACCGGGTTCGAAGATCTGGTCGGCGTTCTGCAACGAATAGCGCTCCATGTCGAAAACCACGGTCGACGCGAAATCGCTTGCAACATGGCCGTTGAGAACGCTCGCGATCTCGCTTGTCGTGTAAAGACGAACGCCGATACAGGTATCACGGAAGAACGGATCTAGTGCCCGGCGGGCTTGAAGCGTCACGAACGCCTCGCCGTGGTAGTCGGGAAACTCGATCAGATCCGGTCCGTTCTTGCCGTAAACGTGCTTGAGCGAGTCGTGTATCGCGGCGCTCCAGAGGTGCAAGAAGTGGTAGTAGCTTCCGATCTCGACCGGCTCGGGAACCCACACCAAAGTGACCTTGTCGAGCGCGTCGGCGATAGCCGATCCGGCTCGCCTGAGCTCCTCGAATCGGTCCCGATAAGCATCGGTCGTGAAGACCGTGACCTCCCCAAGTTCCGCCAAGGTCTCGGCGGTCGCTGTGACATAGCGGCTCAAGCCGCCACCGACCAAGGGGTAGACCTCGCGTGAGACTAGAGCGAATCTCAACGGTCGATACGAACGAAGTCCCTCATGACGTGGCGAATGCTGCCTGATATCTAGGGTCGTGCTGCGTGGCTGGCGAGCACCGACAGACCGACATCGTTGAGACTCTCGACCGCGCGCTCGCCGACATTGCAGGCGCCCGAGCGTACAACGAGTGGCTGTTCGATCGGATCCGGCCGTTCCTTGGGGCGCGGGTCGTCGATGCCGGCGCGGGCGTCGGGACCTTCTCTACGGAGGCTACGACCGGGCGGCCGGACACGTCCGTTGGTATTCAAAGCAACTGTTGAGCGACCGGCTCGTCGAAGCCGGATTCGAGATCGAAACGCTGCGGCACGTCAATCCCGTCGGAGCTCTCGGGTGGCTGGTGCGCGTTCGGCTCCGCACGAGCGGGGAATGGCCGGCCGGCTCGTTCTCATTGTTCGACCGCGCCGTCCCGATCCTGCGCCGGCTCGACGCGCTGCGGTTGCCCTTCGGGCTCTCCCTCTGGGCCGTGGCGCGACGGCCGCGCAAACGCCGGCGGAGCCCGAGCACGCCGACGAAGAGCGCGGACAGCGTTGTCTGTATGCCGCAGGCGATGAGCGTGGCGCCGGGGATGACGATGCGCAACGTGTGCGGGTAGTTCAGGCGGCCGAACCCGGCGTTGTTCCAGGTCGCCAAGGCGTAGAACGAGACCGCGAGACCGGCCGCGACGAGCACGACCCCGACGATCAGCCCGATCTCGGGCACTGGTCCAGCGACCATTCGCCGGATTCGGGGGTTGTCGGGCAGCAGGCCCTGGGTGATCCCGAACCACCGGGCGGTCACCATTGCAAGCCGACAGTGACCGCAAGTGCGAAGTAGACAAGGGTGCTCACGTCGAACGTGACACCGTCGAGCGACCGCGAGCCCGGCACGAGCCAGGCCATCCCGGCGACGCCGACCAGGAGCAGGAACAGCCCCGGATACAGGAAGAGCCACTTCGGGCTGTAGAGAAGGAGCAGGCGGATCGAGCGCCAGCCGTCACGCCAGGCCTGCGGCACGCGCGGGCAAGAGATTGTTGAAGAAGTAACCGAGAAGGGACGCCTTGATCACCGCCCCGAGCGGTGGTCGCGCGTCGGCGCGGAAGAGCCATTGCCAGCGGATCGCCCTCATGAGCGTCCAGATTGCGAGGAGCGCGAGGGTGGGTAAGAGCCACCAGTAGTTGCAATGCTCGAGGGCCTTCCAGGTCGCCGCCCAGTTGACGTTGCGGACGGGGAGGTAACCGAACAGCGCCGAGACGAGAAGAGAGACGGCGAGCAGGCTGTTCCAAGCGGCGCCTCGGTTCATCAGCGCGCGAGCAACCGCTCCGGGTGCTTGCGCACGAAGCGGGCAATACCGCGCCAGTGCCAGAGTGTTCGGCGCGTCAGCAGCCGGTGGTCGATCTCGGCCGCGTATCGGTGCGTGACCACCGCCGCCGGTACGTACCAGCGCTCCCAACCGGCCTTTGCGGCTCGGTAGCAGAGCTCGATGTCTTCGCCGTAGAGGCGGAATCCCTCGTCGAAGCCGCGTAGCTCATCGAGCATCTCGCGGCGGAGGAGGAGGAAAGCGCCAAGCATCCACTCGGCTTGGACGGGCTCGGTCGGCTGCTCATCGAGTAGGTAGTGGTCGCGCTGCCGCTCGAACGGGCGCGCCGTGTAGCGCAGCGGCGTCCGGCGGACGAGCGTGCCCGTCACGGTTGGGAAGCGACGGCGCGAAGGCTGCCGGCG
>Ga0075424_100007157_pt1 | contig 10796 bp, 10 predicted proteins | sample SoiMethybrSBSTD3_FD_75301 | JGI IMG/M metagenome (GOLD analysis project Ga0075424, IMG submission 75301) | Bulk soil microbial communities from a Populus tree surrounding site in Tennessee, USA - Soil MetaG P. TD hybrid SBSTD3 | ecosystem: Environmental > Terrestrial > Soil > Tree plantation...
GGAGGAGACAGCTTCTGGCACCAACGTCTCCTGGTGTGCAACCGTGGATCCTTGCACCTTCTCCCGCCCCGTGATGCGCGCCAGCTTCTCAGGCTCAGCAAATCGCTCCTCATCCAACAACGGTTCTACCCGATACCTTTTGGATTTTCCGAACATGTTACTCCCCCTACTCTTACACTCCACTGATGGAAAACACGCCGTCGTCGGGCAGCGCAGCTTTCTGCACTGAAAGCGTCGCAACATTCGACACTATCTGGAATCCCCCGACTGCCAGATTAATCTTTGCGCGTTTTCGGCCGTGTCACAAGGCGGGTAGCGCAATTGGGCCCGGTTCGAGACTGGCCAAACAATCGCTTACCAGACATTCAGCCGCATAGGTAAAGGGCGCAGGAGGATTTTTTGCGGCGCGTGACATTGCTTTTTGCACTGCAAATGTGTGCGTTTGACCCGAAGCGGACATCGAGCCGGACCAAGTTGACACCCTCCGCGGGACTAGCGGATAATAAATTTAGGTCGGCAAGGCGACCTACGGTCCGCGTGAAGGGTTGAACCCACCTCGTAGCGCTTGGACATATCCATCCCTTCTTTCTTGCCCGTGAACCGCGGACGCCGGGCGCAGAGAAAGAAGGTTTGTCATGCCTAAGGCGCTCCCGCCCCAACCTCACATCGATTGGCTCAAGAAAGCCGCCAAACAGCAGCTTGCGGCGCTGCGCCGCCACGATGCATCGGCAAAGCTCCACCAGGCCCAGCTCGCCGTTGCCAATGAGTACGGCTTTCCAAGTTGGCGCGCGCTGAAGGCGCGCGTCGATATACTTAGTCTCGACGGCCAGATTATCGCTGCGGCCAAGGAGGGCCGCGCGCACGACCTCGACAGGTTGCTGACGGAGCATCCTCGAAAAATCGCGATTACCGGCAGCCAATGGAATCGGCCGCTGTTGCATATCGCGGCCGCCGAAGGCCATCTGCGTCAATGCCCTGCTGCGGCGAGGTTTTGATATCGCAACACGCGACACCTTCGACAATGCGACCGCGTTGGATTGGGCCGCGCAATTTGGAACGGTCGAAGTGATTAAACGGCTACTCGATGCGGGCGCCGACGTTGACGGTGAGGGAGACGAGCACCAGATCGGCGTGATCGGATGGGCGACATGCTTCAAGCACGTGCGCACCGAAGCGGCCAATTATCTCCTCGCCCGGGGTGCAAAGCCGACCATCTTCTCCGCGATCTCGCTAAATCGTACTGACCTCGTCCGCAAGCTTGTTGCCGACGATCCAAGGCTTCTACGCGTGCGCAAGATGAGCCGCTTCGAACACCATCGCACTCCGTTGCATTTGGCCGTCCTGAAGAACTACCCGCAGATGGTCAAATTACTGCTGGAGCTTGGCGCCGACGCCTCGGCCAAGGACAGCCGCGGCTACACGCCCCTTAGCCTCGCAACCGCAAAGACAAATTCAGACATTGCAGCGGCCCTGATCGCGGCTGGCGCCGACCCGAACGAGCGGTCCGCAAATCGCTTCGAGCATGTGGTGCCTATACTGGCAGTAAAAAATTTGGCCGCGTCGATCGCCTACTACGTCGACAAGCTCGGTTTTGAGAAGAAATGGGAGTGGGGCGATCCGCCGGACTTTGCCAGCGTCGGCCGCGAGGAGGTCGAACTCTTTCTTTCTCTCAACTCGCAAGGAGGCCCGGGGATGTGGATGTCCATATTCGTGCAGGACATCGACGCCCTCTACGAGGCCTACAAAAAAACCGGAGCAATCATTCGCAAGCCGCCTGCAGACTATCCTTGGGGAGTACGCGAAATGACTGTTGAAGACCTTGACGGCCACTGCCTTCGCATGGGTGGCGACGGCGGTGGCGAGAATCGCTCAGACGATACTGGGAATTGAGCAAGGCCCCGTGAGATTAGCGACCGAATGGCGCCGCATGTCTGTTTTTGGCCCAAAGCGGACATTCTTGGCTCCGTCTGCCCTCTTCCTGAGCTCAGGCAAGCGTTGCTACGATGCTCTGACCCTCAGGGGCGGCAATGAGACGGCGCGAGTTCATCACGATGCTCAGCGGGGCCGCAGCGATGTGGCCCCTCGCGGCGCGCGCACAGCAGAGCGACCGTGTGCGGCGCATAGGCGTGCTGATGGCCTCGAGCGCGGACGATCCGGAATATCAAGCCCGCATCGCGGCGTTCCTCCAGGGCCTGCAGCAACTGGGCTGGATCGACGGTCGCAACGTGCACATCGACACGCGCTGGGCCACGACCAAGCCCGACGATATTCGCAGGCACGCGGCTGAATTAGCCGCACTCACGCCGGACGTCATCTTGGCTGGTACTGGCACCGTTACAGTGGCGCCGTTGCTACAGGCGACTCGCACCGTGCCGATCGTGTTCGCGTTGGTCATCGACCCGGTCGGCGCCGGCTTCGTCGACAGCCTGGCGCGACCGGGTGGCAACGCGACTGGGTTTACGACTTTCGAATACAGCATGAGCGGAAAATGGCTGGAGCTGCTGAAGCAGATCGCGCCCACCGTGACGCGGGCGGCGGTGCTTCGGGATCCGACCATCGCCTCCGGGATCGGGCAGTTCGCCGCCGTCCAGGCCGTGGCGCCATCGCTGGGGGTGGATTTGAGTGCAGTCGACGTGCGCGATGCCGGCGAAATCGAGCGCGCCATCACGGCATTCGGGCGCTCCTCGAATGGCGGTCTGATCGTGACGGCGAGCGCGTTGGCGACGCGTCATCGCGATCTGATCATTGCGCTCGCTGCCCGGTTCAGATTGCCTGCCGTCTACCCTTATCGCCTCTTCGTCAACGATGGTGGCCTCATCTCCTATGGACCGGATTTTGTCGGCCAATACCGACAAGCGGCCGGCTACGTCGATCGCATTCTAAAGGGCGAGAAGCCGGCCGAGATGCCGGTACAAGCGCCGACCAAGTACGAGATCGTAATCAATCTCAAAACGACAAAATCCCTTGGTCTCACCATGCCGCCCGCGGTGCTTGCGCGCGCCGACGACGTTCTAGAATAAGACGCCTATGTCCGCTTATGGCCCTTGCGGACATCCCTAATTGCGTCGCACGTCCGCTTTCGGTGGTAAAGCGGACATGACAATTGCACTGCGAGATGTCCGCTCATAACCCAAAGCGGACATATGCACGCCTTCGGTGAAACATTCGCCCAGCTCTTGTCACTGGTCGCGCATTTTCGCCGCAGGTAGGTCGATTTCAAAGATCGATCCGTATGGATGAGAAGGCGACGCTGACAGGCTCCCGCCATGCGCTTCAATGATTGACCGACAAATCGAAAGCCCCATCCCCATTCCATGAGATTTGGTGGTGAAGAACGTATCAAAGATACGGTCCATGCTTTCTCGGTCGATGCCCGTTCCGGAATCTCCTACTGCTATCCGCACGCCGGACGGTGTGATCGCGGAGTTTATGTGCAGCACTCGTTCGCGGTCGGTCACGGAACTCATCGCCTCGACGGCATTCACGATCAAGTTTCGGAAGACCAGCTGCAATTGGACTCGGTTGCCGACCACGTTGGGAAGATCGTTGATCAGCTCGGTCCGAACCAAGACTCGTCCGCTCTGAATCTCGCTGCGCGTCAGCTGTAGGACCTCTCCAATAAGTTCGTTGACGTCGAGAGGAGCCCGTCGCTCCTCTCCCTTCCTGAAAATCGCACGAATGCCCTCGATAGTGTCGCTGGCACGATGTCCGTCCTTCACGATTTGATCCAAAGCTTCCCGCGCTTCGTCGAAATTCGGCGGCGTACGCGCAAGCCAGCGTAAGCCCGCATTCCCATTCGCCACGACCGCGGCTAAGGGTTGGTTGATCTCGTGAGCCATCGAGGCGGCCAATCGTCCCATTGAGGTCAACCGCGCGACGCGGGTGAGCTCGGCCTGCATCGTCGCGGTGCGGGCTCGATCCACAACCTCACGCTCGCGCGCAGCGCTGAGTTCAGAAACCATGTGGTTGAAGCCGCCTGCGAGCCGACCGATCTCATCTTTGCGGCCGAGGCCGGGTAGAACAGTCTTGAAATTGCCGGCCGCTACCTTTTGCATTGCGCCGATTAAATTTTCAATTGGTCGTGTCACGCTACCTGCCACGAGAAGAACCATACCCAGCAATCCCAGCCCAACTAGAACTGCACCGATGATGATGGAACGGCTCAACGCCGCGCCGTTAGCAAGCTCCGCATCGATGATCGAGGTGACTTCCAGAACACCACGCACGTCGCCAAGCTTCCAATCCTTCTTTGGCGACTCTGCAATTGTGTTGTGACAATTGACGCAGGCCTGCACCACCATGGTATCTGCCACGGCCACACGTACTACGTGCCTTCCGTCAAGTATCTCTCGGCGGGAGTACGTGTCATCTGGGTTCCTCACTAGAAAGTCCCAGGCCTCCTGTTGGAATGCGTCGAGCGGTCGGTTCGTTCGGTTGGGAAATGGAAACTTGCTGTAGAGGCTGATCGCCGTATTCTGCTTCGCTAACATTGTGCTTAAATCGAGAATCATCGTCGCCGGTAGGGGGATCGCCTTGGCATCGCCTTTGTGATCGGACGAAGCCCTAAACGTTCCGTCGCTGAGGATCTTGTCGACGACGTTTTCAGTGTAGTACTCGCGAAGAGTTTTGAATTGAGTTGCGATACTGCGGCCAGCGAGCACTGCCTGATCGGTTGCACTCTCGGCAACCTTGCGCGGAACCATGAACCAGACCGCTGCAGTCGCGGCGATCAGCATGAGTGGAATGGGTCCGATCATCTGCCACTTAAGGCTATGCCGCAGTTGCAAATTCATGATCGCCTCTCAAGCTGCTGGCTTCGATCCAAGAACGGCCCAGAGGAGGCCGCATCAGGATATTACGGTAGTGTTGGCGGCGTCGAAACGGCGTCCACGCGGGGCGACAGCATTGTCGAGCTCTAGCAACGATAGATTGACGATGTCCGCTTGTGGCCCTTAGCGGAGATCCGTGGTTGCACCGCACATGTCCGATTTTGACCCAAAGAAAACATCAAAGCTGATCGACTACCCAGGCCCGCCCTCCGGTCGTAAACTGCTAAACTGTACCAACGGTGTGTTTTGAGGGGCGATGCAGCGGCGCGAGTTCATCACGCTTCTAGGCGGCGCGGCGACAGCGACTTTGCCTTGTTCGCGCGCTGTGATCGCACAGCAGTCATCGACGAAGGTCTTTCGGATCGGCTTCCTAGGTTTGCCCACGGCTGACAGCCTCCCCAAACGCCCTGAAGCCTTTCGCGCGGGCCTTCGTGAGCTTGGTTATCGCGAGGGACGGGATTTTGTGATCGAGTATCGCTGGGCGGACGGCAACTACGATCAGCTTCCGGCCCTATTGGACGACCTCATTCGCCTCAAGGTCGATGTAATCGTCACCCATGGAACGCCGGGCGTTTTAGCCGCCAAACGCGCCACTACCTCGATCCCGATCGTCTGTGCGGTCGTTGGCAATGCTATCGGGTCAGGTATCGTGTCTAACCTCGCGCGGCCGGGCGGCAATGTGACCGGATTGACGTTTTTCAATCCGGAACTCGCTGCAAAGCGGCTCGAATTGCTCAAGGAGATCCTGCCGGACCTGATGGACGTAGGGATACTGTTGAATTCGGCGAATCCGATCAACGAGCCGATCTTGCCGCAAATGAAAAGTATCGCGCAGCCGCTGAAGCTTGAACTTCACCAATTCGACGCGCGCTCACCCGCCGACTTCGAAGCGGCTTTCGCAGCCATGGGAGCTCAGCGCATTGGCGCGCTCGTGGTTATCGAGGATGCTATGCTGATCGCCAATGCTCCAGCGGTCGCCGCACTCGCATTGAAACAGCGTTTGCCTTCATGCGGCTGGCCTGATTTCGCCACCGGCGGCGGCGTGATGGGTTATGGAGTGGACTTTCCCGACATGTTCCGGCACGCCGCAAAATTCGTAGACAAGATTATGAGGGGCGCCAAGCCGGGCGATCTGCCGATAGAGCGGGCGACCAAGTTCGAGATCATTGTCAATCTCAAGACCGCCAAAGCGATCGGCCTTACAATCCCGTACAATTTGCTCGTCCGCGCCAACGAAGTGATCGAATGAGAAGGTATGTCCGCTAGTGACCCTTAGCGGACATCCCTAGCTGCACCGCACATGTCTGCTGTCAGGGGTAAAGCGGTCGTGACTTTTTGTGGCGCGAATGTCCGTTAATGACCCAAAGTGGACATGAGGGCCTCTACTTTCGTGCCCTGCCAGTCACTTACTGTTCGTTTGAATCGACTCTACGCGATTTGAACGCTCGTTCTTGCCAGTATATGCAATGCGCCAGATGGTGCCGCCCGTGTCGTCAGCGACCAACAGAGATCCATCTTTAGCGACCGCGAGGGCGGCCGGACGTCCCCACACTTCTGCTCGCTGTTCACCCGAAATCCAGAACCCGGTGGCAAAATTTTCATAGAACCCTTCAGGTCTGCCGTTCTTGAACGGTACGCGCACGACCTTATAGCCGACAGGTTCTGAACGATTCCACGAACCTTTGAGAGCTACGAAAGCACTCCCTTTGTATTCCGGCGGAAATTGGTCACCTCCATAGAAAACGAGATCGAGCACGGAAGAATGGGCCTCAAATAGCAAGTCGGGAGTAATTGTTGCCTGCACCTTGTCCGGAGCCCGGTTGGCAAAGCCAGGTTGCGGGTGTTTACCGATGTAGGCGTAAGGCCAGCCGTAAAAGCCTCCCTCTTGCACGCGTATCAGGTAATCGGATGGCAGGTGATCCCCTAGCCCGTCGCGCTCTTGCACCAGCGCATAGAGATCACCGGTCTCCGGATTGAATGTGAGTGCTGTCGGATTTCGTGTGCCGCTGGCAAATGTCATTTGATTGGAGCCGTCGGCGTCGAAGCGCTGGATGGTCGCCTTTGGATCGGGCTCGATACCTAGGTTGCCTGAGGAGCCGACGCCTACGAACAGTGAGCCGGTCTTCGGATCGATCGCGAGCGCCCGATTCTGGTGACCTTGGACAATGCCGAATACAGCTTTTTTTGTAATCATCCTTGCGCCATAGGCGCCCGGTGTTGGCTTGCGTTCGTCTGGCGGCACTTCATCTACACGTTTTGTCTCGCTCCTGCCGGCACGAAGAGCGCCGAGAATGTGCGGAATGCTCCAGATGCCATCTTGATCGGCCACAAGGACGTGGTCGCCCCGCCAAGCGAGTCCATAAGGCTTGTTTAGATCCTCAACGTGGCGATTAATCCATGTTGCGTGTCCGCTGCCATCATCACGCAACAAGGTAAGGTATCCGGCACTTTGTTCGGCGACCAACACGTCGCCGTTGGGAAGAACCAGCAGCCGCCGCGGATTGACAAGTCCGGTCGCAAACGGTGTCGCCGTGAAACCCGAAGGCACTTGCGGCACCTGGCCGCTATAGGGGATCGTCAGCGGCCGATTGGTGACGATTGCTCCAGTCTTCGGAGGTGGCAACTCTGCTGGGTCGATATGAAACCGCCGTCCGATTTCATGCTGGGCCAAAAAATTCTGTGACAACGAATCTTTGACGCTGGGCGTTTGAACACGCGCGTCATTTTGTTGCGCGTACGCCTGGCGGAATTGAAGGGTAGCGGTGATCAGAGCGACTGCAAGCAACCAGACTTCCGAATGCCTTCTCATTGCACGACCCTTTGCTGAATGAGATTTGAGACGAGCTATGCAGCACCTGCTTCGATCCGCGCATGTCGATGAAGCATGACATCAGAATTATTCTCAGGCTTGAAGGTTCCATCACCAAAAAATCAGGCCCGTCTGAAGGGAAAATGGAGGACTCCTTCAAGATTGTCACCGGATCAGGGGGTATCGGCTTGTCCTGCTTGTCCTGCTTGTCCTGCTTGTCCTGCTGATCGCCGGCGGACCCTGATCGGACACGTTGGGCTGCACTGATAGGAGTATTGAATGGACCTTCGACGACGCCGATTTCTATTTCTGGCTGCAAGCGCCGCCGCTGTACTCGAGGATTGCAAAGGCGCAAACCTATCCCCAGCGGCCCGTGCGCGTGATCGTGCCGTTTTCGCCAGGGGGCCCAACCGACATTTTCGCCCGGATTATCGCAGGCAATCTCTCTCGCAATCTCGGTCAGCATTTTTACATCGAAAACCAACCGGGCGCTGGTGGAAATCTTGGCATGAGGGCCGGAGCGCACGCGGCTTCCGACGGCTACACCGTCGTGGTTGTCAGCACGAGCTACATCGTCAATCCCAGCCTCTACCTGAAAACTCCCTACGACCCGGTCAAGGATTTTGCTCCCGTCACCCTGGCGGCCACAACGCCCAATGTCCTTTTGGTTCATCCGTCAATTCCAGCGAGCAACGTCAAAGAGCTCATCGCGTTTCTCAGGGAAAATAACGGCAAGTACAGCTATGCCCATTCGGGCATCGGCACCACGTCACATCTGTCCGGAGAAATGTTCAAACGTTCGCAAAGTCTCGATCTCGTGTCGGTGCCGTTCACGGGTGCGGCGCCAGCCGTCCAGTCGGTGCTCGCCGGTCATACGCCGATTGCCTTCACCGTACTCACACCCGCCATTCCGCAAGTTAAAGAAGGAACGTTGCGTGCATTGGCCGTGACGACGCCGAAACGCACGACGGCGCTGCCTGATGTGATGACGATGGCGGAAGCCGGGCTGCCCGACCAGGAGTCCGACACGATCTCGGGCGTTGTCGTCCCTGCCCACACGCCGCCGCCTATTGTCGAACTGCTCCATCGCGAGATAGGCAAGGCGATGATTGAGCCGGAGGCTGCTCGGAAACTCGCGTCGCTGGGCTTTGATACAATCGACAGCACGCCGGAAGAATTCTCCAGCCGCATCCAGACCGAGATCCCAAAATGGGCGAAGGTGATTCAGACCACCGGCATCAAGGCCGAGTAATCACGTAAAGTATACCGACTGTGGAAGTATCACTACGCTCCGCTCTGCGATGTCCGCCTTGGATCATTAGCGGACATTTGTCCATTCGATCACAATGTCTGCTTTAGCCTCTGAAGCGGATCGACAAAAAATCAGGGCCGCCACAACAATAAATCAAGGGCTTCTTCAAGATTGCCGGGAGCCCGACGGCTATGGCAGGCGCACGTTGTTGCGGTTGCCGAGTCTCTCGGCGTCACAAGGATCCGCCTTGAAGAATTTGCCAACCGTCATCGTCGACTTGGCGCCGCTCACAGTGATCTTCGTGGACGGTCGCCAAAAGCCACAAAACCGATTCTCCCAATCTGGATCGAACGTGGATTGTGGACTGATGGCAGGAAACATTGTTCCTCGAAAGCACACTTCTGTTTGGGTTGGACTTAGAAGGTTTCTTGCCAAGCTATATGCCGCGATCGAGCGGTCGCAGCGCAAACGAGCAGATCGAATAATTCAAAGGTACAGCCACCTGCTGCCCGATCCCGATGAGCACCACAATGGAATGGAAAAATACGTGATCCGAACGCCCCAGAGTGACCGCGTGCACCGCGCGGTTGCTCTTACAGAGAGGCCATGCCCTTGAGCTCCCCCGCGTGGCCTCTCACTCAAAACAAGGAGACCTCATGGTAAAGCCGATTGTTCGATGGGCATCGATGTTCGCCTTCCTGGCATTTTTGTCGGGACCCACGAGCAGCCAGCCCGCGCCATCAGAAGCTGAATGGATCAATGCATTGCACAACGGCGGCTTCGTCATCGTTTTCCGCCACGGTGCAACCTATCAAGATCAGGCCGACACCGACCCGCTCAATCCGAAGAACATCGGCCAGCAACGCCAACTCAACGACGACGGTCGTACACTTGCAAAATCGATAGGCGAGTCGTTGAGCAAACTCCGCATCCCTGTTGGACAGGTCCACACCAGCCTGTTCCAGCGGGCAATCGACACGGGCGCACTGATGGGTTTCGGCGAGGTCAGGGCGTCTGTCGATTATACCGAAGGCGGGCTCGTGGTTACACCGATTGAGAACAACAGACGCGCCGCCGCCTTACGTAGGATCGTTACGACTGTGCCGCCTCCTGGCACTAATATTATTGTGGTCACGCACAAGCCGAACATCTTGGATGCTTTCGGCAAAGATTGGTTCGACGTGCGCGAGGGTGAAGCGTCCGTGTTCAAACCAGACGGAAACGGGGGCTACAAGCCGATCGTCCGAATTCAGGCTGGCGGCTGGAGTGAGCTCGCCCAAGATGCGGACTCGTTTTTAAATCTGTACGACCTCAGATAGTCGGGCATTTTGCTGGTGCATAACGAGCAACGGGGCGATGAAAACTCGCGTTGTCTTGCGTGTGACAGTGTGTCCGCGTGTTGTCCGCTTTGCCCCCGCGACTGGAATGTCCGCGAAAGGCCAGGGGGACATTCAGGCCCGACCTGACCTAATTTGAGACCGTGCCTCAACCAAATTTCAGGGCCTTCTCAACGAAAAATCCCGGTTGTCTTCAAGCTTGATGCCGATCGGACAGCTATCTTTCCGCTGCGGTTCTGCCAGTCGTCTCGCCAACGGACGTACCCATTTTTAATGAAAGACAATTTTAGAAGGATCGCCGTCATCCTCCTCGACGTCGGCATCATCGCGTTGATGCTCGTATCACTGGTCTGGAACGCGCCCGCTTTCAAAACGCACGAAGAACGCCCGCTGGCTGAAAAATTTGATGATCGCTGGGCTGAATAGACTCACGTTGAATATATGGGTCGCCCCGGACCACGCCGCTGACCGAAAGGGGGCCGCGCTGGCTTGGGAGGAGGTCAGCGCGGCCCGCAGTCGATGAGGAGCATGACGCTGCCAACCGCTAAGCGGCGCCATGCTTCAACTCA
>Ga0075424_100007160_pt1 | contig 10793 bp, 8 predicted proteins | sample SoiMethybrSBSTD3_FD_75301 | JGI IMG/M metagenome (GOLD analysis project Ga0075424, IMG submission 75301) | Bulk soil microbial communities from a Populus tree surrounding site in Tennessee, USA - Soil MetaG P. TD hybrid SBSTD3 | ecosystem: Environmental > Terrestrial > Soil > Tree plantation...
GCGTTTGTGGAATTACGACAATCTGGAGCCGGCGGAGAAGAAGATAGTGCTTTAGAAGGAAACGACGATGGAGGATCGAGAATCGAGGATAGAAATTCTTTAGCGATCCTCAATTCTCGGTTTTCTCGGAGGCTTAGACAATGGCTATTAACGAGGAAGTAGCGCCGGCCAAGACCAGCGAGACCAATGGCGCGAAGCGCAACCGAAGCATTCTGGGGCAGAACTTCTTGTTCAATCCCCACGTCATTGATGACATCCATATCAAGGCGGAGCTGGGTCGCTACCGCATGCGCGGGATGGCAATCTTCAAGAAGATCCCGAGCTGGGACGATCTCACCTTTCTGCCAGGGACCCTAACGCGCTTCGTCATCGAGGGGTATCGGGAGAAGTGCGAAACCAAAACCGTGATTGGACCACGGGCGAAGCGTCCACTCGTGCTGGATATCCCGGTTTATATCACCGGCATGAGCTTTGGGGCTCTTTCCTACGAAGCCAAGATTGCGTTGGCCCGAGGGGCAACGATGGCGGGAACGGCGACCTGCTCGGGTGAAGGAGGTATGATCCCGGACGAACGGCGCTTCTCAGACAAGTGGTTCTATCAGTGTATTCAGTCGCGCTACGGGTTCAATCCGCACCACTTGCGAGTTGCTGATGCCTGTGAAATCTTCATCGGTCAGGGTTGCAAAGTTGGGTTAGGCGGCCACCTCATGGGCCAGAAGGTGACAGACCAAGTGGCTGAAATGCGTTCGCTTCCGGCCGGTATCGACCAGCGATCTCCGGCCCGCCATCCCGACTGGTTGGGGCCGGACGATCTGGCTTTGAAGATCAACGAGCTCCGTGAAGCAACCAATGGTGAGATCCCGATTCAACTGAAGCTGGGCGCAGCGCGAGTTTACGACGATGTTCGCATGGCCGCCAAGACGGGACCGGACAGCATCTACCTAGATGGTATGGAAGGCTCGACGGGTGCTGGTCCCCACATTGCCACCGAGGAAACTGGAGTGCCGGGCATTGCGGCTATCCGTCAGGCCCGCAAGGCGCTCGATGACGTGGACAAGTCAGGCGATATCTCATTGGTCTATGCCGGGGGGATTCGCAACGGTGCCGACATCGCAAAAGCACTGGCCTTGGGAGCCGATGCTGTTGCGATAGGGACCGCGGCCTTGATCGCACTGAATTGCAATAAGGATATCCCAGAGGCAGATTTTGAAGGAACGATTGGAGTGGAGGCCGGCTACTGTTATCACTGTCATACGGGACGTTGTCCAGTGGGCATCGCCACTCAAGACCCCGAACTTCGAAAGCGGCTGGATCCAGATGAGGGCGCGGAAAGAATCTATAATTTTCTTCACACGCTCACCATGGAATGCCAAATGATGGCCCGCGCCTGTGGCAAGACGAACATCCATTCGCTCGAGCCTGAGGATCTGGCAGCGCTGACTATGGAGGCATCTGCGATGGCAATGGTGCCACTAGCGGGGACGCAGCACACGGTTGGCCGCCCGGATATGACGAGGTATTGATCAGTTCGTTATCGTCCTCGTCGTCGTCCTCGCAATCGAAAGGACTGCATGCAACCTTGCTTTGATCATGAAAAACTCGATGTCTATCAAATTGAGCTTCGCTTCTTGGCTTGGGTGACTCCGTTGCTGCAGGAGTTGAGCCAAGCGGAGGGAATCAGGACGCGGGAAGTCAGCGACCATCTTGACCGAGCTTCTTTGTCTGTTCTTCTCAATACAGCCGAAGGTAATGGCAAGACACAGCGGCAGATACGTGTCAGGTTTTTTGATGATGCGCGCGGTTCGGCTACGGAATGCGCTGCCTGTCTGGACGCGGCTGTTGCCAAGGGTGCTCTGAACAAAGAAAGAATTGAACCCGGCAAAGAGCTCTTACTCCGAGTTGTTTCCATGTTGACAAGATTGGTGGAGCGCTACGGCAATGGAGAGAAGATCCAAGAAGAAGAGCTGGACTACACTTCGGTTGGTCTTCAGGAAGAATAGCGAGGACGACGACGAGGACGATTACGAGTAAGGCCATTCAAGGAGCGACATGAACGAAAACAGCGACATTAACCACTTTCTCACCAGCGATGGCTTGGACACACAGAGGGAGCACGAGATCGGGCAGCACATCGGCTACCGCTACGACGTCAACCTGCTGCCCGACTACTCACGTCTCACCCCTTTCTTGAGAAAGTATCTCGAGATCATGGGATGGCGCGATCTTAACTGGCTGGAAGATGTTCATTTGGGTTACGAGGAAGGACGACCGGCGGTGTTCGATCGGAACATCAATGGTTGGGTGAGTGTCCCAGCCGGAATGGAACTGCCGGATAACCAGCAAGACCGCGACATGCTGGCCAGAGAATTGTTGGTTCGCTTCCAGATGTCAAAGCGTCACCCCCTGTTGCAGCTCAAGGATGTTTATAAGAAGTTCTGATAAGCGAGATGCTGGATGCTAGACGCCATCCTTCTAACCAGCCTCCAGCACCCGGTATCTCGCCTTCCCGAGGACAACTATGGACAGCAACAAGCTGTGGGGCTCGGAAGAATTCTGGGGTCTTGGATACCAGTGGGACCCTCAATGGCTCCTCACCTCACGTCAAAAAGAATTGCAGAGTAGACTCATCGAGCTTTGTCGGTCCACGCTGCGCGAGAACGCCGTTGAAAGTGACAAGAAGTTGTTGTATCCCCGAAAAAACTTTCAAGCTTTGGCCCAACTGGGGCTCCTTGGACTGATTGTTCCGCGCGAATGGGGAGGATTGGGAGAGAATCACATGTGTGCGGCTATGGTCGTAGAGACCATTGCGCGCTACGGTTGCCCAAGCACCGCGATGTGTTACACGATGCACATTGGTGCGGTAGCGGCTGCAATGCTGCGCTGCCACGATAACCCAACGATCCAGGATCTGATGAGCCGCTTGGATAGGGAGGTGTTGGTCGGCACACTCTCTTATTCCGACCCGGAGACCGGCTCGCATTTTTGGTATCCAATCTCTTCGGGTGCTGAACGCGTCGATGGCGGCTGGAGAATTCGCAAGAAGGCTTCCTGGACCACATCGGCTGGTTTTGCAGACTGGTACGTAGTTCAGACCACCAGCCCGGACTTTGGCGGGGACTACTCGAACCTATCTTGCTTCTTAATTATGGGAAACGAGGTCAAGGCAGAGCCTTCCAAGTGGGATGGTCTGGGTCTGCGCGGCAATCAGTCGGGAACTCTTGAGGTCGACAATATTACGGTTTCCCACGATCGGCTGGTTGGCCCAATTGGCGACGGTGCCAGGTCGAACGACGAAGCTGTTGATCCGTTTTTCATGCTCTGTTCCTCAGCTTGCTGGAACGGCATTTCACTTGGCTTGATCGACATCGCCAAGCGCCACACCACACTCAAGAAGCACGTTGATGTGGGGCTGCGGGTATGTGACTATCCTACGATTCAGGATTACGTCGGCGAAGCCTTAATCGATACCAATGCTTCGCGAGCGTTCGTATTTCAGATGGCTCGGGCCATGGACGATCTGACCGGCAATTGTGATTGGTCGATTCATAGGGATCTCGCAAATCTTCCACGAGCCACCGTCCTACATTGGTACTGGCAAGTGAAATTCACGGCCGCCAAGAATGTGGCCCATGTCGCCGACAAGATGCTCCACGCCTGTGGAGGGACGGGGTACAAGCCCGAGCTGGGTATTGAGCGCTATCTCCGCGACGGAAAAGCAGGATGGGTTATGGGGCCTACCAACGAGGTGTTGCGCCAATTTGTTGGCAAGTCGGTCCTGCTTGGCTTCGAGTCGCTTGACTATTGGAATCAGGCCGTGAATGAGCGAGTTCTTGGTAATGAACTGAAGAAGTTGAATAAGCAGGCAAAGCGGGAACTAGCTGCGAGACTCTTGTCTGAGGCCGGCGAGGGTATTACCAAGGCATCGGGCGAGACGGGGAAGTCCTGATGCCTGGGTGAATGATGCTTTCGAAGCGATTCTGTTGACCCACTGAAATCAACCCGCCAGAACCTGTCCCAGATCTGAGAACCGGCGTTTTAGAGGTAGGCTCCCAAAGTTCTCTCTCTTACTTCGGAAACTGAATCGCAAAATCGATCAACCGCTTCTTCCCCCAATAGACTTTGCCGAGATACAAGCCTTGGCCAATTTCGCGGATCTCATCGCGAATCCAGTGAGCCAAGAGCGATGTATCAGAGTAGTCGAGGACAATACACTCTTTGCCATCCAACCAACTAGGCCCTTTGTAAACTTTGGCAATGATCGCATTGAGGCCCAGAGGAAGAATCCTGTTTCTCAATACGCCTTTCTTTGCGTCGAAAGTTTTCCCTTGCCAGGCAAAGTGGTTGACGAACTCTGCGATGTCCTCGGTATAAGTGGTGCCGGGCGCGACGATCGCGGTTCCTTTCGCCTCGCCGTCAGGGATTTCGCCGGCTGGGCTGTTGGTGAAGAGCTCATCGAGCTGTGCCTGTGACATTTTGAGTAAATCGGGGACCGTAATAGCCATGATTTGCTCCTGGTTAGCCGAGTACGACTTCAGAGGGTTTTGAGGTATTCAATGAGGGCAAGCTTGTCTTTGTCCACCAAGTCTGTCCCGAAGTAGTGGCCGTGATCCTCAATCAGATCGGGACAGTTACTGGCTTTGAAAAGGGCAGGCGCTACGTCCCTTTTTAGCAGTTCCTTTGCTGCTGCCTTGTCGAGATTCTTCAGCTTAATTTCCACGAGGGCTTTCTTAACTTTAAGGCAGAGTTCCACAAACTCCTTCGGATCCATTTCAGGGCCGATGTTCGCCAGCAGATTGATGGGCGTGCCTTCAGGAATTGGGCCGACTCGAAAGTAACCATCGGAGTCGGCGTGCGGTCGAAGTAGCGTGTGCAGGGGCTCTGGGATCACCGCGAGTTGAAGCTGCAAATGGCACTCTTGCGAGGTGCGCCAGATGGAGTCCTTTCCCAAGCGTTTGCCTGGCCAGAGCAGCTTCGTGATGGCGTCAGAGAATGCTTCCATTCGCCCTTTAACGGAAGGATCGCCGTTAAAGAGGCCCAGTGCGTTATTGTGCAACAGCGGAGCCGAGGTCCAGACACTCACCAGCGACGGAGTGCGGTAGTATCCCGGCCCGCCGCCAGGCACGGTGAACTTCTCCGTCTGATCCGTGTAGGGGTTCCATACTTCGACATCGCCCACAGAGGGCAGTTCCTTGTAGGTCTCGGATGAGAACGCATCCCAAACGTGACCACGCTTGGCATTGGTGGCACAGGCACGAGCGATGTTGGTCTGGATCAGGGTCACCGGATAGCGTTTCTCGTCAGAGAAGAAATTGTTGTCCCGAAAATCGGCCTTGAGCACTTCCTTACGGAACCATGCGGCCTCGTCCACGCCAGCCGGCGGACGCTTGCTCGAATGACATTTGGCACAATTATCGGCAAAGACGGTTTTGCCTCGAGTCATCGCCGCCTGGTCTTTGGTGATATAGGTCTTGCCCTCTGGGGCATCCTCGAGCCGAAATGGTTTCACACGCTCAAAAAATTTGGCGATGTTTGGGAACTTTTGCTGAGTGGCTAGCCAATAGACTGAATTCTTCTGTGCCGTCTCGATGGAAAATGGCTTCTGCTTCTTCAGGCCGATGAGCGGATTATGCAGCTGCAGCCAGTGTTGGGAGTAGCTCCCGATGTTGATATAGACCCGCAAAGTGGCGCCAGGGACACCCACCGAATCCGCACCATCCTTCAGCACGTGCGGCACCTTCATAGGAGTTGTCACACCCGGCAAGCGTAGAGTGTCACCGGCGAGCGTTTCCTCTTGCGCTATGCGCAAGCGTTCGCCGAGGATGAAGATGGCGTTAATTGCATTCGGATTATTGATGTGATCGGTTGCAACGCGAGAAGTGTCAGAAGTGCCGGGCGGTTGCGCTTTAAGCATCTCCCACAGAAACCCGCCCTCTTTGACATTGTGAGAGAAGGCGCGGCCTTCGCGGATGTACTGGTTCCCGATTGCCGAAACCAGATTCTCATACTTCGGGTCTTCCGGATCGGCCGGTGGATTGCATGGGTTGAACGCGATGTGGCATGAGCCACAAGAGGCCCCGACCCGATATGGGCGCACCAGTTTGGGGTCCGCGGCGTAGTTTGGATCGCGGTAGAAGCGATCGGCATCCCATTTCTTGGCTGCATCACCCTTAAAATCCGGATTCTCAAAAAGCCGGAAACCCATGACTCCCGTGGCATGACCATAAACCTTCGGATCGATCGACGTGGACTCCGGTTGTACTGCTTCGTCAATCCAGAGACCAAATTGATCCGGTTTTGAAGCCTGCTTATAACCGGGCTGATTGATGAGGCCCATGTCTTTGAACCGTGTGTGACGATTTCGGGAGTCGATGGTTTTGAGCAAGTCAACGAGGCCGTAAGCTTCGCGTGACATCCGATCCCAGAACTGCTCGTTGCCCGCACACCATAGATTCCAGGTGTTCCGTCCCTTGATCTCATCAGGAGCGAGTTCCATACCGCCGTCCATCGGTTTGAATACGTCGGCAGCGAGTTCCGCAAGATCCTCGGGCTTACGCCCGCCCGCATCATCGACCAGAGAATCGGGCTTCTTTCTACAACCCAAGTTGAAGAGATTTAAGGCGATCAGGAGCCCAAACCCCGCGATCAAAAAAAGTTTCGCTTTGATTCTGATGTCCATTTTTCGGCGTCTCCAATTTGCCACTTATATCTCAAAAACGAATTGCACGGCAATTTCTTTTTTTGAAAACAGAAGCATTGCAATTGTTCTCAGAAACAAGGTGGTGCGCGGTGCCAGGCGAGAGATATCTTTAGCAAGATTGGGAAGGACGTCAAAGCGCCGACCCTCTTAAGCTGTATTGGATTTGCATCTTTGAACAGAGCGATCGTGAGCAAAAGTACCAGGACTTAACGACGACTAGCTTGACGTAGGAGTAGTTCCTAGGCATTTCCTGTTCGGGCGAAATAGCGTAAAGCACGTAGACTTGGAAGAAAGAAATAGGCCCCGCCGCGCACGGTCACAAACTGCGGTAGTCCTGATACCTTCCGCCGCAATTCCGTGTCTTCCTGTATTGTGAAATCGCGGGTAGTTGTGCAGCCTGGTATCGCAGCACGATTGCCGAGGAGCGGATCAGCTTCTCCGGTTAGACCAGAGAACTTGGTGTTCATTATCCACGCGTTCTGCAAGAACTCGAATTGACGCGAGATGTTCGCGTTTAGGCAAATAAAGCGCAACCCGCGTCCCGGATCGTTCGGCGGCGCTGGCGCGAGCGCATCCGTCGGCGACAGCGCGGGCCCGTATTCGCGACCGCGGCGCAGAATGCGGTGAAAGCGCACGGACGACTCCAGGTCGTCTCGGAAGGCGTTCCGACCTAAACCAAACGTTGCGAAGAGGAGGGCAAGACCGGTCGGACGCCCCGGATAGTCGGCATTGCGCGGATTCGCCCGGCGCACGTGCGCGCCGAAAGGGCAGGAGGTACCTGCCGGATCTTGATCGAACGTGAACTGATTTTGGCGAATTTGATCCGGTCGGGATCCGATACCAGGAATAGCTTGTTTTTGAATCGGCACCAAGGGATCGCCCGCCCTCGTGCGGCCAACGAAGGCTGCAGCCAGCTTCTCGGCCTCGGCGGGATCCGCGCCAGTTTGCCGGTAGACGAACTGCCAAAAGCTTCGTACGTCTTGCCGCAAGTCGCGCATCACGAGATAGGTTCCGTTCCGGCCAAGGTCTTTTTTCTCTGGTGCATCTTCCGCCGCGAGCAGCGCCGCCGTTGTGGTATCGGCATCGACCAGCGGTCGATCGGTATACTTCGCGTACTCATTGCGATACCCGAGGAGAAATTCGCCGAGCGCAACGATATTGCTGTAGTCAACCTGGACGCCCGCTGCAACACGCTGTTGCTGCCAATCGATTTGCGGTTGGCTGATACCGTCGTTGAAACCGAACGGTTCGTGCTCGTCAAGACTCACGGTGTCGAGCCACCGCACTACCTCGAAAGCTTCATTCCATATGCCTCCCGTGGAACTTTGCACGAAGCCATCGAGGCGTCCGGAGGCGGCGAAGAACATCACCACGAGGTGCGGTTCGCTTGCTGGACTGCCCCATTCCCACTGCGAGGGGGCATTGCTTCCCACGTCTCCCAGGCGGCGTGAGCGGTTCTCCTCTGTCATTCCGGCAATAAACTCGGGAGAAAAGGCCGCAAGGACGGAGGTTGCTACCCCAAGGGTCCTTAGGCCGGCGGCTGTGAAAGCCACTTGCAGCGCCGTGGATGGTGGGGGATTCATCAGGACGGCACTGCTGACCGGTGCGGACCTCAACCAGGCTTGGGCCGCGGCAACACTCCTCACGCGCAGCAGGGCATACGAGGCGTCCGGCATCTGCTTGTGGCCGAAACGCACCAAACCTTGAATGTCGTTATAATCGACTTCGCTACTTCTCATAGGAGAGCCACCCAGTCCCTCAATTCTTGATCGCTCATCGATGAGGACTCCAAACCCCGCCGGATACGCGCGTTCCGCTCCAAGTCGACGGCCGTCAAGCCAGGGTAGGCCTTGTACCACACTTGCGTCGGCAGTTGGTGGCGGCGCAGGAATTCCTTGAACTTCCGTTCGTCCTTACATCCGTCGAGAACCAGCCAATTGGTTCTTGGGTAGCCGACGCCGTTACTGAACGCAAGATTGAGCCCAAATCCCACTTTGTTGATGAAATCGTCCATATAGCTCTCGAGACTGCCGTCGTAGTTGCTGAGAAATACAAGGCGCCTTTTGTTGTCGAGCATCACCCAACGCGCGAAATGGATCGTGCGCACCCGAGCCAGGCGGCCGTGAGTGAAGACGTGTCGAGCGCCGTAATCGACGATCCAAAGAGCGAAGATCGCCGTCCAGCGCCGCACGATGCCTGGTTTAAAGCTTCCCATAGCGGTGAACTGATTGGTGACGTCGTGATCCTCCAGTATCGCCAACTCTTCAGAGTAGGACGGGGCCACACGGGGACACAGCTCGGGATCCGTTTTCTCCAGGCGGCGAAGACGGATAAGAAACACCACAGGGATTACGATGAGTAAGGGCGACGCCAGCAAGAGCAGCAAAGGAACGCCAATCAGATGCACGAGATTGCGCGCCCACCACCCAAGCGGAGTTGAACTCTCCGCAGAGAGCTTGAGGCGGCCGGTGGATTTCTCCGTGTTCGCGAACCTTTGCAAGGTTGCGTGAATCTCGCGCGGAGACAAACCCGTGAGAGCGGACGCATTGCGCTGCACGTACCCTTCGAGCGCGTCACGCAGTGCGGCCTCCTCGCGAACCTGGCGCACCGTCCTTCCCGGCCAATTCACATAGCTAGTGATGGCGGGACGGCGGTGTGCCTTCATCCAACCCGCGAGATGGGTATCGGGCGTAAATCCTTCGCAACAGGAAAAGATCGCACGCAAACCTCTCGGCTCGCGCCTCGCTAGCTCTTCAAGGAACTTATCTGCATCGCCATCCAGATCGCCCACGAACGCGAGATAGAGAGGATATGTGGGTTTGGATAAACCATAGATGTGAACGTCATCGACCGTTTTGTCGTCCAGTATGACGAACCGTGCCATGTGCAGGGTGTCGAATTCTCCAAACGGTAGCAGCGCATTGTTCGCGTTTAGGCGCCCGGGCGCGTCGTTCATGGAGGCGAGCAGCCGGCGCAGCTCCACCTCGCGCGGCGGCGCGATTGGCGCCAGAACCATAAAGCTGGATTGCGGAGTCATCGCGCGCTACTCAAAAACTTCATCTCCCGTCGGTTCGTAGTGGGGTACCGCGTTCATCGTGTGGCGCAGCGTCGAAAGCGCCAAATACATCCGACGTCGGGCACGGCTCTGATTGCCCAACGGGCGGTGCTCGGGAATGCAATGCCAGGGATTGTATGAGAGCCGCTTGGCGAATTCCATTTGCGCTGGCGAGTTGAATATCTGCCGGGGAATACGCAGTGTGGCCGCCGATACGCGAGGCGACAGCCTCTCGGGCCAGAGCACACCGTTGTTCTCAATGGGCATAAGATGCGGATCGGTCTGCAGCTGCAGGCGAATATCAAACTCGACATCTTCTTGCGCAAGGGTAGCTACCATCGCGTCGCGCAGATAGTCGTCGGGAGGGCGAAAGGGAAGCCGTGGTATCGGGGTCCGTTTCTTCCGTTTCGGCCACACCGAGTATTGCATAGCCTGGCCTTCTCCCAGGAGATACGGAACGCAACTGAAATAGGCAGCTTCAAACGGACTGCTCTGAGTCTTGATCCACAGCGACTGCATAAGGAAGTCCAGCAGGTGTGGCCTATGGAAGTTGATGAAATAGAAGATCTGAGCGTTTTTCAGGCTCTCGATCTGCAACTGGGCGTTCGCCCGTGTGTCCGGGGTCACAAAGGTCGGCGTCGAAACGCCGAACATGTCCTGCGTGAACTTCTCCTCGTCCATCAACTTTGGCCCGGGCACGCCCATCAGTTTGATACTGATGCTCATGAAACCTACATCCTCGATGTCCGGGGTAATATAAGGACCGGGCCCGGAAAAACGAACCCATGCGCGATACGTGCGCGGCTGCGCGAAGATGCCGCGTCGCAACTCCGTGGGGAGATCGTCGTGAACGATAAATTCGCCGCGCACGATGCCATGCGTTTTGGTGTTACCACCTCGTTCGAACCCACCAGGCTTCCAGAGGCCACGCATCTGTTTTTCAAAGCTTGATATAATCGAGTCAAGGTACTCCTCTTCGTCCGGCGACGGCTTTTCCTCAGCGATTCTCAAGCCTTCGTTCGGACGTTTCCTGTTGATCAA
>Ga0075424_100007161_pt1 | contig 10793 bp, 11 predicted proteins | sample SoiMethybrSBSTD3_FD_75301 | JGI IMG/M metagenome (GOLD analysis project Ga0075424, IMG submission 75301) | Bulk soil microbial communities from a Populus tree surrounding site in Tennessee, USA - Soil MetaG P. TD hybrid SBSTD3 | ecosystem: Environmental > Terrestrial > Soil > Tree plantation...
TCGGCGATCACCCTCCGCTTGCCCATCCGCCGGGCCAGCAGCACCTGCCCGAGCACGTTGTTGATCTTGTGAGAGCCGGTGTGGGCGAGGTCCTCCCGCTTGAGCAGGACCGTGCAGCCGGCGACCTCGGAGAACCGGTGCGCCCGCGAGAGCAGGGTCGGCCTGCCCGCGTAGCCGCGGAGCAGGTCAGCGAGCTCCGTCTGGAACTGCGGGTCCGCCTTGGCCGCCAGGTACTGGTCGGTCAGCTCGGCCAGCGCCGCCATGAGCGGCTCGGGCGCGAACCGCCCGCCGTAGATCCCGAAGTGCCCGCCCGCGTCGGGCACCGGCCCGGGCGTGGCCAGCGTGGCGGCGGCGGGAGTCTCCGGGCTCACGGGCGGTCGCCCCGCAGGGCGGGGTGGGAACCCGCGGTCACCAGGTCGGCGACGGCTGAGCGCGGATCCTTGCCGGTAACCAGGCTCTCCCCCACCAGGACCGCGTCCGCGCCGGCCGCGGCATAGGCGAGGAGATCGCGCGGCCCCTGCACGCCGGACTCGGCGATCTTGACGACGTCGGGCGGCATGAGCGGCGCCAGCCGGCCGAAGAGCCCCCGATCGACCTCAAGCGTGCCCAGGTCGCGCGCGTTGACGCCGATCACCTTCGCCCCGGCGTCGAGCGCACGGGTCACCTCGTCTTCGCTGTGCACCTCGACCAGCGGCACCAGGCCGATCGACAGCGCCCGCTCCGTCAGCGACACCAGCGCATTCTGATCAAGCGCAGCCACGATCAGCAGTGCCATATCGGCCCCGTAGGCGCGGGCCTCCCACAGCTGGTAGGAGCTGACCACGAAGTCCTTACGCAGCAGCGGCACCGACACCGCGCTCCTGACCGCCGCCAGGTCCTCCAGGCTGCCACCGAAGCGCCGTTGCTCGGTGAGCACGCTGATGATGGCAGCCCCGCCCGCCTGGTAGTCGCGCGCCAGCGCGGCCGGGTCGGCGATGCTGGCCAGTTCACCCCGGGACGGGCTGGACCGCTTCACCTCGGCGATGATCGCCACGTCCGGCCGCCGGAGCAGATTCATCACATCGCGCGGCGGGGTGGCTCCCCTGGCGGCCTCCTTGAGCCGGTCCAGCGGCGTATGGCCCTGCCGGACAGCGAGATCGGCACGGACCCCTTCAAGGATCTCGTCGAGCACGCTCACGCGGTTCCGTAATCTCCTCGGGTCGGATGCCTTGGGTCCCGATGGTAGCGAGCCGGCTGCGGTGGGCCGGCAGCAGCCTCCCCGGCCCAGGGAGGCTCGCCGCCGGGCCGTAGGGCGGCCGACGCCGGGCCCGCCGGGCCGCGCCGGGCCGCCTCGGGCACGTTGACACGAAGCCAGGCTGGTCATGCCGCTCCTCTGGTCCGGCCATCGGGCCTAGCCCAGGATCTGGCCGCCGCAGGTGTCGCCGGCCGCGTCGCCGAGGCCGAGTTCGTCCGGCGGCTCCTCCTGCGCGCGACGCGGCGCCACGCCGTAGGCCCGTGCGACAGCGGGGTGAATCAGGGTACCCAGCGTAATGATGGCGAACAGGGTCCCGCCCAGGTAACGGGCGGCGAAGAACCGGGACAGGCCATAGGCGACGAAGGCCACCTCGAACCCGAGTGCCACCAGCCAGGCCGTCTTCGTGCCCGAGCGCACCAGGAACGCCAGCACGCACAGCGCCGCCACCATGGCGAGGGTGATGAGGATCGAGGAAAGCTGCCGCTTGCTGAACGGCAGGCCGACGGCGGCGGCGGCGATCGTCTGCGCGACCACCAGCCGCGTGACCAGGCGGACCAGCAACCGGCCCGGCTCCCCCGGCGGGCGGATGGACGGGCGGCGGGCACGCTGCCCGCCCGGTTCCGTTGCCCTCACCGCTCACCTCCAGGCTCGCGCGCCACCCCAGGCAACATAAGGACGTCTTACGAGCCTAACGGCCTGCCGGTCTGGCCGGGCTGCTCGGTGGGATCGACGCCCCTGCTGAGAGACTCCCACAGGGCGGCCGAGTCCGCCACCGGCTGCCGCTCGGCCCCGCCGGTGCGGCTGTACCTGCTGGACATGACCGGCCACAGGGGACCACGCCAGGCCACCACGATCCCGGCCGCCAGCACCGCCAGCCCGCCCACGGCCGCCAGCGGGCGCCAGGGGAAGCTCACCATCGCGACGTGAGCCGCGGCGCTCACTCCGGGGCTGCCGCCGGGGAAGACGCCGCCCGGTACGGCCGACCCGGCCGGGCCGCCGCCCGCGGTCGCCGAGCCGGCCTGGGAGACCGCCGCCCCGTGCGCCGCGGCGAGCACGGCGGCGGCGCTCACGCGCGCGCCCACCAGCAGGACGATCAGCCCACCGGCCACCGCCAGGAACACCCCCACCAGCCGCCGGGCCAGGCCGCGGGTGGCGATGACCGCCGCCAGGCCGGCCAGCGAGGCCACCGCCAGCGCCCCCGCCAGCGGCACCACGGCCTGCCCGCTCACCGTCACGGTGCTGCCGGGGATCGGGCCGGCCGCGGCGGTGACCACCCGGGCCCACCCCTGGTGGGCCGACAGCAGGACCAGCAGGGCGCCGGCCGCCGCCACGCCGAGAAAGAGCACGTACTCGCGCGCGATCCGCGGCTCCGCCACCGGACCGCCGGTCACAGGGCCACCGGAGACGGGGCCACCGGTCACGGAGCCACCGGTCATAGAGTCGCCGGTCACGGGGCGACCTGGGTGAGTGGGCCGGCCTCGAAACAGGTCCGGTCGCCGGTGTGGCAGGCGCCGCCGGTCTGGTCCACCTTCACCAGCACCGCGTCCCCGTCGCAGTCGAGCGCGGCCGATACCACGCGCTGCACATGGCCCGAGGTCTCACCCTTGACCCAGTACTCCTGCCGGCTGCGGGACCAGTAGGTACACCGCCCGGTGGTCAGCGTGCGGTGCAGCGCCTCGTCGTCCATCCAGCCCAGCATCAGCACCTCGCCGGTGTCGTACTGCTGGGCGATGGCCGCGACGAGCCCGGCGGGGTCGCGCTTGAGCCGCGCGGCTATCTGGGGGTCGAGCCGCGAGGGCCGCCCTGACTGGTTCATCGCGGGTTCCAACCGGTCCTCATGACCCGATCCTATGGAGGCCGGCGGCCGCGGCCGCCGGCCGATCGGTGATCGGCGGGGATGAGGGGCAGGGCGTACCATCGCGGGATGAGCTTCGCCCGTGACGAGCGCATCGCCCTGTGCGATCTCCTGGACGAGAGCGGCCCCGGGGCGCCCACCTTGTGTGAGGGCTGGCGGACCGTGGACCTGGCCGCCCACCTCGTGCTCAGGGAGCACCGGCCCGACGCCGCGGCGGGCGTGATGGGGGGCCCGCTGGCCAGCCATACCGGACGGGTGCAGCGCACGCTCATCGCCCATAACCCCTACCGGCAGCTGGTGGACGAGATCCGCAAGGGGCCGCCCCGGCTCTCGGTCTTCGCCATCCCCGGCATGGACGAGCGCCTCAACATGGTCGAGTATTTCGTCCACCACGAGGACGTCCGGCGCGGCGCGGACGGCTGGCAGCCGCGCGAGATCGGTGCGGGCCTGGCCGACGCGCTGTGGCAGCGGCTCCGGGCCGCCCGGTTCATCTTCCGCAAGGCGCCGGTCGGGATCGAGCTGGTCCGCGACGACCGGCCGGCCGGTCCCGGCCACCAGCAGGTGCGGATCACCGCCAAGGCGCGCACGCCGATGGTCACGGTCACCGGCGACCCGGCCGAACTGACGCTGTGGGCGCTGGGCCGGACCACGGCTGCCCGGGTCCGGCTCGATGGGAGCGAGCCTGACGTGCGCAAGCTCACGCAGGCCAACTGGCGCGCCTGACGTGCGCAAACTCACGCAGGCCGGCTGGCCCGCCTGACCGGCTGCGTTCGTTCGCCCCGGCGCCATCCAGCCGACGTCTTCCCGTTGACGCTCCATCATCAAGCGTTCCCGGAACTGCCCGGAACGCTTCACGAGCGTGCCATTCGCCGATCAGGAATTGGTCACGGCTCGGACATCCAGGCTCGTCACGATGCACGCGTCAACTGCCCCCGGGTGCCATGAGGCCCCCGGTGGTTTCGCGGTTCGGAGGGGAATACGCACGTGCCCACAAGAAAATTGTTCATCGCCGCGGCCGCGGTCAGCAGCGTGGTGCTCGCGGCGGGCTGTAGCAGCTCGTCCTCGGGCGGGTCAAGCGGCGGAAGTACGGCCAGCTCCACCAACGCCTCCACGGCGACGTCGGCGACCGCCTTCGGCGGCATGAACGGCCTGGTCGCCGCCTGCAAGAAGGAGGGGACGCTCAACGTCATCACCCTCCCGGCCAACTGGGCCAACTACGGCACGATCATGAAGGATTTCACCGCCAAGTACGGCATCAAGATCAATGACGCCAACCCCGACGGCTCCAGCCAGGACGAGATCAACGCGATGCAGCAGCTCAAGGGCCAGAGCCGCGCACCGGACGTGCTGGACATGGGCACCTCGTTCGCGATCAAGGCCGATCAGCTTGGCCTGCTCGCCCCCTACAAGGTGGCGACGTGGAGCGCCATCCCCACGAACTCCAGGGCATCGGACGCCAGCTGGTACGACGACTACGGCGGCTACGTGGCGATCGGCTATGACTCGGCCAAGGTGAAGGTGCCGCCGACCTCGTTCGCCGACCTGCTGAAGCCCATCTACAAGAACCAGGTCGCCATCAACGGCAACCCGACCCAGGCCAGCGCCGCCTTCTCCGCCGTCTACGCGTCCGCGCTGGCGAACGGCGGCTCGCTGTCCAACATCGAGCCGGGCATCCAGTACTTCAAGAAGCTGCACCAGGCCGGCAACTTCGTGCCGGTCACGGCCGGCCCGACGACCGTGCAAAGCGGCCAGACCCCGATCGTGGTCTGGTGGGACTACCTGCTCGCCTCCGAGATCCAGAGCGCGGTCCCCACCTTCAAGATCGTGATCCCGACCGACGCGCACTACGCCGCCTACTACAGCCAGGCGATCAGCAAGACCGCGCCGAACCCGGCCTGCGCCCGGCTCTGGGAGGAGTACCTGTACTCGACCACCGGTCAGAACCTCTGGCTGCAGGGCAAGGCGCGCCCGATCGAGCTGCAGACGCTCATCAGCAACGGCACGGTCGACAAGACGGCCAACGCGGCGCTGCCGGCGGCTCCGGCCGGGGGGCTCAACTTCCCGACCCAGGCGCAGGAATCAGCCGCCGAGGCCAAGGTCGCCCAGCAATGGTCGAGCGTGATCGGCTAGCCGCGTGACAGCAAAGGCCGCTCCGGCGGCGGCCCCGGGATCGGTCTCAGATCCCGGGGCCGGGCCGCGGCGGGGGTGGCGCCCCGCGCTGCGCGGGGCCCGGACCCTGGCCGGAGTCGTCCCGTTCTTCGTCTACATCCTGCTCTTCCTGGGCATCCCCGCGGCCGCGATCGCGGTCGGCGCCTTCCAGGACCCCGACACGGGCCAGTTCACCCTCAGCAACATCCACACCGCGACCCACGGCATCTACCTGCACGGCTTCCTCATCACGACGGAGCTGTCGGTGATCACCTCGGTGGTGCCCGGCCTCTGCGGGCTGCTGATCGGTTATGCGATCTACACGGCCCGCCGCGGCGCGATCTTGCGGCGGATCGCTATCACGGCCTCGGGGGTCTTCGCCAACTTTGGCGGGGTGCCACTGGCGTTCCTGTTCATCGCCACGCTGGGCACGACCGGCCTCGCGACCCACTGGCTCACCGCCATCGGCTTCAACCCCTATGAGAACGGGTTCAACCTGTACGACCTCGGCGGCGTCGCGCTGGTCTACCTGTACTTCCAGATCCCGCTGATGGTGCTCATCATCTTGCCGGCGTTCGAGGGACTGCGGCCGGCCTGGCGCGAGGCCGCGCAGAACATGGGCGCGGGGACGTGGCAGTACTGGCGGCGTATCGGCGGGCCGGTGCTGATGCCGTCGTTCCTCGGCTGCCTGCTGCTGCTGTTCGGCAGCGCGTTCAGCGCCTACGCCACGGCGGAGGCCCTGACCAGCGGGACCATCCCGCTGACGGCCATCCAGATCGGGTCCTTCCTCAACGGCAACGTGCTGGCGGGCCAGCAGAACGTCGGAAAGGCACTCGGCCTGGGCATGGTGCTCATCATCGCGGTCCTCATGGTGTTCTACGCCCTGCTGCAGCGGCGGGCGGCGCGATGGCTGCGATAATCAGCGACGAGCTGGCCAACGAAACCGCGCCCCCGCGGCCCCACCGCAAGCGGCGGTCCTACCCGGTCTGGCGCTGGATCATCCTGCTGCTCACCGCCGTCTACTTCCTGATCCCGCTCTACGCCGCGCTGCGTTTCGCCGGCATCGCCAGCTTCGGCGATGTGGTGCACCAGACCGGCTTCTCCGACGCCCTGATCCTGTCGCTGAAGCTCGCCGTCATCACCACCGTGCTGACCATGGCCCTCATGGTGCCGACGACGATCTACGTGCACCTGCGCCTGCCGCGCCTGCGCCGCCTGCTCGAATCCATCACCATCCTGCCGATCGTCATCCCGCCGGTGGTGCTCATCGTCGGCGTCCTGGAGGTCGCTCCCGGCTACCTCAAGAGCACCCCTTACCTGCTGGGCCTCGTGTACGTGATCCTGGCGATGCCGTTCGCCTACCGGTCGCTCGACGCCGGGCTGCGGGCCCTGGAGCTGCGGACCCTGGTCGACGCGGCGAGCTCGCTCGGCGCCGGGTGGCTGTCCACGCTGTGGCGGGTGATCCTGCCGAACCTGCGCACGGCCCTGCTATCGGCCACGGTGCTCACCGTCGCGCTCGTGCTCGGCGAGTTCACCATGGCCAGCCTCGACCTCTACCAGACGTTCCCGGTCTGGATCGTGGCCTTCGACCAGACCAGCGGCCCGGTCTCGACCGCCGCGTCGCTGCTGGCGCTGTTCGTGACCTGGCTCTTCCTGCTGCTGATCGTCACGGTCGGCGGCAGGCGCGCGCGCCGAACCGGCGGTGCCCAGGTCGACCTGATTTCCGTCACCCGGCGGGACACCGTTCGGTAAGGCATGGGGGAACCGTGGAGGCGACCAACATCAGCTCGGCTACCGCAGCAGGCGTTCCTGGCCGCGCCGCCAGCGGCGGCGCACCGGTCAGCCTGCAGGAAGTGAGCCGGTCGTTCGGCGCCGTCCGAGCGCTGAACGGGCTGTCGCTGGAGATCGCGCCGGGCGAGCTCGTCGCGCTGCTCGGCCCCTCCGGCTGCGGCAAGACCACGGCGCTGCGGATCCTGGCCGGGTTCGAGACCGCGGACAGCGGCACGGTGACCGTGGACGGCAAGGACATCGCGCCCGTGCCGCCCGCTAAGCGCGACATGGGCATGGTGTTCCAGAGCTACAGCCTGTTCCCGAACATGTCCGCGCTGGAGAACGTGGGATTCGGACTGCGGATGCGCAAGATGGGTGCGGCCGACCGGCGTCGCCGCGCCCGCGAGCAGCTCGAGCTGGTCGGGCTGGCGGCGCAGGCCAGTCAGTTCCCGCATCAGCTGTCCGGCGGCCAGCAGCAGCGGGTCGCGCTGGCCCGGGCGCTCGCCATCCAGCCGCGGGTGCTGCTCCTCGACGAGCCGCTGTCCGCCCTCGACGCCAAGGTCCGCCTGCAGCTGCGGGAGCAGATCCGCTCGCTGCAGCAGCGGCTGGGCATCACCACCCTGTTCGTCACCCACGACCAGGAGGAAGCGCTGTCGATGGCCGACCGGGTGGGGGTGATGAAGGACGGCTCGCTGGAGCAGATCGCCGTCCCCTCCGAGCTCTACACGCGGCCGGCCACGGCGTTCGTCGCCGAGTTCGTGGGGACGATGAACCGCATCCCCGGCGAGCTCGCCAGCGGCGGCCAGGCCACCGCGCTGGGCACGGTCACCGACGTGCAGAGCGGCTGCGCCGAGGTGCCGCCCGGCCCCGTGGACGTGCTGGTCCGGCCGGAGAACCTGCGGATCGCCGCCATCGCGGGCGGCAACGGGATCATCACCACCCGGACGTTCCTCGGCTCGGTGACCCGGATCCACGTCCTGCTGTCCGGCGACGTGACCGTGCAGGTGGACGTGCCGAGCGCGACCGCCACCGAGCTGGCGCCGGGGGCGTCGGTCCAGGTCAGCCTGGACGGCTCGCCGGTGCAGGTGGCGGAGCGCTCGTGACGGGCGGCGGCCGGGCCCCCAGCCGCCCGCCCTGAGGTCAGGCGCTCAGCCCGAGCGCCGCGGGCAGGCCGGCCACCGAGTCGAGGATCACCGCCGCCTTGGCCTCCGCCAGTTCCTCCCGGCTGGCCCGGCCGGTCAGCACCCCCGCGACCAGGCCGGCCCCGGCCCGCCGGCCCGACTCGATGTCGCTCGGGGTGTCGCCGACCACGGCGAGCTCGCTGACCGCCCCGCCGCCCAGCCGGAGCAGGGCGGTCAGCGGTATATCCGGCCACGGACGGCCGCGCCCGGCGTCGGCGGGCGAGAGCGCCAGGTCGATCAGCGGCCGCCAGCCGAGCTTGTCGATGACGGCGTCCCTGGTGGCGGGGGCGAAGCCCGTGGCCAGGCAGACCCGGATGCCCGCCTCGCCGAGGCGGGCCATCACCTCGGCCGCGCCGGGCACCGCCTCGACCCCGCCGGCCGCGACCGCCGCCGCGTAGCACTCCTCGAACGCCGCGTTGGCGCGCTGCGCGTCCGCTTCGCCGGTGAAGATCTGCCGGAACACCTCGATCTTGGACTGCCCCATGGTCACCTCGGCGGTCTTCATCGCCCGGTCGTGCGCGGGCGTTCCCTCGGCCAGCCCGCAGCGCCCGATCGCCGCCGCGAAGGCGGCGAGCACGCCGCCGTCGTCGGCGACGGTGGTGCCGGCCATATCCAGGCAGGCGATCGTGATCAGGTCCATCAGCTCTCCTTGGCGGTGGCAGCGGGTGCGGGTGGGCCGGCCGGGCCGGGTGGGTCTGGCTGGCCGGCCCGGGTGAACGTTTCCTCGGCGATGGCCGGCGCACAGGTCATCCCGCGGCCGCCCGGGCCGGTGACGAGGGTCACGCCGGGCGCCGCCTCCGAGGCGTGGTACAGGCTGTCCGTCGTGACCATGCTGTAGACGCCCGCCCAGCGCCGGTACACCCGCGGCAGCGCCGTGCCCAGCAGCGCCTCCGCCCGGCGGCGCAGGTGATCGTAGGCGTCCTCGTCCAGGTCGAAGGCGAACGGCTCGCTGTACTCGTGCGTGTCGCCGATGGTGAGCCCGCCGTCGAGGCGCTGCGCCAGCAGCAGCTGGGCCTTCGCGGCGGCCGCGACCGGGGACTGCGGCGCCAGGCGGGCGCGGCCGGGCAGATCGTAGGCCGGGTAGTAGCGCAGCGAGTCGCCATCGGCCAGCGAGGTCGTCAGGCGCGCGGGGAACGGCTCCGTCTGCATCATCTGCAGCCGGACCCGGCGCACCGGCGGGCGGTCCCAGGCGGCCAGGTGCGGGCCAGCGATCCCGCTGTGCGCCGCGCCGGGGCACAGGATGACCAGGTCGCCGCGGTGCCAGGCCCCCGTGTGGTCGCGGACGGCGTGGGGGGACAGCTCGACCGCCTCCCGGCCCGGCAGCCAGGTGTAGCCGGCCGGGCTGGACGCCAGGTGGGCGCGCAGCACCCCGAGCACCTGGCGGGGCTCGACGATGGCGTCCCGGCTGCCCAGGAGCCCGCCGGTGAACTCCCCGCGCAGCGCGCCGTTGACCGCCCGGCATTCGTCCGGCCCGAGCAGCTCATAACCCCTCAGCCCGGCGTCGGGCAGCGACGCGGCCTCCTTGAGCAGGCCCAGTTCGGCCTCGTCGCCGGCGAGGGTCAGCGACGGGACGGCGCGGAAACCGGTGCCGGGCACCTGCCCGGCGATCTGCGCCCATCGGGCCCGGGCTCGCAGCGCGAGCTCGAGCTCGGGGCCGGGCGCCCGGCCGCTGACCCAGATCAGGCCGAAATTGCGAACGCTCGCGCCGCGGGGGACGGGCTCACGCTCGAGGTGGACGACCTCGTGCCCGCGCCGGCGGGCCTCCAGCGCGTGCATCATCCCAAGGACGCCGCCCCCGACAACCACCACCCGTTCCACTTCCACACCCTTCCTGGGCCCGGGTCACGACAGTCAATCCGCTGCCGGTGACGCAACAGTGAACGGAAGCCGCCGATCGGCCCAACGGCCGCAGGCGGGGTCCGGCCGTCCCGCCGCCGGCCGGGATGGCCGGCCCGGCCGGGTGGGCAGGGCTGGCGTCGCTGCCACATTATGAGAAGAGGCAGGCGTCACGGCGCTGTTACAGCCGGACCGGACGCGGTAGGGAGGGTCAGGTGGATGTGCTCGGGATCGATATCGGGGGCTCGGGGATCAAGGCCGCGCCGGTGGACATCACCGCCGGCACCCTCACCGCGGAGCGGGTCAAGGTGCCCACCCCCCGGCCGGCGCTGCCCGACGCGATCGCGGGGGCCGTCAAAGAACTGGTGGCGGACTTCAGCTGGTCCGGCCCGATCGGCATGACGTTCCCGGGGGTGGTGATCGGCGGGGTCACCCGGACGGCGGCCAACCTCGACCCGGCCTGGATCGGGCTGGACGCACGGGCGCTGTTCGGCCGGGCCGCCGGGAGGGAGGTCAGCCTGCTCAACGACGCCGACGCGGCCGGGGTCGCGGAGATGACGTTCGGGGCCGGCGCCGGCGTGCCGGGGACGGTGCTCCTGCTGACCTTCGGCACCGGGATCGGCAGCGCGCTGTTCACCGACGGCCAGCTGGTGCCGAACACCGAGTTCGGCCACATCGAGGTCCACGGCCAGGACGCCGAGGAGCGCGCCTCGGAACGCGCGCGGGAGCTGCACGACCTCAGCTGGGGCAAATGGGCCGGCCGGGTCGA
>Ga0075424_100007166_pt1 | contig 10792 bp, 9 predicted proteins | sample SoiMethybrSBSTD3_FD_75301 | JGI IMG/M metagenome (GOLD analysis project Ga0075424, IMG submission 75301) | Bulk soil microbial communities from a Populus tree surrounding site in Tennessee, USA - Soil MetaG P. TD hybrid SBSTD3 | ecosystem: Environmental > Terrestrial > Soil > Tree plantation...
GTTGCGCCTTGTAAGCGTATGGAAGTCAGCCGTCTGAGATGGCGGCCGCGGCGAAATTCCTCGGGCCTACTCGGCGGAAACGGGGTGTTGGCCAGTTGGCCCCAAGCTACCGCGCCCATCTTCGACTCTACCAGACCGCCATTCGCCAAGGAACCACCGACTTGGTCCGCTGCTGAGGGTAGAGCGGGAGTAACCGGCGATGCTAGTCGGGTTGATGGTTCGTCAGCCCGTGACCCCAACCGTGCAGCATCCGCAAAAGGATCTTTGCTGCGCGGCACCACGCCTGAGAGCCCTGAGAAGGCCGTTTTCCAAGTCATGGCTGGCGAGCGGCAATGCAGTCAATCGATCGGAGTTCATACTCCTCAGCCGCCAAGATAAGCGCGCTTCACGTCTGGATCGCGTGATAGTTCTGCGCCAGTGCCGCTCAAGGTCACCTTCCCGGTCTCTAGCACATAGGCGCGATTGGCAAGCGACAAAGCCACTGCAGCCATTTGTTCAACTAGCAGAATGGTGCTCCCATCGTCGCGCAGGGATTTTATGGTGCGTGCGATCTCCTGGATGATTAGCGGCGCTAGCCCCATTGACGGCTCATCCATCAGAAGGAGCTTCGGATCGGACATCAACCCGCGCGAAATAGCGAGCATTTGTTGCTCCCCGCCCGAAAGTGTGCCGGCGAGTTGGCCGCGACGGCGGCGCAGAATTGGAAACCGATTCATCTCCCGCTCAACGGCCGCCAGCGCTGCTGCCTTGTCGCGCCGCATGCGACTATAGCCGCCAAGGACCAGATTGTCCTCCACGGTCTGGTCAGCGAAAAGTTGCCGGCCTTCGAGAATGTGTGTGATGCCGAGTCGAGTGATAGCGTGCGGTTCGAGCGAGGAAATTGTTTGGCCCTTGAAGCGAATCTCACCACCCGTAATAGGCGCGAGGCCAGAAATTGCCATCAACGTTGACGTCTTACCGGCGCCGTTCGAGCCGATGATCGCCGTGATCTCGCCTTCGCGTGCATCAAGGTCGACGCCGTGCAACGCCTGAACATGCCCGTAGGAGACCTGCAGGCCTCGGATCTCAAGCATCCATGCTCTCACTAGGTGCACCGAGATAGGCCTCGATTACCTTTGGATCAGCGCGCACGCTGGCGGCAGTGCCCTCCGCGATCTTCTCGCCGAAGTCCAGCACCGAGATGGTGTCACTGATGCCCATGATCAGCTCCATGTGATGCTCGATCACGATCAGGGTGACACCGGCTGCTTTAATCTGGCCGATGATCGTCGCTAGGTGATTGAGCTCGGTCGGATTCACGCCGGCAGCGGGCTCATCAAGCAGCAATAGTTTTGGCCGCGCCGCCAGAGCTCTGGCGATCTCAAGCAATCGCTGCTGCCCATAAGAGAGATTTTGCGCCAGATCATTCGCACGGTCTGCGATACCGACGAAAGCAAGAAGCGCTAAGGCTTTCGCACGGAGCGCAGCCTCCTCGTCAACGGCACCTCGTGTCTGCAGCAGGTGAGCAAAAAACCCCCGCCGAAGTCCCAGGTGAAAGCCGACCATGACATTGTCCAGCACGGTCAGGTCACCGAACAGCCGAATGCTTTGGAAGGTGCGCGTGACACCCATGCGCGCCATCAAATGGGGGCTAGCACCCGCGATCTGGTGGCCGGCGATTTCGACACTGCCCGCGGTAGGCCGATAAATACCTGTCAAGACGTTGACGAAGGTGCTCTTGCCTGAGCCGTTGGGGCCGATCAAACCGTGCACGGTGCCCGGGGTGATATCGAGATCGACGTTGTTGAGCGCGCGAATGCCACCGAAGTGTTTACTCAGACCACGCGCCGACAGCGTCATGCCCGTGCTGCGGCCGAGGTCTGCCAGGATCGACGCGTCGGGCACGCCCTCATTCGTCTTTGACAGAAGGCGGCGAATCGGACGCAAGAGCAACAGACTGCCGACAATCCCTTTCGGCAGAAATATGATCGTCACGAGAATGATGCCGCCATAGATATACAGGTGGTACTCGTGCAGATGCGCGAATACCGTCGGGATAAGATTGAGGATCACGCTCCCGACAAGTGGTCCAAGCAGCGTTCCGGTCCCGCCCATCAGCACGGAGGTGAGCATCTGCACCGAGAGACCGAATACGAACGTGTCACTATTGATGAAACCGTTCTGGTGCGCGAAGAACACGCCGCCGAGCCCGGCGCACGCGGAGCTCAGAACAAAGCCTACCACCTTCCACGCATAGACATTGATCCCTAGGGTCTCTGCTGCCACTTCGCTACCCTGAAGCGCGAATAGCGTCCGGCCGACGCGAGAGTGATAGAGATTGGCAGCCAACATCTGTACAAGTAGCGCGGTTCCGCCAATCAACCAAAAATATTGAGTCGCGTTCATCTCGGCGCCGGAGGGCAGGGTGGGGCCTGGGATCGCCATTATACCCATCGGTCCACCCGTGAAATCCCAACGATTCGCCGTGACCTCTACCATGAACCCGAAAGCAAGTGTGACCATCGCCAGGTAAGGGCCTTTGGCCCGGAGCGAAGGCAGTGCCAGCACGACGCCGGCAATCCCGGCTGCTATCACGCCAAGCGGCGCACCTATCCAAAAGGGAAAACCCGCCTTGGTCGCGAGCAACGCCGAGGTGTATGCGCCGACCGCGTAAAGGCCAGCGTGGCCAAGCGAGATCTGACCAGTCCAGCCGACCAGGATGTCCACACCAATCGCGGCGATGTAGAGGTAAGCGAGCGACTGCAATACCAGGATGAAGAACGGATCATTCAGCACTAGCGGAAGTGCCCAGATGACGGTTGCTGCGATTGCAACGATCAGCCAACCAAGGGAACCGGTAGCAGCAAAGATTGGCAAACGCATTGTCAAACCTTGTCAATCGTCCGCCGTCCCATCAGGCCGGTTGGCCGGAACGCCAGCATTACAAGAATGAATAGGAAGGTCACACCTTCCTTTAGATTTGAGTTGATAACGCCGAACAACTGCTCGAGGAGCCCGATCACGAGTCCACCAATAAGGATACCAATCGGATTTTCTAAACCACCGAAAATTGCCGCCGCGAAAGCTTTGATCCCCGGAACCGTACCCATGTATGCCCAAGCGAATGTCACTGGGGAAATCAAGATGCCGCCGAGGCCTGCCAAGGCCGACGACAGCATGAAGGCGAGTATCACCATTCGCTTCACGTCAATACCGACGACCGCGGCTGCATTCCGATTGTTGGCGACTGCCATCAGCGCCTTCCCCAACAGCGACTTCTTCAGGAAGAGCTGCACGAGCAGCACCGTGCTGATGGCGCACACGATGATGAATAGCTCTTGCGGGAAAATTCCAGCTGATCCGATCTTTAGAACCTGGTCTCCGAACGGCGAGGGGAATTTCATCTGCTCCGGCCCCCAGACATTCACCGCGGCGTTCTTCAGGATAATGCTTATAGCCACAGTGCTGAGAACCCAGCTGTGCGAAAGCACGTGGCGGATTACAGGGCGGATCGCGACCCGCTCAAGCAGGATGCCCATCAAACCCGTGACCACCACAGCGATCGCCAAGGCCATTGGGAACGGCAGGCCGAGCGAAACATAGCAGGTCAGTCCCACAAGTGCTCCGATCATCAGGAACTCGCCCTGACCAAAATTCAGTGTCGCCGTGGTGATGAATGTAACGTAGTAGCCCTGCGCGATCAGGGCATAGATGCTGCCGATCGACAGACCGGATATGACGGCCTGCCAGATCTTGACAAAGATCGGGTCCATGGAACTCTCCGCGCGCCGGAGCCGCGCTGCGCGTCCCCGGCGGTCAAGCGGCAACGCCTAGTTTGCGCGGACGAGCTGGCCGTTCCGCCATATTGCAAGGAAGCCGGACTCGGGCCCGAGTGATTCGTGGTTGTCCTTGCTGAACGGTTTTGGCTTCATCTTAGTGACTGCCTCGTGGAAATCGTCGATCTCCTCGAGCGCGTCACGGATCTTTTGCGGATCAGGCCCGACCTTGTCGAGGGCGCGCAGCATCAGCCGGGCGCCGTCATAGGTTTGCGCCGTCGCGACGGGATGGAAATCCCCGCCTTGATCTTTGAACTCCTGATCGACCTTCGCATGCAGCTTCTTGGCGTTCTCGCTGTGGTCAGGCGTGTAGGAGGTCACCGCCATGATGCCCTCCACCGTCTCCTTGCCCCCCAATTTCAAGAAGTTCGGGGCGATCAAAGCCCAGGTCGACGTCCAGGGCACCTGCAGGCCAATCTTCTGCATGCTCCTGGCGATCTGCACACCAGCCGGTGCTAGTGAGTAGGATATTATGAAGTCGACATTGGCGTCCTTCATCTTGGTGAGCTGCGCGGTCATGTCGGTGTCGTTCTGGTCGAATACCTCCGGACCCGCGACGAAGGTCAAGCTATTGTCCTTGAAGAGGCGCTGTGCAGTGTCGCGACCAGACTGCCCCCATCCAGTGGAATCATGCATCAGTCCGATGCGCTTGTACGCTTTCTGCTTGATGTGATCGACCATGAACGAGGTCTGGATGCCGTCGTTGAGAGACACTCGGAATATATAATTCTTCGGCGCTTTGGCATACCGATCGATGATCTGTTCGGCAGTCGCAATCGTGTCCATCAGCGGCATCTCATTTTTTTGCGCGATGTCGATGATGGCAAGGGCAACTCCCGAATTTACCGGCCCGACGATGCCGAACACCTTGTCGCGCGTGATAAGTCGCGTGGCGTTCTCGACACCTTTCTGCGGCTTTGTCTCGTCGTCATAGACGACGATCTGAACGGGTTGACCTTTATATCCACCCTTAGCGTTGTATTCCTTCACAGCGAGCTGCAACCCCATGTGCGCAGCGCGCCCATAGTCGTCGGTTCCACCGGTGAGCGAAAGCGTTGCGCCCAGCTTCAGTTCCGCTGACAATGCTGCGCCCGTAAAACCAAGAATGACAGCAAAAACCAGCGCTATAGTCGCGATGCGACCGCGTTCAGACGACATTTTCTCCTCCCATGCTTGTTATTTCTCCTTGTATCAGGCCCGACACAACTTCCGCAAGCAAGGATCTGGCCAGCCGTCCCTTGAAGCGGTTGGTGCAGGCCAGTTTCGTCAAACAGCCTGCCGCACGTAATGAAAGTCGGTGATCCGCCCCTGCGGCTCGGGGATGAATTCTACGCGAACCCGAACGCCTGGCTTCAGACGGGCCGCTGCGGCCGGCACGTCGGACAAGTCTTCACGCTCCACGAAATTGCAAAGCGCTGTGCTGACGCCGTCCAGTCGCACATATGCGATTGCATAGGGCGGCGTCCGCAGGCCTTCAAATTGAGCAGTCACTATCGTAGCAGCTTCGATGACTCCCTCTTGCCCGGCTTCAACCCACTCATCGCAAGGCTCGAAAGAGCGCTCGCAATAGGCGCGCGGGGGCAGATAGGTGATGCCCGATTTCGAGCAGCGCGTGGCAAAAACCTTGCGATCCTTGAGTCCCTCGAAGAAACGCCCCGCGACCTTCCCAACCGAGTAGTTGTATCGAACGTGCCATTCGCCCGGGATGACCATGCTGTCGGAAGAACTGATCGTGCTCATGCGCCCCTGCCAATCCCAACGTGATCCGAACCAAGAACACTCACGGTAAAGAACTGAGTCGAGCCCCCAATGGCAGTCGCGACAGCCTTGCTGGCGCGAGAGACCTGGTTTTGACCTGCTCTGCCCATGATCTGAAGGACCGCGTCGATATGCCGGACTAGCCCGGTGACTCCAATCGGGTTGGTGCAGAGGGTGCCGCCCGACGGATTGACGGCTACCACTCCATCCATGTCCCAGCCGCCGCGGTCGCTTATCTCGGCCGCGCGTCCACGGCCACAGAAACCCAAGGACTCCAGTTGCGGAAATTGGAAAGAGCTGAAGGGATCATAAATCTCAGCCACGTCGAACTCACGCACCGGATCCGTAATACCCGCTTGGCGATAGGCGTGACGCGCCGCCAAAATACAACCATCGTGATCTGCGAATTCGGTATCCGACCAGAAGCCGAGCCGGTCGCCCATGAACACCGAGTGCGCGATAGCGCCAACACCATTTATAAATACGGGGCTGGTGCATTTTTGACTTGCGGTCTCCAGGTTTGCAAGCACGACTGCCGCTGCACCGGACGAGCGCGGACAGATGTCGTGTCGCTTGAAAGGATAGGCGACACGCTGAGATGCCATCACATCCTCCACGCTGATGTCGCCCTTCAGGTGAGCGAAGGGATTGCCATTGGCGTTGTGCCGCGCGCGTACGACCACGCGCGCGAACTGTTCCTCAGTGATACCGTAGCGGTGCATGTAGCGCTGCGCGGCCAATGCCGTCATCGTGACGGTATTGAGGGCAAAATCCTGCTCGTAGAACTTGTCCCAGATGAGATTGAGAACGTGCTGCGCATCCGGAGTCTCGGCAACGCGGTCGGCCCCGACCACTAGCACCGTACGATACTGCCCTGAAGCAACATGAAAATAGCCGGCATGAAACGCCGAGCCGCCCGTGGCGCCGCCAGTGTGCACGCGCATGAACGGTTTACCCGCACCCCACACATGCTCTATGGCCCAGCGATCGATGTCGTTGACGCCAGCGAATTGCGTCGGCGCCATCGAGAACACAACTGCTTCTATCTCGTCTGGGTGCAGACCTGCATCCTCGAGTGCCGTCTTGGTCGCCGACTGCGCCAGCTCCACGTAAGTCTTGTCGGAGTGGTGGCGCTTGAACTCCGTCTGACCCGTTCCGATAGCGGCGACAATCTCTCGCGCCATGGTCAGGGCCTTTCAAAGATCGCAACGACGTTGCCTTGCTGCGCAAAGCCGTGCATGCCGTGGGCGGCAGCCCGCCTGGCACCCTGTACCTGAACGGGTCCGGCCTGACCCGACACCTGCAAGACAGCTTCGGTGGCGTTCACGAGGCCGGCGCAAAAATATGGATTCTGGGCAAAGGGTCCGCCGGATGGGGAGAGGGCTTGAGGATTCGCGCCAGGAAGGGAGCGCTCAAACGCCAGTGCGTGGTAGGCCGTTTGACTGTCGAGCTCGATCACGTCCAGTTGTCCGGGTCCGCTCACACCAGCTTTCCCAAATGCGTCTTGGAAGGCATCTCGGAAACCGGTCATGCCCGCCAGGCGCTCGCGCCCAAGACTGTAGCCTGCGGTGCGCCAACCCAGGCCGGCAATGCGCGCCAGCGGCTCAATATGTGGCCTGCGCGCGAGCCAGCGACCGGAGGCCAGTGCAAAGACGGCAGCGCCGTCGGTCAGGGGAGCGCAGTGCGCCCTGCGGAGTGGAGTTGCGATGAACGGGGAGGATTCGATATCGGAGCGCTCAGGAACGGGCCTTTGCATACCGCGTGGATTTTGCGAAGCGCGCTGGTAGGCCCTGACCACGGCTTCGCTTGGTTCGTCGTTCCCGAACCCAAACTCGGCGCTAACGGCTTGCGCGAACAGTGCATCGCTGATCGCCATATTGAGCCCGATCGGGCGCGTGAAGAACGGCTCGCAGCGCATGCGCATCACGTCCTCGACCGGTGCTTTCGAGCTCTTGCTCCAACTGACGACCAAGCCGATATCGAGGATCTCGGACGCCACCCGCATGGCTCCCAGGCATAGGCCGGTCAGGCCGGAGTCTGTGCACTTGATCTCATCGCGCAGATAAGCCCCAGCCGGGGCAGAAAGCAGCATGCTCGAAATGCTGCGTCCATCGAACTCGTCGCAGCCGGCAATCGTGACGTGATCAATTTCGTCGCGAGTGAGATGGGCATCGTCTAGAGCTGCTCGTGCCGTGTCGAACACCATCTCCTCGAGACGCTTGTCAGCGATGCAATCCGCCGGGGAATGAGTAGCCATGCCGAGCACGTAGACTTCCATCGCGCTGCTTGCCGCCCCTTTTCGTCCTCTGCTCTTGTGGCCCAGACTTGCTGCCAAACCGCTAGCCGATAAGATGGCGGGCGACAAGGCCCCGTCAGATTGGGCTCAGTCGGGCTCGTGCAATCCACAGCGTGTTGGAGGTTCGGCCCGGCACTAGAGGCGGAGGACGCTCTGTGCGCGACTATCCCTTGCAACAGCGGACGATAGGTCACCTGCTGGCCGATAAGGCGGAGCGGAATGGCGCGAAGGCCTGGTTACTATGGAAGGACGCCAGGTACTCGTACGCAGACTTGCACGAGATGACGAACCGTTACGCGAATGGCTTCAGCTCGTTGGGAATAGCGAAAGGTCAACATGTGGCGGTCATGCTGTCCAACGGACCTCACTTCCTTTTTGTAGTGTGGGGATTGGGCAAAATAGGTGCCGTTGCGGTTCCGCTTAACACAGCAGCAAAAGGCGAGCTGTTGCGGTATTTCATCGACCAATCAAGATCCAGCTGGATCGTCGTCGGCGAGGAGTGGACGGATCGGATCGATGAGGCGGCCGCGGGCCTCGACGAGTTGAAAGGCTTTGTCTATGTCGGCGATCCTCGCGGACTGTCGGCAAAGGGCAAGCCGACAATCGATCTGCGAACCTTCGAAGCGCTCAGCTCCTTGACACCGCCCGTCGATGCTGTTCGCTACAGCGATCCACATCTCATCATGTATACGTCGGGAACGACGGGACCTTCCAAAGGCGTCGTCAGTCCGCACGCACAGGCGCACGCCGTTGGCCGGCATCTCGTTCAGCACTTAGGGTACGGCGCCGAAGATGTGCTGTTTACGTGTTTGCCACTCTTCCATGGCAACGCTCTGTGGTACACGTGCTACCCAGCACTTTGGGCGGATGCCACTCTCGCGGTCGTTCCACGATTTTCCGTCAGTCAGTTTTGGGATGACATTCGTCGGACCGGTGCCACCCAGTTCAATGCGCTTGGGGCAATGGTCAACTTGCTTCTGAAGCAGCCGCCTTCGGAGCAGGATCGACAGCACAGGGTGCGACAGAGCATGGCCCTCCCCCTGTCACGCGAGGTTTTCAACGAGTTTTCGCGGCGCTTCAATCTGAAGGTCACGTCGGTCTATGCGATGACCGAGACCTTCCCAGTCACGATCTTCACGCACCGCGATCCCGTCGAAAAGGGCTCGTCAGCCGGAAAAGGGCGCGGGCTCGCCGACATAATTATCGTGGACGATGAGGATCAGCCGCTCCCTGCAGGCAAGATTGGAGAAATCTGTATCCGGCCTCGTGAGCCGTGGATCATGATGCTCGGATACTACAACATGCCTGAGGCGACGCTCCGTGAGTCACGCAATTTCTGGTTCCACACCGGCGACCGCTGCTACATCGACGCCGATGGATATCTGTTTTTTGTCGACCGAACCAAGGAAACGATCCGGCGGCGAGGGGAGAACATCTCTGCTTACGAAGTCGAGCTGCTAGTCGCTAAGCATCCAGGTGTACTCGAGGTCGCTGCTATTCCGCTGGCCTCGGAGCTAACCGAAGACGACGTGATGATCTATGTAGTCAAAAGGCCCGGAGCTGAGATCGCGGAGCAAGAGCTCATCCGCTTCTGCAGCGAAACGATGCCTTACTTCATGATTCCCCGGTTTATTCGGTTCGCCGACGTTCTGCCGAAAACCGCGAGCGAGAAGGTCGAGAAGTACAAGCTAAGGATCATGGCTGAGGCGGAGCGTGAGCTGCTCTGGGACCGCGAGAGGGAGGGCGTGACGATTTCCCGATAGATCCTTGTTGCGGTAGGTATCAAAGGAACGGTGGTGCGTCACCGAATAGTTAGTTCTGTGCTGCTGGATGGCCGCAATCTGTCCACGCTTGTTGCAGTGCATGGGTCGGGTTGTGTGTGGCACAGGGTAGAAAGATTTTGCGGCGCAACGGCTACGGCAGCTATCTAGGGCTCAAGAGACGCGGCCGGCGGGTCCGCACCATGCGCGCCGTTGACCCAAGTGAGGCATCGGCGCTCCCCATCGGTTGCGATGCAGCGTCGCCTGTGATCAGGATAGAGAGCAGATAGTCTGCTTGCTTACTTCAGCCTCGATGGGGCGATAGAATGAAGCGGCGGGAGTTCGTTGCTCTTTTTGGCGGTGCGGCGGCTGCATGGCGGCTTGCGGCGCAAGCGCAACAGCCCCGCCGCGTCAGCATCCTGCACAGCGGATTTCCACACCGTACGCCGATACACGTGTTGCTGGTCGGCTGCACACACTCGTTTCGAACCTTGCTGCGCAAAACCCAGACGTGATCATCGCTCTGACCGATCCCGCAGTCCTTGCACTCAAGAAAGCCGGGGTGGCATCGCCCGTGGTGTTTGCCTTCATCAGCGACCCGGTCGGGCTCGGTATCGTCAAGAGCTTGGCTCGGCCGGACGGGAACTTCACCGGCCTCACGTATGGCGATGCGGCGCTTGGCGGCAAGCGCCTTGAACTGCTCCAGGATCGCCTTCTCCGCCGAGCAGCTCAATTGCCGCTGGGAGAATGGAACCGCCGCCTCGGAGCCTTGCCCGTAGAAGCGTATCACTGCTTCATGGTCTGGGTCCCTTGGACCCAACCGATTACAAGCGTGTGGCGCGGGGTTTCCCTCGCACACAAGGCAGGCTCCCCTCGGATCATCAGTCGAGCCGTACCCCGATCGCCGGAGCATGCCGCCGGGTTCACGTCCGTCAAGGACAAGCCTCCGGCGGCGCTGAAGAAGCGCCGTCCTTGACCGCCGTTGCACGCGTCGGCTTTGGATCTCTTGCGGTCGGGGCGGAAGAAAGCCTGCGGCGCGGTCGAAGTGCGCGTCCTTGACCGCCCCTGTGCGCGCCGGCCATTGGCAAGGTGGGCCGGGGCGAAGAAACGGGCTTCTCAAGCCGAACAAAGAAACTGTGAGGAACGAAGAAAAGAAAGTGGTC
>Ga0075424_100007167_pt1 | contig 10790 bp, 10 predicted proteins | sample SoiMethybrSBSTD3_FD_75301 | JGI IMG/M metagenome (GOLD analysis project Ga0075424, IMG submission 75301) | Bulk soil microbial communities from a Populus tree surrounding site in Tennessee, USA - Soil MetaG P. TD hybrid SBSTD3 | ecosystem: Environmental > Terrestrial > Soil > Tree plantation...
GATGACGAGAATGGCAAGGGCTGCTATCAGGCTCCGCGATCCGAACAAGATCCGCCACTTCATGAATGTCACCCTAGGGGCTCTCAAGGCTTCGCTTCAGTTCGAAACTGACGAACGAAATGAAAGCGCCGATATCCGAGGAAGACTCTGGCCGCGCTCAAGGGGGGAGCGAGGGGATGGTAGCATGCGACGTCTTGGTCGCTGCCTAGAGTAGTTTGTAAAAAAAATGTTTGTTAAGAAGATGTAAACACTGTCTGATTATGGCCTTGGCGTACCTAGCGCCAGGACGCAGGATCCGCCCACAATTTCGTGAGAAAATGCTGCCTCTGACTAGTTCTGTACCGTAGAAATAGACAAAATGCCGATCCGCGTCGTACTCGCTGACGATCACGCGATGATCCGCCAGGGATTGAAGGCGATCCTCGAGGCGGAAGGGTTTCAGGTCCCGGGCGAGGCCTCCAACGGAATCGAGGCCGTAGAGCTGACTCAAAAACTGCGACCGGACATCGTGGTCCTCGACATCTCCATGCCATTGTTGAATGGGATTGATGCTTCGCGACAAATTCTCGAGGCACGTCCGCAAACAAGAATCATTCTGTTGACTGCCCACACTCAGGAGCAGTATGCCCTTCAGGGACTTCGCCACGGAGTCACCGGATATCTGCTGAAAGAGAACGCTGCTGACGAACTGGTGAATGCTGTTCGAACGGTTGCAGGGGGAGCCATTTACATTACAGCAGGTGTTTCCCGGGCAGTCGTGCAAGCATTCGCGGGAAATGGTCCCCAAGATGTTTTAAGCCCACGCGAACGCCATGTGCTGCAACTGATTGCTGAGGGAAAGAGCATGAAAGACATCGGAGACATACTCGGAGTGAGCAGTCGTACCGCGGATTCGCACCGTACAAACATCATGGATAAGCTTGCCCTGCACGACACTGCCAGCCTGGTCCGATACGCGATTAGCATCGGGTTGGTTCCCCCGGAAAAGCCTTGAAGCAACCCTGCTTTGCTCCCTCTTACTCCTGAGAGTCGCGAAATCACGAAGCCCGCATTGCGAATTTATTCGCGGATGTTTGCGAAACAGCCTCATTGTGCGGGGAGGTTTGGTGATCTAGCATTCGCATGCAGTGGACGTCGATGTGAATCGCTTTACTGGTTCTCTAATGGTGATGGCTACTGTGCTCGGGTTAGTTCGACAACGCGTCCCGCTGAAGTTGCGAATACTCCTGGTTGACGATCACGCCATTGTTCGACAGGCAATCAGATTCATGCTGCAAAGGGAAGGCTTCGAGGTGGTAGGGGAAGCTTCGGACGGAGAGCAAGCTGTGAAGATGTGTGGAGAGTTGCAGCCGCACATCGCCGTCATGGATCTATCGATGCCCCTGCTGAATGGAATCGACGCAGCCCGCGAAATCCTGAAAGACTGCCCAAATACCAGAGTCGTGATCTTAACGGAGCATGCTCACGAGCGATACCTGGCGGAATGTCTTCATCTGGGAGTCAAAGGCTACGTGCTGAAGGGCGATACCGGCGAACAACTGGTAGAGGCGCTTCATGCGGTGTCGCGAGATGAGACCTACGTGGGTCCCTCTCTGTCGCAATCCAATCTAACAGCTACGGCTTCGAAACCGCGTGTGAAGGAACCTCTGGGTATCCAGGAGCGTCGGGTGCTGCAGCTGATTGCCGAGGGGAAGAGCACGAAGGCGATCGGGGATTTGCTGGACATCAGTTATAAGACCGTCCAATCGCATCGGGCCAACATCATGAGCAAACTTGGTATTCGAGACATTGCGGGTCTAGTTCGATATGCGATCCGATCTGGACTGGTACAGCCGTAGAAAATCGAACCGGATCCAAAAGTGTGTTGAGGCGTGATGCAGTTGACGATTTTCCCCAGCAGACCACTTCGACGCAAAAATTTATCGATGCGAACGAATCTAATGATCCGCCGGTGAAAGAGGTTCTCCCGTGCCCCGCTCTAACTATCTGGTATCGGGCGCAATCAACTGAGCAGGAGACCGATGTATTACCAATCAGGTGCTGTCATTGCAGATGCAGTCGGAGTGTGTTCATCGCCGACGACCGATTTCTCCACCATGAAGTTCTTAGGTGTACCTAGGCAGTCCATTGCAAGATGAATGAGAACATTCTGCTGGTGGAAGATGAAGAAGCAATGCGGATGCTCCTAACGGATCGCCTGCGACGCGAAGGTTATTCCGTCGACTTCGCTTCTGATGGAAAACTCGGTTTAGCGAAGGCAACATCGCAGCCTTTCGACCTGATCATTCTCGACGTCATGCTGCCGGGACGCGATGGCCTGGACATCTGCCGAACGGTTCGAAGTGCCGGACTGCGAACTCCGATTCTGCTGCTTACGGCTCGCAGCGATACCGCTGACAAGATTGTCGGGCTCAAGCTCGGGGCAGACGACTACCTGACAAAACCATTTGACATGCTCGAACTAACGGCTCGTGTCGAGGCGCTGCTAAGACGTAGGCAATTCCGGTCAGCCAAGAACGTCTTCGTGCTCGGCTCAATCTCGATTGATGTGTCGGCTATGGAGCTTACTAAGAAAGGAGTTCCAATTCCTCTCTCGGCTCGGGAATTCCAGCTTCTTTGTTACTTTGCCGAGCACCCAGGGGCGCCGTTATCTCGCACGGAGATGCTACGTGAGGTCTGGGGCTACGATGTTGTCACACTCACCCGCACAGTCGATGTCCACGTGGCCGGCCTTCGTCAGAAACTCGAGGAGGATCCGAAAACGCCCCAGTTGATCGTTACCGTTCCCGGAATTGGCTACAGATTGTCAGTTAATTACATCGATAGCGAGATTCATTGTTAGTGCTTGATGGCGGGCTTGAAGAGATGCCGATCCGAGGTTGATAGCTGCTCCTCAACCTGAACATTTGAACTGAAATTGAGTTCCGCTCGGATTCCAAAAAGGGAGCAACTGCAGCAGTATTGGTGGCTGTCTTTGAATCTCCTTATTGCCGCCTCTGCACTTTCTGCGTCAAGTTCAGAGCTGAAGGTCCGGCTGTTGTGCATTTTGGGCATATGGCGCTGCCCGTTACGATGAAACGCATGGCCATCCTCCCTTCAACCAGCAGCTTCGTTGTGTTAGGGGGAGTGGCCGCACCCTGGGTTCTCAAAAAGGATAGTGCTGCTCTTGCTGAGAATACAATCGGGCGGATTCGCAAATTAGCGCAATAACTTTCCTAAAAGTCTCCTGCTGCACTACTCGCTGTTCTTTGACGATTTGATTCGCCGAAAAGCATCTTCCAGAAATTCGATGATGCCCTGAGCGACTCCCAGCAACGCTTTGTCGTGTGGCGGATGTGGGTTCTCCTGCTCCGGGTTCAGCGCCTTTCGCAATTGGGCAACCCGTTCTGAAAGTCCGGAGCCTTCCTGCGCACGAACTCTTCGTTCAACCTCCGCGTAGAAGTCGTGCGCAAGTTGAGCGTTTCGAACTGAACCAGAGCTTTCAATACGTCTGCCCGTTTCTGTTCGCGATTTGTCGTGAGAGTCATCGAATTTCGTCCGCTGTAGACGTAAGTTTTTGGGGTATGCATTGGGCCCGCGGGCACGCCTCAATAACGCCTCGACCCGCGCCGTGAGTTCCCCCATGTCGAATGGCTTTGTGATGTAGCCATCCGCCCCTGCCCCGAAACCAGCAACAGTCTCGGAGGGTTCGCGGAGTGCGGTGAGAAAGAGAATCGGCGTTGCCAGCCCGGCACGTCTGATGTCGCGACAGAGGTCAAAACCATTGCGACCAGGCAGCATTACGTCCAGTATCATCAGGTCGAAGGGCAATGAAGTGGCCTTTGCGAATCCGCTTTCTCCGTCCGAGGCTGAATCGACAGCGTAGCCTTCGATTCGAAGGCGATCGCTGACCACCATCCGCATCGCCTCTTCGTCTTCTACCAGTAGAATACTTTGTTCTCTCATTGTCGTTAGGCGATCCTTTCGAGTCAGAGAACTAAACAAAGACTGTCCTCATCATTGGCAACGGCCGGGAGCCGCTCAGTGCTCTGCTGGGAGTCCCTTCTTATGTTGAACTTGCCAGTTGGCAGATACTCCAAGTTCGTTGAAAACAAGAGCTTATGAAGTTCTGTTGGACAGTGACAATAGGGTAATCCCCCACTGTAGGACGTTTTTTTTCGCAAATTCCCTGACGGCGACTCCTAGTTGATAAGGATACCCAGTTGCCTGACTGCAGACGGTACAAATCGCGTAAAAACTTGCTTGCAAATGCTTTGCAGCCCCTTCGAATATCGCGGATATAATCCCGCTGCTCATGCGATTCGCGATACCAAGTTGGGCGACACTGATCAGGGTGGGCTTGATGGTGGGGGTGATTGCGGCCGTCGGGTTAGCTTTTTGGAGCCCCTTGAGTAGCGAGATTCATTCTCACACCGAGCGCATTACAAAAGCGTACGCGCGTAGCTTACAAACTGACGTTTTGGACGAAGTGCGCCACCAGGTACTGGCACAAGTTCGCTTTGCCGAGTTGCTCGCCACAGAGCCGAGAATTCCTACGGGGCTTTGGGAATCTCAGGCACGACTCTTTCTTACTCATCACGCGGGTTATGTTGCTGTTCAGTGGATCGACGAGAATGGCCTCACGCTCGGCAATGTGAGTGCCGACGGTAATCGTGCGCAGCGAAGTCCGGTTTCTCAGGAGGAACTGCAGAACCTGCTGCATGACTTGCGCCGAGATTGCCGAGAGGATGCAAAATTCACGTCTCCAGCCCATCTCGCGAACGGAAACACCAGTCGCGACGTCGTCGTACCGATCTGCCGTAACCAGCAGTCTCTCGGCGTCTTGCTTGCTACCATCGATGAATCACGACTTCTGACACAAATTTTGGAAGACGATGTGGGTCTTGGTTATGGTATTGCCACGTATGACGGGAACGAGCAAATCTTCATCACGCCCAGCGTGGGTTCGAACGATAGCAAACGTTGGGCCCAGCAAGCACCGGTGGATTTGCCTGGGGCGCCCTGGCGGATAATTGTTTGGCCAGAATCTGTGATGCTGCAGCAGATCAATTCCCGACTACCCGAAGTAGCCCTTCTCACGGGTTCTTTGATCGGTCTCCTGCTTTTTACGACGCTCGATTTCGCACGAACATCGTATTTTCGGTCTCAGGAACTCCGGCGAGCGCATGATGAACTCGAATCACGCGTCGAACAACGAACCGCAGAGCTAAAATTCGCTAACAAGGAGCTGGAGGCCCAGATCCGTGAAAGAAAGCAGGCTGAAGAATCTCTGCAAGAGCTTTCCGGACGTCTTCTGCAATTAAGGGATGAGGAGCAGCGTCGAATTGCTCGGGAACTCCATGATAGTACAGTGCAGATCATGGGAGCGTTGGCGATTGACCTTGAAAGACTAGAGAAGGTTATCTCAGCAGGAGACACTCGGAAGGCTCCGCAGCTGTTGGCAGACAGCAGCGACCTCGTCGAGCGAGCAACCACCGAGCTACGCACCATCTCTTACCTCCTACATCCACCGATTCTCGACGATTTGGGCCTGGAAGGGGTTTTGCCGTGGTACGCCGCTGGCTTTAGCAGTCGCAGCGGAATCAAGGTGAACGTGAAACTACAGTCAAACCTCAGAAGGCTGACGCACGAACTTGAACTGGCCCTCTTTCGAATTGTGCAGGAATGCTTAACGAACATTCACCGGCATTCCGGAAGCCCGACTGCCGAGATAACGGTCTCCTGCGACCCACATCACGTAACACTCCAGATCGTGGACCACGGTAAAGGAATTCCGCCTGAAACCCTTGAACAGACTGGTCATCCGAGTGCGCTTGTCGGAGTCGGTATCGCTGGTATGCGCGAAAGGGTGCGGCAGCTTGGAGGGCAATTGCGAATCGTATCCAGCAACACGGGTACAACACTAACTGCCGACCTGCCTATCGCAGCTGAGATACCCGTTTCTGGGCTGGCAGACAATCCGCAAGATTCTGGTAAGACTGTGAAGAGTAAAAACCATTCCGATCGCACATCTCAATGAATTGGATGTACAACTTCACGATCGTCCAAGTTCGCAGTCATGCGTCCCAGGGCAAAACTCGCAAATTCCAACCAGATGACCGCAGCCGCGTACCCTGCTAGGACACTGCTTGGGTACTGCATGCCCAGGTACACACGCGAGATGCCGATTGCGGTAATCATGCACCCTGCGATAACCCAGATACACCATCGTCCGAGGCGGTGTCGAATTCTTCGGCTGATGATGTCAGCGATGAGAGAGAAAAAGCAGCAAGAGACTAATGCGTGCGCGCTAGGAAATGAGTGTGTCTCAGGTGTCGCGAGTCCAAAGAAGGGCTCGGGGCGGCTGACATGAAACGCCAGTTTCAGTGCCGCGCTCAGGGCAACCGCACCATACAAAGTGATGGTCAACATCCTCACTTCTGGATGGCGATTGACTATCAGCATGGCGAGTAGAACCCCCATCGAAAGCAAAACGAACCATGAGCCCAGTTGTGAGATGAAAACGAAGAATGCGGTCAGGTTGGCCGACGATAATTCGTGGAACCATGCACGAATCTGAAGATCAAAGCGAACAGGTCCCGGCTGTAAAACAAGAACGCAGAGCACAACGAATATCAGGAATGCGGTTCCGGGAAGTAGCCATCGGTGCAGCATCCCAGTCTCCCCTCGAAGGACACCCAAATCGCCGCTCGCAGTTATGCGAAAGAGTATCAATGGTCGAGACGTGCCACAATACTAGGCACAGATTCGTGCTTTGTCGGGACCCCGACGCAAAGCTAGCGCACTCGATTTACACATAGTTTACCTTTTCTTGACACTCTTTCGCGTGGACGCGTGGTTCAATTCATAACCACTGGGTTCCCCCTCCAGATATTCAAGGCGTCTAGCAGCGAACCAAATTCCTGGGAGCGTTTCGGTTGTACTCCTCAAGGAGCGCTTCACCACTCACACTCAAGACGGGTGTGCAGTTAAGGAGTGAACATGCTGCAACTGACTCACGAAGCTCCTCGATTGATTTTGGCGGACGATCACGCCATCCTGCGCGACGGTCTAAAGGCGATCCTGGGAGAGCACGGCCTTGACGTTGTGGGGGAAGCCTCCGATGGGCACGAAGCGGTTCGGCTAGCTCAAACACTCTCGCCTGATGTTGCCGTGCTCGACATCTCCATGCCGATGCTGAACGGCATCGATGCTGGCCGCCAGATACTTAAGAACTCCCCGGCTACCAAGATTTTGATCCTGACGATGTATACCGAGGATCGTTACGTATTGGCTAGCCTGAGAGCCGGAATTGCCGGCTTTGTCCTGAAGAGTAAAGCCGCTTCGCTGCTAGTAGAAGCGATTCGGGCCATCCTGAGAGGTGAGGTGTATTTGTGTCCTACGATCGCCAGAGTCGTCTCCGAAGCATACCTGGCGAAGGATGACACTCCAGCCGATCCCTTGAGTTCCCGCGAGAGAGAAGTACTGCAATTGATCGCCGAAGGTAGGAACACAAAGGAGATTGGGAGCATTCTGGGAGTCAGCTCCAAGACCATCGAGTCACACCGCGCCAACATCATGCAGAAGCTCAATATCCACGAGGTTGCTGGACTAGTGCGCTACGCGATTCGCGAGGGTTTGGTGCAGGAATCTCCTCTCGTCCCATTACGAATGTCGATGGAGCAAGAACTGGAATTGGAAGCCAAGTACAAGAACTGACGGACTATTTGTGGTGTAGATAAATCCCTCAATTAGATAAAAACCCTCAATGCACCCACCTGTCAGCGCGACACTCCTCGGCTGTGGTTGTGTCTATTGCCTTCAGCAGTTTGTCAAAGCAACGGTTCTGATCAGAACAAGTCTCCCCTACCGGAATACATCCAGGAATTCTTCCTCTCCGACGCTGTTCGTAATCAAGAGCGTGGCGAATTTCAGCTTACAGTTGGGCTCGACACTCGACACACGACTGGAACCAACACAACAGTGAAAATGGAGTATGGCGTAACGGATCGTCTCCAAGTCGGTTTGGATCTCCCTTATGGAGTGTCTGAGGAAGAGAATTTTGAGAACTCCTCCGGATTGAAAACGATGAATCTCGGAGTTCGCTACCAGATAATCAAAAGCGACGCACCGTTCGCGCTCTCGGTTGGTATCGACTCTGGCGTCCCTATGAGCTCTGGGGAAGAGGTGGAGTTTCAGCCGACAATCCTTGCTGCGAAGTCTATTCGTCATCTACAAATTCATGCAAGCGCCGCTGCGGATTTTGAATTAGGAGAAGACAAGCCTGGTCTCGAGTACAACCTTGGGTCAGTTTATCCGATCCATCGGTTCTGGATTCCGACCTTGGAGTTCAACGGCAGGAATTTTCATGGGAAGGAAGCCTTTTACCTAACTCCGGGACTCTATCGACGCGTTCGTCACCGGTTCGAAGTTGGCGTCGGCGTTCCGCTGGGAATTGGTGGGAACGCCAGCACCGGAATCGTATGCAAATTGAGTTGGGAAGTTGGCGGTCACGAATCAGAATGAACCCTTCTGAAGCTGCAGGGTACGATCAACTAGTGCTCCTCGTTGTTTCCCCTGACCATCGCAAGTCTAGGCGGATTCAGTCCAAGAATTGAGGGCAGGCGCACGTCAGAATCCGGAATCTCCTGATTGTTCCGACTCATGGCACGGGAGTAGCTTGCGCATACGCTTCTTGGCGTGCAGACGTAAGTTTGCCGCCGCCCTCCCCAAAGAACGGACGCTCAACGGACAGCGTTGGCATGTCCGTGCAATCCCCCAACGGCCCTAGGCAAAGCAACTTGTGGGCGACTGTTTGTGTGAATGGCGCTCACGAATGTCGGACTGCCCTCCCCGTCTGGGGCAGCAGGAGATTTGTGACGTTTTTTGGGGAGCGGGGTATTCCCACCCAGTTCTGAGGTAGGAGACAAACTATGATGCGTTCTCTGTGTTGCCAGCCTTTCCGGGCAGGCATGACCCTATGTTTTCTGGCCCTTGCCTTTGCCGTGATCCTCTCACCCTCACCCGCAACAGCCCAGCAGCCGACAACGTTTGGCAGTGCTTCCGGAGTCCCGTGTCCAGAAGGCAATGTGATTTGCAATGGGTCAACAAACTTTCTGACTACCGAGCTCTTTTTCGAGCCGGAAACTCCGGCATCGTCGTTGAAAGAGGTTCCGACGACTTGGAACGAGTTCGAGCAGCTTTTGGATAATCCCTACCTTTACACCTGGGGCGCGGCTTGCAACGATGAGAAGGGTCCGATCCCGGGAAACGAGCAGGGCTATCCCACGTACTGCACCAGCAGCGCGTTCATTCGCCGTCCCACCACATTGGACGCAAGCGGCCGGTTTCTGGTCAGTACTCTTCGCCCATTCCTGGTGCACCCAATTAACTACAACCCGCAAAGTGGTTTCGGCGCACAAATGCGCCTCCTTAACCCGAACTATCCAGGTGGCAGATTCAACGCCACCAGCGTGTGTTACAACGTCGGCGGTGCGTGTACTCCCGCGACGAACATCCTTAACATAACGTCAGGCGCAGAGCGTGGTCTCACAACCGGCACGATTACGGAACCGGGAGACACGGCAATTGACATGAACATTGCCATCGGGCGAAAAGCTCGTATGTGCCAAACCAACCCGGAGCCAATTCCTATAACGGGTGCGTACGGCTCTACCAGCACCGCATTCGATTCCGAGAACCTCACGACTTGCGGATCCGATCCAGGGGAGCCTGGCGCTGCTAGTTTGGCCCTGAACACCAACATTCTGGCTCTATGCGCAACCGAGGCTTTCCCGATTTCGCTGGCAGGTCCCCTTTGTGAAGACAATATGGGATTGCCCAGGCTGGGACAGTCAACCACGTCGTGGTACTCCATCCCGGGTGTTCCCGCGCCGAACCTCGCCGCCGCGATGCTGATGCAAATACCCAACGGTGGGATCACAACCGCGGATCCAGGAGGTGTGGCACCTAGGGGAACTGGCGTCATTATGAACCCGGCGGCCGGATTCCGCCTCTTCGACCCCGCCCGCGGAGGTGAGATTCAGCCGCTGAATATCCCGTCGGGCCGAGGCGGCCTGCACAAGCCTTCGCTGCGCAAAGCCGAATTCGGCGGAACTGGGGCTAACCCCAATTACCTCTGGAACTCGGCGCTTGGCGCGAGTGCGGAACGCCCTGATCCAACAGGAGCGGACTTGGCGCCGTCAAATGAGAACGACTATGTTGGGCTCTTCGGCCCGGGCGGCGGTGGTGGCGCGAACGCAGTGTTTATGCAACGAAAGCAGCAGGCCAGGCTGGAAGCAATGGTGCTGGGCAAGTCGCTGTTCTGGGATCAGCAGGTGGGCAGTGATGGCGTCCAAGCCTGCGGCAGTTGCCACGCCCATGCTGCTGCCGATAACCGCACCAAGAACCAAATCAACCCGAACGGGCAAGATGGGATACAAGGCCCGCCGACCAACTACACGCCGAATGCATTCACGATGCAGCCCAATCATGATCTGGTCAGGACCGACTTCCCATTCAAGAAGCTGACGGACCCGGACATAGCCGGCGACCCACTGTGCACTCCTGCGATCACGGCCAATGTCAATGGGTTCACCTTTCCGGATGGTGACCCGCTCGATCATCCCAAGAACAATATTTTGAATTTCAGCGGAGATAACAGGGTTTGCGATGCCGCCAATCAGATCAGCGATACCGATGACGTGGCGTCATCCATGGGCGTCCACTTCGGCAGGTTCCTCGACATACCGGCGATCGGAGCGGCGTCTTTCGGGCCTGCTTCGAACGGTGTGAGGGCGTTGGTGCGCGAT
>Ga0075424_100007172_pt1 | contig 10786 bp, 11 predicted proteins | sample SoiMethybrSBSTD3_FD_75301 | JGI IMG/M metagenome (GOLD analysis project Ga0075424, IMG submission 75301) | Bulk soil microbial communities from a Populus tree surrounding site in Tennessee, USA - Soil MetaG P. TD hybrid SBSTD3 | ecosystem: Environmental > Terrestrial > Soil > Tree plantation...
CAATTGATCGAGGTATTGCTGCTGAGCGCGGGCGGAATTTATCAACAGTGTTTGTACCTCAAAGACCTCTTCGATTTCTTTGAAATGAAGCCGTCGATCGCATCGGCGCCGGGCGCGCCGCAAGTGCCTCGTCCGATAAGAGAGGGATTCGCGTTCGAAGACGTCGGCTTTCAATATCCCGGAAGCGATGCGTGGGCAGTAAGGCATGTGAGCTTCACGCTGCGGCCGGGCGAGCGCGTGGCGTTCGTGGGAGAGAACGGCGCAGGCAAGACGACGCTGACCAAGTTGCTCGCGAGGCTCTACGATCCAACCGAAGGGCGCATCATGTTGGATGGCGTCGATCTTCGAGAGTATGAGATTCGTTCCGTGCGTCGCGCGATCGGGGTGATCTTCCAGGATTTCGTAAAGTACGATTTTCGTTTCGACGAGAACGTCGGCGTGGGCGAGATCGACGAGGTACGATCGTATCTCGACGCGCCCGGCGCAAACGGACAAGAGGGCGGTTCGAACGGTGGGGGCGACCGCAACGGAGAGGTTCCCGGCGCGATTGTTTCGGCTTCGGAGAAGTCGCTTGCGTCGAGCCTACTGCCGCGATTCTCAAAAGGGTACAAGCAGATGCTCGGGCGTCGTTTCGATGAGGGGGTCGAGCTGTCGGGCGGCGAGTGGCAGAAGATCGCGCTCGCCCGCGCTTACATGCGGGACGCTCAGGTGCTGATACTTGATGAGCCGACGGCCTCGCTCGATGCTCGAGCGGAGTACGAAGTGTTCATTCGCTTCTCGCAGTTGGTGGCGGGACGAATGGCAGTGATCATCTCGCATCGTTTCTCGACCGTGAGGATGGCGGATCGGATAATCGTGCTTCAAAACGGAATGGTGAAGGAAGACGGCTCGCACCAGGAGCTTGTAGCGAGTGGCGGGTTGTACGCTGAGTTGTTCGCGCTGCAGGCGGAGGGGTATAGATAGTTCGGCGTAGCGCTGAATCGCTACTTCAGAGTCCAAACAATGAGCAATGAGTAGCCTCGAAAGAATCACGGGATCTATTCTTGGAGGAGCAATCGGTGACGCCATGGCCGGACCTTATGAAGGCGCAACACGGCCGGTAACTATCGACCATGAGGGTGAATGGAGGCTCTCCGATGATACTCAGTTAACTCTGGCCACTTGTGAGGCTATCTCGAATTCGCATCAAGTCGATCCTGCCATCATTTCTTCTACTTTCGTTCAATGGTACAGGAATTCTCTTCTGACCGGCCTCGGTGCAAGTACTTCAAAGGCTTTGTCTGAACTGAACGTTGGTGGTCACTGGGCTTTGGTCGGGCGCAAGGGAGAGATGGCGGCAGGGAACGGTGCGGCCATGCGAATCGCTCCGCTCGCCTTTTGTCTCAACCCCCAGGAGCCCACTGGAAGGCAAGTCATTCGAGACGTCTGTCGCATCACGCACCATAATGAAGAAGCCTACGCAGGGGCGTTGGCGATCCTATTGGCGATTCGGGCTGCGTATCTTGGGACTTGGGTGGGAGAAGCCAACCTGATACGGCTCATCATACCTCACTTGCCGGACAGTAGTGTTCGTGATCGGTTGATGGAGTTTGACGAACTGAGGCCGGGAGTCACTTTGGAAAACGCGGCGACGCAATTCGGTTCTTCCGGCTATGTTGTCGAATCAGTTCCGCTGGCCTTACTGGGAGCCCAGCAGATAACCGAACTCGGATTCGAGGAATTGATAGAGAGTATCGTAAGGTCCGGTGGAGATACGGACACGATAGCGTCAATGGCCGGGCAGGTATGCGGTACGATACTTGGTAAAACGGGACTACCGAAGGATATGCTCAGACGTCTGCCGAGCAAAAAGAGGATCATAAGCATCGCAGAGTCTTTCGCTAACACGGTGATGGAACTCAGTCCGTGAAAACAGCCCGGAGTCGCATCGGACGACGACGCCGATCAGCGTTGCGCTCGCGACGCAGTCCGTTGAGTCCACTTGGGGAAAAACTTGTTCAAAACGCGGTAGCCTAAAACCACCGCGACTGCCACGCCAAACAAAATCGGCTCTCGAGTGTCTGCCTTCACAAGCATGTAGTAGTGAATCACGCCGCCGGCCGCTGAGAGGTAAACGAGCCTGTGCAGCAGGTTCCATCGCTTCCCGCCAAGCCGCTTGATGCTCTTCTGAGTTGAAGTCAACGCGAGCGGGACCAGCATCACGAAGCTCGCCATGCCGACAGTGATGAACGGGCGCTTGACGATGTCTTCGCCGATGAGCCCGAAGCCAAAAAACTTGTCGAACCAGACGTAGGTCAGCAGGTGAACGCAGCCGTAGAAGAACCCGTACAGTCCGAGCAGCCGGCGGAACTTGATCATCCACGGGAGCCCGAGCGCTTTTCGGAGCGGAGTCACCGCAAGGGATAGAATCAGGAACAGCAACGTCAGCGCGCCGGTCGTTCGAGTCGCGAACTCCGTTGGGTTCGCGCCGAGCCGGTGGTGGTACCAGTCCCAACCAAGCAGCGTGAGCGGCACCGCGCTGCAAACGAAGATCGTGAGTTGTGCGAATCGGGTATCGACGGACGACGGACGACGCGCGACCGAGGACGGGACGGATGACGGACGACCGGTGACCGATGACGACGGCGGACCGATGACGGAGGACGACGGCCGACCGATGACCGACGACGGAGGTGGCTCGGCAATTCGGTTGTCATTGGTATTCATTGTGTCTCCGGTCTTCGGTCAAGGAATGTCTTTAGTTCTACGGTCGGCGGTCATAGGTCTCCGGTCGTCCTCCGTCGCCGGTCGTCTCAAAAGTACTTAATCAAATCCATCCCGCTGTAAAGCTGCGCGACCTGGTCGCCATAGCCGTTGAACAGCAACGTGTCTCTCAACCCGAACTCGCCGATCCGGCGCTCCGTCTTCTGGCTCCAGCGCGGGTGGTCGCGGTTCGGGTTCACATTCGAGTAGAAACCGTACTCGCGCGGGCCAGCGATGTTCCACGCCGTCGGCGGTTGATCTTCAACGAGCTTGATTCTCACGATCGACTTGATTCCTTTGAAGCCATACTTCCACGGCACAACCAGTTTGAGCGGCGCGCCGTTTTGAGGCGGCAACGTCTCGCCGTACAGCCCGCTCGCGAGAATCGTCAGCGGGTGCATTGCTTCATCCAATCGCAAGCCTTCTACGTAAGGCCAATCGAGAACGTCCGAGCTGAGGTTTGTCATCTGCTTCCGATCGGCGAGCGTTTCAAAGGCGACGTACTTCGCTTGAGACAGCGGTTGCACTTGATCCAGGAGCTTCGCCAGCGGAAAGCCCACCCACGGAATCACCATCGACCACCTTTCCACGCAGCGATGGCGATAGATTCGCTCTTCGGGAGGGCTGATCTTCAACAGGTCGTCGATGTCAAACACGCGCGGCTTTTGAACAAGGCCTTCAACGGCCACCGTCCACGGACGAGTCACGAATCGCTTTGCCTTGTTCGCCACCTCGAGCTTGTCGGTCGAGAACTCGTAGAAGTTGTTGTAGTGAGTAATGTCTTCGTACGAGGTGTTTTTCTCATTAAGGGGCGGCACGGCCGTCTGCTGGGGCGCTTGCACATCCGCGATCTTTTCGCCTGGTTGGGCCTGTTCACCGTGACCGGTGAAGTATCGATACACAAGACCGGTGGCGAGGGCGCCGCCGGTAAGAGCTGCGCCGCGGATGAACATCCTTCGGTTGAGATACAACTCCTTGTCAGTGATCTCGCTGCTCTTGATGTCGTCGGGTTTTTTGATCAACATAACTTCTTGAATGTTAGCACCGTTCTATAGGATGCATTCTAAATACGAGGGGTGCGTACCCGCCGGTTTGGGAAGAGGCATAGATTATAGTCTGTGTCTCTACTCCGACATTCCGGTAGTGTGATATATCACACTACCGACATTCCTAGTACTAGTTTCGTTCCCAACTCCGTCAGGAGTTGAATGTTTATAGAAGTGGGTCGCTCCGGGTGGCGCACCCCAGCGGGGTGCAATGTCGGGCACTCGCATCGCTCGACGGTTGACCTTGCACATTGCACCCCGCTGGGGTGCGCCCCCCGGGACCAGGTCTCTATAAACATTGCACCCCGCTGGGGTGCTGCCCGCACGGACCACGTCTCTATAAACATTGCGCCCCTACGAGGTGCCTACACAAACTAGGAGAGTTCATGCTACATCCTGAGCGGCGCCGCTGCCACACCAAGCACTCGCCGGCTGGTGCGCTCTTGCACGAAGACTACCGCTCTCAGACTGTCACGCTTCCAGCCCCTGGGGATTTGCACGACTGGCTTAGCGACAAACTGCGCGCCACCCTGTGAGGCGACAGAGCCCAGCGCCGTAAGCTTGCGAACCACAGCCGTGTGACTGAGACGGCGGCCCGCGTTTTCCCCTCGCGAGACACTCGAGCGCAGCCCACTTTCGGTAATCGCCAGCAAGACTTCCGCTGAATCACCCTCCGAAACGCTCTGCGGCCGCTCGGCTCGCACATCGAGCGTTATCGAGCCCGCCCGCGTGTCTTCAGAAGCGAGACTGACCGTCACTACAGCCTTCGAATCGCGCGACGCGCTGGCAATTGCTTTTCGTGCTCGGCCCGAGTCGCTGCCCACAAACTGTGCGCGTCCATCGACGATCATTTGTGGAGTGTAAGCCCCATCGGTGTCGAAGGCGTGAGCGTAATCATTCTGCCGCGCGCTGAACTCCGAGGACGAATACGGGTCCCTCCAGCCGAGATGATTCCAATAATCGACGTGCTCGGAAAGCGCGATGACTTCGGCGCCATCGACTGGCTGCGTTTGTTCGAGCCTCATCAGCAACTCGTCGGCCGGCGGACAGCTCGAGCAGCCTTCCGAGGTAAACAGCTCGACTAGAACGGGTGTTCTCGGACCACCAGCCGTTGGCTGTTTGTCATCACTTTCGATTGCAGAGAGCATGGCCGCCCGCTTACCAGTTAGTACAGCGGCGACGAGCGCCAGCGCGATAAGAACGAGAGCGATCTTGAGTCTCAACTAAACCTCCTGCCGGTGGCGGACACGATCAAAGACGGATACTCGCCGCGCCACACTCATGAATGCCTTCGAGCGAGCGGTTTATTCCTTTGACTGTAGGTTCAGCGACGCGGGTGCGCTGATACGCTCATCCGTTGACTGTGGTGTACGCTGATCGATAGTGGGCGCGTCCCCTACGGCGGGTTGTTTGACGGGGCGTGCTTTGCCGAGCGCGAGGCACAGGCGCCGCAACTGCGAGGCGAGTTTTAGCCGCGCGGTAACCGCCTCCGGCGACATATCAACTTTCATTCTCAATTTCCTTCAACTGCTCAATGTCAGCGAGATCCTGGGCGCTTGATCTGAGAGACTTCAAGGCCATCAGTCCCCTGCGGTACGCTACCAAATCCCTCCTGATTCCCACGCAACCGCCGGTCGCGACCCTCACGAGACTCTATTGGCGATCGTGGATCGGCGGTGCCGCTATTGGCGTCGCTCGTGCTGGTTGAAGCAACGGGTTTCATCTTACCCAATTCGAGACATAAGCGGCGCAATTGCGAGACTCGTTTCAATCGAATCGTTACAGCCTCAGGCGACATATCAACGTGCATGTTAGCTACTCCTTCAGGCGCTCGATGTCAGCCATATCTTGTGCGCTTCTTCGGAACGACTTGAGTGCGATCAAACCCTCGCGAGATACAACGGAAACACTCCCTTTGGGTGATGCCACTCTAATCCGATTGTTCCACACAGCCTCAACCGCAGGTGTTACCAACAAGAAGTCGACCATCAGCAAATCACCATCACTCGGATCGATCTTGGACAATCGTCGAATCTCAATCGCTCCTTTGTGGAACGTCATCGGTTGCGCTTCTATAGTATAACCGAGACTGCGCACCACTGACCTGGCTTCTTCCAGACGCTCGGCGAGGATGAGCAAGTCGATGTCCACCGTGGCTCGTGGCAATCCGTGAACAGCCATCGCAAGCCCGCCACACACAGCATAATCTATCCCGTGCTCTTCCAGACCCGCGACGATGGAGTTGAATTCTTCGTAGAGATCAAACACTTGTGTCTGTGTCGTCTTTCAACTGCGTCGCAATTTGGTTCACCCGATCTTGCGAAGCTTCCACCGATACAGCAGCTTCATCAGCATCTTGAAGCGGTTCTGCCATCGCTCAGTGTAAGGAAACCACCACCAGTTGCTTTTCATCGGCAGCAAGTCCCAGTTGACGTGCTTCATTCGAACGAACTCGAATAAGCCATGGCTGCCGTGCGTCACGCCCAGACCGCTCTCTTTCACGCCGAACCACGGAGTCTGCGCCGCGCCGTGTGTGTACAGCGCGTCGTTGATGATGACCGTGCCCGCTTCTATCCGCCGAGCGATCCGGCGCCCGCGCTCGTTGTCCGAGGTCCACACCGAGGCCAGCAGCCCGTATCGAGTGCTGTTCGCTTCGATGATGGCTTCCTCCTCATCTTTGACGATCTTGATCGGAAGCACCGGTCCAAAGGTTTCTTCCGTCATCACTCTCATCGTGCTGTTCACATCCACCAGGACGGTCGGCTCGAAGAAGTAGCCGCCCAGGTCGTCGCGGCGCCGGCCGCCGGTCAGCACCCGCGCGCCTTTGGCGACTGCGTCGGCGACGTGATTGCCGACCACGTTCAACTGGTTCTCATTAGTCAAAGGCCCGACGTCGGTCGAGCAGCCCGACGGCGCGCCGATGCGCAGCTTCTTAACTCCGTCGACCACTGCGGCGATGAACCTCTCGGCAATCGGTTCAGTGACGTAGAGCCGCTCGACCGAAGCGCACACCTGTCCGCAGTTCGTGAACGCGCCCCACACCGCGCCCTGCACCGTGCGCTCGAAGGGCGCGTCTTCCAGCACGATCATCGGGTCCTTACCGCCGAGTTCGAGAACAACGGGCAGCAATCGCTTCGCAGCGCTTTCGGCGATCTTCTTGCCGGTTCGAACCGAGCCGGTAAAGAAGATCTTATCCACCGCCGACTCGACCAATGCGGCGCCTGTTGAACCATTGCCTTGGACGACTTCAAGAACGCCTTCGGGAAATCCAGCCGAGGCGAATAACCGCTTGATCGCGTCACCGACCAGCGGCGTGTACTCGGATGGTTTGAAGACGACCGTGTTGCCTGCGGCGAGCGCCATTACGATTGCGCCCGTTGGTATCGAGAACGGAAAGTTCCACGGGCTTATGATTCCCACAACGCCCAGCGCCTCGTAGGTGATCATCGACCGCTTATTGCGAAAGACCGCGAGCGTGAACCGTTCATCGCGAAGGATGCGCCCGGCATTCGCAGCGAAGTGGCTCATCAGATCGCAGGCGGGAAAGACCTCGGCGGTTAATGCTTCGAAGGCGGGCTTGCCGGTCTCGTCTGAAATAATGGAGATGATCTCTTGTTGGCGGTCATACAGCTCGCGTTGAAGCTTGAGGATGTATCGCGCGCGGTTGCGGAACGAGAGAGCGCCCCACGCGGGCTGCGCGACCCTGGCGCGTGCGACCGCTGCGTTGACTTCGTTGGCTGATGCGATGCGAAAGCGGGCCAGCTCTTCGAGCGTGGCGGGATTGATGGAAACGATTTCGGAGGCACGGCGGTTCGTTGTGGTCGCTTGAGCAGTCATAAGCGCTCCTTTGAGATGGGCAGCTCGAACTACTGGTAGGGGTTCGAGCAGGTTGGCTGAGAAATCAAGTCGGACCCAGTCGCGAACGAGCCATTCATTGCGACCCTGGACGGCTCGAGCATTTCACTTCTCTTTTTACCAGCCCAGAGCGTTTACGCCTGGGAAAAGTGTAGCGGTTTACGATTTAGCCCCATTAATCACGCTCAACAGGTCTCCGGGCGCGTCAAGCGCGAGGTCAGGCGAGGCTGCGAATAGTCGTTCGCGGCTGGATCCGCCCCACAGTGCTGCCGCCGTTCGCGTTCCCGCCGCTCGCCCCATCATTATGTCAGCCGGACTGTCGCCGATCACAAGCGTCGAGCAAGGATCGGCGCCAAGGTCGGCAATCGCGCGCAAGACACCGTCCGGCTCCGGCTTAGGCTTTTCGACATCGTCGCCCCACACCGCGAGACCTATCAACCGCCGCAGTCCAATCATGTCCAGCTCCAGGTCACCCGCTCGGCGAGGCTTGAGCGATACAATCCCAACACTCGCCCCCCGCTCGTGCAAACTGGATAACAGCTCTTCAACCCCATCATAGGCAATCAAGTGCTGATGATGTGTCGCGTAGTAGTGCTCCTCGAAACTTGCGAACATCTCTTCGAGCAGCTCTTCGCCGTAGCGTCTGAGCACTTCATGAGGCGTGACGTTCCAAAAGTCGCGAAACTCGACTTCGTTCGGCAGAACTCCGGTGTGACGTTCAATCGAATGAAGAAACGCTACGCGATACGCGTGTTCGGAGTAAGCAAGCGTTCCGTCGAAATCAAAAAGAAAACAATCGAAGTCCATCATGTATTACGGAATTCGGCGATGCGATCTTCGAAACGGCCCATCTTGCGAAACTTCTCGTAGCGGCGCGAGATGCGCTCCTCGCAAGTGAGATCTTGCACCGAATGAAGCGCGTCGGAAAGAGAGGCGTCCAGAAGGCTCCCGGCCTCCTGATGATTCATATGCGCGCCGCCGGGAGGCTCGGGCACGATTTGATCGATCAATCCGAACTCGAGCAAATCGGGCGCGGTCAATCGCAAAGCGCGCGCCGCTTCCTCGGCGTGGTCCTGATCGCGCCAGAGTATCGCTGAGCATGATTCGGGCGAGATCACCGAGTAGATCGAATTCTCGAGCATCAACACCCGATCTCCCATCCCGATCGCAAGCGCGCCGCCCGAGCCGCCCTCGCCGGTGACGGCCACGATAACCGGCACACGCAGCTTAGCCATCTCGCGCAGGTTGTATGCGATTGCCTCGGCCTGGCCGCGCTCTTCGGCGTCTATGCCTGGATAGGCGCCGGGCGTGTCGATCAATGTGAATACCGGGCGATGAAACTTCTCGGCAAGTTTCATCACCCTCAACGCCTTGCGATAACCTTCGGGTTTGGGCATGCCGAAGTTGCGGTGCTGCCTTTGCCTGGTCGTGCGGCCTTTCTGATGCCCAATGACTACACAGGCCTCCTCGTGAAAGCGCGCGAAGCCCGCAACCATCGCCGGGTCGTCGCCGAACCGGCGGTCGCCGTGTATCTCGAAGAAGTCAGTGAACAGCAACTCGATGTAGTCGAGCGTGTAGGGTCGATTCGCATGCCGCGCGAGCTTCACACGATCCCAGGCGTTAGGAGTGTCCGGTTCAGCAGTGAGGTTGGCTGCGCCGGATTCCCGGAGCCGGCGATGGATCTCATCGAGCGAATTGTCGTCGATCGGGTCCGTGTCCGTCTTTCTCTCTACCATTTCAGTTTAGTTCAGAGTTCACGCCTTAGCTTGCAGCCTGCGATTCAGGCTGTTCTGACGCGCAGCCTCCTAGCTTCGAATCTTGACACTCCTCTTCTGCGATTGTTACATTGCGACGGCGCGTCCGCAGCGCGCTAAGTCGAGGAGGTTCGGAGCTAATGGCGACGTTCAATGGTATAGAAGTTCCCGCCCACGGTCAAAAGATTACGGTCGAGGGAATGAAGCTGAACGTGCCCGACCGGCCCATCATTCCGTTCATCGAAGGCGACGGCACCGGCCGCGATATCTGGCGCGCTTCCCGTCGCGTGTTTGACGCAGCGGTCGAGAAGGCTTATGGCGGCGACCGCCGGATCGTGTGGTACGAGATATTCGCCGGCGAGAAGGCGTTTAACCAGTTCGGCGAGTGGCTGACCGATGACTCCGTCAAAGCCATAGCCGAGTTTGCGGTTGCGATCAAAGGGCCGCTGACTACGCCCGTGGGCGGCGGGATTCGAAGCTTGAACGTCACGCTGCGCCAGGTGCTCGACCTCTATGCGTGTGTGCGGCCGGTGCGTTACTTCACCGGAGTGCCCTCGCCGGTAAAGCACCCCGAAAACGTTGACGTGGTGATCTTTCGTGAAAACACCGAAGACGTTTACGCCGGAGTCGAGTTCGCTTCCGAAACCGACCGCGCAAGAGAGATCATTTCGCTCCTCAACGACAAGTACGGCTACAAGGTGAGAACCGACAGCGGCATCGGCATCAAACCCATCTCGCCCACGGGAACGAAGCGGCTGGTGCGCCGCGCCATTCAGTACGCGCTCGACTTCAACAAGCCTTCGGTCACGCTGGTTCACAAGGGCAACATTATGAAGTTCACCGAGGGCGCATTTCGGGATTGGGGCTACGAACTTGCAAAGGAAGAATTCAGGAGCCGGATCGTCACCGAGCGCGAGACGTGGATATTGGATAACCGCGAAAAGAATCCCTCGCTCACCGAAGAAGAGAACGCGCGGATGATCGAGCCGGGATTCGAACAGATGTCCGAGAAGCAGCGCGCTGCAGTAGTCGAGGAAGTCAAGAACATCATAACGGCGATCTGGTCCACTCATGGGAACGGCGAGTGGAAGAAGAAGGTGCTGGTCAAGGACCGAATCGCCGACTCGATATTCCAGCAGATACTGATTCGGCCCGACGAGTACTCGATTCTGGCTACGCCGAATCTGAACGGCGACTATCTGTCGGACGCGGCGGCCGCGCAGGTGGGTGGCCTGGGAATGGCTCCGGGAGCCAATATCGGGGATCGAGCCGCTGTGTTCGAAGCGACTCACGGAACAGCGCCAAAGTACGCCGACAAAGACATGGTCAACCCTTCATCGGTGATTCTGTCGGGCGTGATGATGTTCGAGCACATGGGCTGGCGCGAGG
>Ga0075424_100007173_pt1 | contig 10786 bp, 9 predicted proteins | sample SoiMethybrSBSTD3_FD_75301 | JGI IMG/M metagenome (GOLD analysis project Ga0075424, IMG submission 75301) | Bulk soil microbial communities from a Populus tree surrounding site in Tennessee, USA - Soil MetaG P. TD hybrid SBSTD3 | ecosystem: Environmental > Terrestrial > Soil > Tree plantation...
AACCCGCCGCGCAACTCGCGCAGTGCGTAGCGCAGGCTGAACCACCCGCGGCCTCCTTTCGCTGGCGCCGGAGCAAGGCCGACGATCGTTTCCGAAGCGACACTCATGAAGCGGCGGCGCGACCAGCGCTGGTGGTGTCGATGCGGCCCGAGCGCAGCCGAACTACGCGGTCGCAGCGTTGCGCGAGTGAGGTGTCGTGAGTCACCAAGACCAGCGTCATGCCGCGCTCGGCGTGTTTGGTGAAGATCAGATCGATGATTTGCCTGCCCGTCGCCTCGTCGAGGTTTCCAGTCGGCTCATCGGCGACAAGGATCGCGGGATCCGGCGCCAGCGCGCGGGCAAGCGCGACGCGCTGCTGCTCACCGCCGGAAAGCTGCGTCGGATAATGATGCAGACGGTCGCCGAGACCGACGGACGACAACTCCTGCGCCGCGCGCCCGGCGGCTTGCGGATTGCCGGCAAGTTCCAGGGGGACCGCGACGTTCTCGAGTGCAGTCATGGTCGGGATCAGATGAAACGACTGGAATACTATGCCGACCCGGCGGCCGCGAAAGCGCGCCAGTGAGTCCTCGTCGAGGGCATTGAAAGGCGTGCCGTTGACTACCACTTCTCCGCTATCAGGACGTTCCAGGCCCGCCATCACCATCAGCAGCGTGGATTTTCCCGAGCCCGAGGGACCGATGAGGCCAATCGCTTCACCGGACGCGACGCGCAGGCTGATATCCTTCAGGATGTGGACGCGTGCGGCGCCGCTGCCGAGCGAGAGGTTGATGTTGGAGATGCAAATCGTGTCCGCCGCGCCAGCGGCGAGGGAAGGGGATTCGATGAGGCTCATGGCTCGGTCATATGGCAATTTCGCTAGCGGGGTCGAGAGGTGGCTTGTGCTCTTTGCGCACATGATCGTGTTGACAGCGGCAATAGCAGCGGTGGGAACGCTGCCAGCTGAGGCGGGCAAAGCCGATGCTGCAAAACCGATCAAGATCGTCGTATTGGGGGATTCGTTGTCCGCGGGTTTCGGCCTTTCCGCCGCCGATGCATTCCCGGCGAAATTGCAAAAGGCGCTGAAAAACAAGGGGATAGATATTGACATGGTCAATGCCGGTGTGTCTGGCGATACCGCCTCAGGCGGTCGCGACAGGCTTGACTGGTCCGTTCCGGAGGGAACCGATGGCGTCATCGTAGAGCTCGGCGCAAATGACGCTCTGCGCGGCACCGACCCATCCGTGACGCGCGCAGCGCTGTCGGATATCGTGAGCCGGCTCAGCGCACGCGGCGTTGCCGTCCTGTTGTGCGGCATGCTGGCGCCACCGAATTATGGCCGCGACTATGCGGCACGCTTTGACAAAATCTACCCGGATCTGGCGAACTCACTTGGGATCGCGCTCTATCCCTTCTTTCTTGACGGGGTTGCTGCGGAGGCAAAGCTCAACCAGCCCGACGGCATCCATCCCACGGCTCAAGGTGTCGACATCATCGTAACGAAGATCATTCCCACGGTGGAGGCGTTTCTTCATACGATCCGGGAGCAGCGCCGATGACAACGGGCAGAATCAACCTTAAATCTTCAGTGTTTCTACGGAGGGTTTTGCTCGTTAACGTGTTGTGCTTCGCTAAGTCATATAAGTCGGGTACAAAAAGCTTGTCGGTGATTCGTCACCGGGACTTGTTGAGGGGTTTGATCTCGACGACCTTGAGGTCGGATCCAAGCATCGGGAGTCCAAACGATGCCGCGCTTGTTCACTGGACTGGAAATCCCGGCCGACATTGGCCACACGCTTTCCAACTTACGGGGCGGCCTCCCCGGCGCCCGCTGGGTAGATCCAGAAAACTACCACGTCACCTTGCGATTCATCGGCGATATCGACGGCGCCTCCGCCAACGAGATCGCATCGATGTTGACACGCATCGATCGTAAGCCGTTCGACGTGACGGTTCAGGGGCTTTCGAGCTTCGGCGGACGCAAGCCGCGTGCGGTGGTCGCAAATATCGCGCCGACGCGGCCCTTGATCGAGCTGCAGGCCGAACTGGAGCGCCTGATGCAGCGGATCGGCCTTGATCCGGAGGGACGCAAATTCATTCCGCATGTCACGCTGGCGCGCCTGCACGATTCGTCCAGCCGGGATGTCGCTGACTATCTCTCGTTGCGTGGCTATTTCCCGAGCCGGGTGTTCACCGCCGAACGCTTTGTGCTGTTTTCCTCGCGTGCGTCCACGGGTGGCGGTCCTTACGTGATCGAGGATTCATACGCGCTCTGCGATTGACAATCATGGGCCGGCCTAGCGGGGTCTCGCGTTGTCGCGGGGTCAAGTCCTTGACGGCGGATTTTTCCCTTATGGGGTGTGCGCTGTCGATCGAGAGCCCAGTTGCACCGGGCGTCGGCTCTGCCGAGAATCGAAGGCATCGCGCCGGTGCGGGACATGAGATAAGCATACCCTCCCATCAATCACCCGCTTGCAATTCGCACGGCCTCAGGCCGTAACTTGCCTCATGCTCACCCTCCCGTCCGATTTCTTCCGTGTCCAATACCAGGCTCTGATCTCCTCCGGCGCAATCGAGCCCGACGCAGCGCAGGCCACGGTCGCGGATGCCTTTGCCGCGCTCGAACAGCGCCTTGCCGGCTACAAGCCACCGCGGAAGCAGGGCCTGCTAGGACGGCTTTTTGCAGACAAGGACGAGGCGCCGCCGCTCGGCCTCTACATCTTCGGCGAAGTCGGCCGCGGAAAGACCATGCTGATGGACGTGTTCTTCCAGGCGAGCCCGGTCGTGCACAAGCGTCGCGCCCATTTCCACGAATTCATGGCAGGCGTCCACGAGCGGATCTACAGCTACCGCCAGGATATCGCACGGGGCAACATTGCCAACGGCGACGTGATCGCGCTTACGGCGAATGACATCTTCGAGGAAGCGTGGCTCCTTTGCTTCGACGAATTTCATGTCACCGATATTGCGGATGCCATGATCCTGGGCCGGCTTTTCGCAAAACTGTTCGAACTCGGCACCGTCGTGGTCGCAACATCAAATGTTGCGCCGGACGACCTCTATAGCGGCGGATTGAACCGAGCGCTGTTTCTGCCCTTCATCGCTCAGATCGAGCAGCATATGGATGTAATGCGGTTGGAGGCGCGCACCGATTTCCGGCTGGAGAAGCTCGCCGGCGCAAAGATGTGGCTGGTGCCCGCGGATCACGATGCCGATAGGATGCTCGACAAGGCCTGGGCGAAGATGACCGGAAATGCCGCTTGCAATCCCCGCGACATTGCGATCAAGGGCCGCATCCTGCACGTTCCATGCTCATCGCACGGCGTGGCGCGTTTTTCCTTCAGCGACCTCTGTGAAGCGCCGCTTGCGGCTTCCGATTATCTCCGCATCGCGCACGACTACCACACCATTCTGATCGACCGCATCCCGGTGATGGACTACTCCGATCGAAATGCCGCCAAGCGCTTCATCGCATTGATTGACACGCTCTATGACAATGCAGTGAAGCTGATGGCATCCGCCGCCGCCGATCCGTCCTCCCTATACCTGGCGACCGAAGGCGGCGAGGCCTCAGAGTTCAAGCGAACGTCATCTCGTTTGATCGAGATGAGCTCTCAATCCTACTTGGCGCTGCCGCATGGGCGTAAGGATTCCTCGGCGAGCGGCGCCAGTACAGGGCTGGTGGAAACGTAGGGGTCCGACTGCAACATTCGCATCCCATTTGGGAGCCACGTTTGCGAATGTTGGAGTCAAAGGACCACTAGCAAGTCAATGTTGCTAGTGGAGCTTTGGATTTGACGTTCGCATTACGGAATCGCGGCGAGAAGGGAGCGAACGTCAAATCCGCTCCACCAGCCTCGTCATCCCGCTTGGCGGGCGATCCGGAGTCCGTGATAGCGGCGGCGGATTTCCAGGTTGATCGCAGTGGTTGCTCCGCAAGAAGGCCTGCCAACAGTGCACGGGCCGACTTGAACGGGTCGGTCGAAAGGGATAACGAAGCCTAGCCTTCCTCCCTCCACTTCGCTCGGGTTCAAAGGACAGATTTCCCATGGCGCGCGACAAGATTGCTTTGATTGGCTCCGGTCAGATTGGCGGTACACTTGCTCATCTTATCGGCTTGAAGGAGCTCGGCGACGTGGTGCTGTTCGACATCGCCGAGGGCGTGCCGCAAGGCAAAGCGCTCGACATCGCGCAGTCCTCTCCGGTCGACGGGTTCGATGCGAATTATGCTGGCGCCAATTCCTACGAGGCGCTGGACAACGCCAACGTTTGCATCGTCACCGCGGGCGTCCCGCGCAAGCCGGGCATGAGCCGGGACGATCTGCTCTCGATCAATCTCAAGGTAATGGAACAGGTCGGCGCTGGTATCAAGAAATACGCGCCTGACGCCTTTGTCATCTGCATCACCAATCCGTTGGACGCCATGGTGTGGGCGCTGCAGAAGGCTTCGGGCCTGCCTCACAAGAAGGTGGTGGGCATGGCGGGCGTCCTGGACTCGGCGCGCTTCCGCTATTTCCTGGCCGATGAGTTCAATGTCTCGGTCGAGGATGTCACCGCCTTCGTGCTGGGCGGCCATGGCGACACGATGGTGCCGCTGGTGCGCTATTCGACGGTCGCCGGCATTCCGTTGCCGGATCTGGTCAAGATGGGATGGACCTCGCAGGCCCGGATCGATGAGATCGTCGACCGTACACGAAATGGTGGCGCCGAGATCGTCAACCTTCTGAAGACCGGCTCAGCCTATTACGCGCCCGCCGCGTCGGCGGTCGCAATGGCAGAGAGCTATCTAAGAGACAAGAAGCGTGTACTGCCTTGCGCGGCCTACCTCAACGGCGAATACAGGGTGAAGGACATGTATGTCGGTGTGCCCGTCGTGATCGGCGGAAGGGGCGTCGAGCGCATCGTTGAAATCGAGCTCGCGGGCAAAGACCGCGACGCCTTCGAGAAGTCGGTCGCCGCCGTGCAAGGACTGGTCGATGCCTGCAGAAAGATCGCGCCCGACCTGCTCGGCCGCTGATCGCGCGAAACCTGCTCACAATCGTCTTGGGCTGTCGGGGGTGCAATGAATATTCACGAATACCAGGCGAAGGCGCTGCTGCACGAATTCGGCGTGCCGATCTCGAAGGGCCTCCCTGTACTTAAGGTAGGGGATGCAGAGGCTGCCGCCAGAGCCGTGCCTGGGCCGGTTTGGGTGGTGAAGAGCCAGATCCACGCGGGCGGCCGTGGCAAAGGAAAATTCAAGGAGGCAAGCGCCGGCGACAAGGGTGGCGTGCGCATCGCCAGATCGGTTGACGAGCTGAAGCAGTTCGCCGGGGAGATGCTGGGCGCGACGCTCGTTACAGTGCAGACCGGCCCGCACGGAAAGCAGGTCAACCGGCTCTACATCGAGGAGGGCTCGGATATTGACAAGGAGTTTTATCTCTCCATCCTTGTGAACCGCGAAACCTCTGAGGTCTCCTTCGTTGTTTCTACCGAGGGCGGAGTCAATATCGAGGACGTTGCCCATTCGACCCCGGAAAAAATCGTCTCCTTCTCGGTCGACCCGGCGACCGGCATCATGGCTCATCACGGCCGCACTGTTGCAAAAGCGCTGAATCTTTCAGGCGACCTCGCCAAACAGGCGGAAAAGCTGGTGGGCCAGCTCTATGGCGCCTTCGTTGCCAAGGACATGGCGATGCTGGAGATCAATCCGCTGGTCGTTACAAAACAGGGACTGCTGCGCGTGCTCGATGCGAAGGTGGCCTTTGACGACAACGCGTTGTTCCGCCATCCCGACGTGCTGGCTCTACGGGACGAGACCGAAGAGGACCCCAAGGAAATCGAGGCCTCGAAATTCGATCTCAACTACGTCGCCCTCGACGGCACGATCGGTTGCATGGTCAACGGGGCCGGCCTTGCCATGGCGACCATGGACATCATTAAGCTCTATGGCATGGCGCCAGCAAACTTTCTCGACGTGGGCGGCGGCGCCAGCGTGGAAAAGGTGGCGGCCGCCTTCAAGATCATCACCGCCGATCCCAACGTGAAAGGCATCCTGGTCAACATCTTCGGCGGGATCATGAAATGCGACGTGATCGCCCAGGGCGTGGTTGCAGCGGTAAAGCAGGTGGGGCTCAAAGTCCCGCTGGTGGTCCGGCTCGAGGGCACCAACGTCGAACAAGGCAAGCAGATCATCCGTGAATCGGGATTGAACGTGCTGCCGGCGGACAATCTTGACGACGCTGCGCAGAAGATCGTGAAAGCCGTGAAAGGGAGTTAGCTATGGCCCAGGACCATCTCGCCGCGCCAACGCCGCTGCCGGAGCACAAGAAACTCAGTGCTTTTGCAGGTGAATGGAACGGCGAAGAGACGGTCTATCCCTCTCGCTGGGTCCCAGGCGGGCCGGCGACCTCGCGCGTCGTCGCACGCATGGATCTCAACGGCTTTTATCTGATCCAGGACACGCGCCAAATGCGCGACGGCAAGGAAAGCTTTGCCACCCACGGACTGTTCACCTACGACCGCGAGGACCGCACCTACAAGCTGTTCTGGCATGACTCGCTCGGCTATTACCCCCCCTCACCCGCCTCGGGCGGCTGGACCGGCAACGTGCTGACGCTGGTACGCGGCTCGTTGCGCGGCAACGCACGCCACGTCTATGAAATCGTCGACGACAACACGTACAAGATGAAGATCCAGTTCTCCCCCGACTCCGAAGGATGGACCGACGTGCTCAGCGGCGTCTATCAGCGGATCGGCTAACCCTCCGCGACCAGCGCAACACTCGGAAGTCATGTCCATCCTGATCGACAAGAATACGAAAGTCATCTGCCAGGGTTTCACCGGCAGGAACGGCACCTTCCATTCTGAAGCCGCGATCGCTTACGGCACAAAGATGGTCGGAGGGGTTTCGCCGGGCAAAGGGGGATCCACGCATCTCGGTCTTCCCGTATTCGATACGGTTGCGGAGGCGCGCGCAAAAACCGGCGCTGAGGCGTCGGCCATCTATGTGCCGCCGCCGGGCGCGGCGGACGCCATCTGCGAGGCGATTGACGCCGAAATTCCGCTTATCGTCTGCATCACCGAGGGGATCCCGGTGCTGGACATGGTGCGAGTCAAGCGCTCCCTCTCAGGCTCCAAATCGCGCCTGATCGGGCCGAACTGCCCGGGTGTCATGACAGCGGGCGAATGCAAGATTGGGATTATGCCGGCCAACATCTTTAAGCCCGGAAGCGTTGGGATCGTTTCGCGTTCCGGCACTTTGACTTATGAGGCGGTGTTCCAGACCACCCAGGAAGGACTGGGCCAGACCACCGCGGTCGGCATCGGCGGCGACCCCGTCAAGGGCACCGAGTTCATTGATGTGCTCGAAATGTTCCTGGCCGACCCCAAAACCAGCGCGATCGTTATGATCGGGGAAATCGGCGGCTCAGCGGAAGAGGATGCCTCCCAGTTCATCAAGGACGAGGCCAGGCGCGGACGCAGGAAGCCGATGGTCGGCTTTATCGCCGGGGTCACCGCCCCGCCAGGCCGCCGCATGGGCCATGCCGGCGCGATCATTTCGGGCGGGAAGGGGGACGCAGCTTCCAAGACGGCGGCGATGGAAGCCGCTGGAATTACGGTTTCGCCATCGCCCGCGAGGCTTGGAAGGACCCTTGCCGAAAAATTGAAGGCATAATTCACTTCTTGGTCCTTTTCGGCGCGAACATTCGGCTTAAATAAGGTAAAGGGATTTTCGGTCGGCTTGATCTGCATCAGGCCACCCAGCGCCGTTTTGCTAGCGCGAACCGAAATCACCAGGACGCCATCATGTCTCGCCAGGACGCGAACGCCGCCTTTGCCCTTTCATCGTTTTTGCAGGGCACCAACGCCACCTACATCGACGATATCTATGCCCGCTACGAGAAGGATCCGGCCTCAGTCGATCCCGAGTGGCAGGAGTTTTTCAAGAGCCTGAAGGACACGCCCGCCGACGTCCAGAAGAGTGCGGAAGGTCCCTCCTGGGCTCGGAACAATTGGCCATTGACGCCGCGCGACGAGCTGACGAGTGCGCTGGACGGCAACTGGGCGGGCGTCGAAAAGGCCGTCTCAGGCAAGATCGCGGCGAAGGCGCAGGCCAAGGGCGCCGAGGTGACGGTAGAGGAATTGCACCGGGCGAGCCGCGATTCCGTCCGAGCATTGATGCTGATCCGCGCCTATCGCATGCGCGGTCACTTCCATGCCAACCTTGATCCGCTCGGTATCGAGGCGCCGCGGAACCGCGAGGAGCTTGATCCGCGCTCCTACGGGTTCACCGACGCCGACTACGACCGAAAGATCTTTCTCGATCACGTGCTCGGCCTCGAATACGGCTCGCTGCGCGAGATTGTGACGATCTGCGAGCGCACCTATTGTCAGACGCTCGGCGTCGAGTTCATGCACATCAGCAACGCCGCGCAGAAGGCCTGGATCCAGGAGCGTATTGAGGGCCCTGACAAGGAGATCAGCTTTACGCGTGAAGGCCGTCGCGCCATCCTCAACAAGCTGATCGAAACTGAAGGCTTCGAGAAGTTCTGCGATCTCAAGTTCACCGGCACCAAGCGCTTCGGTCTGGACGGTGCCGAGTCGTTGATTCCCGCGCTCGAGCAGATCATCAAGCGCGGCGGCAATCTTGGCGTAAAGGAGATCGTGCTGGGCATGCCGCACCGCGGCCGCCTCAACGTGCTCACCCAGGTCATGGGCAAGCCGCACCGCGCGCTGTTTCATGAGTTCAAAGGCGGCTCGGCAAACCCGGAGGACGTCGAGGGATCCGGCGATGTGAAATACCATCTCGGCGCGTCATCCGATCGCGAGTTCGACGGCAACCGTATTCATCTGTCGCTGACCGCAAATCCCTCCCATCTCGAAATCGTCGATCCCGTGGTTATGGGAAAGGTACGTGCGAAACAGGACCAGCACGGTGATCCGCCCGATCAGCGCATCTCGGTCCTGCCGCTCCTGCTGCACGGCGACGCCGCCTTCGCAGGACAGGGCGTGGTCGCGGAATGCTTCAGCCTGTCCGACCTCAAGGGCTATCGCACCGGCGGCTCGCTGCACTTCATCGTCAACAATCAGATCGGCTTCACCACCTATCCACGCTACTCGCGGTCCTCGCCCTATCCCTCCGACGTCGCGAAGATGATCGACGCTCCGATCTTTCACGTGAACGGCGACGATCCGGAGGCCGCGGTGTTCGCGGCCAAGGTCGCGATCGAGTTTCGCCAGAAATTCCACAAGCCGGTCGTGATCGACATGTTCTGCTACCGTCGGCACGGTCACAACGAAGGTGATGAGCCTGCGTTCACCCAGCCGGTGATGTACAAGAAGATTGCGGCGCACCCGACCACGCTGGAGATCTACAGCCGACGGCTGATCGCAGACGGCGTTGTCACCGAGGGTGAGGTCGAGAAGGCCAAGACCGATTGGCGCGCGCGGCTGGATGTCGAGCTCGAAGCCGGAGCCGGCTACAAGCCGAACAAGGCCGATTGGCTCGACGGCAAATGGGCTGGCTTCAAGGTCGCCGACCAGGAAGAAGATGCGCGGCGCGGCGTGACCGGCGTCGAGGTCGCAGCTTTGAAGGAAATCGGCCGCAAGATCACCAAGGTACCCGACGGTTTTCGGGCTCACCGCACCATCCAGCGTTTTCTCGAAAACCGGGCGAAAGCGATCGAGAACGGCGTCGGCATCGATTGGGCGACGGGCGAGGCGCTCGCGTTTTGCGCGCTGTTGCAGGAAGGCCATCACGTCCGTCTGTCCGGACAGGACTCCGAACGCGGCACCTTCTCGCAGCGGCATTCGGTTTTGATCGACCAGGAGGACGAGAGCCGCTACACGCCGTTCAACCACCTTGGGGGCGAGCAGGGTCATTTCGAAGTCATCAACTCGCTGCTCTCCGAGGAGGCGGTGGTCGGTTTCGAATATGGTTATTCGCTGGCCGAGCCGAATGCGCTGGCGATGTGGGAGGCGCAGTTCGGCGATTTCGCCAACGGCGCACAGGTCCTGTTCGATCAGTTCATCTCTTCCGGCGAGCGCAAATGGCTTCGCATGTCGGGGCTCGTCTGCCTGCTGCCGCATGGCTATGAGGGGCAGGGACCTGAGCATTCTTCGGCGCGGCTGGAGCGTTATCTGCAGCTCTGCGCCGAGGACAATATGCAGGTCTGCTATCCAACCACGCCTGCGAACTATTTTCATGTGCTGCGGCGGCAGCTGCATCGCGAGATCAGGAAGCCCTTGATACTGATGACCCCGAAATCTCTGCTGCGCCACAAACGTGCGGTGTCGCGGCTGGAGGAACTTGGCAGCGGCACGACCTTCCATCGGATCCTGTACGATGATGCGCAGATGCTGCCCGACGAGAAGATCAAGCTGGTCGCGGACGACAAGATCCGACGCGTAGTGTTGTGCTCTGGCAAGGTCTACTTCGATCTCTATGACGAACGCGAGAAGCGCGGCATCGACGACATCTATCTGATGCGCGTCGAGCAGCTTTATCCCGTGCCGCTGAAGGCGCTTGTAACCGAGCTGGGCCGCTTCAAGAGCGCCGAGCTGGTGTGGTGCCAGGAAGAGCCCCGCAATATGGGAGCGTGGCACTTCATCGAGCCCTATCTCGAATGGGTGCTGAACCAGATCAACGCGCCGAACAAACGTCCGCGATATGCCGGACGCGCGGCGGCAGCAGCAACCGCCAGCGGCTTGATGTCGAAGCATCTGGCGCAGCTCAAGGCGTTGCTGGACGAGGCGTTGAACTAGGGATGATCCAATGCCCCGCGAAAGCGGGGCGTTCGCCGCGCCGCCGTCATTCATCGCGATC